>ENA-ORDA01000836-ORDA01000836.1-marine-metagenome-genome-assembly--contig:-NODE-836-length-28755-cov-5.659669_pt1 | contig 28755 bp, 41 predicted proteins | sample MGYA00237778_ERZ508506 | MGnify/ENA primary metagenome ERZ508506 (study PRJEB26177, sample SAMN06267891) | marine metagenome | isolation source: Monterey Bay, California, USA | place: Pacific... | reverse complement strand
TTTAATAAATTCATAATACTAAAATCAATAACATCTCTAAAATGTTCATCAGTTTCTCTAACACCATTATCTTCAATAGGCATACCCTCAGGAGAAATATAAAATATATGATCATAATCTCTTAAAAACTGAATAGCATATTGTTCAAATAAATCATACTCTACTTGGTCAACTGATTTAGCTGATTGGGTAAATGCTAATACATCTATAATAGTTCTGTCAGTTATAATATTATCCTGCATCAATTCAGCACATCGCTCAGCTAAAAATACTGTTTGACCTTTTAATGTAGAATCAGTATTTAATGGAATACCTAAATTCATTAAATATTCACTACGCTCAGTAGCAAAATTATAATCTTTAAATAACTTATTCTTTTTTAAAGCGTTAACTAATGTTGTTTTACCAACACTCATAGTACCTGTTAATCCTATTTTCATAGTTATTATTTTAATATATTACAATATACGAAAAGGGGTTGGCAAACCCAACCCCACTTCCATATGTTTTAGTTTCTTGCTGATCCTGCATCCATAAGAATAGCTGGTGTTTTATACCAAGGCAATCCTTCCCATTGTTTCTTCATCTCTTTCCACTCTTCTGCTTCATAACGAATACCATATAGGTAATATTCGCCTTGTTTTTTATCTCCTTTAGGAAATAATGCTGGTCCATCCCAGTTATGAGGTTTGTTATCCCAACATATAGCGATTGTACCATCTACTTGGTTAACTAGTTTACGTGTTTTAGGATATTCACTTTCATCGATGATGGGTTCATAACCATCCTCCCATTCAGTTAAATGTTTTTTAAACTTACGCATAGCGTTTATTAAAGGCATATCATCATTTCTATCGAAATAATCCTTTAACTCGTTTTCATAGTGTTTTTGTCTTTGTTCAATAGTCATAACTTAGTTGTTTAATAGTGATTCAATAACGTAGATACCTTGTGCGCCTGATACTGTTATACCTCTTGCTGATAAAGCATCTCCTACAAAGTGTACGTTGTTATATTTGGTTAATGATAAATCGTTATAGTTTACTAGTGGTTCTGGTGATAGATATTTTACTTCTGGAATATACATACCCCAATCGTCTTTAAGTGTTGGGAATACTTTTTTCATACCATCAATAAAATCTTCAATATATGTAAAATATCCATCAAACATCTCAACAACATCTCTATACCCTCCTGCATCTATTTGTGTAGCAGATACTTTTATACCTTCAGATGTTGTGGATTGTTTCCTGGTTGGTGAGTAATATAAACCTGTATTATCAGATGATTGTAATGATTTAACTACGTTTCTTGACCAATCAAATGGTTTTTCTATACCTTGTATTTCCATCAAAATACCAAAGTTAGTCATATCGTTTCTAAATGATTCATCCTTTTTGGCATGACCGTTGTAGGTATGATTACCATATGTTTGTTCTACGGCCACATAAGCCGCATTATTGTTAGTACAAAATGAGCGAAGTGATACACCTTTATCCTCAAACTTTCTATATAACTTAAAATCGTATGATACATCTATTAGTTTTTGGAAGTGTTTTTGTGGTGCTTCGAATCGAACACCTATTTGTACTGATTTAGGTTCAGTTGGTAATTTGTATTTTTCTGCTAGTTGTTTACCAAAGTCAATACCTGATTTACCTACACCAAATATAAGTTCATCATAACTAATACTAATCTCTTCACCACCATTTAATAGTGATGAACGAACTATATTATTATCAAAATCAATATCTGATACTTTAGTTTCCCAAATAAACTCTACACCTTTAGATTCTAAATAATCAAACCAGTTTTTACCTATTTCATGTAAATAATCTGTACCAACATGCCATACAGGAAATAAACGTAAACCAAAGTGTGGTTTAATAAAATCAGGTTCAGCAACTGGATTAGAACACTGTACTTCCTCTGGTTTAGGGTGGAAACGTTTAAAGTTTTCAATAACTTGATCCATCAACTCCATCGCCTTATCCTCACCACAATATTTAGATAACTGACCTCCAATAGATGTATGATAAGTTAACTTACCATCACTCCATCCTCCAGCACCTAAAAAACCAGTCATAACATCATCGTATGGTCTATTATATGGATTTTTACCCATATCAACAATAGTTATTTTACCATCAAAGTTGTTATCAACTAACTTAGTAGCAGCATTTACACCTGCTACACCTGCTCCAATAATTAATACGTTTTTGCTCATTTATATTCTTATTAATACATTAATATACGAAAGAAATGTGGCGCCTCCAAGTTGGAAGCGCCACAGATGCTTATATTTTATTTTAATCGACTGGCTATGAATCAGTCTATATGTTAGTTTTCTTTTATTTTTTCCAATACCCAAGCTGTAAATTCTTGGTCAGTTTCAAATGTTTTAATTATATCTAAATCCTTTTTAGCTTCATCATTTCCAAATCTTTCTTTAGCATAACTATAAGCTCTTCTTTGGAGTGGAGTTAAACCATCAGTTGAAATTAAATTCTTAAATTTTCTTTTTACTTGTTTGTATATGTTTTCTAAATCATCATCTTCCCAACCTCTATCAATAGAATAGTAATCATAAACATCTTGTGGTGTTTTTAACTTTTCAATACTATCTAAAAAATCTTTTGCCATATCCTCACCACTAACCTCTATCTCATAGTCGTAAACATATTGTTGAATAGGAGTTAATTCTTCGTTTATAATACCTTCGTTTAGGTATTTTCTAAATGTTACTAGTTCTTTCATTTTATTCTATTTCTTGGTTTGCTATACTATCTACTACGTTAAAATAATCAGTTGAATAATCAATATCTGCTCTAATATCACTAGCACCAAAACGTTTTTTTAACGTTTCTAAGTCTAGTTCTTTTTGTAGAAACTCTACCCACTTATCAGCATCTTGTGTTGATTTGTCTTCTAATAAATCGGTTAGTTTAATCATTTATTCGTATTTTTAAATCAGTTGTACCTTTTATTACTCTATGTACTTGATGTCGTGGGATAAATATACGATCTCCTTCTACTAACACCAAAGGTAATTCGTTGTCTCGTTGAAACTTCCAACCTTTACCTTCTAGTATCTCAATATTTCTATCTTCGTCATCCATATGCCATATTAAATCCATAGCATTTACGTCTTTGGAGAACGTACGAATATTGGAGTTATCTATATAAGGCATTATGCTTGTATTACTATAGTTCCGTTTTGGGGAGCTGCGAATCTTACAAATGTATTATTTACATCCAATGCTCTAACCTCTGATGGGATTATTTGTACATCATCTGTGTTGTATGCTTGTACTACTACATACTTAAAGTTAAGATTATGGTTAAAAGTATAATTAAGTGATGATACAGTAAATTGTGATGTATATGTAGTTGTTTGAAAATCTAAAGATGTTCTAGCTACATCTGAAAACCCAGCATATGATGAAGATAAAGCGTATGATGAGGATACAGCATCTATAGCATTTATTGCTAAAGATGAAGTGATAGAATGAGATGAAGTTAAGGCATAAGATGCTGAAGGAACGGATTGTACTAAACCAAATCCTGCTGTTCCACTACCATCTGTCATTAATACAGAACCACTAACACCCCCATCAGTTGCAGGGTAAGTTACATCGTTTATACTTATACTACCACTTAAGTTAATATTATAAGCATCATCACCTCGAAGAGCATCCGTTAATTGGAGTATTTGGTCAGCGTATACTATCTGCCCATCTACTATCCCTACTTCACTTATATTTTTAGCCATCTATTTTTTATTATAAATATTCAATTCTACCAATAGGTATTCATATTACTACCTAACTTAAGTGCTTTAGCATATCTAGGTAAGTTGCAACTCCAATATCCAGGTGTTGTTCTATCTTTTTTCTTTGAACATCTATGACGTGCTGCATAGGCTGAACGTGCATCTTTATCTTTGATTTTAGCTCTTAAACCACCTGAACCGAACTGTACTTTCTTTACTTTTTTAGTTCTTGGATCTTTAACGTATACATAATATGCTTTAGATCCACCTCTTTTAGGTTTGTTTAGTTTAACTTCTCTACCACCATATTCAGAGTATTCGTTTAGATTTTCATCTAATACCTCAAACATTCTTTGATTAGTATCAAATACAATACGGTAGTTATCTCCAAACATTTGATCTAGAGTTAACTGTAAATCATCTATATCTCCACCAATATGTTGGATTTGGATTTTAGGATCGATTTCAGTAGGGTATCCTACTTTTACATCAAATCCTTTCTTTTTAAGATCACTTTTTACAGCGAGTAGATCATTTAGATCATAACCCATATCTTTTCTATCTTGTGTAGCTTTTGATGCTTTCCAATCATACCCTCTAGCAAGATCTTCATCAATCATAGGTAAATCTAAAGGTACTACTTCACCTTCAAACATACCAAACTCGCCTAAGTTGGTTTCGATTAGTTGTTTATCGCCTTCAGCTAAATCTATTACTCCCCTTGAGTATAGTTTTTTAGCTTCTTTGATTAACGATAAGTGTTTATCTGAGGAATAACGATATATAGTATCGTATAGTGGGATTTTATTATCTATATGATGTTGTAATCCTTCACTTAATATGTTTTTAACCTTAGATTCGGTTAATATAGGGGCATCATTAGTACTACAAGTACCACAACCACAAGAACATGACTTCTTTAGTGGTTTTTGTAGTGCTTCTACTATTAACTTTTTTATTAGTTCTGTTTCCATATTATGTGTTATCTACAGGTTTTTTAAGTGATAATCTTGTAGTCATATCTTGCATTGAAGTCACTACAATATTTTGACCAATAGTATTAATCAGTTCTGGTGTTGGGTATTTTACGTATCTACCTGTTTTTTTATTAAGGAATAAAAAGTTATCAACACCTTCTTTAGCTACGTATTCTTGAGCTAATTTTTTAGCAATATCATTTTCTAAAGCAACAGCATCAAATTTAGAACCATCAAAATATTTATCTACATCTAAACTTATATGTTGAGAATATCTATCTTCAATATGTTTTGAAAAATCTTTAGCAAATTCCTCTATCTCATTTTGATCTAGTGTATCTAATATTGTTGGTATTTTTCTAAATAAACCATTATATCCCTTTTTCCCACTTAAAGCTTTAAATGATTTTAAAGCATCATCTGAGTTTTCTGGAGCGTTATTTTCTAGCCACTCCTTTATAAAAGTAATACTAGAGGACCATGAATCAGTTCTACCAAATGGGGATAACATCGCTGATCCTGCTTTTACTTCAACTTCTCCCTCATCTGTCATTAAATCCCCCTTAGTTGCTTTTTTAGAATCTTTGGTTAGTGCTATAAAATAAAACTCACCAGGTCCTACACCCCTACCTCCAGATTGGAAATCTACACCTAACATAACTTTTAAAAACTCTTCATCAAATCCCTTTGCTTTTAATACACTAATAGCATTCCCTTCAGTTGGGAAATCTGTATATGAAAGTGGGTTTTTGATATATTCAGCATAAACTCTATATTGTTTAAAGTTATCTAATTGTTTGGATAGAAATGCTTCTTCTTTAGATGTTAACCCCTTTGAGGAGGCTATGTTATCTATTTCATCAGAGTAAGAAACAGAGGTAATTAACTGATCTAATCTAGCTAATTGATTATCAGTGTATTCACTATCCTCAATAGCCTTTATAATATCAGCCTTTGATATAGTTTTCTTTTCTTCATCATCTTCTTCAGCTTCATCTAAACCCATTAAGGATTCAAGAAGTTCTTTGTCAGCCGGATCATTTAAATCTGGGTAACCCTTAGGAAACTTATAAGCAACTCTATTAATAAATTCAGTAACTATATCCATATTTTATAATTCATCGTCAATGTCAACATCAACATCTACATCATCACTACCACCTTCTGATTCCTCATCTGATGATTCTATTTTACCATATGCTAATATACGACTAATGGCTTGGGCTGCTCGTTCTTCTTCGTCAAGATTTAAAAGATAGTATTTTTTACCTTCTACTTGCGCTATCCATGAACGATCTGTAAAGATTAATATAAAGTTTTGACCGTTTAGTAGGTTAATACGAAACGTTGTGGGGCGTGGAGATACCCAATCGATGGATTCTAAAAACTCATCAAACTGGACTGTAAGTAAATCAACGATTATAGCTTTAAGTTCAGGGAACTTAGTTAGTTCGTCATATGCTAAAGCAGCATCATCGATTTTAGCGTTATCCTTATAAACGTCTTTTGCTAGACGTTGGATTTTATCCCTTAATTCTGCTTTTGTCATTTAGTTTATTTTAAACCATTTTTAAGTCTTTCACCAACCATATTTTTAATTCTATCTTCAATAGAGTCACTATCCATTTCTGGTTCTGGTTCCATTCCAACTACATCCGAAGGTGTGTCGATATCATCCATTTCTGGTTCAACACTTACTACTTCGATATCATCCATTTCTGGTTCTGAATCTAACATAGCATCGATTTGGTCGATTTTTTCTTCACCATCTAAATAATGTTTAGAAGAAACCATCATATCATGTGCTTTAGTGATTTTAGCTTGTAACCAAGATGGGAAATCTACTTCACCACCCATTTCATCATATTCACCTACCATTCTATATAGTTCAGTAGCGTATTTAGCTATACGATAAAGTTCTTTTTTAATCATACGTGGCTCATCGTCTTCATGACCTACGTCTAAATCTTCATCTACTAGTTCTTCAACTTGAGGTTTTTTACTTAAAGCTGCTTCAGTAGCTGATTTGATTTTATCTTTAATGAAATCAGGTAACTCATGTTGGTCACCAACTAATGCCTTTTCATTTACTTTATTGGTTAAGGCATCTTTAATAAGTTCCTTTAGTGATTCTTTATTCATTTCTTCTACTTTTTTTTTAGCTCTTTTAGTTGCCGTAGCATACATTATTGCTTCCGCATCCCTACCATAACGTTTTACAAACCCGCGTTTTGCTGGTTTTAAATCCTTAATAGAGTCTTCGCGTGTTGCTACCTCCCTATCGGTAAGTTTACGTTCGTTTAACATTAGTCTCTAGGTACTACGTGTGTCTTAGTAAAAAAGGTAATACTATTTGCTATTTGGTTTGAAAGTTTTTCGTCACCAATAGAAACGGCTGTATCATATGCTCTTTTAAGTGAGTTTTGGATTTCCATTTCATCGCTAGTTAGACCTGGTTCAGATGATGTTTCAGCAGGTGCTTCAACGTCGATATCAACATCTACATCCTCTACGTCTACGTCTTCGTCTTCATCTTCTTTTAAGCCATATTTTTCTTTATGCTTTTCAAGGAAATCAACTGCCTTTTCTCTTCTTTGTTTTATTTTATCTTTTGCATCAGCACCAAAGTATGTATTTTTATCCCTTTCACCATCATCATCAGCTTCGCTTAAAGTTGATAGGATTTCAGCTTTGATTTTTTCTTTTAAGGCTTGTTTAGTCATCTTACCTTCTTTAAAGTTTGATGCCACATCAGCGTCTTCACTATGTGTATCCATCTCTTCGATGTTTTCCTCAACCTTATCGGCTTTTTTATCTAAACCTTCGTTTAGGTAGTTTCTGAATGCTGTTATTTCTTTCATTTTTTAGTTTAATGTTATGATGATAAATATTATTTTTTGTTTTTAGACGATACTTTCGCTTTTTTAGTGTTTTTTACTACTTGTTTACCTTTACTTCCTGCTTTCTTCTTTTTAGCTGCAGTTGCTTTACGTTCTGCTTTACTTAAACTATATGCCTTCTTTTTAGGTAGACAACGATCGGGGTTTTTTTTATTTTTTGACGTTCCGCATTTACCAGCTATTTCACCAGATGAGTTGATACGTACCCAATCTTCTTTTTTAAACCAATCACGTAATGATTCGTCTATAAGTTTTCCTATTTTTCGTCCTTCCATATCTCACCTTTGCGGCAACGAACTACAGCACCACTAGCATAAGCAGAAGGCCAAGTATCGTATTTACGTTTAGCTATTCTTGTACAGCGATCGTCTTTTTTCTTTTTTTTTTTCTCATCTATGGATACCTTTGCTTCATCCATAGCTAACTGCTCTGAACGTCGTTTTTGATTCCATTCGTATAAATCGAAGTTATCCATATTATAAGTTTATTATAAATATTATCGTTTTAGTGCTTCTAAATATTCTACTGATTCTCTTACGTATTCATCGACTCTGTCTAGGTCTATTTTAGCACCTACCCATCTTTCAATATCACCAGCTTCGGAAACGTATGTAGATTTTTCGTTTGCTTTATTATAAATCCACTCTTTAAAATCTTTTATTTTGTTATCGATTTCATCGTTGTGGATTTTGGTTTCGTATTCTTCCCACTTACCTGTACGTTTTAGTTCTGCTTCAAAATCAATAACACAGTTAAAACATTTTTTATGTATTTTATAGAATGGTTTATCATTACGATTACGCATTACCTTACCGCATTTTGGACATAGTAACGGCATTAAATGCGCTTGCTTAGCGGCATCGAGTTTGGTTATATTTTGTTTAATACCGTCCTTTATAGTCCAGGTACGTCCGTTTGATTCCCAAACATCTCCTTCACTATAATGATCATCTGATTTTTTATAACCAACTGATGATGATATTTTATTACCTGATTTACCCTTTACTAGGTTTCGGATTCTTGTAACGTCCTTCTTTTCGAACTGTTTTTTTAACATAACTTATATTCCCAATTTTTTGAGTTGATTTATTGTATTATTTGCTGATGTGTGTAAAATGCCTACTCCGCCTGCTGCGTTCCAACTATCTATGGTTGATTTTTTATCGTCTATTAATATATGATTTGGTGCTGCAAATTTGTGTTTTTCTTTAGCTGATTTGTAGTTTACTTTAGGTTTTGATGGAAATAAACCTTTATTAGTCCAGTTTCTAATCCATAAACCTTTACCCATCAACGATTCTTTTCTAATAGAGGGGGCAGTTAACATTTCATAATCATGTTTTGAAACATAATCTATTAAACTTTGAGCATCTTGCATAGGTGGAATACCAACCCAAAATGCTAGTTTATGTTTAACATCGATAAAATCCCAAAATGCATTTTTACCATTTTTTGCTTCATAGTCACTTGGATTCATACCTGATAGATCTCTAAATCGTTTATTGAAATCAGCTACCACACCATCCATGTCTACGTAGATTTTATATTCTTCTTCGTCTTCTCTTAATCTACCTAACTCAGCAGAATATGCATTTAAACCAAATGGATCTTTAGTTTTTTCTTCAACTATAGGCATATTGTCTTCACTACCACACTTATGGCAAGTAAACATATCGTCTCCCCCATCATCAATATTCCAACTCCAACCGCAGTTATCACATACGATTTTTTGACCTACTATTGATTCGTCTAACTTATTACCTGTTATACTATCAGTCCAGTTTCTAAACGTCATAGTACCTCTTAGATTTGCTTCTTGTTCTAACTTATCTAAATCACCATCTTCTTGAGTATTAGTAGTAGTTATATCACCTAAACGTCCTTCTAGATTTTGAATATGATGAATCATCTCGTGAGCATATGAACGTACTATATCTTTAGGATGTCTACCTTCAGTATATAATACAATATGTTTATTTTCTGGGTCGTAATATGCTGTTTTACCTAAAAAATCACTTGCATTATCTGAATCACCATCTATAAACTCCATAGTTGGTAAGGGTTCTATATTCATACCCTTATCTATCATATGGTTAGTTAGTTGAGATATTTTTTCTACTACATCAATACTATCAGTATATGAAGCGTGTTCGTTAAGTGATTCTTTTACAGATACTATATCAAATACTTCTTGTACCTCACCATCAGTTAACTCATCAGGTAGAAAATCTCTAAACTTATCTTTACTTACTTTAAGAGCATTTCTAGCAGCAGTACCAGATACACCACCTGGTGTTACTATAGTTCTTAACTCCATATTAGGGTATTTAGATATGGATTTGGTTCTACTTGAAATATCTTTAAAATCTTCTTCGTTATCTTGTCTAGCACCTATAATCCATAATACTTCCTCTTGTGGGTGTTCCTTAGCATAATCGTAAATAGCTCTTATTGGTGCTTTTTTAGTAGGAATAACTGTTACTTTCATAGGAAGTGATCGTTTGTAAACCTCCCAAATAAGTGTTGATTGGATTTGAGTTACACCATCACGTTCTTTAGCACCAACATAAATAATAAACTCATCTATCGATGGGTTTTGTCTAAGTGCTTCTTTAACTACTTCGAAATGGCCGGAAGTTGGTGGCTTAAAGCCGCCCCCGTAAACCGCAGTAGTTTTTTTATTTTTATCTTCGTTAAGTATAGTTTTAACTATAAAGTTAGTTAATAAACGCATTTATTTTATTTGTTATAGTGGATTGATCATCAAAATCAGGAGTATTAGATAATGCTTGTTTAATATTAGCAATCATATCTTTTTGTTCCTTATCTTTCTTCGCTTGCTCCTCAGGTGATTTAGGTTTACCTGAATATGTAACTGTCGCAAAGTATTTATCTATTTGTTCTTGACTATAATCTTTAATAGCATCTTTGGGATCGTTATCTAAAATAACGAAGTTATTACCAAACATCTTTTCAAACGTTTCTATATTTTTAGTTGTACTATCCCAAGTTCTTAATATGATTGAAGGACGTAATGCTCTACCACCTTTTTCACCTCGTTCTTTATTACGTTGTAAAGAAGTTAAAGGTGAAACATATACAAATGCCATAAAAGTTTCATAACCTAGATCTTCTAGTTGTTGTTTCTTTTTAGCTATAGGATTTGAAGCAGCGCCTGTACCATCTATGATTAGATTTTCACTATCATCCATAGATTGTTGTAGTTTGGATGTAGTATCCTTACGTGCTTGGCCCATAAGTTTTGCTGCTGAAGATAACTCCTCGGCACCATATTCTGCTTGTGGTTTATCTAAACCAGATGCTCTAAGTAGTTCCTCATAGGTATCGTCTATGTTTATAGACTTTAAACCTTTGTTACTCAAATATTGTTTAACAAAAGTGGATTTACCACTCCCAGCAGGTCCTGCTAAGAACACTGCTTTAGGTTTTTGTTCGTTTTCTAATAATAGATCTACTAGTTTTATCATATCTTATTTATTGTTATAAATATACGAAAGATATCTTGGGAAACCTAAGATCTTGGAACATCTTTTTGTACAACCGTTGTGTACTTTTCGCTAAGTGGTTTTAGTACAGGGTGTTCAATATCGAATAAAGCACGTACGTGGGTATAGATTTCTAAGTTTTCCTCTACACTTCTAGGTGATTCATGAACTAACCATCCTTTACCTTTAAGTACTTTACCTTTTTTATCCTCACCTCGTGATTTAGATTTTAACCATAATACACCTACCCTATCAACTTTGGTATCATAACACTCTTCATAACATCTAGTATAAAGTGCTGACTGGATATCATATGTAGTTTGTAAGTGATTGGATGTTTTTAAATCAATAACCCATACTTCACCATCGATTTTACATACCAAGTCACAAGTACCTGCTACTTTAAGTGTATCACTATATAGGAATACTTCTGTCTCGAGTAACTCAGCGCCACTTGTCTCCCAAAAATCTACAAACGAAAGAAACATCTTCCATACTTTTAAATCGTATTGGGGTGAGTGTGTGTACTGGTTGATTAACTCGATTTTATCTCCCTTTAAATATTGTTCAGCCAACTCATGAACTATGGTACCTTCACCTGCTGCTTTCTTCGCTATAAAGTCTGCGTTTGAACCTACTTTTTTTAACCACTCCTCAAAATATTTACCTTTTGGATAATATGATAGAACAAACGTTACCGATGGGTATGTTTTTTCGCCGTCTTCGTAGAAACGAGAATCGTTAGTAGTAACTTGAGTAAACGTTTTGTTATACTCTTGTTTAGGGAAGTTAGCTTTTCTTAACTTTGTCATAAAGATAGTTTGTATTCTAATAACTTAGAATAGGTTAGTGGTTTTGTTTGTTGTATTATTTTAGTAAAGTCGTGGAAACCATGCTCACTGGCATCCTTATCTCCTACGTCTACTAGGTATATTTCTTTACCTTCGTTCATCAACTTCTCACAAAACCGAAGTGATTGTTTAAACGCATCACTATCCAACGCAATATAGATTTTATCTACAATAGATGTGATGATTTTTTTCATTAAAGATGATTGTATATTTTTACCTAATAAAGGTATTGCGTTTCTTTTTATTGCTATTGCATCAAATATACCTTCACATAATACTATTGGTAAGTTCCAGTTTATAAAATATTCGTTAGGTATGATGTCTCTTGATACTGATGGGTTTTTATATTTTAAAGATGATGATGCATCAAAGTTTCTTGCTGTAAAATAGTTTAAATATCCCTCTGCGTCAAACGTTGGTAATATTAACATATTTCTATAAGGCCCTTCCTCACAATATCCTATTTGATATTTTAATATGTCTTCTTGCGTTATACCTCTTCGTTTAAGGTAAGCCGCTGCATGTCTGTATGTTATTTTCGATGTATCAGCGTTATATAACGCAATGTATTCCTTAGGTAATACAATCGCTGATTCGTCAACTTTAGTGTGTTTAAACGACTTAGAGTTAGCTATTAGTTTTTTAGCTTGTTGTATTTTGTCGTTAGATGCTTTAGCTAGTTTGAATAAAGCGTAGACTGACTGTCCCCGTACTCCGCAACTCCAACAGGCCCACTTGTTTTTACCTTCTCTATTTTCGGTTAGTTGTATTTCGAGTTTGGGTTTGGCGTGATGACAACTGGGGCAGTGATATGCGTAGTTATCTCTAGCAGTGGGTTTACCACTACCTAAAACTGAGTTAACTAAACTAACTAATAACTGATTTGTCATATAAATCTTTCCTAAAGAATTTTCCAAGAATATTTGAATTAAGGTATTCGTCGTTTTCTAATACCTCATTTACGAATTGTAATTTCGTTTCAAAGTAAGTGAGTTGTTTTTTCGTTGACGTAAATATAATAATCTCTCTTACAAACTCCAACTTATCTTTAGATTCCTTAACTAGTTGTTTTACTTCGGATTGGGAACCATAATATGTTTTCCAATCACTTTCCTTTTGGATTTTACGTTTACGTTTACTACCTTTAAGGGGTGGGAGAGTTCTATTAGATATTAGTTGTTTTTTACCTAAATATTTTTTACCGCTTGGGGTGTGAGTAACTAAATATACGAAACCGAAAGTGTCGGCAGGCATATCCTCTATTGAGTTGATTTCTTTGTTTTTGTATAACCACATATCATATAATATAAAAAGGCTCCCTATGGGAGCCTAGTTGTTTTATTATTATAGGGTTGGTATTATAAACTACCTGATGTGCTACCTGAAATAAGGGAATAAGTCATTCCTATTTGATTAAATGAATTCCACCCAATACTTCCAGATTTTGCTAAACTACGTTCTAATAAGGTAAGGTTGTTGGATTTAGCGATGATATCAGCTGATGCAGAAGATTCAAAACTAATTAAGTTTTCTACTACATTGGATTCATCTAATTGGTAAAAATATACTGCCATGATTTATATGTTTTTATTATTAATAATAGATTACTACAATCCCATCCACACCATTTCCACCTGTAACTACGGTTCCGACAAAAGTTGAAGTATAGTTAATCCCTCTACCCCCACTTCCCACTTTAAAGGATGATGGAGTAATAACTGTTATAGGATAGTTTGCCCGAGTTGCATCTCCTCTTGCTCCTGCTCCATTATATAACATAGAAGGTCTTACACTCCAATATGAAATTGCAGAGGGATCAGAACTCGCAGCATAAGAAGAATGACTAGAGGGATTGAAAACACCAAAATTAGAATCCGATGTTGATTTATTAATAACACCTGCTCCGGTGATGGATGAATTACCCCCAACTGCTCCATTAGTGTTACCATTACCACTAGATGATCGAGCTCTAGACCCCCCAGCACCACCAGCTCCTACAGTTATAGTAATTGTTTGTGTAGTATCTGTTATTACAGTAGTACCTGAATAAAGATTTCCACCACCTCCACCATTCATTACTCTATTACCCACATTAGATCCATTTGTATGAGCGCCACCCCCTTGGCCACCTGCTACTAGAAGGAAGGAGATTTTATGACCATCTGTTAGAGCTGGTTGAGAACCATCCCCTGCAGGGTCTAAAGGGTTGAAAGTTCCGGTTGTGGTAAAATCTCTTGAAATCTGTAATCCACCACTGCCACCACTGCCACCACTAGATGGAATAGGAAAATATGTTGAGAAATTGCCCATATTGTTTTATTGTTTTATTGTTTTATTGTTGATATCCGTTTGAAACTATACCATCGAGTTGGGTTTGACCTGTTAACCCATCATATATATTAAGACTAGACCATTTGTCTGTTAACCAATCTGTATAGCCACTATTAGTACCTATCCAAAATCCAGTACCATTACTTGCGTTGCTAACACCGGTTGGGAAAGTACCACTAGGTAATACAGTTGTATTTTCTAAGGTTGTTGTAGAAGCACCTGAAAGACCTACATAAGTTTGTACTGTATTTGTACTAAATGTTAATGTTATATTATACCATGCGTTATTAGATGTATTATCTGAGAATGTAGCTATGGAAGTGTTTCCTGAGTATATTGTAAAGTATTGTTGGTTAGATATATTTTTACGTGCTAATCTTATTGAATTGGCGCCGTTGATATTAAAAGACCATATTGCCCTTTCTGAATTAAATGGGGTGGTATTTGTTTTGTTACCCCAATATGATACACTAAACTCTGTAGGTCTAGTAAAACCTGCTCTTCTACCATGAGAACCAGCACCATTCAAAACCCAATATTTATCTCCAACTACATTATTATAAGAACCATAGAAAAAAGCTCCTGGACTACCACTAGCATAGGGTCCTAAAACTAAACCATTTATTACGTCGGTACATGTAGTTCCCCCACTAGTAAAGGAAGATGCATCCCAAGCTCTCCATGAATTTACTAAAGTACCTACAGTGGATGGTGGAGCATTATTATATACTAACTCGGTTCCTATATAGATTTTTCCTATAGCTTCGGTTCCTGCGTATACTTTTCCTATATTATTTGTTCCTAGTTTTAATGACATATTTATTTATTAGGATAAATTATTCTCTTACAAAAGTAATATACCCAGCTGTACCTAGATCTCCATTATCCGCTATCTTAAATTTAAATGCACCTTCTGCATTAGGTAAAGCTCCTGAGTCTTCTATATAGTATCTAGCTGAAGCAGTTTCATTTTTAGATATAACACCACCTATATTGGCGTTACCTATAGTGGCATTCCCAGATTGTGGAGATACTTCGTATGAGTTTGGTGCAGCTAGTGTTGTAAATTGGGAGCTGTTACTATCATCGTAGTATGTATTCCCACTTTCGTAAGCGTATAAACGTGATTCACCTACACTGAAATTCCTATCGGAGTTATTTTCATCTATATAAATCCAATCTGTTGTAAATGTTTTTGAAATTCCATCATCATAAATTAACACACTATAAGTTTGACCATCCTCTAGACCTACTCCTGATCCAGTGTTAAAGGTAAGGTATACTACATCTGTTGTAGCACCTCCAGAAATTAGTATGTCGGATTCAAATCCACTACCTACTTGAGAATAATTAATGGTTGGTAAAGAAACATTATCTCCACCTGTTAAAATTATATTACTTTTACCTGTTATATTTCCTGTTACTGTTATATCACCTACAGTAGTCAAAGCACCACCAGATCCTACTGCTGTAGCTACATCTAATTGACCTAGTCCTGCTGGGTTGTTGTAATCACTGAGAGCTCTATTTCCAGTATCATCATAAATAACAAGGAAGGTTGGGTTGTCAATATATAGAATTGAATTTCCTAAACCTAAGTTTAGATCAGCATTACCTTCTGCTAAGTATGTCCACTCTCTTGTATAAGTAGAGGGATCATTACTTGGGAAAGTTGTAGAAGATCCTAATGTTACAGCAGAATATGTTTGGTTATCTACTAAGTTGGTTGCATTAGCGACATTAAAGGTAATATAAGTCACATTTCCCTTAGAATTTACTACCCCGGAAGCACCTTGAATTTGACTAATTTCTGATGTGGTTAATGTAATAGTTGATTCTCCTGCTCCTCCAATTGTTCCCCCAATAGATAAGTTTTGGGTTACTGTTAAGGGTGAAGAAATTGTAGTTCCGGCTTCTGCATTTACTCCTCCAAAAGCTAAAGTTGTTGGAGAAGTTACTCCACCACCTTCATTGTAACTCCCATTTCCATCTATAAAATCAGATGGTTGGAATACACCATTAGTTCCAGTACCTCCCATATAGACAATACCCCCACTATCAGCTGCGGTAGAAATTGTTACAGTAAGAGTATCACCATCACCATCTGTGTATGTTACTGGGAAGGGTGTTGTTATGCTAGATAATGAAGAGCCGAGTAGGCTACCACCGTTATAATTATTTTGAATATCTGATGATACTGTACCATTATCATTTACAGCTATTATTTCAAATCCAGACCCTCCTAAACTGGCAGCTTCAAAAGCAGTCCCAAATGAAGGGGAAATACCTACGAATCTGTCTGATATACAAATATTCCCTGCACTAACAAATATATTATTAGGTGTAACTTCTGTATATGTTATTCCATTGTTGGCATTAGGGGTAAAACCTGCGTTTTGAGCAGTTATTGGTGAATCTACAAATGCGCCACTAATATTTAATGGCATACTACCTGTGGTTGGGTTTGTACCCCCAACACCTGTTAATTTAGATCCATCTCCCTGAAATGAACCACTCATTGATCCTGAAATACTGCCGGAGACATTTATTGATCCTGTTACTTGTAATGCCATATCTTATGTTATTGTTGTTTATGAAAGTCTTATTGCTATAAGGTTACCATTTCTATATAATCCACCTAATGCTATACCCCCTATGGCTGCTGCTGTATCATCAGCAAAGTTACCACTTTGGGATATTTCAGGTAATACTATTTGCAGTGTTTCAAAGTTAGCTTCACTACCAACCATACTTAAACTACCAGTTATTCTAACATCTACTGATGAGGATAAAAATGTTCCTCCATTATACCAAACTGATTCCGCACTTCCTGTAGTAGCTCCACCACCTGCTCCTATTATAACCCATCCTTGATTTCCTCCAGCATATGTTAATATAAATGATGCTGTTGCTAAATCTAAAGTTAAATCACTTGCACTACCCATTATCAACTCTCCATTCCTACCTAATACGTTAGTTCCTATATTAGATCTATTAGAAATTTGAATTGAATCCCCATCTGTTGGGGTAGAAGGTAAGGTTAATGTATATGCTGTTGATGTTTCAAAAACATATGTTTTATTTTTTTCAGCAGTAGTATTTGATGTTACATATTCCGCAGGAAATCCACTACCCCCACCACCATTCAAAGCATATGATGCTGTTAAAGCGTATGATGCTGATGTCGCTGTTTGAGCGTATGATGAGCTTACTTCATGAGTAATTTCATGTGATGATGATATAGCGTATGATGCTGTTAAAGCATATGAAGCTGATATTGAAGAAGTTAAAACGGCTGTAGGTACTCCATCTCCATCTCCAACCCAAATATATCCTGATTCTAGATTGGGTAAATCATTTGACCTACCTGAACCTTGTATAAGTATTTCTCCATCTGTACCATCTACTTTACCAACTACTCCAATATTTTGTATTAATGAAGTTCCTGTTGGTTTAGTTTGTGTAAAAGCTCCATTAGAATTTACATATATGTTTTGGCCTGCTGTAAATCCTGCTGTATCTACTCCTATTATTTTACCACTTACAACTGCTGTTCCTGAGGCATTGGTTCCTAGTGTTTCTCCAAGTACACCAATTGCAGGCATAGTATTTGAAGAGAGATTAGAGGCTATAGCTATATTAATATTATCTCCTGTAACCCCAGTAGCATATACAGGTACTCCCTTAGCTATACTACCACCTGATGTATTCTTAACATTTACTACTATTTCATTTGTAGTTATAGAGTGTTGGGAAATTGCAGCAATGGATGCTGTATGGGAGTATGATGCTGTTAAAGCATATGAAGCTGATGTTGTTGTTAATGCATTTCTAGCATCTGATGCTGATCCACTTAAAGCTGCTACTGAAGCGCTTATTATTTGATCAGTAGTTGTTAACGATGCACTTACTTCTGTAAATGATCCACTAACTTGTCTTGATAAAGTATTTCTAGATGCTGATGATGACCCACTTAAGCTAACGTTCATAAACTCTAACTGAGAATACATCACATCTCTTCTAGTTGATGCTGATCCACTTAATGCTGCTACTGATGAGCTTATTATTTGATCAGTAGTTGTTAACGATGCACTTAAAGCTGTGTCTTGATTATCTACGTAAGTAGTATCAGCTTTAGCTGTTATTTGAGCTGGTAAGGTTACAAATGCTTGATTAAGATTATTTACTATTAAGGTGTTTTGATTAGCATTTACAGCAGCTAATGAACTACTTAGTTGTTGTTCTGTAGCTGTAAGAGAGGATGATAAAGCTGTTCTAGCAGTTGAAGCTGAACCACTTAAAGTTGCAACTGATGAGCTTATTGCTTGGTCAGTGGTTGTTAACGATCCACTTAGGTTATCAACTGTTATCTCTAGATTTAGGAGTTCTATGTAATCTCCATCTATTCTAGTTCTTAAAAAAGCGTCAGATGCGCTTACAGTAGTTGCTAATACGTTTCTAGCATCTGAAGCTGATCCACTTAACGTTGCTACTGAAGAGCTTATTACTTGGTCAGTTGTTGTAAGTGAAGCACTTAAGTTAGATATGGGAAGAGTAGATGAACCACTAACTTGGTCAGCCAATACATAACCCGAATCATTTGTTAATTGGGATATATTGGATCCACTTATTATTACTTTTTTCCAATTTGGCATTTTACTTTTATATTAGGTTGGTTACAATATTGCCCACTTCCCCTATTGGGGCCGTAATACATTTTTATTTACTTATATTGGATGCTTGGGTTTGTAGTTTAGATAATACACTAGCTACTAACATAGCATCTTTTCCTTTTATATTTAAATTCATAACAGCTTTAGCTATTACAGCCATTTCTTGCTCAGTTAAATCGAGATTATACATTCTTTAGTTGGTTTTGTAGTTTTATTACCATATTATATACTTTTTCTAAATCCTCCCCTTTAAAGGTGGATTGTTTTATAAGTGTTAATATAATACCAATCTCTACTTTATCCAACTTACTTTTGGAAACCCCTATTGGGGTTTCCATTTGTTTTACTAATCCCATAACTTATTTAACTTCTATTATGAGTAAATATAAATATCTTCTGTATCAGTTTTAATGTGCATAGTACCTAAACCATATATTGGTGTTGATGATGGTACAGCTGTTGATGTTTCTACTGTACCTAGGAAAGCATCTACTGAACTAAACGTTGTCGCATCATGAGCTAATGATGATTGTAATGACCATCTACTATTTGCTTGAGAATATCCTAATGCTTTACCTGATCCGTCAGGTGCTGCTTGGATTATAATACCACCATCTGTTTGTACCTCTGAACCACTTGCAAATAACGCAAACTTATCTTCAACTAATAGGTTAGTTGTTTGAACTGATGTAGTTGTTCCTTTAACAGTTAAATCTCCTTCTACTGTAGCTGATCCATCAACTTTTAAATCGTTAAAAGTTGGGTCAGATGTTGTCGATAAATCAGCAAGAATAACAGTTTCTGTTACACCATTAAAATCAGCTTCAAACTCACCTTGTACATTAGAAGAGAAAGTTAAAGTAGTAGTATCAGCTATTTGAGATACTAATAGGTTTCTAGCATCTGATGCTGATCCACTTAACCCCGCTACTGATGAACTTATTGCTTGGTCAGTTACTGTTAGTGAAGCACTTAATGCTGAGATTGCTGCTGTAGAAGATCCACTAATTTTTGTTACTAATAAATCTCTAGAGTCTGATGCTGATCCACTTAGGGATGCTACAGATGAACTAATTGATTGATCCGTTACCGTTAGGGAAGCACTTAAAGCTGTATTGTCAGTAACTATTAGATTTCTAGCGTCTGAAGCTGATCCACTTAAAGCTGCTACTGAAGAGCTTATTACTTGGTCAGTTGATGTTAAAGATGAACTTAAAGCAGCAATTGGAGCTACTGATGATCCACTAATTTTTGTTACTAATAAGTCTCTTGCGTCTGATGCTGATCCACTTAGTGTTGCTACAGATGAGCTAATCGCTTGATCTGTTACAGTTAAAGAAGCGCTTAAAGCTGAATTATCTCCAACTAATAAATTTCTAGCATCTGAAGCCGAACCACTTAGGGCCGCTACAGATGAACTAATTGATTGATCCGTTACCGTTAAGGAAGCGGAAACCGTAGTTAATTCTGCCTCAGTTATGATTTTTTTCCAGGATGCCATGTGTCTTGTTTGTTTGTGTTAAACTGTTATTAATTAATTATTCTTGTTATTCTTGTTATTTGTGTATAAATATTATGTTCCAAAATAAAACTGCGAAGCAGTGTAAAATATTCCCCCTTCAACTGCTGGTGGGAAAGAGCTTCCACTCCATTTTAGTTGTAGAGTTCCTTTTTCTGTGATTGCTACCTCTCCCTCATTCACTGACCCTTTTACCAAAAGTAAATCATCAGTTGATGGAATTGAAGTTTGGATCAATACAGCTGAGGAAGATATTACTCCTTCTGAGTCTAGGGAGGCAGAAGTTTGACTACTACCTATCAGTATGGGTTGATGTATTTTCATTCAGTGGGTCTTATTTTATCAATGTTATATTATGCTGTTCTTACTACTAAATACTTTGAACTTACTCCTGTTGATCCTGACAACCAAACCCCACCTATTGAAGCTAGTGATTCTGATACGGGTAAACCACTAAGATTTATACTACCTGAAGCTATTATACCTGTTACTGCTGTTAATGATCCAGCAGTTGTAATGTCGGATGTTGTTTTAATACTACCTGATACATCTAAATCGTTTGTCGTGGTTAAACCACCTGATACGATTAAATCACCAGTAATACTTCCAGTGGTAGCACTTATATCACCTGTAACAGCCATTGATCCTGTTACTGAGTGTGACCCTGTAAAGTGTCTAAAGTTATTATCTAGTTCTAAGTTTGTTAGGGCTGAGCCTTTTATTGATCTGTAAGTTAATGCCATTTGTTTTTATTTAGATGCTACTACTATTTCTAATAATGATGATGAAGGATAAGCCTTCGCTTTTATTGTGTCTATTCCTATTAAGTCTCCATAATACGTAGGGTCAACATAACCCTCTACTACATAATCAGATACTGATGAAGCATTAAACTTACCATTACCTAACATAAATGTTTTTTCACCATCTAAATTAAAGATAGTTGATTCCTCATTTGATTTTATAAAATATAAATCTACGTTACAAGGTGTGAGGTTTGAAATTCGAATATATCTTACATCACCTTTAACAAAAGATCCAGCTAATGATTCTTCTTCAGAATCTACAAACTTTAAAATCTCTATACCACTACCTGAAAAGTTAGTGGAAATGGTGTCTAATCTCCTTGTAAACTGACCTACATCTTCAATAGTTGTTGTGTGGGATGTAATAGAGGATTTACCATCGTCTAGTATTACTCTTTCGTCTAAATTTGAAATTAACCTACCCATTTATTATTTTGTTATAAATATGTTATTTCTTAGTAGAATCACTAAAGTTAGATGATGTTATGTGACTTAGTTTTTCTTCGTAGTATTCTAAAATATCCTCAACAATAGGGTCTCTATGGTTGGTTAATAGTTTGATCGCTTCTAGATTTTTTACTTTCTTAGATGCACTATATAGGAATCGAAATCCTGAATCTGATCGTTTCTTTAAATCGATTTGATGGTCATCACCACATATAATCATTTTACTTCTTACTCCAATACGGGATACAATCATCTCCATTTGTTCATGGGTAACATTTTGTGCCTCATCCACAATGATCAGTGAATCTAAAAATGTTCTACCTCTCATAAACGATACAGGTACTATTTCTATTTGACCACTTTCCATATATTTTTCCATTCTTTCTTTACCATATAAGGTATAAAAGTTTTGGTATATAGGTTGAACCCAAGGATCCATTTTTTCTCTCATATCACCAGGTAGGAATCCTATATCTTCTTTAGATACAGTTGGTCGTGTAATTATAATTTTATCGTATTGTCGTCTAAATAAACCATCTAGAGCTACGTTACATGCTAAAAGTGTTTTACCTGAACCTGCAGATCCTGCTAATAACGTTATTGTATTATCTAATATGGTTTGTTTTGCTAATTTTTGTTCAGGATTTAACTGGATGTGGAACTTTATAGGGGTTTTAGGCGCTCGTTTAGGACGATATACATCGTCAGTGTGAGGTTTGCTTGTTGGCATAAACTATATTTTGTTATAAATATAAACATAAAAAAAGCTCCCAAATAGGGAGCTTATATTTTTAGTAAGATTTCTTTTTATGCTATTCTAACCTTCAAATCACCTAAAGTTCTATATATTCCCCCTATTGGGACACCACCAGCTGCTGCTGCTGTATCATCTGAGAAATCTTGAATGTTAGAAATACCCATTGCAGTAGCTGCTGTTTGGGCAAATGATGAAGATAAAACTGTATTATCACTCCCTGACCCTAAACTAAAGCCGTCTCCTGATATTGAAGCACTTATAAACGAAGATCCACTCATACTAACCTCTACTGGGTCTCCTAAACCACTTTGTAGGAGATTATTTTCAGTTGTTAAAAGATCTTGGTAGGTATCTTTTATATGTCTATTTGTTAAACTGGCCATTTATTTTTATTTAAGTTTATGTATGGTTATAAATATTATGGGCGGTATGAAGCGTTATTCTTTTCGTGCTCTCTAAACTCTACTTGAGCTACTTTAACTCTACCTTCACTTTCCTCTACTACCCAACCATTTAGTTTTTCATAAACGTATTCAGCAAACTTTTCTGCTCCAACTGCTGGTAGTATTCTAACTTGGGCTACTTCAGCAGTTCCCATCTGTTCAAACGCTTGTCTGTAGGGATCATCTTCAGCTATAATCATAGTATGATCAAACATATATGACATCCACTCTTTAGGTGTTTTACCATCGATTAGGGTTTTAGATCGTTTTGCTGATCCAAAATCCCAAACCCAATTTCTATCATCTAATTCTCCTTCAAACCATACTTTAAAAGATACTCCATAACCATGTACAAATCGACAGTGAGTTGTTTCTGCTTTCCATTGACGAAATACAGTTGAAAACCCATCGTATACTTTTGTTGATGTAAATTTACCCATTGTAAAAGTTTAAAATTTGTTGTTTTGATTGTAATCCTGTCGTTCTATTGACTGCTTCTCCATTTTCTAAAAGAACTAAAGTGGGGATATTTCTAACACCATATTTAGTAGATAGTTCTGTGTCGTTATCTACGTTGATTTTTCTATAGTTGATTTGACCTGATAAAGATTCCATAATCGGTCCTAATTGTTTACAGGGCCCACACCACGGGGCTGAAAAGTAAAGTATTTCTTTCATATTTTTATTTTAATTAAACTAATTCTTCAAATATACCTATTACTTCAGATAAGATAAGAATAATAGTTGCGGTATACAAATTTATTGGTAAAAAAACATACCCCAATATTCTAACTCCTGATTTAATAAAACTAATTATTTGATGCTTTCTAGCATCTGGAAGTTGTTGTTTACTCATATCTTATTGAATTCTAACCCACAACCAAGCACTAATTGAATTGGGTTTGTTAATAACCATTGTTTCATTACCAATAAATAAACCTAATCTATACTCTTCTTCTGTATCATACCTGTTAATATGCATGTCACCATTTACCATGGTAATCTGACCTTGAGCTAGGATTTTGTATTTATCTTTCCTAGTAAATATTATTAAATCTTCAGCTCTTTGGATTACTAAAGTTTCACCTTCTGTATTACTCCAAATACCTAATACTTTAAAAGGTACCTCCTCTTGCCCAAAGGCAAGAGTAGATACTAATGTCAATAATAAAAATAGTTTTTTCATATTATAAATCTCCTTTTACTGCTACGTGATCAGTTAATACACTTTGAACATGTGCCTTCGCAACGCTATAATCGACTGGTCCACTTTCATCTTCATATTGTACTGGGTCAGGACGATTAAGTTCGATAAATGCTTCAATCCTTTCAACAGATGAAGCTGATTTGTAGTCGCTATTACCGCTAGGATAGGGCTTATAAGAAGTGTTAGTACGTTTGTATACTTCATCAAATTCAATTCCCAATTCATTAACCAATTCTTGTCCATCTTTTAAAATTCCTAATTTATCTGTTTTTAAATAAGGTGTAAAATACCCTACTCTATCAGCATCCCAATTACCTTCTCTAAAAGCAGCATCGTCTGCATCTCTAAACTCTTGTCTACAATCTGGGTAAACGGCGTGATCACCAGCATGAATACCTAATGCTATATCACAAGTTTCTTCTGTTTTATTAGCTACTGATAGAGCAACTGCTTGAGTAATAGAAGCAAACATTTTATTACGATTAGGAACAACTGTTTCCTTCATATTATCGTTTTCATAATGTCCTTCTGGTACGTCATCTCCACCTTCCACTAAAGCTGAATCTAATAAATCAACTAATCCATTTAGTTGTATTTGACGATAATTAACTTTATGACCATTATCTGCTAGATAATCAATCAATGATTGAGCTCGTTCTAACTCAACTCTATGTTTTTGACCATAATCAAATGAAATACCTGTTACGGTATCATATTCTTTTAATGCTCTTAATAATAGTGTGGAACTATCCATCCCTCCACTTAACGAAACTACTACATGCTTTGCCATGATTTTATTTATTTATTTGTTGCCAGGTATTTAAAGGATATAGGCTAATCCTATTTTTATTATACGTTAATATACGACCTATTTTTTGATTCTCCAACTTCCTCCAGGTAGTTGGAAAACTGTTTTTGAAGATGATTCATCAATAGTCCATCCTTTGTGATGTGGATTTTTACCTAAAGATACTCTATAAGCCATACCCGCATCTAGTTCTAAATACTCTTTACATAAATCATAAGCTTTTCCAAAAAACGGTTGGTGGTTTCTATGATAAAAATATTTAGGTACTTCTGGATTTTTAGGTTGTTTAATAGTAGATATATGAGTTAAACAATCATCTAAGGTAGTACCTTGCTTATATAACTCTAATGCCTCTTGATACGAGTGCATCGTTGAGGGTTGATTACGTTGTTGTTTAACTTTGGTGATTTGTTTTTGTGTATCCTTATTAAATAACTTCCAATATGGAACTGAAGCATGGATGTCTACTCTACTATTTTCTAATAGTGTTTGGGTTTGGGTATTAACCTTTACTTTTAGATTATTTAGGTCTTCAGGTGTAATAACATTTCCTCTCCCTCTACGTGATACCCTAAAACTTAAATCATAGGGCTCAATAATATCGGTTGGTTTGATTATACCATATTTAGCCGATAGAATATACCAGTCGTCATATGTGTGGGATAAAAACTCTACTTGTGCTCTAAAAACATATGATTTGGAATATAACTCTTGAGCTTCACACTCATAATCCAGTTTCATAGCCGAACAGTTTACTATTGCTGTATTTTTCATACCCCCAATCTAATAAGAAACTATGGCAAATCCAACCTATATTATGAGGTTGGATTATAAATTGAACCATCAATATTTGACTGCCATTGTGGGATACCTCCCTCTATACTAGAATACAATTCCAAGTAGTATTTTTCTACTTTAGTAGGTGGTACTGCAATATCAAATTCCCCACTTAGTATTCCTGGTCCATTATTAGGTAAAAGTTGAACTGAATCAGGAATAGCATAATAGGCTGCGTATATTTTTATTGTATCGTTTTGGTTGGTTAATTTAAAAGATGTAACATTTTTATTAATCTTTTTGTTTGTAGATCCCCCTTTATTCCCTCCAGAAGACATAAACTCTTTATCATCTAATCTTGTTCTACCAGCTGAAGCATAAGCTGCCATTCGTTTTTTAAAGGATGTTGATGATTGGCCAATATATAAACAAGTTTCTTCAACTACAAAAAAGTATACAACTGTTTTTGTAAAATCATCTACAACTTTACTCCCCTCAGGAGTAAGGGTTAGTTTTGGTTTAGTATATCCTGAGAATTTTTTATCTGGTAGTGTGTCCCATTCTGCTATTTTTTGAATTTTATACTCAGGATTAGATAATACCTGTTTGTAAAAATCTGTTCCCTTAGTTACATCAACTTCGTTTAAGTTGATTTCTTTTACTAATTTTGATAATCCATTCATAGTTTTATGTATTAATTAATAACCTTTATTTAATCACGCATGGTATTATTACCATTTGTTTATACATAAATATACGAAAAATATCTTGGGGAGCCAAGTATGTTAATATTTGTTTTAGTTTCCTATTTGTGAAGGGGAACATCCCACTTCGTTAACATCGTTTATTTCTGATATTGGGGTATCTGGGCATTCATCTATTGCATTGATAACTCCATCAATATCATAATCTGCTCTTGCTACCAAAACATCTATACCTGATTGTATTTCCTCTATAGTAGATAAAACATCCTGAATTTCTTCTTCTGTTGGTAATTCGTTGATTCTGATTAATAATAGTGATAATGTTTCTTGTAGAGTGTTTAGAGTTGGTTGAGCTGAGTCTACATCTATAACTAGATTTTCTATTAATAACTTTAATTCGTTAACTTTTTGGGTTAACTCACTCAAATCTATTACCTCGATTTGATCACCTATTTGTAGGATTTGAGATCTTAAATCATCTAATCCATTTTGCATATTGGGGTTAGTACATGATATAATAATCATGAATAGTAAAATTATTTTTTTCATATTTTTCTAATTTCAGCAAATGTTTGAGCCAGGTTAGGATTTTCTATAACACTACTCCAATCACCCTTTAGATGTTTATCTAAATCAGATATGATTCTACCCTTAAGGTTAATAACTGAATCACCGTGTAATAGAGTCATGTCCGATGTTGTTTCACAAAAATAAACGTTTCCTGTAGGTCTATTCTTTTTGGATAGTGATTTTTTAATAACGAATAGATGTTTACTATTATTAAACTCCTTATCTAGTTGTAGTGTTTTAAGGTATGTTTCACCTAAACAATATATAACTAAATCATATTCGTTTTCGTTAATAATCTTATCTAAAGTTCCTCTTAGGTTTACTTTTTTACCAAACGTTATTAAATCCTCATCTGATAGTGAGTTAAACGTATGAGTATAATATCCTAATATTTCATCTCTATGTACCCAACCATGTTTTGCGGATAGGATATAGTAATCAGCATGTGTTGAGTCTAATGCTTGTACTTGATTACCATGATAAAACTCACCTGCTCTTTTAGTACCAGTTTTAATAGTTTTCTTTTTACTACATTGGGTTACTATTAGTACTTTATTAGATGTGTCTCTAACTAAAAACTGTTCTAAATTAGGCCCTATATAACCCTTTTCAAAATCCTCTAAGGATTGTTTTTGTTGTTTTTCTCTATTTATGTTGGTTTTAGATCTGTCATAATAATAGTGAGGTAAATCTTTATCCTCCTCAGCATAGTAAGGACGAACTTGACCATCCTTTAACTCAACAAATAAATCTCTTAGTGAACCTAGTTTTACTCTATGGGGTGTGTTAACTATTAACTGACCAAACATCATAGTAATACCTCCTCTAGACCAACTTCGTTCTGTGTTGTCTACTAAATATTGGTATATTTCATCTTCCCACTCTTTTTTAGTTTGGGAAAAGTTTTTAGGTTTAGTTGCTATTAACTCTTTAGTATATTCTGTTCTCATATATTTTTTAAACCATTTATTTTTCTAAACAATGTTGTATTATGTAAAATATCTTCATAACAAATATCCTTAAAATCTATTTCAAAGTTATCATTCATATTTGCTTTAGGTTTAGTGGTTAAACCTTGATCAGTATATCTAGTACCATCTAGAGCAGCCATAATAGGATTAGATGTATCTATTGATTCAATCTTAGGATGGTTATCATACCAACCAAACTCTTGGGGTATAGAACAACCTAATAAGTGAAACTTAGTAGCATACATGGATGATAGATTTAATAAACCTTGTACAAATCTTACTCTACCTAACGCCTTACCCATATCCGGGTTGGTGTGTGGGAAGAAATCGTTATACCAAGTTGCACCGTAGGATACACATAGTTTTTCATAACCTAAAGTTTGTAATAGGTTAGCACACAAATATGCTTCGTTTTTATCTTTACCTTGAATAACTGCTGTGATTTTAGTATTTTCAGGATAGTTGAACTGTCTCCAATATTTGGCTTGTGCTGCTGTTTTATGACAATCCATCCAAACATCAGGTACTATAAACTCATCTGGTTCTATTTCGTTAATCCAATATCTTAAACGTTCATGATCATATGCCTCTCCAAGTTCATGAAGTGAGTTATCCATAATAATATAACGACCTGCTTTTTTAGCATCTTTAAAGTATTGTAGATATTCCTCATCCTGATCTAGCAGGTGGGGTAAAAGATAATCGTATGAATTGAATTCAGGAGATGCTGTTAATA
>ENA-ORDA01000833-ORDA01000833.1-marine-metagenome-genome-assembly--contig:-NODE-833-length-28875-cov-3.665081_pt1 | contig 28875 bp, 13 predicted proteins | sample MGYA00237778_ERZ508506 | MGnify/ENA primary metagenome ERZ508506 (study PRJEB26177, sample SAMN06267891) | marine metagenome | isolation source: Monterey Bay, California, USA | place: Pacific... | reverse complement strand
CACCACCTAAGCACATCACTCAAGTATGTTCCCACCTAATGTGTTCAAAGTATCACCTGTCGTTTGATGCTCTTCCTTTTCTAAATAAGCCACTAATCAAACCAATTGAGAAAGTTGTGTGTAAAGTCAGAAGACATAGTGGCACACCAACTAGTAATGAAATACTACGCCAACTAATACTAAATTTCACGCCTTCAATAAAGATAACTAACCCATAAAGGGCGACTGGAATATACCAGTGAGGCGAGGAAATCAGCACTAATGAAAGGGTAAATATCATCCCGAACCATGGTAGAAATTCTCTCTTACTGTGCCGCGATGGATGTTTCATAAGAAGTTTAGTTCGCCAAAAGCCATACCTGTAACCCATCTTGACCCAACTTGCGTAGTTTGTTCTTTTCACCATCTTGACGTGAGTCTGATTAGTTCGGTAAAGTTTGAATCCTGAATCTTGTAATCGCATAGACAAGTCACTATCTTGACTTGTGATGAATTTCGTATCCCAGCCACCTATGGAATCTACCGCTTGACGTGAATGCATACAAAATGCTGGAACTTTGGTCTCACCTGTTGTTGTAAATTTATCGAATTGTCCTGAGCCGCTACCAAAACTCGATGATAGAGTTGCTTCAATCCAAGTTTCTACCATTGTTTTCACTCCATCACTAGGCAGTACTCTAACTCCCAACCCTGCGATGGAAGAACCGGATTCATCCGAAATTTCCTCCCACACTTCTAGCCTTTTAGACAAATGATCACTAGGTACAGTACAGTGTCCAATTAATTCTATCATCAACTTAATACTGCTAGGTAATTCTCTCAAAGCCAAATTTCTCGCTTCTGCGACAAATTTACCAGGGTTGTTTACCAGAGTTATCTTCGGACCATTAATTTCCTTCGAGGTTTCAATCATTCTCTCAACTATTTCCACGGAATCATCTGTGGAGTTGCCGTCAAGAACTAAAATCATATGCTTTGAAGAGTCTAAGGTTTGCTTTACCAGTGAATTGAGACAATTTTCAATATATTTTGACTCATTGAAAATGGGAATCACAGTAGCCAGTATTGGACCATCTTCCCCACTCATACCTCAAGAACTGAATATCGGCTTTCATACTTCGCCTAAATTTTTGTCAAAAAGACAGATTGAAGAATAGATTCCACCACGCCGAGTTATGGCTGGCCCTATTCTCAAGTTGAGCGGTAAGGACGAAGGAATTGCGGTTACTGTTGAAAGCATACTCTCTGGTGCGGATTCTCCTGAGAAAGTAGCAGATTGTATAACTAATATTTTCCCGGGTTTCAACAATGGTTCTCAATTAAACCACCCTGAACTGGGAAATGCATATCAACAGATAATACGAGATGAAAACTTATCGATCAACGAGTTTCTAATGCTGCTACATAAACAACAAATACTGGATACTGCGTTAGATTATATGAGTCGCGAATTATCATCGAACCAAACTAAATTCGAGATTCTAAGACAAGCCGCAATGACCGGTAAAATATCATTCAATATCCCCGGAGAAAAGCCATTAGGCGGCTTGATAACCATTAGACTGGAAGGTAAAAATCTCAAAGATTGGATAGAGGCTGCAACATGGCATAAAGGACGAGATAGTATTCCTCGCTCAATAAATGACGAACTTGCAATGGATGACTCAGGAGAAGCTTCCACTTGGATTTGATAATTCCTTAGATACTTCTTTGGCCACCAATCTATCTATTCCGATGTAAGGTGAAACATCGTCTTCATCATCAATCCACATTACTTCATCATGTGAGGTCCAACTTTCTTGAGGTTTAAAATCTGGAACAATACCGATAAATCGACAAAATTCAACATTCAATTCTATATCCAGTACTTCGCCGCAATGAAACCATTTACCGAAACTTCTCACACTAATAATACTCCAATTAAACTCTTCTTTAAGTTCACGTTCAATCGCCTGAGAAGGCTCTTCACCCCATTCAAATTTACCTCCGGGAAATTCCCAAAGACCATGATTAGCTTCATCACTACGCTTGGCAACAAGAAATCTATTATCATCTATAATAACCCCTGCTGCAACAGAAATAACAGGCTTGAATAGAATTCTACCTACCATATTCATGAGTAAATTCTTTGCAGAATCAATACTGAAAAATTCATAATCAGGTAGATGTAAAAAAAGACAAGGTGTTTTCTGGACGCCTACATCAGTTCGACATAGAACTGCCAATGTACGATAATAAGTCTCATTACATACAAACTGACCCGCATCAAAGGAAATCTCAGCATTGATATCACCTTTATTGGTAAAAATTACATTAGAATTAGTTGTAGAATAATAGTTTACCTCCCCTAACCTCTGACCAGAGGTTCGGCGACCGGAGTTATCTTCAATGCTCATATCGAGAATATTTTGAGCTAGTAACTCGATCTTTGGTATTTCGCAATTTGTACATAGGCCAAGATGAATTATTACATCCCATTCTTCGCCGTCTGATAATCTCTGAGCAACCTTCCTTGAACCCGATTCATCCACGGACAACAGTAATGTCTCGAAATTTATCTCAACATCATCCAACTTGTAATCTCTCAGTTCGGCCCATGGGTCACTGACCGAATGATTTGCATCAAGTGTTTGAATTAGGTCACCTGAAATATTTGTTGAATGATTTGCGAATGGTTCAAAACCAGTCACTAAAACCCTCGCCATGACACTTACTACAACACCCAGTTATTGATACTCATGCTAGCAATTAAGCGCTATCTTGACAAACTCCGACCCCAACCTCCTAAACGGGCGGTAGCATGGAAACGACAGATTCTCTATTCACGACAGCAGGTGTCGAGGAGCAATCTAAGCCAAGCATATTCCGTGTATTCAAGCAAATCTGGATTGAAATGACACTAGGAGTTGGCTTTTGGGGAGCACTAAGACCAATTGTTGCAGCACTACTAGCACTGGTTCCATTCCTATTTCTCGGCCAACACTTCAATAAAAAACACCGAAAGGCAACGGATTGGACTCTATTACAAATCCCCCTTGCACTAACTGTGATTCTGTGGTTTGCATTATGGGCATTTTCTATATTCGATGCGTGGAGAGAAGGCACAAAACTGGTATCTAACAATAGTTTGAATAATTAAGGCGTCCAAAGTTGGTAATTAACCTCAACCTTTCCAGTTTTCATGTCATTCATATCTTGCAGGTCCCATTCGTCGAATTCATCTGGTAATTCACCAGAAATTATACTACCTATGGATGTAGACTCAATTGCCCAGTACATCACAGAATCCTCATTGTTGGAATGATTAGGATGGTCAGCATCTTCATGGTCATATAACGACTCGTAAACTATGTTGACTAGTCCTAACAAGTGCCCAATTTCATGGACAATTACACTTTTCTCCACCTCTTCTGCAGATGGACGTCCAAATATTGGTCCTTTTGCCTCCTCTACAGAATCACCAAAAATTGCGACGGTTGAAGCATCAACTGCAACTCCTAAGACACTATCCTGATAATATTTCCCAGAGGGGAAAATTATCTGCCAGTGTAAAGTCGAAGAGGTCTGAGGTTGATTCTCTTTGTGTTCCCATCCATAACTCCTAACGTCATCATCGGTCCATGTACCTTGATTACCAAACACCGTCTCCGTGAAGGTAATAGTTACTCCATCAGGCTTATCACAAACTTCTTCCAATCTTTGTTTTAGTAAATCAGTACTACTCGATTTTGGTTGATAACCACTTTCAAAATCGACCTCAATTACGAGTTCGGTGTATTTGCTAGAATCAAGACAGGCCATTACAAGTCCACCGGAGATACCACGATCATTGTCACCGAATATCACTTCATCAGAAATACAGCCCGAAAACCCACTCAAAATTAGTACAGAAATCAGTAGAGAAAACTGAGTTTGAAATCGTCGCATATATCACTCCACCAATTCAATCGTTTCAAACTTGACTACCATTCCTCGGGAAGTATAATTGGAGAAAATAATTGCCCTGGCGAAGATGCCAAAGAAAGTTGACTACGAGCCAGTTGCTCCCACATTCGTAATGCCAAGATACCATCGTCAAGTGCCATTTCAGTCTCAATAAGTGTCACTCGAATCAGTGTGGCCAAAATATCCATCCTATCGTCATCAACGATAGAGATTATCTTGTCTAGGTCCATTTTATTTTCCGAAGCGGTGTTGGAATTATTACTCAATGGCCAGTGAGCTGTCACCTTTTCGGGAAAAACTGCACCGGTGTTTACGATATGTTCGTTTAGTGAATTCATTAGTTGTTTAATGTGGTTACCAATAACCATGCTTACTTCAATCAATGGCATCTGTAATTGATTGATGAGGTTAACCATCCTCTCTTGAAGTGTCACTAAACCGTCGACTTCTAATTCATTAGTCATTTAATCACTCACTTTTTGAAGGATTCCATATATTTCCACCCATAGTGCTCCCATTGTTCCATGGTCCATCCATTAGGTAGTCCAGTCGGTGGAAGGGGAGCAATGCCTGGGTCGTTAGTCAACTGCGGTTGACTCACGGAAGGAGAAATTATCTGTTGATTTGGTAGTGGCATTGGTAGTGGCATTGGTAGTGGCGTAGCAACTTGAGGGTGGACTGGTAACTGTTGTGAGGTATTAGAGTTCACAGTTTGTTGATTCTCTATTTTAGGAATTTCTTTGTACTGACTTTGCTCTTCAATAACTTCCTGTGTCTGGTCAAGACCATCATTAGAATCTTCATCTTCCATATCCATTCTCCTTGATACAACCAACATCCACAAACCAAATGATACTGAAATCAAAGCTATAATAAATAGCGTAATTCCAAAAATTTCATCACCGGCTTGTTGAGCCAATGCTTCACCATCTCTGACAGTCTCTTCTTTGACTAGTAACGGCTCAATCGCTTTACGGTCCATTTCCACATCACCCAAAAACACCATGATTCTAAATTCTAGGGTGCCCGATGACTCTTCAGATAATTCATAAGGAATTGAAACATACATTGTGGAATTGGTATTTACCACTTGAGAAACCTGTACTTCTTTAACCCAATTTTTCTGTGAATCCAATCGCTCCAGTATGTATGTCACATTACCCTTTGAGCCTTCATTAAAGGCTTCAATATTGAGAGTTGCAACTTCTCCAGCACCTGGACTTGGGTTATCCCATACCATCTGAGTATTGGAACTAGAAAGATCGATTTTAGGACCGATTAGGGCTAGCGGCCATGAGGAAAATGGAGTACTTTCAGAATTAGAATTAGAGTCAAATGAGTTTCCTGAATAATCAGAACCAGACAACCAAATATCTAGTTCATATGTTGGGAGAAGAGTTGTTGAACCACCATCAGTAAAATCTACATTCCCGTCCCAGAAATAAGAACCTTCAAATTCCAAATATGAATCTAAAACCGTACTGCCTCGAGATATCTCTGCCTCTCCTGCTCTAATTCGATAATGAACAATTATCGAAGACATTTCACTAAATCCTAAATTATCAGATGTCTTGACTAGTATGGTTATATCGTTCATTTTAGAAATCGATATTGGATTATCACTTACTACATTATCTAATCTAATTCCTTCTATCACAGGACTTTCACTATCTACTGCAAGCCTCAATCTAGGAGTTGTTTGGGTTTCGTCTTCAGATAATCCGGGCATGTCTGTCATCTGAAGTGAAAGATCTAGATGCCCCGATGGAGTCACAGGCACTAAGAAATCCATTCCAAAATAGCCATCATCGCGTATTGATGTACCCCATTGATTCTCATAATCTGCCAACCTTATGTCAAAAATTCCAGCAGGCGCTGGTGTTTCATCTTCTGAAAACATTACTCTACCAGAGACTCGCAAAGCCTGGCCAACACCAATGCTGGTTTCGTCAAAATTAGAATTATAGTGATTGATACCATTTCTTAGTTCAATGGCTGTTATATGGCCCGCCATCAAATCAAATCTGAAATCATTATCTAAACTCCATGCATTACTGGATAGAACCTCATTTTCGATATTACATGGAACATCTGAATCAACAGAGCAGGGGGCATCTGATACTGACAAATGTGGCAAAAAGAGTGATTCACCATCAGTATCATATGACTCTAAAAATAGCCATGTTAGCTGGAATTTAATACTCAGTACCAATTTTGTCTGTTCGATATTTCCAAACTCTGCGCTTGAATAAATGTTTGAGACTGCAATATACTGAGAGCCAGATTCAACACTGACAATTGGCAAGCCATCAGAACTTTCTTTCAGTGTAATATACATCGATGTATCTGAGTCTGAAAGTGAATTACCCAATGTCAGTTGAACTGTTTCTATATCTTTCCAACCATTTCCATCAGTTATTACTATCTGAGCAGTATAGTAAATTCCCGGGTGAAGAGGCTGTTCATCACTATGACCAATTATCGATGTATTTGACATATCAAATTCCGGAATGAACTCTTCACGGATGACATATGTAGAAAGGTCACCGTCCCAATTGGGAGGTACCTCATCATTAGCAAAGCCACATTTGGTATTACTTTGAGGGCAAACCGGTCCACCGCCCATGGCAATCTGATTATTTTGTCCGTCTTCACCTGTCACATAGAAAGATACTTTTTGACCATGCTTCAATACAGAATCGTCTATTAAGCCTTGGAATATATTAAGTCCGCCAGCCTTAACTTCGGGTGAAGACAAAGTTTTGGTTTGATATTCATCTGAATTTGGCAGATTATCTGAATTGAAATCATTACATCGGGTGTCGATTATGGTTCGACAACCCAGCCAATAATGCAATGTCAAAAGTGTAGGTGGATCTACTGAATCTTGCACTGTAATCGATAATGGCTGACCTGCTGGTGCAGGTAAAGAGGCATGTAAATGCTCACCATTTAATGGAGAAGCATAGATCACTAAAGGTGAGTTACCATCAAGAATTAGGCGTATATTATTGTAATTCTGATTAACATATTCAGAACCATTCACAAGGTTCACCGCCTGTACATAGAACACCATCCCACCTGGAGTAGACTCCATTGGAGTTTGGAATGTCAAATTATATGTTCCAAAACCAGGGTTTTGCTCTTCATAAAATATCACTTCGTCGCCAATTGGCTGGCCAGAATTACTTACATTTTGACCGATGACTCGTAAGTTGAATTGACCGGGCAGTGGCGAAAATTGCGAACCTTCGAAATTGATTGTTCCAGAAAAACTGATATTTGTTCCACCTCGAAGCCACTCTAGATTTGTAACTTGCTTACCGGTTTCATCAAATACAGTCATTCCGTTAAGCTGAATGTCATTTTCAACTTGCAGGTCCATTGAGTCTGTTTGCCAAGATGAAACTGCCAATCCGGTATCATCTTCTACAGAGACTAAGGCTTGAGTGGATTGTTCATCATCCCAGCCCCATTGTATTTCCATTGGAATTTCAATCTCTAGGACCCCTTCGTTATTGATAGTTGAAGTACAGTTATTAGTATCAAACAGTGCTATCATTTCGTGATTACTACTTGTTGAACAGGAATCACCAGATTCCCAGATGAAACTAGGATTATTTCCATTTGAATTAATCAATTCTACAACTGTCCGAGTAACACGATTAACATCATCGCCATGTGCAGCCTCGACTGTTAAAATTCTCTTAATTCCATCTGGAACACCAAGTCCTCCATCTAAATTAACACCTACAGCCCTAGTCTGCATCTTGTATTCGACATCTAAAGTTGTAATCTTTATTCTACCCGGAGTTTCAGCCTTAAATGATAGGAATACAACTTCATCACCATCGCCATTATTAGCAATTTCTTGGTTGATGGCTGAAACTAATGTTGGAGTTGATACTACTTCGCTACCGACTATTGAAGAATCACTGACATAAATTGATGATTCGTTAAGGAATTGTAAAGATTCCCAATCCCAATCGCCAACACCGTTAATGTTGATAGATGGTTTATCTGGATATCCTTCTTCATACCAGAGGGTGAAAATATCTAGTGAAGGAGATGAGTATATACTTGCAGTAGTCAAAGTGACTTCGAATCTCAAGACATCTCCCGGACTTTCTGCAGGGAAATTAACTTCCTGATTATTTATCGCTGAAAGCCAATTAGTACCGTTATCATTGGATACTTGAACGTCAATGGCGGTACCTGAAGGCATGTTAGCCACCCACTCTGGACGTACCTTACCGACTTTTGTGCCAGTTGGATAATAGTCTGAAGTCCAAGTTCCAGATGTTGAATATGAGGTATAGTAATCAATATTAACCCACCATGAAACTGCTGTCGAACCTATCAACTGAGCCTTCCAGACTAAATCATTTCCAGGATGAGCGAAGTGAATTGTTGAAAGTGAAGTTACTGGTTCCCAGTGTGTACCATTGTCTGCTGAGATCCAGTAATCGACACGGTCACCTATTGAAGATGCTGACCAATAGGTCTCCACGTTAACAGACAGAACAGGGTCTGTTGTAGAGATGGTCTCGCCTATCCAAGTCGTTGTACCAGGCGCGGGTACAGTTGAATAAGTCCAACCAGTCCCATATTCTCGATAATAAAGTGTAACTGATGAAAACGAGGAATAACTACAATCAACAGTAATCAGCCTCGAACCATCAAACTGAAGTCCATATCCAAGCACTGTTATCTGCTTTATATTGGATAATGGTGTTAGAACCTCTGAGGTTCCAGTAATCTTCCAAGCTTCCAAGACGTCCTTATTTTGACTTCCAGAAGTGCCTTTTTGACAACGCATGAAGAAAGCCGATTCATTGACTTCCAAACCTCTGACTTGTTGACCGGTTTTACCACATTGATATACTGAGCCAGAAGAGGAAAAGAAAGTGTAAATGGTCGAACCTCTGGTGAAACCACCGTTCTGAGCCTCATCAAACTCATATGATACGATTCTACGTTGTGAGTTGTGTAAAACCCAAACTGTATCACGTGATGAGTCAAATGCAATCCCAGTATAATCTCCGTACTGAGGCGAAACATCATATGAATCTAGACATGTCCATACATCATCGTTGGATATATCAAATTCAAGAATTCTATGGTTAGAGGTCGGAGCGTTGGATGAGTAGTGATAGCGATAGGTAGAAAATATACCAAACAGTCTTTCATCATCTGTGACTGTCCAATCTCTAAATCCGTAATAGGCATAGTAACTGCTGGATGGCATTTGCGGGAGAGCACAGTTTGATTGTTCTAACATAATTGTTGATTCAACTGTGGCATTGTCAGGGTATAATCTTTTGACTACATTGTCGAACTGTTTGGACGACCAAGTGGAGAGAAATAGCCAATCATGATGTTTCAAAATAGCCCCTTGGCTTTGAGCAATTAAAGAGGGAGAGGCTTTCTTTACCTGCATCGAAAATAAGTTCTCAGTCGAATTTGAAGTGTGGGGTTGTCTAATTGAGTAAGTTCCATTATCGAACCAAGCATCAGAGTTTTCACTGGCAACATCGTCTAGTCCATGGGGAATGAAAGAATTATTCATTTGACTTGGTGCTAAAGTCAAGGAATCGCTTCTTGAATCAGTTAATCCTGATGTTCCATGCATCCAATCAGGCCTTTGGTCAACTACAATATCTGACCACCCCGTTGATGAGGCACCAGATAAAGTCATAGATATATCATTGACCACTGCACCCTTAGGAATTGAGATTTCAGCGCCATCATCTGTCCTACCATTTTGGTACAATGCCATATATTCCGTACTTCCATCACTGAACTGATAGATATGTCTTGAAACTCCTGTTGCAGAAACATCGCCCGACAGTACATCTGCAAGAGGTGTTAAAGGAGTCAAAAAAAGAATAGTCATCAGCATAAATGCTTTCCATCTGCTCCTTGTCCTTACTCCCAAATCCTCACCTCCATAAATTCCTAATCATTATTATAAAAAAATCAACCAGTTTGCCTAGAGTCATATCTGATAGGCGAAGAATCACCACGTATTCCATCTTCTTCGTCATCGAATATCTCGAACCAATCGACTATCCAATCTCCATCTGTATCCCAATAATAAGGATTTGTTCCCATAGCTATTTCTTTGGCATCTGAGAGTCCGTCATTATCGTCATCTAAGTCCTCATTGTCACCAATATCATCCCAGTCACTATCGTACCATTCAGTTTTATCGTCTGGAAATCTGTCTTCATTTTGCTGTGAACAAAAACTTGTTGCTATCTTAATTACACCTCTCCACTCCCAGGTTTGAATGTGAATTTGGGCTCTTGCGTCATTTCCTTTAATTATTAAAGATGTCCCTGAAACAGAAGCAGTAATCTGTTCAACACCAAGTGTATTTTGACCATCATAACCCCAATCTTTAAAGTCTATTGAATTATAATTTGAATTAATCTCATTTGCAAATTGAGTTAGAAGAGCGGTTGCAGCAATTGATGATGCCGTCGTTATTTTTATTTCAGCTCTATTTTCCCAATTATTATATCCTTCAATAAAAATTTTATATGATTCTCCTGCAATTGTTTGTGATACAGTTCCAATTACCTTGATGGTTTCTATCCAGTTTCCGTCAATATCATGAGATTTAAATCCAATCCCCTCGCAGCCGTCTGAAAAACCATCGCCATCTGAATCTTGATTATTTGTGTTTAGACCTAAACTTATTTCTCGAAGATCTGGTAATCCATCATTGTCATCATCATCATCATTATTTTCATCGCCTCTAAAATCACCATCAAAATCTACAGATTCTCGGTCATTCCATGGAATACCATCTAGATTATCATTAACACCATCAGAGTCTGTGTCAACCATATAGGGATTTGATTTTGAATATAAATTATATCCAGCACCTGAATATTTTGGTTCTCTGGGGGTTAACTCATAAACATTTGTGAGTCCGTCTCCATCGATATCAGTATCAGCGTTATCCCCTGTACCGTCCCCGTCAGTATCCCAATATTCATTTGGATCATTTGGGAATGCATCTATGAACATTTTTCCTTTAAGCTCACTTTGAGTCCTTCCTTCTCCGTAAAAATAAAAGTTGCCATGACCTTTGTTAGGATCTCTTTGAGCAAAGAAATCACTCTTCCAATTCCAATCTCCATAGTCATCCGATAGTATTAATTTTGTTCCATTTACTATGGTACTAAAGGCATTGATATGAACGCTTTTATTGAAATCATTTCCACTAATAATTAATTTAGTTGAAGAAACGACTGAGGAAATCGATTCATTGTAAGTGCTCCCATTTTCTATGTATTGTACACTTCCTAAACTGTTTATTTGAGTATTAAAATATTGTAAAATTTCACTTGACGTAGAAGTAGAACTGACAGTGTAACTCAGTTCTGTTCTGTTATTCCCGTTATTGTATCCTTCAATTTGCAGTTTATATTCATCTCCAAATTGAGGCTTTGCTGATAAGGAGAGTATATCAATTGTGATATTCCAGTTAACAGATTCGTCCCTTTGAGGATACTGCCAACCATCACTTACGCCATCATTATCTGAATCCCAATCGTTTGGATCCGTGCCTATACTTCTTTCGTAACCGTCAGAAAAACCGTCATTGTCTGCGTCTTGTCCTCCATCAGCAGGCGTAAAGACATTAGGGTTTGGATCATCAAAATCGAGGAAATTATCTCCATCCTTATTATCATCTAAGCTATCTCCAATACCGTCATTATCAGTATCTAAATGGTCCCTGGAGTCAAAAGGTACCCCATCGTTTGAATTTAAGTAACCATCTCCATCAATATCTGTATCCGTATTATCACCTATACCATCGCCATCTGTATCCCAAAATTCATTTGGATTATTTGGGAAAGCATCCATTAAAAATAAATGCGTTCCATGTCCTATTCCATCAAATCTATCTGATCCACAACAAGCATTTTCATCTTTTTGTTGAAGAATATCTGACTTCCAATAAAAATGTCTGTATCCATGGTTTACTAAAACTAATTTGTTATTAGCTCCAGGAATTGCAAAAAATGCTTCAACATGAGCGCTTTTTGATGTATCATTACCCGCTATGGTTAATCTAGTGCCAGAGACCGAAGCTGTAAAAGTTTCTTCAGTGCCGCTATCATAAAGAAACTTACCTACATTATTTAGTTCAGTTTTAAAATAATTTAAAAGCTCAGTCCCTGTTTTTGAGGTTTGACCATCAAATGTTACTAATAACCTATCATCGTAATTTTGATTATTTCCATTGATAGATATGTAATACTTATCACCAACAATTGTTGAAAAATCAGCTTTTGGAATGTCTATTCGAATGTTCCAATTTTGAGAATTATCAATGGCTCTTCGAAGTGGCCCGTCGCTTATTCCGTCATTGTCACTATCCCAATCGTTAGGATTTGATCCTATTGAAGCTTCATAACTGTCGGACAAACCATCATTGTCAGCATCATCATTTGGTCTAGAATTACTATCAAGAGGATCTGTAGAATTATATGCTTCATCAGCATCTATCCTCCAATCATTATCATCATCTGGATCGATATTATCTAAAATTCCATCGCCATCTGTGTCAAGACTTTGGGAACTATTAAAGGGCATTGGATCCACAAAGTTTAATATTCCATCGCCATCAATATCTAAATCCGATTTATCGCCCTTACCATCGCCATCTGTATCCCAGAACTCATTTGGATTATTTGGAAATGCATCCCTTAATAAATTAAAATCAGCATTATCACCTTGTTTACCTCCGCCAAGCCCATATCTAAAAGTATGGGTCTCGCACATTTGATTGATATTATTACTAGTAGTTGCAGGGAGAACATATAGGTCTGATTTCCACCCATGGGAATCATAGTCATGCCCTTTTAAGAAAATGGTGTTGTTTTCACCAATAACAGTGTTAAATGCATTAAAGTGAAATTTTCTTCCAGGTTCACTTTGAGTAATGATAAGTAGGTTGTCACTTACTGTAGCTGTAATTGTAACAGTTGAGGAAGTATTATAGGTGATTTGTCTATTGTTTAATTCCGTTGCGAAATGGTTTAAAAATGTGGTTCCATTTATACTCGTCGAAACAGTGTAAGAAATTCGTGTACTCCCGTCTTGATTATGTCCGAAAAAGTCAATATAGTAAGTGTCTGGATTTACTGTTGCAGACGCATTTGGTATTTCAATAAATACTTTAGCATTACTGCTTTGCCAGGTGCCACAAATGTGAGGATGTATCCAGCCGTCACTTACTCCGTCTCCGTCTGTATCCCAGTTTTTCGGATCTGTATTGTTGCTTATTTCATAGCCGTCTGAGAGACCATCTTTATCTTGATCCCTAAAGGTAGAACCTGGAAAATCGTCCGGATCTAGGGGATCTGTTCCACTAGCAATTTCATCAACATCTAAATATAAATCACCATCATCATCTAAATCTTGATTATTACCAATAAAGTCAAATCTTCTTCTATCACCTGTTGTCTCCTCAACCCATCCATCATTATTATAATCTTCTCCGTAAACACCATCACCATCGTCATCCGTGAGATAGCCGTTAGCTATGGTTGGTTTATCTGTATTTTTCTGCTCAGCAGGATTATTAGGGAAATCATCTTGTGTGTCTATAGTGCCATCATTATCATCATCTGTGTCTGAGTTGTCACCAGTGCCATCAGCATCATTATCTGCCCATTCATTGGCATTGGCTGGAAATTTATCTTCTACCCAAGAACTAGGGTAATATTGCCAATTATTATTATTATTTGGATTTCGTGCCCAGTATCCATCACATTCTCTCCAATTATCAGTCCACCAAGAAAATCCAGTTTCGGGATCGGTATAATAAACTTCTTTATTTCGATCACAAGGAGCATCGTAATAGCCATCTCCATCTGAATCTTTACTATTAGGATTCATCCCTTGAGCATTTTCATAACTATCAGAGAGTCCGTCCCCATCAGAATCATAAGATTGATTTGCATCTAAAGGAAAAAGGTCTAAATTGTCATTCACCCCATCACCGTCAGTATCAGCTTTTTGAGGGTCAGTTCCAAGTCTATTTTCTTCAATCCAGTTTTCTAATCGATCTTTATCATCATCCCATGCAATAGTTGGATCTAATGGCCATGAGTCCCATCCATCTCCGGAACCGTCTCCATCAGTATCCCAACTATATGGATCAGAGCCAATTGAGATTTCAATTGCGTCAGCTAACCAATCTCCATCCATATCTTTAGGTTGGCTTTCCCAGTCTTTAGGATCAGTATTAACATTTGAGTCAAGTTCAACAACGTCTTTAAATCCATCGTTGTCATCGTCCTCGTCTATTTCATCAGGATCACCATCACGATCTGTATCGGCGGTGTAGTTAGCATCGTTTGGAAACTCATCTCTTGGAAGCAAGCCTTGGCATGCAGGACTAATACCTTCCCACTCTTCCCAAGAAACCCAACCGTTTCCATCACAATCGTATTTTATATCCCAAAATCTCCAGAAGTAAAGCCATTGATCACATCTTTCCCAGCCCAAAGAGCAATCTAAATTATTTGCAGCTAACCTAAAAGTGTCAAACTTCGAAGCTGCAATAGCGTCAAGATAGCCATCTCCGTCAGTATCAGAATTGTTTGGATTTGTTTCGTTAACTATTTCAAGTGCATCCGGAAGACCATCTCCATCACTATCCTTTTTGTAGAAAAAAGATCTCGGATATTTGTCATCCTTGTCGTTTACACCGTCTCCATCTGTGTCAAGTACACAGGGATCTGCATTTCGTTGCCATTCAGTCTCGTCATCTACTCCATCTCCATCACAATCCCAGCGTTTGTTTGGATCTGAAGGATCAGCATCCTCTCCATCTGGAACACCGTCATTATCACTATCCCAATTATCATCATTCGGGTCTAATTCATCTGGCAGGCCGTCTTGATCCTTATCTAAAGAGTAATTTGGATCAAGTGGCAATTGATCTTCTGCATCTAATACTCCATCTCCATCAGAATCTGAGTTATTTTTATTAGTTCCAACGCGGTCCTCCATTTTATTAGGGAAACCATCATCATCATTGTCATACTGAAAATTTGGATCCCACTCAAAAGCGTCTTCCGTGTCAGGGACCCCGTCATTATCACGATCTAATGTTGATAAACTTGCCGATAACGGAATTTTCATTCCTATTTCATGGATTGTTCCATCTGTAGAAAGAGCTATAATAGCATCCCCTACTCTCACGTCTTTCCAGGTTCTTCCACTTCCAACTTGAATTTTATCAGGAAGCATTAGTCCATCAATTACACCCCAAATATATAAATCGCCATCTTCGGTTATTCCTGCTGCTGTTGCATCGTATACTTCACCAATACCATTTGGATTTGGAAATTTAGGTGATGTGAAATTATTGGAAATAGCCACCCTTTCCCATCTCAAAAGAGTATCAACCTCTATGGGAAAGTCAACAATATTTTCAAAGCCTGTAACTAAATCTGAAATTTCGAAATCCATGGGTAAGATATTGGGATCTGAAGTAGAAGCTAAATGATCAGAAAAGCTTCTTTTAGTAAGACCCACATTTCCCATCGCAACACCCCAAAAGAATAGTCGTCTTGTATCTTTCTCTATTGCCAAAACAGCTGTTTTAGAGAGGGCAAAATCATGGAATAACATACTATTCGCAGAACTTAAAATATTTGCTATGAAATAGGCATATAATATCTGATCTTCCTCAGGCGTTATGTCTGAGTTATTAGGGTTTAATCCCAAAGAAATTTCAAAAGCATCTGAAAACATATCTTCATCCGTGTCAGTGGGCACACTAGTTGACGTTGTTGGGTCCGATTGAGAATTAAGGTTTTCATCTACATCCCAATATCCATCACCGTCAGAATCAAAATTCGCAGGGTCCGGAGGCATTATAACTTGAACGGGCTCATATACAACCTCTGATCGACTTGCTGGATTTACTATTATTCTTTTTGCATTTCTTCCCCAAGCCCAAAGTGATCCATCTGTTTTTAATCCTATCGTTGTTTTGTAAGCAGTCTGAACCTTACTCCATGATCCATCAGTATCGTCATATTTTAAAAATCCAATAGTGTCTCCAGGGATTAAACCCTCTTCAGGAATTTCGAATTTTTGAGATGGAAGCACTGAAAAAGGAGCGGCCGTTGTAAGGGCAGTTACTTGCTTTTCAATATTCCCAAAAGTGGAACTTTCAAGCCACCACTTAAAATAATAAGTCGTGTTGGGCGTTAAATTTTCTTGTTTGAAATAATATGTTTTGGTGTTGTTCTCATAAGCTGTAAAATCCTCTTGATCTGAAATACTAGCAACAACATGGGTAGTCATTGAAACAGATGAAGAAGTTGTACCAAATGAAATCTTAAGGGTACCGTTAAAAGAAGTGCTCGGATTAACTTCTAGACCAAGCTCAATACGTTGGGATCGAATCTGAGAGTTTTTAAAATCTAAATTCAGGTTTATGTCTTGTGCACCCAGTGTCAGTGCGGAAAGCATAGTAATGAATATTGATATTATTTTTAAATTTCTCAAAAAATTAAATTCAAGGCAATATTATGATTGTAAATATAATTAAAAAATACTTTAAAATAACTTTTTCCAACTCACAAGCACCTTGTTTAATAATAGATACATGAATTCAGAATATAAACTATTTAATAAAAAAAGCTCTCCATATTAAATGGAAAGCTTCTCACTGGTTGTATAAATTGAGTCTAAACTCAAGCTAACAACACACAACTTCTTTATTGGCGGTCTGGACGGGACTCGAACCCGCGACCCCATGCGTGACAGGCATGTATTCTAACCAACTGAACTACCAGACCTAATTAGCGTGTGCAAATATACGCTCGATTTTGAATTTGCCAAACAATTCGGCGCCAAAAACAAAGAAGATTTATATTAATTAACTTATCGTTTTATAAAACCGCGTCAATAGCTTCTGCATAGGTTGTTTTCGGGGATACACCAACGTGTCTTCCTACAAGCTCTCCTTTATCAAAAACTAAAACAGTTGGAATGTTTCGAACTCCATATTTTGCTGCAAATTCTTGATTTGCATCAACGTCCACTTTCCCTACGACTGCTTTTCCATCATAATCGTTACTAATCTCCTCAATAATTGGACCTACCATCCTGCAGGGACCACACCATGCTGCCCAAAAATCAACTAGAACGGGCTTGTCTGATTTAAGTACAACTTCATCAAAAGTTGCGTCTGTAATTTCTAATGCCATTTTATATTTATTTTGTATTCGCAAATGTACTTCTTTTAAAAGAATCCTATGAATTCACATAATCAAATTTACTTATCAACGAATGGGTTTTATCGATACATTTAATTCAACTTATACTGCCAGTTGTTCTTATCCAATAAGGTTAGTAATTCTGATGTAATTTTAATCTTTTGTTTTTTACTTTTTAAAGCTAATTTCACTTTTTTATTTGAATCATAAACATTAAATATGAGTTGATTATCTCCTTTAAAAAGTCTTAAATCATCTTCAAGTTGTTTGATTTTTTCTTGTTCAAGCTGAGATATTTCCAATTGTAGCGTTAATTTTTTAGCATTATTTTCTACCGTATTCTGAAGCATTTCAAATTGCAAATATTGCATTCTTGGAGCCCCTACTTTTCCGGTCTCTCTGTTAGTCCATCCTTCACGAATCATTATTCGGATTCTAATAAATTGATTCACTACCAAAAAGTGTCTGTACTTCAAATAATCTTCACCAAAAATTCTAAATTCGTATTGGTCTGTAAAATCTTCTAAAACAAAACGGGCCCATCCTTTTCCATTTCTACTTTCCAAGTGCTGAATTTCGTTTACAATACCTCCAATATTGAGCTCTTTTCTAAGAAAGTCATTTAAGTCTCCTATTTGATTAAGTGTAATATTCACAAAATGATCAATCTCATGTGTAAAATCATCTAAAGGATGGGAAGAAATGTATATACCTACTACTTCTTTTTCTTTTTTTAAGCGTGTTAAATTTGTCCATGGCTCACAAGCTGGAATTGTTAAATCTTGATAGGTATTTGTAGTTTCTTCGCTAAATAAGCTCGTTTGAGATGAGTTTAAATTTTCTTGATATTTTGCGCCAAACCGTAATGTCTTTTCAAGAAAAGTAATCCCATCTCCATCAGGATTAAGGTATTGAGAACGGTTCACATTTAAAAAAGAGTCAAAACCACCAGCAAGGACTAGATTTTCAAATGCTTTTTTATTCGCAGCCCTCAAATCGATTCGCTTTACTAGATCAAATATCGAAGTATAGCGTCCGTCTTTACGGTACTCAATAATGGTTTCTACGGCCCCTTTTCCAACTCCTTTTATGGCTCCCATTCCAAAACGAATGGCCTGGTCACCATTAACAGCAAACTTGTAAAAAGACTCATTCACATCTGGACCAAGTACATTAAGTCCCATACGTCTACATTCTTCCATAAAAAATGTTACTTGCTTAATATCATTCATGTTATTTGACAAAACAGCAGCCATATATTCTGCTGGGTAATGTGCTTTTAAATAAGCCGTTTGATATCCTATTAAAGCATAACATGTAGAGTGTGATTTATTGAAAGCATAGGCAGCAAAAGCCTCCCAATCTTTCCATATTTTTTCTAATACTTCTTGGGGATGTCCATTATTTATTCCACCATCAATAAATTGAGGTTTTAGCTTTTGAAGTAATGAAAATATCTTTTTCCCCATTGCCTTGCGAAGTACATCTGCTTCACCTTTTGAAAAGCCCGCTAATTTTTGAGACAACAACATCACCTGTTCTTGATATACAGTAATCCCATAAGTTTCTTCCAAATACTCTGCCATTATTGGCAAATCATAACTTATATCTTCTTTGCCATTTTTACGGTCAACAAAACTTGGAATGTACTCTAAAGGTCCAGGACGGTACAAAGCATTCATTGCAATTAAATCTGCGAAAACCGTAGGTTTTAAATCTTTTAAATACTTCTGCATTCCTGCAGATTCATATTGAAAAATACCTACTGTATCTCCCCTTTGAAAAAGTTCGTAAGTTTTTTCGTCATCTAACGCAAAAGTGTCTGGATCAAGATCAACATTGTGTTTATACTTAACTAATTTTACAGTGTCCTTTATGAGCGTTAAAGTTTTTAATCCTAAAAAATCCATTTTTAATAACCCGGCATCTTCTACAACGGAATTATCAAATTGAGTGACATACAAATCAGAATCTTTAGCAGTAGCGACCGGAACAAATTGGGTGATATCATCAGGGGTAATAATAACCCCACAGGCATGTGTTCCTATATTTCTTAATGAGCCCTCAAGTATTTTTGCTTGTTGAATAGTTTCTCCAGAGAGACTGTCTTCTTCTGCAAGGTTTTTTATTTCATTAACTCGTAAAATTTCATCATTACGAAGATTTTCTTTTAACTCAGCATCAGTTGATGATAAAATCTTCCCAAGTTTTATGTTGGGTAACAGCTTGGCAATCCGGTCTGCTTCACCTAGTGGTAGATCTAGTACTCTGGCGGTATCTCGAATGGAAGATTTAGCTGCCATTGTTCCGTAGGTCATTATTTGAGCTACTTGATTAGACCCATATTTATCGATAACATAGTCCATAACCTTACTCCTTCCTTCGTCATCAAAATCAATGTCAATATCGGGCATACTAACACGATCTGGATTAAGAAACCGCTCAAAAAGTAAATTATATTTAATTGGGTCAATATTGGTAATTTTTAGGCAATAGGCCACAACAGAACCAGCTGCAGAACCTCTACCTGGTCCAACAGAAACACCCAATTCTCTCGCTGCTGCAATTAAATCTTGGACAATTAAAAAATATCCTGGATATCCTGTTTTAGCAATTACTCCAAGCTCAAAATCAATGCGTTCTTTTATTTCATCACTTAAAGTACCATATCTTTTTTCTGCTCCTTGATAAGTAAGATGATTTAAGTAGGTATTTTCGCCTTTTTTACCATCTGAGTCGTCTGGCACTTGATATATTTTTGGAATTTCAAACTTAGGAAGCAAAACCTCACGAGCTAAATCAAAAAATTCAATTTTAGCTACTAAAGCTTCAATGTTTAAAATGGCCTCTGGAAGATCCTGGAAGAGCGTCTTCATCTCATCAGGAGACTTATAGTAATAATCTTGATTGGGGAATCCATAACGAAATCCTCGCCCTCTTCCAATAGGTGTGGCCTGCTTTTCACCTTCTTTTACGCACAATAAAATATCATGTGCGTTTGCCTCTTCTTTTTTGGTATAATACGTATTGTTTGTGGCAATTAAAGGAAGATTGTACTGATTGGCTAGACGAACCAAAACAGTGTTGGCACGATCCTCTCCCTCCTCATTGTGGCGCATTAATTCTACATACAAATCATCCTTAAACTCTTTGTGCCACCAAAGCAAAGCCTCTTCTGCTTGTCGGTCTCCTAAATTTAATATTTTAGAGGCTATTTCACCGTAAGTATTTCCTGTTAATACTATTAAGTCCTCCTTATACTGTTGCACTACCTTTCGGTCAATTCTAGGGACATAATAAAATCCATTAACGTAAGCTATAGAAGTCATTTTTACCAGGTTATGATATCCCTTTTTATTTTTAGCTAAAAATACAATCTGATATCCATCATCTCTTCGTGATTTATCAGTGTGGTCGTCACAAACGTAAAATTCACAACCAACAATAGGTTTAATAGTTTGTTCTCCTTCCTCTAAAGCTTTATTATGAGTATTTATAGCTTTTATAAAATGAAAAGCACCCATTAAATTAGCATGGTCAGTTAGTGCAACTGCAGGCATTTTATATTCAGCTGTGGCTGTAACCAATTGACTAACTCTTGAAGTTGCTTGTAAAACTGAAAACTGTGAATGGTTGTGTAAATGAACAAAAGGTGCGATGGACAGTGCAGAACTATCAGCCCGTGAAATTGAAATAGTTTGTGCTTGGCTTTCTTTTTTTATTAATTTTTCTGAGGCTTTTTTAAGATTTTGATGGCTTAAACCAGCTGATTTAAATGGAGGTTGTACTTTTAAATCTTGTGTCTGTAAGTCTTGATTATCAAATGCTTTAGGATGAATAAATTCTTTGCGTAATAGTTCAAATAAAGCTCTTGTAGTAGCCTCTACATCTGCTGTGGCATTGTGAGCATCTTCAAAGCGTTCTTGAAATAAAAAATAATATAGCTCTGAAAGAGTGGGAAGCTTGAATTTTCCTCCCCGCCCACCTGTAATTTGGCATAGCCGGGCAGTCTCTTCAGTGCAAGTATCAATTACCGCTTTCTGCTCAAAAACATCTTCAAGACCTGAACGGAGGTATTCTGCCCCCATAATATTTCGGTCGAAGCTTACATTATGTCCAACCACAAAATCCACTTCGTTTAAAGCAGTATGAAATTTATTTAATACCTCTGCTAAAGGAGTTCCTTGATTCTCAGCTAATGCTGTTGAGATTCCATGTATTTTTTCCGAATCAAAGGGAATCGTAAAACCATCGGGTAATATCAAATAATCTTCATGGCGAATCAAGGCACCTTTAATATCATGGATTTGCCAAGCAATTTGAATGCAACGTGGCCAGTTTTCACTGTCCGTAAGTGGAGCTTTCCATCGTTTGGGTAAGCCAGTCGTTTCGGTATCAAATATCAAATACATAAAAACGAATGTACTTATTATCCTTTGACAGAAAAAATGGTTTTACCCTGAGTTATTAACGAAATAAAATTCAATTTAATTATTCGAATTTGTACCTTGGCCAAAAAAATACAATCAACTCGACTTTAGCCGTTTTTGATTCTTTAGACTCACAAAAAGCAATAGAAAAAGCATTTTTTGAGACGCAGTGTGTTCACATAAAAGGTTTTGTAGGTTCTGGTTTTTCCTTTAGAATTGCTGCAGCCTTTCAAAGACAACAACATACCCTCCTTTTAGTAACAGATAACGCAGAACAAGCAGCTTATTACCTTAATGATTTTGAACGTTTACTGAATCCCGAAGACGTACTCTATTTTCCTGCTAGTTATCGACAACCTTATGCCCAAGAAACAACTGATAACGCAAATGTGCTGCTTCGTTCTGAAGTATTAAAAAAAATAAGTGCCAATAAAAAACCACGAATAGTGGTAACCTATCCTCAAGCAGTTTTTGAAAAAATAATTTCTCAACACACCCTAAAGCGAATAACTTTTAAGGTAATTAAAAACACTACTCTTTCTTTAAGTTTCATTAATGAAAGTCTTTTTGAAATGAACTTTGAGCGTGTCGATTTTGTTACGAGTCCAGGAGAATTTGCTGTTCGTGGGGGAATCATTGATGTTTTTTCTTTTGCTTACCAGCATCCTTACAGGATTGAATTTTTTGATGATACCGTAGAGCGTCTTTGTAGTTTTGACGTGGAGACTCAGCGATCAATTACATCTTTTGATTCTATTGAATTATTACCTGACACCTCTAATAATGACTTTACCGATAAGCGAAAAACAATTTTAGATTTTTTCCCAATGCAAAGTAGTTTCATGTTTTTCAATTTTGATAAAACTACAGATCGTTTACAAACATTATATGACAAAGCGATAGAAACTTTTTCGACTCTTCAGGCTACCACCCAATACCCTCCTGAAATTCTTTTTGTAAATAAAGAAGAATGGGTTCGTGATAGTATCGGTAAATCTGTGCTTGTGCTTGAACGCACGGATCAACTTAGTGTTAAGGAGCTAATTCATATTAAGCAGAGTCCTCAACCTGCTTTTAATAAACAATTCGATTTGTTAATTACCCATCTTAATGACAATCATAATGATGGCTTTGAAAACACCTTATTTTGTAGCAATAAAGAGCAAACGAAACGTTTTCATGATATTTTTCAAGAATTAGAAAAAACCGTTCACTACAAAACAAAAGAGGTTTCGATTTTTGAAGGTTTTGAAGATTTAGAAGCCAAATGGGCTTGTTTTTCAGACCACCAAATATTTGAGCGGTATCATAAATATAAACTTAAATCTGACCTCACAAGAAAACAAGCTTTAAATCTTAAAGAATTAACTCAAATGGAAGTGGGAGATTATGTTACCCATATTGACCATGGAATAGGAACCTTTGGAGGGCTTCAGCGAATTGAAGTTGAAGATAAGTGGCAAGAAGCAATTAAGTTAATTTATGGAGAACGGGACATTCTTTACCTCAGCATTCACTCATTACATAAAATTAGTAAGTACAATGGGAAGGATGGTTCAGTTCCAAAAATTTATAAATTAGGCTCAAAAGCTTGGAAAATATTAAAGCAAAAAACAAAAACCAAGGTTAAAGAAATTGCTTTTAATCTGATTGAATTATACGCTAAAAGGCGTCAAAAAATTGGATTTTCCTTTGACCCAGACAGTTACCTTCAATGGGAATTAGAAGCCTCATTTATGTATGAGGATACACCAGACCAAGGAAAGGCAACCCAAGCCGTGAAAGAAGACATGGAGTCGCAACAACCTATGGATCGTTTAGTTTGTGGTGATGTTGGTTTTGGAAAAACTGAAGTGGCTATAAGAGCTGCATTTAAAGCTGCAGACAACAGTAAACAAGTGGTGATTCTAGTCCCTACCACTATACTTGCCTTCCAACACTATAAAACATTTTCAAACCGATTAAAAGAATTACCTGTTCGAGTAGATTATATAAACCGATTTCGGTCTTCAAAAGATCGTACTCAAATATTACAAGATCTTGAGGCTGGAAAAATCGATATTTTAATTGGCACACATCAGTTAGTAAATAAAAATGTTGTTTTTAAAGATTTAGGATTACTTATTGTGGATGAAGAACAAAAATTTGGTGTTGCTGTTAAAGAAAAAATAAGAGCTCTAAAAGCTAATATTGATGTATTAACCTTAACAGCTACACCCATTCCTAGAACTTTACAGTTTAGTTTAATGGCAGCAAGAGATTTATCGGTAATAGCAACCCCCCCTCCAAACAGATATCCTATTGAAAGTGAGGTAGTTCGATTTAGTGAAACTCTTATTAGAGATGGAATAATGTATGAATTACAAAGGGGTGGTCAAGTATATTTCATTCACAACAGGGTTGAAAATATTACGGAGATAGCGGGTCTTGTTCAACGTTTGGTTCCAGATGCAAGAATTGCCATTGGACATGGTAAATTAGAAGGAAATAAGCTTGAAAAAACATTGTTAGGTTTTATGGAAGGGGAATACGACATTCTAATTGCTACTACTATTATTGAAAATGGACTGGATGTTCCAAATGCTAATACAATCTTCATAAATAACGCCAATAATTTTGGCTTAAGTGACCTCCATCAAATGAGAGGAAGAGTAGGGAGAAGCAATAAAAAAGCTTTTTGCTATTTCATAACTCCTCCTCACAGTGCAATGAGTAGTGATGCCCAAAAAAGAATTAAAACAATCGAACAGTTTTCAGCACTTGGCTCAGGAATTCAAATTGCAATGAAAGATCTTGAAATTAGAGGTGCAGGAGATTTATTAGGCGGGGAACAAAGTGGCTTTATAAATGAAATGGGCTTTGAGACGTATCAAAAAATTCTTCAAGAAGCAATTGATGAGCTCAAAGAAAATGAGTTTAAAGAAATTTATGATGATGATCAAAATGATGAAATAAAAGCCTACGTAAAAGAGGTTCAGATTGATACCGATTTAGAATTATTTATTCCTGATGATTATGTTAACATTGTCAAAGAACGTCTTGCACTTTACCAAGAACTTAGTCAGGTAAAAACTCCTTCTGAGTTAGATGACTTTGAACAAATTCTTTTAGATCGTTTTGGGCCTCTTCCTGAGGCTTCTATGGAACTTTTAGAGAGTATGCGCCTTAAATGGGTAGCTACTCAATTAGGTATTGAACGACTGATTATTAAACGAGGAAGTTGTATTTGTTATTTTGTTTCTGATCAACAAAGTCCATTTTTCCAAACAGAATCTTTTTCTTTTTTATTAATGCAAATTCAAAAGGCTCCTAGTCGATTAAAATTAAAAGAAAAAAGCACTCAAAATGGTCCAAAGTTGCTATTATCAATTCAATCAATTGATGAGATTAAAAAACTAACTAGCATATTACAAAGTTTAGTTTTTATTAAAGAGACTTCAGCTTCTTAATTTCTTCAAAAGCACCACTCACCTGCTGCTCGTCAATTAAAATGGTAAATTCATTTGAGGTAGAAATTATTTCATTTACATTAATTCCCTCCCATGAAAGGCGTTGAAAAATAAAATAATAAATTCCAGGAATGGTTACATTTTCTGTGGGAAGTTTTATCGTAATAGAAGATAAGTTTTCGACTTTAGAATGACAAGTCTCAGCATTGAAAATAGTATCCACTAACTCAGAAATGTTTTGACTTACAATAATATTTGACTCCGCTACTCCTCTTGATGAAGTATAAAAAACTTCTTTTTTATGTTCAATTTCTTTTAATAAATGAGCTTGATTTAACAATAAAGTTTCAGAAATAGAAAAGCTGTAATCAATAAGAGAAGATCTAACGGTAATATCACCCATATTTTTCAAAACACCTGTAATTTTATCTGAATCTGTTGAAAATTCTGCATCATCCGAAGCGCGCTTTAAAGACATTACAATGGCTCCCCGATTTACTGTTTTTCTCATTATATTTTCGATATCAGGCTGGATTTTTCTGGCTAATGAAGTAAGATTTATGATTCCGTCTGAAAGAGCAGATGATAAATAAGGCTTAGTCTTAATATATGCAGCAACGGTTGAAGCAATAGTTCTCATAACATTAAATTTTAAACAAAAGTAATTATTTAAAACAATTTGTTGCATATAAAACATTATTTTAGTTCAAAAACTAAATAATAATTTAATTATATATAGGATTATTGATTTGTATTAATGTAAAATATTTTGTGATTTACTTTTAAATAATGTCAAAACAATAATCTATATTATTTTTAAAAGATGAAGTGCTCAAATGAAATTAAAGAGATTTTTTATTGCCTTTACGCATTACCAATTAAAAATCTAACTTCATAATAATAACCAATTCAACATAAAATAAAACTGAAGTTTTTTTGACTTTTTTCAAAAGTAACGCAATTGCTATTTTTTGTTCTTTTTGATCTATGAAGTTATGTTCCGAAATGATAGTATGATTTAGAGAAATTAAAAGACTTGCTTTTGTAATATAAATAGGAAGATAATTGTTTATTTTTGAAAAAATGAAGTGACCATTATGCCAAAACGTTATACAATAACCGCAGCCCTTCCCTATACTAATGGTCCCATTCATATTGGACATTTAGCTGGAGTGTATATTCCTGCTGATATTTACACTCGTTATTTGCGAGGCCAAGGAAAAGATGTTGCTTTTATTTGTGGAAGCGATGAGCACGGTGTAGCCATTTCACTAAAAGCAAAAAAAGAAGGAAAAACTCCTCAAGAAATTATTGATACTTATGATCATATCATTAGAGATTCTTTTCAAAAATTTGGTATTACTTTTGATAATTATTCTCGCACTTCCAGAAAAATTCATCATAAAACAGCACAAGGGTTCTTTAAACAATTAAATGAAAAAAAGATTTTTGAGGAAATAAATTCGGATCAATTATATGATCCTGAAGCTCAACAATTTTTAGCGGATAGATTTGTTTTGGGAACCTGTCCAATATGTCAAAATGCAGAGGCTTATGGAGATCAATGTGAGAGCTGTGGCAGCAGTTTAAGTGCCACAGAACTTATTAATCCAAAATCAACAATCAGTGGTGCAAAGCCTGAAAAAAAAAAAACAAAACATTGGTACCTTCCTTTAAATAAGTATGAAAAATTTATTAGCGATTGGATTCTTAAGGGGCATAAAAAAGATTGGAAACCAAATGTCTATGGTCAAGTAAAATCATGGATTGATAATGGTTTAAAACCAAGAGCAGTTACCCGTGATTTAGACTGGGGGATACCAGTACCTTTAAAAGGAGAATTGGGGAAAGTCCTCTATGTTTGGTTTGATGCTCCAATAGGATATATTTCATCTACAAAAGAATGGGCAGATCAAAAAGGAATTGACTGGGAACCTTATTGGAAAGATAAGGATACACAATTGGTACATTTTATTGGAAAAGATAATATTGTTTTTCACTGTATTATTTTCCCAATCATGCTTCATGCTTCTGGAGAATATATTTTACCAGAAAATGTTCCTGCTAACGAATTTTTAAATTTAGAAGGTCAGAAAATATCTACATCTAAAAACTGGGCAGTTTGGTTACATGAATATTTAGAGGAATTTCCTGAACATCAGGATGTTTTACGCTATGTATTAACAGCAAATGCACCAGAAACAAAAGACAATGACTTTACCTGGGATGAATTTCAAGCACGAAACAATAATGAATTAGTAGCTATTTATGGAAATTTTATTAACCGTGTAGTTGTCCTTACAAATAAATATTATGATGGGAAAATTCCGAAGCCTTCTGAGTTTTTAGAAATTGACCTTGATGTTCTTTCAGAAATGAGGCTACTTCCTAAAAAAATTGGAACTTCTATTGAGCTTTATCGTTTCAGAGAAGCAAGTCAGCTTTTAATGCAACTTGCAAGAATTGGGAATAAATATCTAGCCGATTCAGAGCCTTGGAAACTTATTAAATCAAATCCTGAGCGCGTTAAAACCATTATGAATACAGCACTTCAAATTGCAACCGGTCTTTCTGTTCTTAGTGAACCTCTTTTACCCTTTACAGCATCCAAATTAAAAAATATGTTGAATTTAAATGTGATCTATTTAAAATGGAAGGATGTTTCGACGAATACTATACTAATCCCATCAGGACATCTAATTAAACCAGCAACACTTCTATTTCAAAAAGTTGAAGATGAACAAATGGAGTTTCAACGCTCAAAATTAAAAGCGAGTAGTCTAGCAAATAAAACAGAAACCGTTACAATTTTACCATTAAAACCCAAAACAAGTTTTGAAAATTTTACTGCATTGGATCTCAAAGTAGCTGTTATTGTTGCTGCTAAAAAAGTGTCCAAAACAAAAAAATTGATGGAGATAACAGTTAGAATTGGATCGGAAGAAAAGACTGTTGTCTCAGGTATTGCTTTAGACTTTAATGCAGAACAACTTATGGGGAAAAAAGTTGCTCTTTTGACCAACCTTCAACCAAGGACCCTTAAAGGAATTGAAAGTAATGGAATGATCTTATTGGGAGAAAATAACAAAGGTCATTTTGTGTTTGTTTCTCCTGAAGCAGAAGACACCAAAACAGGATTGTCCATCCATTAAATGGAGTTAATTTCTTTTATACCGATAGCATATCATCCTATATATAGGCTCCCACTTCCAGAAAATCATCGTTTCCCTATGGAAAAATATGAACTTCTTCCGCAACAATTACTCCTGGAAGGAACCTGTGAACCATCTGATTTTTTTACACCAAACAAAGTCACATTAGAAAATGTATTACGTATTCATAACAAAGAATATGTGACAAAACTTATAAATTTAAATTTAACTAAAAGAGAGGTTCGAAATATTGGTTTTCCTCTTACAAAGGAATTGGTAGAAAGAGAACTTATGATAGCAGGGGGGACTATTATGGGGTGTGAAAAAGCATTAAAAACAGGAATAGCCATGAATATTGCAGGAGGAACACACCATGCTTTTTTTGATTGTGGAGAAGCTTTTTGCTTACTCAATGACCAGGCTATTGCAGCTCAATATTTACTTGACAAAAAGAAAGCATCTCAAATATTAATTCTTGACTTAGATGTACATCAAGGAAATGGTACTGCTGCTATTTTTGAATCAAACCCAAAAATATTTACTCTTTCAGTTCATGGAGCAAAAAATTATCCATTTCGAAAAGAAAAAAGTGACTTGGATATTGCGCTAGAGGATGATACTGGCGATAAAAAATATT
>ENA-ORDA01000832-ORDA01000832.1-marine-metagenome-genome-assembly--contig:-NODE-832-length-28915-cov-4.028019_pt1 | contig 28915 bp, 23 predicted proteins | sample MGYA00237778_ERZ508506 | MGnify/ENA primary metagenome ERZ508506 (study PRJEB26177, sample SAMN06267891) | marine metagenome | isolation source: Monterey Bay, California, USA | place: Pacific... | reverse complement strand
TGTATCAATTGTTATTTTTGATGATGAACTTTCACCTACTCAACAATCTAATATAGAGAAATTACTAAAGTGTAAAATTCTTGATAGGACAGCTTTAATTCTTGATATTTTTGCTCAAAGAGCTAAAACAAGTTATGCTAAAACACAAGTTGAATTAGCTCAATATGAATATTTACTTCCTAGATTAAAAGGTCTTTGGACTCACCTTGAAAGGCAAAAAGGGGGAATTGGTATGAGAGGTCCTGGAGAGACGGAAATTGAAACAGATAGAAGAATTGTAAGGGATAAAATATCATTACTAAAAAAGAAAATATCTACAATTGATAAACAAATGAAAGTTCAAAGAGGTAACAGAGGTTCATTGGTTAGAGTTGCACTAGTAGGATATACCAATGTTGGAAAATCAACTATCATGAATTTGTTATCCAAAAGTAAAGTTTTTGCTGAAGATAAATTATTTGCCACTCTTGATACTACTGTTAGAAAAGTAGTAATTAACACATTACCGTTTCTTTTAACTGATACAGTTGGGTTTATTCGAAAACTACCAACACAATTAATAGAGTCATTTAAAGGCACTCTTGAAGAAGTTAAAGATGCAGACATTCTTCTTCACATTGTAGATATATCTCATCCAAGTTTTGAAGATCACATAACTTCAGTAAATAAAATACTCAGTGAAATTAATTGTCATAATAAGTATAGCCTTATGGTTTTTAATAAAATTGATAATTATACTCAGGTAGATTTTAATGATTCTTATTCTAAAAATAATAGCCATTACTCATTAATGCAGTGGAGAAACACATGGATGAATAAAACAAATGGTAAGGCATTATTCATATCTGCAAAAAATAAAATTAACTTTGATAATCTTAGAAAGGAGATTTATGAAATAGTTAAAAATGTTGACATGAGTCATTACCCTAAGAACGATTATTTATACCCCGAATATTTTTCTAAGTGAGTTTTTTGTTAATTTTCAATTTAACCAATTATTAACAAGGATTTTACTAATAAATTTTGAAATTTGAATAAATAAATTCAGTAAATATGAATGATAACAAAACTAATGTAGATTTAAATAAGAAAGATGAATTAATAAAGCAAGAAAGCGCTTTTGTAGATCTTCTTTCACTGGAAATAAATAAAAAGATTATAGGTCAAAAGAAAATGATCGAAAGATTAATGATTGGTCTTCTGGGTAAAGGTCATATTTTACTTGAGGGAGTACCTGGTCTTGCAAAAACACTTGCTATAAATAGTCTAAGCAGTGCGGTTAAAGGATCATTTAGTAGAATTCAATTTACTCCCGATCTACTTCCTGCTGACGTAGTAGGTACAATGATCTATAATATGAAAGAAGGTAACTTCTCCATAAGACAAGGGCCAGTATTTGCTAATTTTGTTTTAGCAGACGAAATTAATCGAGCTCCAGCAAAAGTCCAATCAGCATTACTTGAAGCAATGCAAGAGAAACAAGTCACAATTGGAGATAAAACTTTTAAATTATCTGATCCTTTTCTTGTAATGGCAACTCAGAACCCTGTGGAACAAGAGGGGACTTATCCTTTACCTGAAGCTCAAGTAGATAGATTTATGCTTAAAGTTGTAGTTGATTATCCTAAACTTGAAGAAGAGCAAAAGATTATAAACATGAACCTTTCTTCTTCGCAAGAAAAAATTAAACCAGTTGTTACAACAAAACAAATTACCACTGCACAAGGAATTGTTAACGATGTATACATGGATGAAAAAATTGAAAAATATATTCTTGATTTAATTTTTTGTACTAGATATCCTGAAAAATATAATCTTAAAAATCTATCTCCACTTATTTCATTTGGTGCATCTCCTCGTGGAAGTATAAATCTTGCATTAGCTTCAAAATGTTATGCTTTTATTAAACATAGAGGTTTTGTAATACCTGAAGATGTAAGAGAAGTTGTCACTGATGTATTAAGACATAGAATAGGGTTGACATACGAAGCTGAGGCTGAGAATGTATCTACTGAAGATATAATTAAACAAATTGTAAATACTGTTGAAGTACCATAATTAATGGATTCAAAAGAGTTACTTAAGAAAGTAAGACAAGTTGAAATAAAAAGTAGAAGGCTAAGTGATAACCTATTTGGAGGAGAATACTTAAGCACCTTTAAGGGTAGAGGTATGACTTTCAGTGAAGTAAGGAAATATGAATATGGAGACGATATAAGGTCAATTGATTGGAATGTTACGGCAAGATATAATGAACCTTTTATAAAAATTTTTGAAGAAGAAAGGGAATTAACATTAATGTTACTAATTGATGTAAGTGGCTCAAAAAACTTTGCAACAAGAAATAAATTAAAAAAAGAAATTGTCACTGAAATTGCAGCAACTCTTGCATTTTCTGCTCTTAAAAATAATGATAAAGTAGGCGCAATATTATTTACTGATACTGTTGAATTATTTATTCCACCAAATAAGGGGAAAAGACATATTTTAAGAATCATTAGAGAACTTCTTGAATTTAAACCAAAAAGTTCCAAAACAAGTATTGATTCATCTCTTAAGTTTTTATTAAGTGTTATTCAAAAAAAAGCTATAGTTTTTGTTTTATCTGATTTTATAGACAGTGAGTATGATAAATCTTTAAAATTAGCAGCCAAAAAGTTTGATTTAACAGGAATTAGAATTTTTGATCAAATGGAAACTGTTATTCCTAAACTAGGTTTTGTTCCAATGATAGACGCTGAGACAAATGAATTAGTTTGGGTTGATACATCTTCCAAAAAAATTAGAGAAAATTATTTATCAAATTATAATTCATCAATAAAAAAGTTTAAAAGTTTATTTAATAAAAATGGAGCAGGTGTGATTAATTGTATGGTAGATGAAAGTTATGTAAAGAAACTCTTAGGTTATTTTAAACAAAGAGCTTAATGAAGAAAATAATATTTCTTTGGATTTTGTCTATGACCTTTTTAATGAGTCAATCAGCTAATTTTGATTCAAATATTGATATTTCAACTTCAATTGATACTATTCAGGTCAAAATTGGACAAGAAATTAAATTTAACATTGATATTTATTCAAAAAATAAATACAATATACGTTTTGATGAAAATCCAAATTTCATACCTTTTGAGGTTTTAAAATCTTATCCCTCAGATACAGTCATTGAATCCTCAAATATTTCTAAGAAGTATTCATTAATTAATTTTGAACCTGGAGAGTATTGGATTCCTCCTCAAAAAATATATTTCAATCAATCTATAAAATTTAGTGATTCATTACGGGTTATAATAAATGACGTTGAAGTAGATACCATCAAACAAAATTTATTTGATATAAAACCCATAATTCCTGTTAAGAGAAATTATCAAAAATTAATTAATAGTTTAATTATTGGATTTTTGATTTTAACTCTGATCTATATAATTCTCAGATTTCGATTATTTAATAAAAAGAAAAGCTCTTTAGATGAGATGAGATCACTTTATCAAATTGCTATTGATAAATTGGGTGATTTAGATAATTTAGCTCCTAATTCTCAAATTGAATTTAAAGAATACTATACTATTCTGATTGATATATTTAGAGATTATTTAGAATCTCAAGTTAAAATTCCAGCAATGGAAAGTACATCAAGAGAGCTTATTGTAAGAATAAATATGCTTAAAGACAGTGGAAACTATGATTTTGAATCCAAACAGATCAATGAATTAGAAAATCTTTTCACAAAATCTGACTTAATAAAATTCGCTAAGTCTTTGCCAACAAAAAATGACATCAATATTGATATCTCTACAATCAAAGACTTTATAGATTCCACTGAAAAAATTTATAACGAAAAATATAATTTACTTGATGAAGATGAAGTGCCTGTTGAAGAAAGATCTTTATTAGACAATCTTAAAATATTTTTGAAATACTCATTCTTAATAATTTTAACATCAATTATGATATGTGTACTAATATTTGGCTACTACCCAGTAAAAGACACAATATTATTAAATCCAACAAAACAACTTCTTTCAAAGGATTGGTATACAAGCCAATATGGATCTCCTCCAGTAGAGCTTAAAACACCAAATATTCTTGCTAGGGTTAATGATAGCATAGAAAATAATAAATTTGAAATGGGAAATTTTGAAGACTCTTTCTTCCTATCGCTTGATTTTAAAGATATTATTCAAAGTGAAAATCCTGCAAATATTGACAATTTAAAAAATGAATTAATAAATCAATTTCAAAACTTAGGTTCTAAAAATATACTTGTTAAGGACGATCAATTCTCTATAAAATCTGGTGACATTGGATTAAGATTTTATGGTAGTTTAGATATTGAGAAAAACAATGATTTGATTAGATCAAATTTTACATCAGTTATTTTACCCTATGATAAAAAGACAATAACACTTACTATTGTCTATAGAGATAATGATAGGTATGCTGATAAAATAGAGTCAAAAATTTTAGAAAGCTTTGATATTATAAAAGAACTATAATGCTAAATGATATTTACTTTGCGGATCCAGAATTTCTTATAATACTAATTATAGTTCCTCTTGCTATGTTCTTTTGGTTTAGATATGGAAAACTAACCCAAGCCACATTATTTCATTCTTCGTTATCGTTATTGAAGCTAAATAATTCATATATATCAAAACTTAGACCTCTATTGAATATAATTAGAATAATAGTGATATCACTATTAATTATTGCCGTTTCAAGACCTCAATCAAAGTCTACATCTAAAAGAATTAAAACATCAAGAGGTATTGATATAGTAATGGTTATTGATATATCATCAAGTATGTTATCAAAGGACCTTAAGCCTGACAGACTAACTGCATTAAAGAATGTTGCTTCTAACTTTATAGATGACAGACCTAATGATAGAATTGGTCTTGTTGTTTATGCTGCAGAGAGTTATACTAAAACACCAGTTACTACAGATAAATTGATTTTAAAGCAATCTCTAAGTGAGATAAATTATGAATCACTTTTAGAAGATGGAACAGCTATAGGCATGGGACTTTCAACTGCTGTAAATAGGCTAAAGGAAAGTACAGCAAAAAGTAAAGTAATAATTCTCCTTACAGATGGCGTTAATAATTCAGGATTTATAGATCCTAGAGTTTCAGCAGAACTTGCAGCAGAATATGAAATTAAAACCTATACAATAGGTCTTGGTACAAATGGAAGAGCCTTAGCTCCAGTTTCAATTTTACCTAATGGAAGTTTTCAATTTAGTTTAACAAAAGTCGAGATTGATGAGGAACTCTTAAGATATATATCTGAAAAAACTTCAGGAAGATATTTTAGAGCTACTGATAACCTAGAATTACAAAACATATATGATGAAATTAATAAACTAGAGAAGACTGAAATAACTGAAACTATTTTTACAAATGTCTCTGAGAAATACAGACCTTTTGTGTTAGTCGGATTAATCCTATTTATTATTGAAATAATTGCAAGAAAAACAATCTTTAAGAGCTTTATATAATGTATCAGTTTGATAATCCATATTTTCTTTATTTAACACTTATAATTCCTGTAGTTATAATCATTAATTGGTTTTATATGTCATGGAGAAAAAGGATTCAAAAGTTTTTTTCAAATAAAGAATTACTTGACCATATAAGTCCTAATAGGTCAAATTTCAAACTCAATCTAAAACTCGTATTCGAATCATTCATAATATTATTTTTATGTATAGCTCTTGCAAATCCAAAAATTGGAACTGAATTAAAATCAATCAACAGAGAAGGAGTTGATATTGTTTTTGCTATTGATGTTTCTAAGAGTATGCTAGCTGAAGATGTTGCTCCTAATAGACTTATTAGGTCAAAAAGAATTGTTTCTGAAGTTATTAATTCTTTAAGTACTGATAGAGTTGGAATTGTAGCTTATGCTGCTCAGGCTATTCCTCAAGTACCTCTTACAACGGACTTTGCTTCAGTAAAGAATTTTTTACAAATAATAGACACTGATATGCTGTCTTCTCAAGGCACTTCAATTGATTCAGCATTAAACCTATCAGTAAATTTCTTTGATCAAAATTCTGAAACTAATAGAGTTTTGATACTTATTTCTGATGGAGAAGATCATGATGATATACCGGATAGTATTACTAATTTAATTACTGAAAATAATATTAATCTTATTACAATTGGCGTAGGTCAAGAAGCCGGGACAACAATTCCAATTAAAATAGACGGAATGGTTGATTCATACAAAAAAGATAGTAATGGTGAAGTAGTAATAACAAAACGTAATAGTGATATTTTACTTAAAATAGCTGATTCTTCAAAAGGGGAGTATATTGATGGAAATATTACAGATGAGGCATTAGAAATTATAAAATCAAAATTAGATAAAATTGATAAATCAGAATTTGAATCATCTCAGTTTGTTGAATATAAACAGCAGTTTCAAGCATTTATTTTATTATCATTATTGTTTATCATTTCTGATATTTTTATATTTCAAACTAAAACAAAATGGATACAAAATTTAAATCTATTTAATGAGAATGAAGAATAGCTATTACATATCATTACTATTTCTAGTAATTACTTTTTCATCATATAGTCAAGATGATCCAAATAATCTTGTCTTTAATGGGAATAAACAATCTATTAATAAAAATTACACTGAGGCAGAAGTAGAATATCGAAAAGCTATCTCAAAAGATAAAGCTAAATCTAAAGCAGCTCATAATCTAGGTAATATACTTTTTGAAAATGAAAATTATGACGAGGCAATTCAAGAATATTTTAAAACTCAAAAAAACTCTGAATTAGATCTTGAAAGGCATTCAGCATTTCATAATCTTGGTAATTCATACATGAAGAAAAAAGATTATGCTCAAGCTGTTGAAGCCTACAAAAATGCACTTAGAAGTTACTCGGAAGATGATGAAACTAGATATAATTATGCTTTAGCAAAAAAATTCTTAGAAGGAGATAAGCGTCAAAACTCTCAAAACAATAATGAATCTGAAGATGAAAAGAAAGATAAATCTGAAGATCAAAAAGAAAATAAAGATCAAAATCAAAATAGCGATCAAGATTCTGATACTGAGAAAGAAAAACCTAAAGAAAAAAATGAAAATCAAGAAAAAGATCAAGGAGGTGGACTTTCAAAACAACAAATGGAAAACCTTCTTGAAGCTGTAAATAATATTGAAAAAGATTTAAATCAAAAGTTAAAATCTGGAAAAAAGAAAGTTCAAACAACAAAAAAAGCTGAAAAAGATTGGTAAAAAAAATTTTCATATTATTTCTAAGTTTGAATTCTTTATTTTTAAGTGCTCAGGTAAACTTTGAAGCCTCAGTAAGTAAATCTAAACTTGCGCTAAACGAAAGATTAAGGGTTGATTTTGTTATGAATCAAAATGGAGATAATTTTTCTCCTCCTGAATTTGACAACTTTCAAATAATTGGAGGCCCAAATCAATCCATAAAAACTTCCTATGTAAATGGAGAAAGAAGATTTTCAAAGACATATTCTTATTTCCTACAACCAATTAAAAAAGGTAGACTAAAAATAAATCAAGCGTCAATTGAAATAGATGGTGAAATATATAAATCACTTCAGATTGAAGTTTTAATTACAGATTCCGTTCAGCAGCCCTCTGATACAATAACTCAATATTATAATGATGATGATATAGAATTGAGAGCATTAATTTCCAAACGTTCACCTTATTTAAATGAACCAATAACGGTAGTTTACAAACTTTATTATAAAGCTCCAATTAATATATCGGATGCACGTGAGACAGAGACTCCCAAATTCAAAGATTTCTGGAGTCAAACCATAAAAATACCTCAATTAAAAGTGCAGAGAGAGATATATAAAGGACAAAATTATAATGTTGTAGAATGGAGAAAAGTAGTTCTATATCCCCAAAAGATAGGTCAATTAGAAATTTCCCCTTTATCATTAAATTTAGTTCTTGATGTCCCAACTGACAAAAGGGACTTTTTTGGTAATGTTATTTATGATCAAACTTCTCAGTTAATATCTACAGGCATGAGAAGAATTACAGTAAAAGACTTACCTCAGATAGGAAAACCTAATAGTTTTTCTGGTGCAGTTGGTAAATTTGAGTTTGATGTAATTTTAAATAAAAACTCTCTAAGGGCAACTGAATCTTTTATGGCTGAACTTAAAGTTAAGGGTAATGGAAATCTTAAACTATTTGATTTGCCAGATATTTTAGTACCAAACTCAATGGAACTTTTTGAGCCAGAAAGAGAGGAACTTATAAATACAAACCTATCAGGCATGAGTGGGTCTGTTTCTAAATTTTTTACAGTTATTCCCAGATTTCAAGGAAATTTTCCAATTGAAGAAGTTGAGTTCTCATATTTTGATCCAGAGATAGAAAAATATAAAATTTTAAAATCGCTAAGGCTTACAATTGATGTTTATGATGGTCCAGTGGTAACCAATGCAATTAATAATGAAAATTCAAACATCATTTCTTCAAATGACTCATTCCGCTTTATTAAAATTAACGCAAACCTTAGAGAAGTTAAAAGTGATATATTTTTTCAATCTAAATTTTTCTATGTAACAGTAACTACACCGTTTGTGTTACTTCTTTCTTTGCTACTATTCAAAACATATAAAAAAAATAGAAAAGAATCGTCTTCTGAGTTAATTAGAATTCAGGAAAAGCAGATTAATAAAATGATAGAATCTGCAAAAAAATCAATTGGAGACAAGGTTTTATTTTATGATAAAATTGAAAAAGCTATTATAAAAAGTTTAATTGTTAAATTTTCAATTAAAATGGAAAGTTTAAATAAGGAAAAAATAGAACAGATAGGGGAAGAAAAAGGACTAAATAAAGACGATATTCTACTAATAATAAAATTAATTGAAAACTGTGAGAAAGCTAAATATTCCAGATCTTCAGATAGTATAATGAACAAAGATTTAGAAAATGCTAGAAAAGCAATTAGTTCAATTTTAAAAGTTAAATCATGAAGATAATTTTGATTTTTTTATCAATTCTTTTAAACAACCAAGTTGTTGAAGATTTATTTGAGCAATCAAATGATTTCTATACAAACGGAGATTATCAAAATGCAGTTACAGGATATTTAGATATTTTAGAGTCTGGATATGAAAGTGCTGAGCTTTATTTTAATATTGGAAATTCATTTTATAAATTAAACAATATTCCTGATAGCAATTTTTATTATGAAAAAGCAAAATCAATTTCTCCTAATGATGAAGATATTTTAACAAATTTGTCATTTGCTCAAAATCTACGAATTGATAAAATAGAAGTATTACCAGTTACTGATATACAAAATTTAAAACTTTCAATTTTAGATTTATTTTCAGAGAAAGGATGGTCGGTCACACTTATTGTTTTAATCTGGATTATGTGTTTTTCATCTATTTTTTATATACTTTCAAATGACCCAAAATTTAAAAGACTATTCTTTAGTGTTTCAATTATTTTTTTGATTTTATCTTCTTTGACAATATTTATAAATCTTGAAAAGAAAAAATTAAGTGAAATAAAATATGCAATTATATATGATAAAGAAATTGAGGTTTGGTCTGAACCGAATAAAATTTCTGAATTAAAATTTCTACTTCATGAGGGGACTAAGGTTAGACAGGTAGATATTATTCAAGACTGGGTAAGCATTCAGCTTGAAAATGGAACACTAGGATGGGTTCAATTATCTAGTTTAAAAATTCTAGATTAATTTCTCTTGATATAATTCTGTACTAATTTCAAACGAATCAAATAGAATTTCAGATAGTATGTGCATTTGAACCATCAGTGTTGATTCACTAATTAGGGAAATTGACAATAGATTTAGAGAAAAAACAACTTTTGTTAGAATCAATAGAATTAATAATAGTTTAAGCCCTCCAAAAAGCCCTCCCATTAAACTATTTAGAAGACCTAAGTAGACAATTTTTGCAAGTTTGGTAAACCCTTTTGCAAAAAAAATAATCAGTGAATAACTAAGAATAAAAATTATAATAAAGGAGATTGTATTAACTAAATTAAGATTTAGGTTTATAAATTTTATTATCTGTTGAGACAAAAGACTGTCAATATTGCCAGATATAAAAAAGGAAATAAAAATTCCAAAGAAACTGGATAGCTCAATAATTAAACCTTTTGAATACCCCCTAATAACTCCAAAACTTATTATTGCAATTATTAATAAATCAATCAAATTCATAAAACTTAATTTATATTTGCAATATACATAAGGATAATTACACGCTTTGAATTTTAATTAAAAAATTAAGATGATAGAAAAACTTGAGGGATATATTTCAGATTTAAATAAGTTTGACTCACAGGACCTAAATGAGATTGAGTCTTTAAAGATTAGGTTTCTTGGAAGAAAAGGTTTAATTAATGAGCTATTTTCAGACTTTAAAAATGTTCCGCCTGATCAAAAAAAAGAATTTGGGCAAAAAATAAATGAATTAAAGCTTCTTGCAAAAAAAAAATATGATATTTTAAAATCAAATATTAAAAAATCAAGTAAGATAATTTTAGAAGATTTTACAAAACCAGGATTTCCAGTTTCATCAGGTTCACTTCATCCAATAACTTTAATTAAAAATCGAATTATTGATATATTTTCAAAAGTAGGATTTGAGCTGTCTGAAGGACCTGAGATTGAAGATGATTGGCATAACTTTACTGCACTTAACCTTCCTCAGCATCATCCTGCAAGAGATATGCAAGACACTTTTTTTATTCAGCAAAATCCCGATATTCTATTAAGAACTCATACCTCTTCAGTTCAGGTAAGATATCTTGAAGACAACCCACCTCCATTAAAAATAATTTCACCTGGAAGAGTATATAGGAATGAGGCAATATCATCTAGATCACATTGTATTTTTCATCAAATTGAAGGAATTTATGTTGATGAAAATGTTTCGTTTTCAGATTTAAAACAGATGATACTTTATTTTACTAAATCTATGTTTGGAAAATCTAAGTTAAGATTTAGACCATCATTTTTTCCATTTACTGAACCAAGTGCTGAAGTAGATATTTATTGGGGTCTAGAGACAGAGACTGATTATAGAATCACAAAAGGAACAGGTTGGTTAGAAATTATGGGTTGTGGTATGGTTGACCCAAATGTTTTAGAAAACTGTAATATTGACTCAGAAAAGTATACTGGTTATGCATTTGGTTTAGGTATTGAAAGAATAGCTATGCTTATTTATCAAATCCCAGATATAAGACTCTTTTTTGAAAATGATATCAGGTTTTTGAATCAATTTAAATAATTACTTCTACCCTATATCAAACTTTATGCCCTGAGCTAATGGAAGTTCAGAAGAGAAATTTATAGTATTAGTTTGTCTTCTCATGTATACTTTCCAGGCATCAGATCCACTTTCTCTTCCGCCTCCTGTATCTTTTTCTCCACCAAATGCACCACCAATTTCAGCTCCAGATGTTCCAATATTAACATTAGCAATTCCACAATCACTTCCCCAGTGTGATAGAAATGTTTCAGCTTCTTTTAAGTTATTAGTCATTATCGCTGAAGAAAGACCTTGATCAACCTCATTTTGAATTTCTATTGCATTTTGAATCTCTCCTGAATATTTTATTAAATATAAAATAGGAGCAAATGTTTCATGATGAACAATTTTTAAGGAATGATCAACCTCAGCAATTGCAGGTTTTACGTAACAACCACTGCTAAATTTATCACCAGAAAGGACTTCACCTTCAACTAACCAACTACCACCTTGATCATTTACTTGTGATATTGTATTTTGATAAGATTCTACAGCTAGCTTGTCTATAAGAGGTCCAACATGATTGTTTGAGTCAAGAGGATCTCCAATCTTAATTTGATTATAAGCTTTAATTAATGAGTCTTTAACTTTATCGTATACTTTATCATGAACAATCAATCTCCTTGTTGATGTACACCTTTGTCCACAAGTACCAACTGCTCCAAAAACGGTTCCCATCATCATCATTTTTAAATCAGCATCAGGTGTAACTATTATAGCATTATTTCCTCCAAGTTCAAGTAAAGTTTTACCTAAGCGTGCACCAACTTTTTCAGAAACAATTTTACCCATCCTTGTAGACCCTGTTGCAGATACAAGAGGAATATTTTTGCTTAGTGATAACATCTCACCGATTTTATAATCACCATTTATTAAACACGAAACTCCTTCAGGAATATTATTCTCTTTAAGAACTTCACCTATAATTTTTTGACAAACAATACTACATAGCGGAGTTTTTTCACTTGGCTTCCAAATAGCAACATTTCCACAAACCCAAGCTAATGCAACATTCCAACTCCAAACAGCGACTGGGAAGTTAAATGCAGAAATTATTCCAACAATTCCTAGAGGATGATATTGTTCATACATTCTATGAGTTGGTCTTTCAGAATGCATTGTTAGTCCATGAAGCTGCCTAGACAACCCTACTGCAAAGTCACATATATCGATCATTTCCTGAACTTCACCAAGTCCTTCTTGATAAGATTTACCCATCTCATAAGAGACTAGGGTTCCAAGCAATTCTTTTTCTTCTCTAAGTTTATTTCCAAATTGACGAACTAATTCTCCTCTTTTAGGTGCAGGAATTTCTCTAAATTCTTTAAATGCCTTTTTTGAAACTTGAATAATATGGTCAAAATCTTTTTTTGATCCTGAAGAAATTTCTCCAATTAATTTCCCATCAACTGGTGAAAAACTTTGGATTGTTTCTCCAGAACTAAACCATTCAGAACCAGTAGAACATCCATGACTTAATTTATTAAGTCCATATTTATTAAATAAATGATCTATATTTTTCATATTTAAATTTTTGTAACTCTAACTGTATTAACCATTCCTTTTTCATGAATAGGCATTGAAGTTAAATTAATAACCTTTTCATTTTTTTGAAGATATTCATTGTCCACTGCGATTTTGTTTATTTCTTCAACAGTTTTATCAGTGCTTTCCGTACTATCATAATAAAATGCTTTTACACCCCACAAAAGATTAAGTTGGGTTAAAATCCTTGAATTAGATGTAAAAACTAAAACATGTGTTTTGGGTCTCCAGGATGAAATTTGATACGCAGTGTAACCACTATTAGTTAGAGTGCTTATAGCTTTTGCATTTGTATCATTTGCAATTTTAGCTGCATAATAACAAACAGATTTTGTTATAAATCTGTCAGAATCATAATCTGTTGGATGTTTATGTTTTAATGAAATTAAATTTGAATTTTCAACCTTGCTTATAATTTTTGAAATTGTTTGTATAACCTCAATAGGATGCTTGCCAACAGAAGTTTCACCCGATAACATTACAGCATCTGCTCCATCCATAACTGAGTTAGCTACGTCATTAACTTCAGCTCTATTAGGGTTAAGACTCTCCATCATACTTTCCATCATTTGAGTAGCAATTATTACAGGAATTCTGGCTTTCTTTGCCTTATCTACAAGCTTCTTTTGAATTAGTGGAACCTCAGCAGCATTAATTTCTACACCTAAGTCTCCTCTAGCAACCATTATTCCACTTGCATACTTCATAATTTCATCAATATTCTTAACCCCTTCAGGTTTTTCAATTTTTGCAATTACAGGAATTCTATGGTCAGTATTTTTTTCTATTAACTTTATTAAAGATTTTACATCAGAAGCATGTCTTACGAATGAAAGAGCAATCCAGTCAACATTTTGTTTAGCTGAAAATATTGCATCTTCTATATCTTTATCTGTAAGAGCAGGTTGTGAAATATTAGTATTCGGTAAATTAAATCCTTTGCTTGAAGAAACTTCACCTCCCTGAATTACTTCAGCTTTTATCTGATCTTTTTTATTTGTCCCAGTTACCTTAAGAATTATCTTTCCGTCATCAATCAAAATTTTTTCTCCTTCTACTATGTCTTTTGGAAGACTTTCATAGTTAACAAATATCACTTTATTATCTCCAACAAATTCTTTCCCTGTCTTAATTTTTAATTCAGAACCAACATTAAGACTTGTCCCTTTAATTATTTCCCCAATTCTTAGTTTTGGTCCTTGAAGGTCAGCAAGAATAGAAGTATTAGTATTTAATTCAGAATTTATTTTTCTTATCTCTTTAATTAAAGCCTCCGCTTCGTCATGACTTGAATGTGAGAAATTAATCCTCAGAACATCTACTCCTTCTTTTATGATTTTTTTTATAACATCAGTACTTGAGGTTGCTGGACCTAGTGTGGCAATTATTTTTGTCTTTTTTATTTTCTTCATATATCAAGGTTAAAATTTTCTGAAAGTTCATTGCTTGGAACTTTATAAACAAGCGATACATTCGAAATTTTTGATATTCTTTCAATCAAATTAGATGTTGAAAAGTAACAGTTCTGTTTAATAAAAAAATCAACGTCTTTATGTGATTCTATCAAAGATAACTCTTTTGTATTTGCGAAACTAAAAAGAGAATCTATAAGTTCTGATTCCTGAATTTCTAGATTAAATTTGTTTTCAAAAAGTTTAAAATCAATCCCTTTTTCTTTGTTTTTCCAATTATAATAATGAATGTTAGAAATGTTTTCAAATTTTAAATCACTATTTGATCTAACAAAATTTGAATAGCAATATTTATTTATCTGAAAGGCTAATGAGAAAATTTTTAGATTTGAATGTATGGCAATAATCTTATACTTCTCTTGAATATTTGAATCTAATTTTAATACTTTTTTGATGTTAAAGAGAATTTAGACTAATCGAACTTTTTGAATATTACACATGCGTTATGTCCTCCAAATCCAAATGTATTTGACATAGCTATATTTACAGATCTTTTTTGAGGTGATGAAAACGTAAAGTTTAACTTAGAATCAATAGCATCATCATCATTAAAATGATTTATGGTTGGAGGGATAATTCCATGTTTCATGGATAAAATACAAGAAATAGCCTCTACAGCACCAGCTGCACCTAGAAGATGTCCAGTCATAGATTTAGTAGAGTTAATGTTTAGTTTGTATGCATCATCTTGAAAAACTTCTTTAACAGCTTTGCTTTCTGCAACATCACCAAGAGGTGTTGAAGTCCCATGCATATTAATTAGGTCAACTTCGCTAGTTTTAACATTTGCATCATCTAAACAATTTTTCATGACTTTTATTGCACCTCTTCCATCAGGATGGGGCGCAGTCATATGATAAGCATCACAGGATAGACCTCCACCTATAAGCTCAGCATATATTTTTGCTCCTCTATTTACAGCATGTTCATACTCTTCTAATATCAATGATCCAGCTCCTTCACCTAAAACAAAACCATCTCTATCTCTATCAAATGGTCTTGATGCACTTGAAGGTTCATCATTTCTAGTAGATAATGCATGCATTGCGTTAAAACCACCAACACCTGCAATAGTAACAGGAGCTTCTGAGCCACCTGCCACAATAACATCAGCACGCCCAACTCTAATATATGTTAGGGCGTCAATTAGTGCATTCGAAGAGGAAGCACAAGCCGAAACTGTAGCATAATTAGGGCCCTGAAAACCATACTTCATAGCTATTAATCCTGGAGCTATATCAGGTATCATTTTAGGTATCATGAATGGATTAAATCTTGGAGTTCCATTACCCTCTGAATAATTCAATACTTCATTTTGAAAAGTTTCTAATCCACCAATTCCAGATCCCCATATTACTCCAATTCTATCATAATTTGGACTTGACTCTATCAGTTTTGAGTCTTTAATAGATTCTGAAGCAGCTACAATTCCATATTGAGTAAAACGATCATATCTTCTGTATTCTTTTTTTTCAAAATGATCTGCAGGATCAAATCCTTTTAATTCACAGGCAAATCTAGTCTTGAATTCTGATGCATCAAAATGAGTTATATCAGCACAACCACTCGTACCACTTATTAATCCATTCCAATATGAATTCAAATCATTACCAATTGGAGTTAAAGCTCCCATTCCAGTAACTACAACTCTTCTAGATGTCATTAAGTTAAATTTTATTTTGCTTTTTCAATAAACTCGATAGCTTGACCTACAGAGACAATATTTTCTGCTTGATCATCAGGTATTTGGATATCGAATTCTTTTTCGAATTCCATAATAAGTTCTACAGTGTCTAAAGAGTCAGCCCCTAGGTCATTTGTAAAACTAGCCTCAGGAACTACTTCGTTCTCATCAACTCCTAATTTATCTACTATTATTGCTTTTACTCTTGAAGAAATATCTGACATAATATGTTTATTTATGAGTTCAGTTGACAAAATTAAAAAACTTTTATCAAAACTCGAGTTTAAATCGAAAATATACCTTTATTTGTTAAATAAAAAAGTTTTTTTCAAATATATTGAAGCATCATCACTATTTATGAAAAAAAAGATTGTCATTTTTATTTCAGGTAAAGGCTCAAACGCTCTAAACATTATAAATTATTTTAGTGAGACTGAAGACTTAACGGTTTCACACGTATATTCTAATAATAAAAATTCAGCTTTTCTTAAACATAAATTTAATTCTAAAGTCAATACCCAAATTTTTCAAAATAATGATTTAAATACTAAAGTTTTTGAAGAATTAAAGAAGATAAAACCAGATTTAATTGTTCTTGCAGGTTTCCTAAAAAAGATACCACTTTCATATATTGAATATTTTGAAAATAGGATTATTAATATTCACCCATCTCTTCTTCCAAGCTATGGAGGTAAAGGTATGTATGGATCAATAATTCATGATAAAGTAATTGAGAACAATGAAAAGGAAACCGGTATTACAATACATTATGTTTCTGAGCATTATGATTCAGGGCAAATAATATTTCAAAAGAAAATAATCATATCAGATTTTGATACAGCTCAAACTATTGAAGAAAAAATTCATAAGTTGGAATATGAATATTACCCAAAAATTATTGAATCAGTTATATAAAACAAATGAGTAGATTAATTAAAATATATACAGATGGATCATCAATAGGAAATCCTGGACCAGGAGGTTATGGTATAGTTATGTTAGTTGACAATGAAGATTATAAAAAAGAATTTAGTCAAGGCTTTAATTTAACAACAAATAATAGAATGGAACTACTTGCTGTAATTGTAGCTTTAGAAAAAATTAAAATTAAAAACTCAAAAGTTAAAGTTTACACGGATTCCAAATATGTATCTGATGCTGTAGAAAAAGGATGGCTGTTTAATTGGGTAAAAAAAGATTTTAAAAATAAAAAAAATCCTGATTTATGGAGAAGATTCCTTGATATTTACAATGAACATGAAGTTAAATTCCAGTGGGTAAAAGGACATAATAATGATTTTTATAATGAAAGATGTGATTTTTTAGCTAATCTTGCAGCTAAGAATTCTAATCTTATTGAAGATAAAGGGTATACAACTAACTTAAATTAAATAAATGTCAAAAAAATCTCTTTTAATAGTAGCTTCTTTAGCATATGACGGAATTGAAACAAAAGAAAATAAAGTAGATAATATTTTAGGTGGAGCAGGGACATATATTTGTTTATCTGTTAAACACTTTGATAATAATTGTTCTATAATTTCAGTTGTTGGAAATGATTTTAAAGACCATGATTTAAAACTTCTAGAATCTTGTGGAGTTGATATATCTGGAATTAAAATTGAACAAAATGATAAAACTTTTTATTGGAGCTGTATCTATACAGATAATTTTAAAGAAAGAATTACAACAAAAACTGAGCTAAATGTTATGGCAAGTTTTAACCCTGTAATTCCTGATGTAAAATCAAATCCAGATATATTACTACTGGGAAATCTTCACCCTAAAATTCAGCTATTGGCAATTAATCAATTGAACAACAAGCCATCTGCTATAATTCTAGACACAATGAATTATTGGATAGAAAATTTTTGGGAGACTGTAAAAGAAGTTATATCTAAAGTTGATATAATATCTATAAATGATGAAGAGTCAGAAATGATTACTGGGCACAAAGATTTAAGTGAAGCTGCCGGAGTATTACACTCTATGGGGCCTAAATATGTAATTATTAAAAAAGGAAAAAATGGTGCAGAATTATTTAATTACAAAAAGCGATATGTAACAGGTGCATTTGAAGTAGACAAAGTCATAGACCCAACAGGTGCTGGAGATTGTTTTATTGGAGGTATCTCAGGTTTTTTGTCACAATCTGATGAGATATCATTTGAATCAATAAAATTGGCAATTGATTATGGAACTTCTTTAGCATCTTTTAATGTTGAAGAAATGGGAACTAAAAACTTATTAAATTTGTCAATGAATGATATACAAACAAGAGTCAATAAATTAAAAATAGGTGAGTGATCAAATAAAACATGAATGTGGAATTGCTTTAGTTCATCTAAAAAAACCACTTGACTTTTACACTCAAAAATACGGTTCACATATGTATGGTGTGGATAAGATGTTTTTGATGATGGAAAAGCAAAAGAATAGAGGACAGGATGGTGCTGGATTCGCAAGTATTAAATTTGATTTAAACCCAGGTCAAAAATATTTTTACAGAGTCAGGTCATTCGAACAACAAGCAATTCATTCAATTTTTAAAAAAATTAATAAAAAAATCAACTCATTTATTAAATCTGAAAAAATTAAAAAAGGATCCAATTTATTTTATGAGCAAACACCGTTTATAGGACAGGTGATGTTAGGACATGTTAGGTATGGTACATACGGTAAAAATTCAATAGAATATGTTCAGCCTATGATGAGACAAAACAATTGGATGAATAGAAACTTAATTTTAGCTGGAAACTTTAATATGACAAACACAGATGAGTTGTTTCAAAGTTTAGTAAAACTAGGTCAACATCCTAGAGAGCAATCAGACACTATTACAATAATGGAAAAAATTGGCCATTTTTTAGACTCTGAAGTAATATCAGGATACAATAGGTTGAAGAAAAAAGGAGTTGAAAAGTCTGATATGCCTCCACTAATTGAAAAAGGTTTAAATATTCAAAAAATCTTAAAAAAATCATCTAAAAAGTGGGATGGAGGATATGCAATTGCTGGAATGATTGGTCATGGTGATTCTTTTGTATTAAGAGATCCTCATGGTATTAGACCTGCCTATTTCTATGAAGATGAAGAGCTTGTGGTTGTTGCATCAGAGAGACCAGCAATTCAAACAGTATTTGATGTATCGTATACTGATATAAAAGAAGTTCCAAGAGGAAATGCATTAATAATTAAGAAAAACGGAAAAACCTCAATTAAAGAAATATTAAAACCAAAACTTAATAAATCTTGTTCATTTGAAAGAATATATTTTTCAAGAGGTTCAGATGCTGATATTTATAAGGAAAGAAAGATGTTAGGAAATCTATTGATTCCTCAAATAGAAAAATCTATCAAAAAAGATTATTCAAATACAGTTTTTTCTTTTATACCAAATACAGCAGAGACATCTTTTTACGGATTAATTGAAAGAGCTAAAAAGAATAATCCTAGAATTGAAAAAATAGCAATCAAAGATGCCAAATTAAGAACCTTTATATCTGCAGATAAAGGGAGAGAAGATTTAGTAGCTCATGTTTATGACATAACATATGGGGTAATTAAAAGTTCAGATAATCTTGTAATTATTGATGATAGCATTGTTAGAGGAACAACTTTAAGGGAGAGCATATTAAAAATGCTTTTCAGATTAAATCCAAAAAAAATAATTGTTGTTTCAAGTGCTCCACAAATCAGATACCCTGATTGTTATGGAATTGATATGGCAAGGATTGAGGATTTTATTGCATTTAAAGCTGCTATAGAGATTCACAAAGATCAAGGCACTTATGATAGTATAATTCAAGAAACATATAGAAAGTGTAAAACTTCCAAAGAATCTGGCATTCACAAAAAAAATCATGTAAAAGACATATACAAAGATTTCTCTCCAGAACAAATATCTTCTAAAATGTCAGAAATGTTAGTTGATAAAAATTCTGATGTTGAATTAGATATAATATTTCAAAAGGTTGAAAATTTACATAAAGCATGTAAAAATCATAAAGGAGACTGGTATTTCACAGGTAATTATCCTACGCCAGGTGGAAACAAAGTAGTCAACCAAGCTTTTATTAATTTTGTGGAAGGTAGAACTGTAAGAGCATACTAGACTTATAATAAAAAATAATTTCTAAATAAGTTTTATTTATAAGAAAAATATCTTAAATTGAATATACCAGAACATAAGTAGGTTAAGTTCATGGTAAGATTTGGGGCAAAAAAGGGGATTTATCCCCTTTTTTTTATCCTACAAATGCTCTAAATAAATCATTACCATTTGCATATAGAACTATAGCAATTAATAAGAAGAATCCAATCATTGTAGATACTTCCATAAACTTATCACTAGGTCTTTTTCCTGTTACCATTTCATATATAAGGAACATTACATGACCTCCATCTAAAGCTGGAATAGGGAGAACATTCATGAAAGCTAATATTATTGATATAAGTGCTGTTGAAAGCCAGAATCCTTTCCAGTCCCATTTTGCAGGAAAAAGATTTCCGATAGTACCAAATCCTCCAAGTTGTTGAGCACCTTTCTTTGTAAAAACGAAAGAAAATCCAGCAACATATTCATATAATGTCCAGTATCCATAATCAAATCCTTGTTTTATGCTATCTACTAATCCTAATTTAACATTTATAGTTTCAATTCCTCTATTTGTTTTAATTACACCTATTGTACCATCATCATTTCTATCAATTGATAAAGTATAATTAGAGGCGCCTCTTTCAACTACAACTTCAATAATATCATCAGAATTATTATCCAACCAATTTTTAAACGATACGTAATCATAAATAATTTCATTGTTTATTGACACAATTTTATCTCCACTTTGCATTCCAGAATATAGTGCAGGGGAATCAATAACAATTGAATCAATAGTTGCACTGAAAAGAGGAATGAAGCTATTTATTTGTCCACTTTGAAATATATCGTTACCAATATTTTCAGGAATATTAATTTCTGAAATTGAGCCATCTAATTTTTCAACTTTAATTTTTTCAACTGGCCTTAGAAGTAACATTTTATTTATGTCCAAAACGTAATCTAGTTTCTTGCCATCCACATCTAATATTTTATCACCTTTTTCAAAACCAATTTCTTGAATTAGTGCAGTTGGTTCTAATCCAAGCGGAATATTTTCTTGGGGAAGAGTTTCTTTCCCCCAAACAAATAGAACCATCATATAAATAAAGAAACCTAGAAGCAGATTTACAGTTACTCCTCCAAGCATTATAATTAGTCTTTGCCAAGCAGGTTTAGATCTAAATTCCCATGGTTGAGGTGGTTTTTGCATTTGTTCTTTATCGAAACTTTCATCAATCATTCCAGATATCTTAACATAACCACCAAGAGGAAGCCAACCAATACCATAAACAGTTTCACCTATTTTCTTTTTGAACAAAGAATACTTTACATCAAAGAACAAGTAAAATTTTTCAACTCTTGTTCCAAATAACTTAGCTGGAATAAAATGCCCTAGTTCGTGAAGTACAATTAATATTGAAAGTGATAGTAATAACTGAAATGCTTTTATAAAAAACTCTGGAGACATAACTTAATTTTAGCTGCAAATTTAATATTTTTTTAATTCCTTGAATTATCTTTGCTGAACGCATTTAAAAAAATATATGTTAAAAAAATACGGACTTTTTGCTGCAATCATGATTTCAATATCTATAGTAGCAGTCTTAATGTTCTATTATGTATTAAGTCCTGAAAAAAAATTACCTATTTATCAACCAAACATGGTAAAGTTTCAACTTGTTGATAGCACAGTTCAACATATTAAAAGATTTCATAAAATTGCTGATTATAAATTGATTAATCAGAACAATAAAATTATTACAAATAAAATTTATGATGGAAAAATATATATAGCAGATTTTTTCTTTACTACTTGTCCTGGAATCTGTCCAATAATGACTGATAATATGATTAAACTTCAAGAAAAGTTTATTAATGACGATGAGGTTTTACTTCTTTCTCATACTGTGACTCCTGAAATTGATTCAGTGAGCGTGTTAAAGAAATACTCAATGGAAAAAGGAGTTGTTGATTCTAAATGGAATATGGTTACAGGTGATAAAAGTCAGATATATAATCTAGCAAGAAAGTCATATTTGGTAGCTGAAGATATAGAAAGTTCAAACTTTTATGATATGATTCATACTGAAAATTTTGTATTAATTGATTCAAAAAGAAGAATAAGAGGATTTTATGATGGTACTGATTCTGAGTCTATGAATCAATTAATAGATGATGTTTATGTTTTGAAAAATGAATTTTAAATTTTAATCTTAAATTAAATCTAGTTTTGATAAGTTTAGATAAATTAAAAAAAGGTGATAAAGCTATTATTAAAGATTTAATAACAGAGGAAATACCTCTTACTTTATTAGAGATGGGTTGTCTTCCAGGAAATGAAATATCTATATTAGGTTTAGCATCTAAAAAAGGACCTATATACCTTAAGATTGATGAATCACATATTTCTATTGATTTTGTTACAGCAAGTCAAGTTTTAGTAGAATTAAAAAAGTAAAATGGGTAAGACAATTTCTGTTGCACTAATTGGTAATCCAAATACTGGAAAATCATCTGTATTTAATACATTAACTGGTCTTAAACAAGCAATAGGTAATTACCCAGGTGTAACTGTTGAGAAAAAAATTGGAAATTTTGAAATAGATAGAACAACAAATGTTCAGCTAATTGATCTTCCGGGGACATATGGCCTTAATACTCAATCTATAGATCAAAGTATAGTATTTGATTTGTTGCTAAATAAAAACAATAAGGATTTCCCAGATTTAGTAGTTATAGTTGCAGATGTAGAGAATCTTAAAAGAAATCTTTTATTATTTAGTCAAATTAAAGATTTAGAGATTCCAACAATACTTGTAATAAACATGTCTGATCAGTTGAGATATAAGGGAATTGAAATTAATTTAAATAAACTAGAGATAGAATTAAAAACTAAAGTAGTATTAGTAAGTGCGAGAAAAAATCAGGGATTCGAAATATTAAAATCAGAGATTAAAAACTATAGAAATCTTTCAAATAAACCTGCTTTTGACATGAATGAAATTGATCCTGAGTATTTCTCTAATCTTCAAAAAACTTTTTCTGGGCAATCTGTCTATAAGTTATGGCTTTTAATTACTCAGGATATAAATTTCTCAAAACTTGAGAGAAATAAAATTGATGATAAAGGGAAATTTAAAACACAAACTGAATCATATTTAAAGAAGCTTCAACAAAGAGAAACTATTAAACGATATCAGAGTATTAATAATTTATTAAAAGAAGCTTATGTTAAAGATGATAAAAAGGCAACTGGGTTAAGAAGTGTGATTGATAGAGTTCTTTTACATAGTGTCTGGGGATATCTTATTTTCTTTTCAATTTTACTTCTAATATTTCAAGTAATTTTTGACTGGAGTAGTATACCCATGGACTTTATTGATAGTACTTTTGTTTCACTAAGTCAATCGGTTAAATCTGGTCTTCCGCAAGGAGTTTTTACATCTCTTTTAGCTGAAGGAGTAATTCCAGGTTTAGCAGGAATTTTAATTTTTGTTCCACAGATAGCATTATTGTTTTTCTTTATTTCAATTCTAGAAGAAACAGGATACATGAGTAGAGTAGTTTTTCTAATGGACAGAACACTTAAAAAATTTGGTCTAGGAGGTAAAAGTTTAATTCCGCTAGTATCTGCAGTAGCTTGTGCAATTCCAGCTGTAATGGCTACAAGAAACATTGAGAACTGGAAAGATAGACTTATTACAATCCTAGTAATTCCTTTTATGACATGTTCAGCTAGACTTCCGGTTTATTTGATATTGATTTCTTTAGTTATTCCAGCTGATAAAATTTTTGGAGTTAATTATCAAAGTTTAACCCTAATGGGTCTATATATTCTAGGGTTTTTACTGGCAATTATTTCATCTACCATATTAAAAACTATAATTAAGAGAGACTCAAAAAGCTACTTAGTTCTTGAGATGCCAGAGTATAAACTACCTCTACCAAAGAACATTTTTTTAAATGTTTGGACTAAAACAAGATCTTTTATAGTTGAAGCAGGTAAAATCATATTTGCAATATCTATCTTATTATGGATAATGGCTTCTTATGGTCCAGGAGATGAATTTAAAAATGCTGATAAAATTGTTGCAGCACAATATGAAAATATTGAAATTTCTAACGAAGATCTTGAGCTAAGTGTAGATGCTTATAAGTTAGAACATTCTTATATTGGACTAGTAGGTAAATCAATTGAACCAGCCATTGCTCCACTTGGATATGACTGGAAAATTGGCATTGCCCTTGTTACATCTTTTGCAGCGAGAGAAGTTTTTGTTGGAACTTTGTCTACAATTTATAGTGTAGGGTCTGAAAATCAAGACACTATTAAGACAAGAATGTCTCAAGAAACAGATTCTAATGGAAATAAGATTTTTAATTTACCAACCGGTTTGTCATTAATGATATTTTATGCATTTGCTATGCAGTGTATGAGTACTTTGGCTATTGTAAAGAAAGAAACTAATACATGGAAGTGGCCTTTAATTCAGTTGATTTTTATGACAATATTAGCTTACTTTGCATCATTATTTGTATTTCAAATTTTAAGTTAATGGAAGAAATTCAAGGAATATTATTAATTCTAGCAGGGCTATTTTCCCTATGGTTTCTTTATGGAAAATTTATAAAAAAAGATAAATCTTCAGATTCTAATTGTGGAAAAGACTGCGGATGTTAACTATTCATTATATCCTCAATTTCATCTGCTACAATAGGAATATCAGACATTAAATTCAGAGGCTCTTCCTTACTTTTAATAACTACATCATCTTCAAGCCTTATTCCAAAACCTTCCTTAGGTATATAAATTCCAGGTTCAACTGTAAATACCATATTCTCTTGAAATGGATCTTCAAGTAAACCATAATCATGAGTGTCAAGTCCTAAGTGATGTGAAGTTCCATGCATAAAATATTTTTTATAAGCTGGGTTTTTTTTAGTTTCATTCTTAATATCATTCTTATCAATTAGGCCTATTTTAAACAACTCTTGTGTCATAATTTCACCTACTTGTTCGTGAAAAGTTTTCCAATTATTTCCTATTGTTAATAGTTTTGTAGCTTCATTTTTTACTCTTAATACAGAATTATATACTTCCTTTTGTCTTTTTGAAAAACGACCTGAAACAGGAATAGTTCTAGTCATATCACTAGAATAATTTCCATATTCAGCACCAACATCCATTAAAATTAAATCTCCATCTTTACATTGTTTGTTATTCTTTATATAGTGAAGCACATTGTTGTCAATTCCACTAGCTATTATTGGGGTGTATGCAAAACCTTTTGAAGAATTATTTATGAATTCATGAATAAATTCAGCTTCAATTTGATACTCCCAAACATCAGGTTTAACAAATCTTAAAACTCTATCAAACCCTTTTTTGGTTATTTGACAAGCTTTTTTTATTTGATCGATTTCATCTAAATGTTTTATAGATCTTAATCTCTGAAGTATAGGATTGCTTTTTGCTACTTTGTGAGCAGGATATTTTTTTAATAACCAACTTATGAATCTGTCTTCTCTTGTTTCTACTGGAGAATTAGCTCTGTAGTGTTCATTTTTATTTATATAAAACGTATCAACTTTATTTGAAATTGAGTGAAGTATATTTTTAAAATCTTCAACAAAGTGAACATTTTCTACTCCAGATAACTTAGTTGCTAGATCTTTGCTTAGCTTTTCACCTTCCCAAATTTTAGTGTGCTCATCAGATCTTCTAATAAATAAATTTTCCCTTGTTTTATTATCTTTTGAAGAGGGATATAAAATTAAAATTGTTTCTTCTTGGTCAATTCCTGTTAAATGAAATATATCCCTATGTTGTTCAAAGGGTAATTCTGTATCAGCACTTACAGGATATATATCATTTGAATTAAAAATAGCCATGGCATTCCCCTTCATTTGATCCATAAAATTCAAACGATTTCTTTTATAAATTGAGTTATTTAGAGGTTTATATTTCATTTATTTCTTATCAAATATCTTGAAATTTAATATAATGTTCATAATTTAAGTAAAAATTGGTATTATGAAGAACTATAAAATAATTTTATTACTGCTTTTAGCTTCAACCATGAGCTTTGCTCAGCCTCAATCTTCAGACTCGTCAAAATTAATTGATGCATATCAGCAAAAAGAAGAATTAACTAAATCTTCTAGAGTTAAAAATATTCATTTTAGAAATATAGGTCCTACTATAATGAGTGGTCGTGTAGTTGCTCTTGAAGTAAATCCAAAGGATCCAACTAAATTTTATGTAGCATATGCTTCTGGAGGTGTTTGGTATACTGATAACAATGGAACATCTTTCAGATCTATATCAGAGGATTGGCCAACTCAAAATATTGGGGAAATCTCAATGGATTGGAATAATAAAATTTTATGGGTTGGAACTGGAGAAAACAATTCTTCTAGATCTTCATATTCAGGAATAGGAATTTTAAAAACTGAGCCAAATGGATCCAATTGGGTTAATGTTGGATTAACGGATAGTCACCATATTGGAAAAATTTTAATTAATCCAACTAATAAAGACCATGTTATAGTAGGTGTTACAGGACATCTATATTCTAAAAACAAGAATAGAGGTGTATATGTTACAAAGGATGGAGGGAGTACATGGAAAAAAACACTTTATATAGATGATGGGACGGGGATAATAGACATGGCTTATACACCAAATAGTTTTAATATAATGTATGCTACTGCTTGGGAAAAAGATAGAAAAGCATGGAACTTAAATGAAGGGGGAAAAAGTTCGGCTATATACAAAAGTATTGATGCTGGTGAAACTTGGGATAATATTTCTAAAGAGGATAGCGGTTTTCCAGTAGGAGACGGTGTTGGGAGAATTGGAATTGCAGTATTTGATGAAAATATTATTTATGCTGTGCTTGACAATCAATTTTTTAGAACCATAAATTCTAAAGAAAATGATGAAGGTCTAAGCAGGGATTCATTTAAAAACATGAGTATAAATGAGTTTAATAAGATTAGTGATAAAGATTTGAAATCATTTTTAAGATCAAATCGATTCCCCTCAAAATACACTGTAGAAAAAATAAAATCTGATATTGATGATAAAAAAATATCTCCCTCAGATTTATACAAGTATTTGGTTGATGCAAACTCTGAGCTATTTAATACTCCAATTATTGGAGCTGAAGTTTATAGAAGTAATAATGGTGGTAAAAACTGGACTAAAACACACGAAACTTTTTTAGATGGTGTTTATAACACTTATGGGTATTATTTTGGAAAAATTCATGTTGACCCAAGTAATAGTGATAAAATTTATACATATGGAGTTCCAATAATAACATCAGACGATGGAGGAAAATCTTTTTATAGAATTGGCAAAGAAAATGTTCATGCTGACCATCATGATTTATGGATTAACCCAAATAGACCTGGCCATCTAATAAATGGAAATGATGGTGGCGTAAACATCACATATGATGATGGTGAAAATTGGATTAAAAATAATTCAACAGAAGTAGGGCAGTTTTATGCTATTAATGTTGACTATGATAAACCATACAATGTTTATGGTGGTTTACAAGATAATGGTGTTTGGAAAGGACCACATAACTCGATAGAAAATAAAAGATGGAACATGAATGGTAAATATCCCTGGGAAATGATAATGGGTGGAGATGGTATGGAGGTTCAAATAGATAATAGAGACTCAAATACTGTTTATACAGGTTTTCAATTTGGATTTTATTATCGACTAGAATTAGATTCAGGAAAAAGAAAATCAATAAAGCCTGTACATGAGTTAGGAGAGTCACCTTACCGTTTTAATTGGCAAACTCCTATACTACTTTCTCCTCATAACCAAGATATAGTATATTTTGGTACAAACCATTTTCATAAGTCAAATGACAAAGGGGATAGTTGGGAATTAACTTCTAAAGATCTTACCAATGGAGGTAAAAAAGGAAATGTTCCTTATGGAACAATTACAACTATTGCTGAATCACCACTTGTTAAAGATCTACTATATGTAGGTAGTGATGATGGACTTATTCATGTTTCAAAAAATGGAGGAGAAACATGGAAAAACATTTCCAAAAACTTACCGCAAGATATGTGGGTAAGTAAAGTGTATGCATCCTCCCATAATGAAAAAGTTATTTATGCTTCATTAAATGGGTATAGATGGGATAACTTTTCTCCATACCTGTATAAAAGTGAAAATTATGGAAAAACATGGACCTCACTTAGTTCAAATTTACCAGATTCTCCTATTAATGTGGTTATTGAAGACAATATAAACCAGAATATTCTTTATGTTGGAAACGATCATGGTGTATACGTATCGTTAGATTCTGGAACTAATTGGGAGCCTTTTAGTAGTGGTTTAACTTCTGCAGCAGTCCATGATTTAGTTATTCAAAAAGACGAAAATCATTTATTGGTTGGAACACACGGAAGATCAATTTATCTTACAGAAATTGAAAAAATTCAAGGACTTTCAGACGAGATTTTAAAATCTTCATTGTATATATATCCTTTGAAATCAATTAGAAAATTACCATCATGGGGAGTTAAAAGAAGTATCTGGAGTGAATCAAATAACCCCAATCTTGAGTTAATAATTTTTTCATCATCAAAAAAAGACTATCAGCTATCCATTATTGATTCTGAAGGAAGCACCATCTATAATGTTTCAGATAAATTTGACAGAGGATTTAATTTTATAGATTATAATCTAAAGCATAATCAAAATAATAATGATGATTTTCTAGATAAAGGATCCTATAAGGTTTTAATTATAACTGA
>ENA-ORDA01000831-ORDA01000831.1-marine-metagenome-genome-assembly--contig:-NODE-831-length-28915-cov-7.458250_pt1 | contig 28915 bp, 20 predicted proteins | sample MGYA00237778_ERZ508506 | MGnify/ENA primary metagenome ERZ508506 (study PRJEB26177, sample SAMN06267891) | marine metagenome | isolation source: Monterey Bay, California, USA | place: Pacific... | reverse complement strand
CCCTTCCGAAAAATTCTAAAGGTGGGACGTTCCCTTTGCTTTTGGCCTGGCCCAAAAACCCGGGCACTTCGAGTTAGAAAAAGTTCAAAGACTTTGCCCCACCTTTAGAAACCCGAGCACTTACCTGCCCACACAACCCACTCCACTGCCTCCCTGTTTCGACACATCTCTCGCCCGACGAAAAACCCGAGCACATTCCATTCTACTTGTAAAAATAGCACACAGTCTGCTTAAAACCCAAGTTCGGTGAGCTCCTCTTCGGACGCGCGTGTTTGCTGCGTTACACTCGCCTTGTTGTACCCCAGCGCGACCAGCTGTGACTTTCGCAGTCCCGACTCGAGCAGGGTGAGCGGTGCCACGCCTACCAAGCACTTACCTCGCGGCTTGGACTGCAGGAGCACCTGGAATGCAAAGTCAAAATCCGTTTCGCAGATACACAAGAGCGTACCAATGTCCAAGCCCAACTGCTCAACTGCCGAGCTACCCGCAAGCACGATTGCGTCACTGGGTGTGACCAAAAACTCGTTGACCAGTTCATCGGCTCCAAAGGCCGCCACCGCATCGGCACAAAAGGCAGCGTCGCACAGGTCGAGTGTCCCAAATCCAAGCGTGCGCAACTGCGACGGATGTGTAGCACCTCGCTGCTTGAGCTGTGTGGGTCCAATCCCAACCGATGTTAACGTCTCCGAAGTCATGGCACACTTGACAAAAAAATCATAGTTTACATCCTCGTCTCTTGCGGAAAGCGCTTCTTGTGCAGTCAACTTGCCGCCTATGACGAGAGCGAGCCGTTGTCGCGTTGTGAGTGGGAGCACGCCATGTGCAAATTGGCTTGGTGGTTCGTCATCAATCGTGCGCACCACGGACATTCTACACCCGACCGCAGTTGTCGCTAGCCTTCGACTCCACTCAAATGGCCAGCGCATCCATGCGTATATCCCGTTGGTGGTTGTGGGCGACCGATTCCACTCCCTGCTAGCGGCAAGCGTGCCCACTCGCAACACGCATACAAACAGACACTGCATGGGTGCGAAGAGTGCCGAGCTGGCGCTGGCTGGCGAGTTTGCTCGTGCTGACGCAGTTGGCTTTGTCTCGGTGATGATTGCCGTCTTGGTTAGTCTCGCGTGTGTCATTTGCGCTGCCAACCTCTTGCCGAGCTTGATCGCAACTCCGCCACCGCCACCACCGCCACGGCCTCCACTCTTGTCCATTGTAACGCTGGGCGACTTGTGGAGTTGGTATGCAAACGCGTGTTCGTGGTGGGCGTGAGTGGGTTTTTAAAAAACTTTATACTCTATTAGATCGAAAATGTGATTGATTCACGTGTTGCTCGTCCAACGAATCGTCATCTAGGTAATCGTCGATCTCATCGAGTGGAGGGAGCCCACCCACTTCGGCCAACTCGTGCTCCGCAAGCGCTTTTCGTCGAGCCCAATCGTTCATTTCTCTCAACGCACCAGACACGACGGTACACGCAAGCACCACGCACACACACGACACAAAGGCGACCCCAAGAAAGACACTCAACACCTCGCGTGCCACATCCTCGCTATTGTCTGTTTCGGGAATCCACGTGCTCTGGGGTTCATTTGCAGATCCCATGCGTAGAGGCCGGGAGCCATTGGTGGATGTCCCTTTATTAGTAGGGCTGTATGATACACTATAGCGAGAGTCGCTAAGCGTGTTACCAGTGGAGCCGACAACACAGCTTTCGCTTCGCCGCCATGCGCACTGCAGAGGAGGTGCCGTTTGCGCGATGGCTACAAACGCAGCGCCACCGGGACGAGGACCGAATACCCTTGAACACGGACGCCAGTGCCGAAATCGTTGCAGCCAAATTAGACGCCCCAAAGACGACCCGAGGGCGAAGTCGAGCGCCCGGTGATGGCAGTCGGCTGTGCCAAGGTCTCTTGTTGCTCGCTGCGGGAGCCTCGGTTGTGACAATCGTGTCCCTCTCGATGCAGACTCCGGACCAGGACAGCGATCAGGTGACGCAAACCTTGGCGTTTCAGGGAACGCTCACGAGCGTCGTCGTGCACGGCCGCCCGTTGCCACCACCGTCGCCCCCGTCGCTCCCGCCGTCACCTTCGCTTCCGCCGCCCTTTCCCCTCCTGCCACCGCTACCGGCACTCCCCCCACTGGCCCCATTGCCAAACACGCCGCCCGTGCCACCGACTTCTCCGCCACACGCCCCACCACCGCCGCCACCCACGTGTCTGGGCCTTGACGACGCGTGCGGCGCGACCATCATAGGCACGCCCAATGCCAGCCTGTCGTGCTGCGCCGGCACCTCGTGCGCTGTGGTGGACTGTCCGGACCACAGCACGGCCGACTATGGATTCTTGTGCTACGCGTGCGCGGGCGGGCCGCCGCGCTCGCCGCCGCCGCCCATGCTGCCGCCCTCGCCGCCGCCCAGCCCGCCGCCGCCGTCGCCGCCGCCCGATGCGCCGGGGACCATCTGCACCAACACGTGCGACGATCCCGGGCACGGCGAGTGGGGTTGGTTTGGCAACAACAATCCACATGTATACGACGATGGTGAATTTGGGCCGCCCAGCGAGGACGGCATCAATATTGATGGAAGTGTTGACTATTCTGAATGGAGCCGCGTTAGCTACCACGATGGCGAGTGCAAAGACGGCGGGCCGGACAGCGTCGTGAATCACCTTTGCGCCTACGGCACCGACTGCGTCGACTGCGGCCCGCGTATCCTGAGCCCGCCGCCGCCATCGATTCCGCCGTCGCCGCCGCCCTCGTTGCCACCGCTGCGGCCGTGCGCGTGGACGTGCGAGACCTTTTACGGCGACGGACACCGTCAAAGAGCAGACGCGTGGTGTCACGAGGAGGTAAATGCAACCACTCGACCCTTAAACTCGCTGCAAGATGGACTGGAGCGTCATTCACCTCTTGCGCGTGTGCCGTGCGCAGGGATGGTGGACCGGCTTGCAGGTGGCGCCGCACGCGGAGCGGTGCGTGGTCCACGACACGCGCCACGTGCCGCCCAGCCCACCCAATCCGCCCGTGCCACCCTCGGCGCCGCCGTTGCCGCTGCCGCCGCCGATGGAGCCGTCGCCGCCCATGCGCCCCTCGCCCGAACCGCCCGGAACGCCCCCGCTGCCGCCCTGGTGGCGTGCCGGGTTTGGAGACCGACGACGACTCGGCGAGGACGCGTCGCCGTCTCCGCCGCCGCCCAGCCCGCCGCCCAGCCCGCCGCCCAGCCCGCCGCCGCCCTCACCGCCACCGCCTATGTTACCCGGCTACACGTGCTCTAACACGTGCGACGATCCGGGGCATGGCGATTGGGTGGAAATCAATGGCGGCAGGAACCCACACAGCTACGACCCAGGTCAAACATCAGAAGGCGACGGCGAGTGCCGCGACGGTGGAGAGGGAAGTACTGATCATTGGTGCGCCCTCGGTACCGACTGTGACGACTGCGGCATACGGCTGATCGGCGCGCCACCTCAGCTTCCGTTTCCACCAGGGAGTCCGCCATCGCCCAGGTCACCGCCTCTGGCACCTTGCAGCAAACTGTGGTACGAGACTCCCGGGCTAGATGTCCAATCCGAAACCTGTGCCAGTGTCGGGTTTGAGGTTCTGGACTCGGACGAATGTCGAGACTTCCACGCCTGGATGCAAGATGCATCCAATGCGGAAATGATGGGCGTTACAAAACCGCTTTACGGCTATGCGTCGGGAAGCGGTTCCCATTTTGCGGGTTGCAATCTCCGAGAAAACAATAGGTGGAGAGTGGTCAGCTACAGTTTTGCCTCTTCCAACAACCCCAGCGCCGCCGTCTCCCGCGCCGTTTGCAAGAATCCCGTCTGCGTGTCGCCACCACCTTTTTCTCCGTCCCCGTTGCCCTCGCCGCCCTCGCCGCCGTCTCCTTCGCCACCGCCCTCGCCGCCGCCGCCCTCGCCACCGCCGCCCTCGCCGCCGCCGCCGTCGCCGCCGCCGCCTTCGCCGCCTGTTCCACTTTTCAACGACGACTGCACGCCCGCGTCGCGCACGTCCGGAGGCTTTGCGTGCCGCACGGACAGCTGCAACGAGTACGATGCCAGCGACAATGCGGGCCCCTCGAGCTGCGATTCCACCGATTCTTTTGGCTCAAAGCACACCCATTTCACCCTCTACAAGGACCCGGACGAAAACGGTGGCGGCAAAGAGCCCGAGGACTGCCGCACGCTCTGCTACCACAATACGAGCTGCCTTGCCTACGAAACCGGACCTAGCAAGCGGTGCGAGATTTGGTACGATGCCGACGGAAACGGCGGGGGACGCGTCAAGGTGGGACACACGGCGTCGGACAGCTACGCCTGCTACATCAAGCTGGATCATATTGCGGCGTCCTCGTACGACCCAACACTATATCCCGATTGCGATGATTAGTATTTATAAAAAAACTTAGAGTTTGACACGACTGTCGCGCGTTTCATTCCGCGCTCGGTGTTGCTTGGTGCGTGCTTCGATGCGCGCAGCCACGGCCGGAATCGTGAGTGCGCCCATCTCGCGCAGCGGCAGGGGCGGTGACGGCGGCGGCGGGGATTGTATCAAGGGTGGCCACGGCGCGCATGGAGGTGTGGGTGGCGGGTGAGGCGACGGACCCGGAAAGGGTGGTGGCGAACTGGGAGGTGGCGGCGGTGGACTGTATGGCGAGTGCGGGTCGGCGGGAGGAGGCAACGGTTCGGGCGGTGGGTTGGGTGCGGGGGGCCATGGAGGCCATGGGGGCGAGTGTCGCATTTGCGGAGGCGGGGGAAGCGGCGGACCCGGATTCTTGAAGAGTGGCGGCGGAGACGTTCGTCGCGTGCTTCCAACGAACGACACGGCCGCGCGACTGGCCTTTGGTGGCGGTGGCGTGCGTCGTACCGACAGGCTTGCCAGCTTGGCCGCTGGCGAAGATGGATGACTGTCCCGCGCAAGCAAAAAGCGCAGCACAAGACCGGTACCAGCCACGAGCAGCACCGTCAACACGCACAGCCCGAGACAGCAGCGACGACACGTATTCTGGGGGAGCACTTCGCCATCCTCTTCGTCGCCACTCTCCTCTCCGCCACTGTAGACTCCGCTACCGCCGCCATGCATACTCCTTCCGCTCGGGGTGCCCAAGCACGCATAGCTGCCACGCGTTTGACGCCCGAGTGCCACCGTGGCCGGTTTCAAATTGAGCCGCGCAAGCGCCGAAGCCTGTGCGCTCGAGGTGTGCAAGAGCGGTCGCTGTTGCTCTCGCGGAACGGACTGTGTTGTTCCGCGACCGAGCGAAAACCGAAACGGTGCCATCGAGGATGGTGGCATTTTTTTGGCAAGCAAGCGACCGCGACGTTTGAGAGGTTGCGGTGCATCGCTCCTTGCGGCATGTACATGATCTGGTTTGGCAAATTAGCGCGCGTGGCCATTTGCCCGATGAGCTTTGACGAGCTGGGACTCAGTGCACCCCTGGAAGCGCTGATAACGACCGCTGCGAAAATTCACAATCCGCGCACATGCATGCTCGAGTGTTGCGCCGGAATGCGCATACAAACGGTGGTGACGCCCGCAGGCACGCGATTGCGTCCACCACCGCTCTCGTGCGCATCGCTTTCCGGGATACAGACTACAGGCTCGCTTTCGGCGACCAACGAAACCCTCGAGCCACTTGAAACGATCAAGATGCCAGTGCCGTCTGAAACTCGCGCAGTGCCGTTTTACATGGATGTGCCAGATTCGCCATCGAGCACGGTCAACCTGTACGAAAGGGAAGACGACACACTGGAAGATGCCTTTGCAACTGCGATTGCTGAAGAGGAGATGAAGCCCGTGCGGTCCTTGGCCGAGCGTGAGCAGGCGACTTGCTATTGCGTCTTGGCCGTCCACTCCACTGGAATGGCGGCACACGACTGCGTGTTGCAGTGTGTGGTCAAGGGGTTTGACGCCGAGGGCAATGCTACAGTCGGCTACGATCGCTTGTGGCTGCTGCCATACCGCGTCAAGATTACCGCCAAGGCGTTTAAGCGTCACGGCATACACTATCGAGACTTGCGCGAAGCGGGTGAACCGCCTGCCGAAGAAATCCGTGAGGTCATGCAGATGATGAACCGACTCGTCAACGTGCATGGCGCACGGCTGATCATCCACAATGCCAAAGTCGCCGTGCGACTGCTTCGGCAGACGGCGGCCCGACACGGCATTCACGAGGACGTGTGGCAGTTTCCATTTAATCCCACCTGCGTGGCATCCCGTTCGCGCCGCATCGTCAACTTGCCTTCTAAGACCAACCCAAAGATGCTGGCCATTCCGACGGAGCGCGAGGTCTATCGCCACCTATTTAAAAAGGGGTTTGACGAGGAAGAGCCCGACGTCGCGTGCATCTCCGAGCTCGCGCGCACGTGCACCGTAACGCTGCAAAACTTTTTGGCCGGCGCTGGGCGTGGGTGGTGGTCGTAGCGTGGTGCGTTCCCGGTCCAAAGGAGGAGGTTTCTGAATAAACAAGTTGCACACACACACACGCGCGCGCACACGCACATGCCTACTTTTTGTCCCCGGATGGCTTCTTCTTGGCTGCCGCCGCGGGTGCCGCCCCGGCGGCCGGCGTCGCCCCGGCCGCCCCGGCCGCCCCGGCCGCCCCGGCGGCTGGCGCCGCCGACGGAAAGGGCGCTTTGGCGTCGTGCTCCGTCTTCTTGGTCTCGGCTGCCGTCTTCTTGACGGTCTCGTCCACCACGCCGACCTCGGCCGTGGTCTTCTGCGTGTCGGCCTTGACCTTTTCGACCTCGGCCTTGGTCTTCTCGGTCTGCGCGGCCTTGAGCTGCGCGTCGTACTCGCCCAGCATGGCCGAGGTCTCGGCCATGGCCGCCTCGGCGTTGGGCTTGTTCTTGTCGGCCTGCCGCCGGCGCTTGAGCGCTCCCTCAATCTCGACGGCGCTGGCGCCGAGGGAGTGCAGCGCCGCGGGGAGCGCGGAGTCGATGTCGATGAGGCCGGCCGTGTAGAGCGCCTCGATTTCGGTGGTGCTGGAGAGGGGCGCGGTGAGGAGCACGAGCTCGTCCTCCTCCTTGGAGTCGTCGTAGACGACTTGGTAGCTGCGCATGGCGCACGGGGACGTGAGCAAGCGCACAGGGAGAGTCGTTGGGCAGAGGAGGCGCACCATGCGGTCAAGACCTTGTTCACCGCGAGGGAAATGCTGGCCACGGTGGTGTTGAGCCTGCGCAGCACCGCAAACGGTGAGTGCAGCAGTTGGAGACGAACAGGTGGCGGGCGGCGCACAGCTGCAGCTGGCTCATGCTGTTGCTCGAAAACTTGCCTGCGAAACAAGCAGACGCGTGAGCAATCTCTCGCGTCTCTGGGTTGGAGCGCTATCCGCACCCTCGAAAATCACGCTGGCGGGAACCTGCGAGACAGAAGATGATTAATGAGTGCATGAACTCTGGGTGGTGTTTAAATGCGACAGCATTCACCCCAAGCGCAGCCGCAACTGCCAAGACGCAAAGAGTGCTAGTGAGTGCACGTGTTGACTGTGAGTGTTTGAGCAAGAGAGTGCTTACTGTGATCGTTGACCACGCGCATGAGGTCGACCAGGTCCGAACGAGCCTCGGGCGGGCGCACGCCCGGCACCACTTGCTGGCGCTCCGGACTGTGGTGGAGTAGGAGTTGTGTGAAAGGGTTGCGTGTGTTGGTTTGAGTCGCAACACGCACCAAGTGAACAATTGCGGCGGCATCGGCGGCGGCACGTGCGTCACGCCGCCCGAGGCCGCCGGACGCTCGCGGCCCGCCTGGTCCGTCGTCTGCATGCGGTTGATCATCTGCATGAGCTTGGCCGTCGTCGCCAGGTTTTGGGCCTGCGCCGTGTCCTCGTCCGACGCCGACGACGCCTGCACGGCACGCGACTCCGAGTCGAAGAAGAGGTTGCTCGGGTCCAGGTTTTGGCTGCCCTGGTTGCGCATGGCAGGTTGCGTCACGAGCAACTGCCTCGCGCGCACGACTTCGGCCTGTAGCGCCAGTTCCTCGAGCGACGAGATGAACGAGGCCGATTGGAACACGGTGGACACGGGCGAGCAAATGTTGCCCGCGGCGTCGGGCTGCGACTTGAAAAACAGCTCTGACGAGAAATCTTGGCGGTACACTGAGTCGCTGTTGGTCGAGAACACCCGGTACTCGCGCTGGTAGTTGCTCTCCCCGACGTGCACAAAGCTGACCTCGTACTGGCCCAAGTCGGGAACGGTGGGCACGAGGTTGCCTCCACCGGCCACCTTGGTATCGTTGATGCGCCTGTCCAATCGCGCGTCGTCGGTAATGGGCGGCGCCGCTTTGGCACGCACCTCCGAAGGCGTGGGCGCCTCCTTGGTGGCACCTTGCTTGCCTCGAGGGGCCATGTTGGACGTGGACGCGAGCTGCTTACCCTTGACAAAATTTGCAAACGGTGGCGGCGACTCCTTTTCGAGCGAGACCAGCACAAATCCAAACATGAGAAAGTGGTCGATGACTTGCCTAGCAAAGGGCACCCACACGTCCTCGAGGTGTCTGGCAAACACTGGCTTGAGGTTGACGTCGCGGCCCTGTCGGCGCACGACGACGCCCGAGCCGAGCAGCTGGCCCAGCAGGATGGCACGAGCCGCTTGGATAGACGGGGACGAGTTGTACAAGTGGCTGATCGCAATCATTGTGTCCGAGGAGATTCGAATTTCGCCCGGGGAGCCAGCGTCGATTGCGTTTAGGGGGTCCCCTAATCGACCACGCTGCTTTTTTGATGCAATCGTTTCCGGGTCTTTGCGTTTGCCCCGTTTGCGCAAGTCCATTCCGGAAGACATTTTGGGCGGATTCTTTTTACAACGAAACAAACTGCACGCGCAGTGGCTCCTTCACACTCTTCTACACACACTTTGACTCAAATCGCGATTAGCGGTGCGCGCAAGCGTTTGCCGCTTCACCCGCCTTCCATCTGCTCTTGGACGTCGATAATATCGTCCATCTCAAGGCCAGACTGACTCACGAGTAGGCCCTCGTTTAGTCTATTGCCATCAAAAAGGAACCGTGTGGAGTCGAGGTTCAGTCTGAGGCGTTTGCAGTATTCGCGCATGAGTACGCCCAATTTGGTCGTTGGCTTGACCTGAAACACTACCTCCTTGCCAGTATTGGAGACCACCTTGACGCGGATGGGATCGTTATTGCTCGTCTCGGTTACCGCGTCTGGCATGTGCTCCGATGGTAAGTGTGAGAGTGCTGGGAGTGTGGTGGTACTTGCCGCAAGACACAGGTGGCATGCGCAGATTGCGCATGCCACTTGCCTACGCAAACCGCCGCTCCACAGTAAAGTCGGTGCGATTCGGCTGGAGTGCAAACCTTGGCTCGCCACTGCCCGTCTTGACAATGGCGAGATCGTTGTTTAAAAGATCATATGCATACACACACCCCTCACACCACACGTGCACTCTAAACAAATCTGTACTTTTGGATTTGGAGTTGCAAACATCCTCCCTTGAGCGCGGCACCTAGAGGTCATTCTCCTCATCCTCGTCGTCCTCTTCCATGTTGTTACGACCATTGGAAGTGGGTTCTGCATGAGTCGACTCTGCCGTGTCTGGCGCCTCTGCGGTGGTGGTGGCCTCAACAACGCCGTCCGAGTGTTTGTACTGCGTAATGCGCAGCACGTTGCCAACCTCGTGAACATTGTAAGTTCCCTTCGGACCCATGCAGTAGGCTACCTCCCACTCGACAACGTTCTCTGGCTGCAAGTTGTGCCGCAGCGACTTTTGGACACCCTGACCATTTTTGCCAATGGCACCGTTTAGGGTGCCCGATCCACCATTCACCTTGAGCTGACGCTTCTTGGCCTCCGGCTCGACACGGCAAGTCTTGACGTTCTCATCCTTGTCGAGGGCCGTCCACTTGTTAAGCTCCGGGCTGATCTGCGCCCTGTTGGGGCAGTTGACGTCCTTTTTCCAGTTGAGCACGTCGCGTCGGGCGCGCTGACGATCGTTGCTGAGAGTGATGTCACCCTTTTCGATCTTTTTGTCAATCTCGGCGGCGTGGGTGGGAAAGTTTTTGTCGGCAATGGTTCCGCTGATAAAACGAAGGAAGCGGCACTCCTCGGAGTGTCCCGGAACATTAAACGTCGTGTAGACGCAGCTCATGCCATCGACTTCAATGTGGCAAAGAAAGTCCGGCTTGCAATACTCGAGCCACTTTTCGGGTGCCTTGGTGGCCAGGATTGATCCAAGGACCTTGCCGTCGGAGACCTCGTTGTGCTTCTTGGGGAAGAGCTTGATGGCCGAATGCGGTACCAGGTACTGCGTTTTGCCGAATGAGAGGATGTAGGGCTTGCCTTTGGCGGGCGGGATTTGCACGAGTGCGGGACCGTCGTGCGCCACGAGTGCCATCGTGGGCGCGATGCGAGGCGCCCCGAAGGCCGCGCTCGCGCAAAACGTAAAGTTAGCGGCCGGCGGGAAGACGCGTGCCAACCTTGCGGCAAGTGGCCTAGCTGGCGCTCATACTTAACCGCAAACGCACGCATGGAGAGCGAAGCGCTTGCGGATGCCCCCGAGAATGAAGCCGTGGATCAGGTGCGGCGGGCGCTTCACGTGATGGAGCTTGGCCTACGCAACGTGGACGTTCCCTATCACGAGCCTTGCAATCGAAGCTACGCAGCTGCGTTTACCAACCTACAAACGCGTTTGGTTGTGCTTCGTGGCCAATCGACAAGCGCTGCCTGGTCGCCAGCATTTTTACGCATCTTGCAGCGTGCACGCTACGTAGAAGAAGTGCCAATACAATCCGTGGATGCGCTTGCGTTTCAATACGGCACAGCCTCCGAATCGCCAGCAGATGTGCCAGACCTGGTTGGTGGACGCGTTCGAGTGGAAGATGCGCATTTGGACGAACGAGGTACAGAGGTCACCGATATTCGCTGGCTTCCCTTTGAGGCGAGTATTGCCTGTGACGCGTGCGTCTCCAAGAAGTCGCTTAAAAACCCTTCCGTTGCACTCGACATCATTGGCGACAGTGTCGTGTTCAAGCACACGCCACAAGACGACGAGGCGTTCTTGCTCACATGCAAGTTCAAAAACCTCCATTCGCGCATGATTCGTCGTATCGAAACCGACCAAAAGATTGCGGAACGGCCCGACGTTCCAGACATCTGTCCCAAAATGCCGCATGCCTATCGCGGTCGGTTTGTTCTTGGACCCAAGTGCCACATCATGGCCCACACCTATGTGTGGCTCCAAAACCTCCTTTCAAACATCGTACACTGTCTCGAGGAACGTCTAGACGCGATGACCGATGAGGAACTCAAGATGTCCGTCAAAGACTTTACAATTGTCACGTCGGCAGCTGCCAAGCGCGTCGTCGAAGCCATCGAAAAGGCGGAGACGCTGCTCCGCGATGGCATGAGTCGCCCATCCGAGTCATTCGCCTTGCCACCGATACAGCTCTTTCCCGGAGACGAGATGAACGACGAGACCGAACCGCGTAATCGGTCGGAAATGCGTGGCATCGAATTCTCCTTATTGTGCAATGTACGCGACAAGGTCACGCGCTGTGTGGACCGCACGATTGTGTCTCCAAGGGGCCGAGGATCGGCTGCACTGATTGCATACATGGAAGAGAATGCCGAAAACGACATGCCGGTTTTCGAGCCATGGTGGTACATGGAAGACCGGCACGGCAAATGGACACCGGGACAATACCGCCGGTGCTTGAGCATGCGAATGTGTCGCCAACGGTCCGAGACAAGCTTGTCGGCCTCCCATTGGGCGGTGACGACGCTCTCGGGAAACGCATCTGCTGACAATGGACAGGCGGACCAAAAGGAGGACGACGGGGTCGAATATGAAGAAGACGAGGAAGAATTGATCGTGCTAGGCGGCGACCACGCCGAGGAGCACACCGAGGAGCACACCGCGGCATGCAATGACGAAGAGAGTATCGAGGAAGTGGAAGAAGACGACGACGAAGAGGAGGAGGAAGAGGACGAAGAGGATGAACGCGCACGGCGTCGCAAACGCCGTGCACAGTCCCGTGTGGACCCCAAGACAAAGCCCAAGTCGTCCATTCTGAAGCGTTCCAAGCCGCCGCGCAAGCGCCGTGCCGTGGTAGAAGACGACGAAGACGATGATGGCGAGGAGGGCGAGGAGGGCAACCAGCGCAAAGAAGACAACCAATCCGACACCGGGTCAAACACCCGCCATTACAAGTTGCCGGATTCTGTCCGAAGCATGCGCTTCTATCGCGTGACGGACGCGTCCAAGACCCACGTGTACGTGGTACCTGGCACCAATCTGGTGGGCATCATTGAGCACTTTTAGTTTGTGTACACGTTCACGTTTGCCTGTGCGTGAGTGTCAATTTTAGAACACGAGAGTTGATTTACGAACACGGTTCCTGGCTCGCGAATCTCCTTGCGGGGAGTGGATCATGAGCTGTGTATAAATAACCAATACCACTTCGGATCGCCTCCAACTCTGGCATTGTACGAATGAGTGCTGCTGGACGTCCACCTAAGCCAATCGGGGGAGGTTCTGCTGCTAGATCCAAGGCCGCGACGGCACAGTCCAAGGGACTCGTCAAAGCGCGTTCCGCACGAATGAAGCAGCTTCAGGATGCCCTGCAGATTGGTCCAAAGCCGGAGGAGCCAAGCAGCGTCTTCATGCAACACAACAAGGACCTGTTTAACATTCCAATCGACCACATGATCTCGATGAAGCCTCTGGGATCCGACCAGTGCCCGTCCCTAGACAAGAAGGTTATCGACCAAGCTACTGCCACTCGCGACAACAAGGTTCGTAGCTACTTTTTCATCAATGCCGGCAAACCCTTCAAAGGACGTCCCGACATTGGCAAGGGGTTTCACGGATGGCCTTGGACCAAAAAGGACGACTCGGACACGTATGAGCCCACCGACTGGGAGTTTGAGCTCGACAAGAAAAAATGCCACGGCACCTGCTGGACGGACCCAGACAATCCGACCATGGTTCCCACGGTTTCCAATGGCGATTTCGTGGTCAACCCGCTACCAACCTACACCAAGGCTGACTATCTCGCGCGGTGCATGGGCCACAAGGCATTGTGCACGGCCTCGACCGAGGCCTTCAAGATGTTTGTCCTCGGCGTCGAGCACGACTACAAGACGGGCAAGTCGTTGCAGGTTGGAAAGATTGAGGACGAGGACGCCTGGAATCGTCAGCGCGACGCACTGTTCAAATCCCTGTCAAAGATTTACATGGTATACCCGGTTCCCGTCCACCCCGCCGTGGACCGCAACGGCATGGCCTTTGCCAAGGACCCGGACGTCAACGATAGCGGGGACCTTTACGACAATACCGCGGAACGCCTCGCCATCTCGCACACAACGGAGGAACTCGACGAGTCCGGAAACCCCAAGGTGGTCAAAGACGTGATGGGTACCGAGTACGAATACATTTACGCGCCGCAGCCGGTCATCTTTTGCTCGATCACGCCCGACACTACCAGTGCAGAGGCCGAAGAGCTGCGCGCCGAGCGCCCCGATGCCGACAAGCGCAACATTGTCGGCTGGCACGACACCACGCGCGCGTGGCCATTGCTGCCGAGCCACGTCGTGGCCATCCAGAAACTCCTCGTCGACTATGAGCTCGAGGAGTCCTTCCCGGCGCTCGCCAAGCTGCACAAGGCTCGTTGCGGGGCCATGCTCAATCTCGACTACCTTCGCTCGCTCAACCTGTCCAAGATTGGCCACCCTCCCGGAGAGGACCACGAGCCCCTCGACGAGGAGTGGCTCAATGTCCTGAGCGACATGCCATTCGGCAAAGTCTGGGTGCACAAGTGCACGCCCGAGTGTCCCGACGGCGTCAACGAGTTTGCCAGCGACAAGCCCAAGCTCGTCCCGCTTCTCAAGGGTCGTGCCCAGGAAAAGAATGGCGTGCCGTGGATCAACGCGGTCAAGCTCGAGGACGACAAGTCGCCCGAAGGTGCGCGGCACTATGTCGGCGTCATGAAGGCCCTTCACCGCATCCTCGGCAAGGAGTGGGACAAGTCGGGCACCAAACGTAAGGCGGCGCTCGGGTTCACGGTCATGTCGGCACAGCGCGACGAGAAGCTGCGCCAAGAGGAGGAGGTCGGCGGGGATGGCAACAAGAGGCGTCGCAAGATGTCCAAGTCCAAGGACGTGGACGAGGTCCTCGCAGTGGCGGGGGCGTCCCAATCGACGGCACTCGCGACTCGCTCCGAGGATGCCGAAGATGCAGCCAATGGTGACTCGGTGGTGCTCAAGGAGCTGGAGGCGTCGATCTCGGCCAACAAGCACGTCTTCCACCGCAACACCGATCGCGGCCGCCTGACCTTTGCAAACGACTGCGACATTTCCGCGTGCCGCGTCGTCTGGCCCGACACTCGTGGTGCGCTCACCATCACAATCGGCAAACGCGGACAGGAAGACTACAAGAAGATCGACGTCAACCCTGGAACGTCAGTGACGCTCCTATACGAGGCACACTGGCATCCCGATTCGGATTCGGACCAGTAGGCGTGCACGACGACTGCAACAGAGACTCGTGCCCTCTTCCCGCTAAGACGAGTGTGCTGGTTAGCATGTGTGTAGTGCGTGTGTGTGTGGATAACAGCCGCAAAGAGTCCGACTAGGAAGCAGTGTGTGGCGTATCCATCTAAAAGGAAGAGGGGTTCGTTTGCAATCGCTATGGCGACGCGCACGCGACAAATGCACGAGTTTCTGCAGGGCTACCTCGGCCCGTCGAGCGGCCCGCCCACGTTTGGCGTTCCGAGCAAACCGCTCAATGCGCGGCTACCCTTGAGTCCCGGGGATGGCATCCCCGAGGGCCACCGACCGATTCCCACATCGTCCGAGTCCAACAAGAAGACGAATGCGCAGATTCCGTACGTGCGCATTGTATACTCGCAGAGGGGAACGGCAGGGCTGCGGGCGGCCCCCAAGGAGGGCGACATTGTCTTTGTGGAGCGCACGACCATCAATCGCAGGGAGGACCAGCCAGGCGCTCGATTGGGCCACGGCACCAACTCGTACGCGTACACGCGCACGATTGAGAGTTTGAACACCGAGCTCGATGAGCCACGCGACGAAGCGTACACGTACGGCTCCTTTCCATTCCGACTCGACGGAGTCATCAACAATGTCGACTCGGAGGACCCACAGCACGAGTTTCGAGACTACACCATTGCCAATGTGGCCGTGTACGGACCGTGCCGTCTCGATCACGGCGAGGCGACGCGTTGCTGCTTCAAGAAGACGCTGCCGGGATCGGTGCTATACGTGGGCCTCGAGGTTGAGAACGCAGGCGGTGGCAAGTTTAAGCACAAGCTGGTGCGCTTCTCGAGCATGCAACTCTCGCGGGGCGTGCACGTGCTAGAGTCCACCGGTCGCGAGCTGGTCTGTGCATGGGCATTGGGAATGATCATGGACTCCAATCAGTCCAAGGGTATGGTGACCGTAATGGTCAACGTCTCGCCGATACTCAGGGTTGGGCCAGATCTGGCCGAGCCCTATCAAATCTACACCGACGAAAACGGAGACGAGCAGCGCGTATATGCGCGCAAGAGCGACGACTCGCTGTGGTGGAATGCAACACAGAAGGAGTTTAAAATCGAAAATCTCAGTGTGGCCGACCAGCTCCGGAAAAAGTGGGACGTGCCCGATCTTTTGCCACACAGCGATCCTCCACCAGACAACTCGCGTCCAAGCAAGAGCTGGCACTGAGCGCGCTAAGGCACAATCCTTGCGGCGTGTGTATCTGATTGTATGTGAAACAGAGTGCGTGTAATTGTCTTGTTTGTGAATGAGCGATGCGTTTCCCCACGTTGCCCGTCGCCGCGACCGGATTGAACCAACTGGTGAGTGTAGCCACGACGAGGCGCGCAAACGTCTCTTGCTGCTTCGTCCTCTATTGGAGTGCCTGAGCAAGACACTGAAGCGTCCAAACCTCTTACAACCCTATGCCATCGACTCAATTGGCACGCTCTTGTGTCCGCCAGTGACCGGGCCGATGGCCGCAAGCAATCCCCTGGCCGAACGCTACCGCAAACTCCTGGTGGACCTTCCCGATCCCAACACGACGTTTGCCTTCCCAAAAGTTCGACTGCAATTGCGCACACACGAGACGATTAGTGTGCATGCTGCCGAGCAACTCGACACGCGCAGCCGTCTCAACTGTGTTGCTATTCGCGACACGGCTGAGATGGCGCGACGTCTCGATCCACACGAACGCGCACTGTCCGATCTGACGATTGAACTCGACGAAAAGGGCACAAGCATAGTCGTGCGCCAACAGCGCGATGCACTGCGTGCCGTGGTCTACCTCATTCCGGCATCCAAACCCAAGCAACACAAGACGGCTCCCAAGCGAACCATCCTGGAAGCCCGGTTGCCCGACGATCAGCGCCAAGTTTTGCCAGGACTCTTTCAAGGCGCGGGGCGTGGTCGTCTGGGACAGCTGCGTCCCGATCCACTGACCTCGCTCTTTTTAAAGCCACCTGTCCCAAAGGTATCAAGCGAATCGGCACCGACACCGACACCGGGCAATGGCTACCACCTCTTGCCCACGTGGATGACGGAGCACTTGGCCACGATGGCCCAAGACTTGTTCCGGCTCCACGTGCTCGCCACTGCGGCTGTACCACAAGGCTGTGCACGTATGCTCTACTTTGATCGCGCGAGCGTGCATCGTAACGACGACCCACGATTCTACAAGAACAATGAACACACACTGATTCGTTGCCCACTGCACGCTGCCTCCTCGGCGTGCGTTTGCTCGCTCCATAGCAAGACCTCCACGACCCCCTTTCGAGCCCTGGAGTTTCGCGTCGAATTGTGTGGGGGCACATTCGTCGAACGCGACAACGCACGGTGCTGTCCACGACACTGCCGCGTCGACGCGCAAGAGTCGGCCCTGTTCCCCGGGTTTTGCACGCGCTGTCTCAAGGTGGAGCTGTGGTGCACTCACGAGAAAAAAAGCAATGGCACGAGTGGACCACCGCCGGCATCGGAGACTGGCCTGCGCATCTCGATGACTGGAATGATTGAAAATCCGGTCTCAGACTTACCCAAGCCACCACCTTGCGCGTGGATGTGCGATTCGGTTCGAGAGATGGCTGCATGTGCCGTGCGGTTGGCCTCGCCGACCTACGCCGGTGCCGCAGGCGCAACCACCGTGCTAGATCTAAAGGCGGACGCAGACGGGATCATGTCCGCACTGGAACGCGAGTGTCACACCCGAGGCCACGTTGATGCACGCATCGGCGAAATAGACGAGACTGCCGTGTGGCAGCTTCGACTCGGCGGCGGCAAGTATTGCCGCCGTGTCCAAAAAATTGAGATGTCAAATAAGCGCAAGTTGCCAGGAGACCCGCCCTGTGTTGCGAAAACGCACGGACACCTGTTTCGTGTTCATAAATAAAAGTAATTTTTAAACGCGACTCTCATGACACTACACGTGGTCGTGATGATACTCAAACACCCCCGACGCATTGTCGTCTTCATGCACGTCTTCGTTGCCCGCCGACGTCGTTGTCGCCATACACATTACGCGTTCCTCGAGCTGTGCCGTCTCGCGTTTTGCACGCAATACATTAAGGCGCTTGGCGAAGAGGTCGTCGATGGCGGTACTGCCATCTCCTCCAGAAGCCACAGACAGCGACGCGGCCACGGGCTTGGGTGCCGGCTTTGGCGGTGCCGGAGCGGTCTCCACCGATCGTGTTGACGCCGGTATCCGACTCGAGGAATCGATGTTGCGCAGCGCCGCACGCAGCTTACCCGAGTCCACGCCGGCCAGGCACACGGCCGTGGGCCGCAACCTCACCACTTGACACTGCGCCACGCCGAGCTCGCGCGCAAACCGCGAGAGGTAATCCTCCTTGTCGTACGAGCCCCACAGTGCCAGCGGCTCGACGTCGGCCTTGGCGGCGAGCGCTTCGAGTCCGGGAAATTGGCGGTTCTTCCAGACAAATCGATCTCGTACAAAATCGCTGTCGGGATGGGCAAAGTCTCCGTGCCGAATTGCCTCCTTGTGCTCCTTGGTAATCGAGACGATCAGGTCACCGTCTTTGACGAGTCGTCGGGAGGCATAGGGAATCGTACAGTGCGCTTCGTTTCGTAGCGTCTGCCGCACCTCGCCTCCCGGAGACAGCATTAGAACAACTCCATCCGCGGCATTCGACATGCTCATGAGCCCTTGGCTCGCTGCGGCGTCCACGGCGGTCGTGTACTGGTACGTAGGTTGTGCCGCGTCTTCGATGCGGCGCAAGGAGTTGACCGCAACATCGACCTGGGTCACGGCACTCCGATACTTGCCACTGGAACTCTGATCTGGCACGGTGTCAATCAGAGGAAATCCCAGCGCCTTGGCTGCGAGCTCCAGGATGCGCGCACGGTTGCGCGAACCCGCCATGCTTACTCTGCGCAGCGCCGCGGGTCCGGGCTCGGTTCCTTTTTCAAGGCACTCCTCGAGCGTCAGGCCCTTTTTGAGCGCCGCAACGAGTCGCATGTGGAACGTCGCCCCCGCAACTCCAGCGCCCGCCTTGCAGACGAGGTAGGATGCTTGGTGTACCCGATCCATGCCGCGACGGGCTGGGTCGGGAGCGCTCGAGTGGTCGGCGCAGTACAAGCCAACGAAACAGTTTGGGCCATCAAAGCCGGCAATCCACTCGTCCCTGTCCCGGTCAGACTCGTCGCAGTCCAGTGCCGGGCCGACTTGTAGGCTGCTGTCTGCGACTTCGCTTGGTATGGCGTCGCGCAGCCGTCTCATGGCCGCGTGGCGCATGTCTGAATTTCTCAAGAGCTGTGCCACGACGGGACCGTCTACGCGTACAGCGGACACGCCCGTAAACCAGCGCGGATTAAAGATTGAGATGGGCACATTAGGTTCGGTTCCAGAAAGACGAAAGACAATGTTTTTAAAGACGCCCGTGTCATCACGCCTCTCCGCCTGAGGAAGGAGGATTGCTTCATCAAACGAACGGAGCGCTCGGACGAGATGATTGCGGAGCGAGACTGGTACTTCGTCCAGTGCCAGAATGCGTGCCATAACGTATTACCTACACACACATACTCTACAGCAGTCGACACCCGTCTAATTAGCGCGTCTTCAAAACACCGTTGGTTTTACTACTTCTCAGACGCGACCCGTCGCAACCGGCTTGGCGCCGTGAGCAGAGCAACTGCACTGCGCGTCAACTGCGCTTCGTCGCTGCCCGTCACGATGGTCGCCTGGTTTAGTAGTTTCCACCAGTGCACGTCCGGTGGTCGGCCGTAACACTCCTGGCCGAGGCGGCAAAGGATGACGAGTCGCTTGGCCACGAGCGAACCAAGTACGGCCGCTCCACCTTGCGTCGCGACGACGACATCGGCACTGGCGGCCAGTTTCAGTTGCTGCGCATTGAGCGAGGCTTTGTCCCTGGCGTCTGGCACGAGATCCTGAAGCAAGTTCACGCGCGGAAACCGCGCGCGAATCTCGGACGTGTCGTTGTAGACGTCGGGGCCGGTGTCACCAGTCTGCTCGCACGCCATGACGGATCCCGCGCGAAAGTAGTAAACCTGGTCGGTGTGCGCGGAAAGCGCCCCTAGCAGTCCCATCAAGCCACGCATGGACCAGGCGTTGCGCGTCCCGGAGGGCGCAAATGACTGCATGCCGAGGATTCCTTGCTTGGTGAGAACGAGCGCGGTGCGGCGGCCCCGTTTGCGGAGGGATGGATCGAAAAAGTGCGCTCGGTACGGCGGCTGACGCTCCCAAAACTTGCCAAAGGGTCGTGCGTGCTGCGCGCGCATTGACCAGGTCGCCTTTGGAGGAACGGTGCCCCCCACGCGATCACATGACACGACACGCGCATCTTGCAGCACCTTTTTGCCCACAAAATAGTAAAAGGGATGCATCCCGGCGCAAAGCGAGCGCACACGCAGCATCCCATACAGGCAGGCCGCATACGCGTGCGGAGCGACCTGCACGAGCTCGTACCCAAACTCCATGTTCTCGGCATGAAGCTCGACCCTAAGTGGCGAGCCATCGGACGGCTTGGCGATGCAGCCTTTGCGTGGGCCCACATTCAAAGCCAATTGCGCATTTTGCAACCAGGCGTCAAAGAGAGGACCAAGCCCGCGAATCTCGTTGAGGCTTACAACGTTACGCCCTGTCGCAATTCGTATTGCACAATTCGTATGCAGCTCCAGAGGCGCACAGAGCGGCGACGATGTATTTTGGTGCATTCTTCAAGTGCGCGTTTCATTGAGACAAAACACGCGCACGGCGCTAGCGCGCGTGGTTGGGGGTACAACTACAAAAGCGGGTGTTTTAAAACTCAGTTTGGTCACCTAACTCGTGTACACTCTACAAGAGCGTTCGTCTCTTCACGCCTGCGTCGCCTCGGCCGACCAGCCTTCGGGCGCCAGCCTACGCCATTGCTTGTGCGCGGCGTTGAAGAAGAACCTGGGCGTGCACGCCTTCAACATTTCCTTCGAATCGTAGACGTCAGACTTTCGGCCACAGAGTCCCGGCTCGATGACTTGCTCGACTTGCCCCGTGACCGCGTAGGTTCCTTGCGTAAACTTGAGTTGCTGGGACTTGAGCAGCTGCTCGAGTTCGGCGTTTGCGGCGTTTGAACCGAGGGGGAATCCGTTGAGCGTGGCCTCCTCGGGCGGCGGCTCGGGCTCCTCGGGCTCCTCCTCGGCCGCCTGCTCCATGGCAGCCTGTTCCGCCTTCATCATGGCCTCGTCAAACTCGGGATCGTCACCTGGCTCGGCCTCTTGAATGTCGAGGACCTTGGTCGCGTCCTCTGGGGTGTCAAACTTGGCGGGCGGCTGCGCCTTCAATGCCTCAAAGTCGACGCCCTCGGGCGTTGCACTCTTGGCCTTGTCCCAGAGCTGAACCGCATTGAATTCTGCCTCACGCGCAAGGGCGTTGGCAGTCTTGGCCTCTTGGACCAGATTGCATGCAATCTCCTGATTGTGCCTGGCGTGCTTTTTAGCACGCTCGGCAACGACGTCGGCTTCCCGGGCAAGTCCAACGAGCAGCTCGTAGGGCTCGATTGGGCGCTTGCCGTTGGTCGGGGAGGAAGCCATGCTTGCGTTTGTTTGGCGTGTTTGTTTGTCTACTCGCCGCAAGGATGCTCCGACTGTCGTCTTGGCTTGGTGCCCCAACCAGGGCAGCTTGTCGGCGCACTGGGGGGGGTGGTAGACACTTGTAACCCCGAGACGTCACCTCCCGCAAGTATGTGAAATTCGAAAAATGCAATTGAGAAACGCGCCCCAAGCACACCTGTACACACATTGCATCTAAAACCCACACACACGCGCGCACCGGGTTGAGACACGGTCAGTGTGCACGTGTGCAGAGTCTCAGTCTCCGTAATCGGTGCGGGAGTAGACGTCATCGTCGTCCGCATCGCGACGCTTCGGGACCCAGGTGCGCATAGTTATCCTTTGCCCTTTTCCCGCGCCCGACTTTTCGTTGACATAGACGATGTCGTGCGTCTCGGTGGTCTCACCGTGGGGACCAATTTCGGAGCCCTCGTCGCGCGCGGTGTTGGCAGACTTGGGCATCTCGGCCAGGCGCTTGCGCTCAATCTCAATCTCGTCGCCGCGCTCGCGCGTGATTATGTCGCGAGCCTCCTTCTCGCTGGCGAGATTGATCGAGTTGGGGTCAAGTGGAGTGTCGAGCTCGATCACGAGTTGTCCGACCGAGTGAGCGCGGAGGCGAAAACTGTGGCTCGCGGTCGAGATACTGCAGACCGACGCGGGCAGGCGAAAGATGCGGGTGGCATCGGCTTTGCGGCGCGGAGCATCCATGTCATAGGCCAGTTTGGTGCGATTCCACTCGCGCTTCAGCTCCTGCTCAATGTGTTTGGGAACGGATCGCATTGCGGATCCCGGCAACGGGCCATACTTGTTGTTCACGACTTCATCAATGTAGCGCTTGCGGAAGCGGGCTTCGCCGTCCTCGCTGTCCTGGGCGAGCGGGATCCACTTCATGTAATCTTGTATGCGGTAGCTGAAGACGAGCGCATCGGGATCGTCGTCGGTAGGAAGTTCGCAACTGATCTCGGGAATCTTGCCAATGTACGACTCGCGAAAGGTGGCGCGGTCAACCACCGTGAGAGGTTGCAGACTCATAGTAGCCATCTGGGTGCATGGGCGTTTGCTTTTCATGAGCGCTGGCGAACTGAGCGTTGGCGATCGCTTAGGAGAGGACTTGGACTGGGCGCGGGAGTTGGGCATGGCCGGGCGGTTTTGGATCATGTGTGGTGAAATGTGGACTCTTCTGATCGCTCGTACTTGGGATGACAACCCTTTGTGCTTGAGCGCCAGACCCGTGCTCATGCAGCTTGTCGGGGCACTGGGGGGGGTCGTAACAAGGGGGGTGTTAATCAGCGGACAAATTCTAAAAGTGCACCAAAGTCTTTAAAAGTGAGGCAAAGTCTTTGAACTTTTTCTAACTCGAAGTGCCCGGGTTTTGAAGGCTTGGCAAAACTAAAGGGAACGTCTCACCTTTAGAATTTTTTGGTGGGGGTGGTAGAAGAACCAACCAACTCTTAGAAACCCGAGCACATTCGGTCAAAGTGTACTGCGTTCACGATGCGTTTACGACATGCGACCGACACAAAACCCGAGCACATTCACTCACACTCACGCTGCAAACACTGTGCTCAGTCGTCGAAAATGTCAACCTTGTCCGTGGCGACGTCGTTGTTGTCGTTCTCATGCTGATTGGCGAGACATGCCTCACCCCGCGCCCGCTTCTTGGTCGACTTGGCAGGCTTGGCGGGCTTGGTGGGCTTGGCGGGCTTGGACGCCGAGGCCGCGTCCCTTGCAACAACCGGGCCCGGGTAGGAACTCGTGTTGGCACGATTCGCTTCCCAGGCCTTGCGTGCCCTGGCCAGCTCGACGCCCGTGAGCTCGGTGTAGTCCTCGTCGGGTGAAAATGTGCAGATTGTGCCATTGGCGAGGTCGATTTCCTTGGCCGACAGCTCGCTCACCTCGGACTTCTCGATGGGGTCGTTGAGAGTGCCAGCATCATTGGTCGAGGATGTGTCGTCCTTGTCGTCGTCGTTGTCGCTGGCGACATTGTCGGTGCAAAGTAGGTTTGCGAGCTCCTGTCGACCCTCGTCAGTCAGCGACTCTTCGTAGCTGGTCGCGCCCTTTCTCTTGTCCGCTTGCTTGGCGACCATCTGCTGTCCCTGCTTGTACAAGGCCAAGTCGGCCGCGTGCCTCGTGGTCGCGTCGTAGATGGAGTGCTCGAGGCCCAACCTCAATTTGCGCTGGCGCTCGCGCGTGTGCGCTGCCGTCCCGGTGAACCGCTTCTGCATATCGCGGACGTAGTCGCTCTCGTACTTGAGCATCGACTCGTCCTCTTGGTATTTGAGACCACCGTCCTCGTTTTGCTGGTCTTGGTAGAGCCAGCGTCCAATCGAGCGCTTGATATCGAGATCGAGCTCCATTTTGCGCTCGGTCCAGCGCTTGTGTGCATCTTTATTCTTCTTGTCGCGATCTTTGGAGGCCATCTTGGCGGCGGTGATCTCCTTACCCGTCGTCACCGAGAGTGCTTGCTGGTGCTCGCGGAGAAGGTGCATGGCATGCTGTCGGCGCAGATCGGCATTGTCGGGAAAGTGGTAGGCCGAGTCGATCTGGTGACCTGTTAGCCACTCTTCAAAGTGCAGTCTCGGCTCGGGCGGCGTCTCACTGACCGTAGCAGACCACTTGTTGTTCTTGAGCCACTCCTTGAGCAGCCGCACGTCCTGAGTGTCGGCATCGTCATTCTCGACGACCTCGCCAACGAGACAGTGCAGGTCCAGGGTTTCGATGGCATTGCCGGTTGTGTCAACCATGCCAATTGGCATGCGAGTGCGATCGATCCACTTGGTCCCCACGTTGCCAGGAAGGACGGATGCGATGAGGTCGGTATACCACCGCTTTTTGTAGCTGTTGCGGTGAATGTGGCCACGAAGAGTCGCGTGTTCGGCATCGAGCGTGCGGTACTTGTCAAAGTCGTAGGTTGCAGCGTCAATCATGCCCGCGTCGACGAGGCGCTGGTAATTCTTGAAGCAGTGGCCGTCCTCCTTCGACTTGAGCTGCAGGCTCGGTGCATTAAGTGCCGAGCCGCTGACGTAGACCGGCACGCGGCGAAACGCGCGGCTCAGAACGGGCTGTGGTAGTGGCTCCCTGTACCGCATCACCGCGTCGTGAAAGCCCTTGAGACCGTCGACGAGACCCGCGAGCTCGGTTGGGCAGAATTTCGATTTGCCATCGGCATAGTTGATCAGATCTTGCGCGGCGAGGTCGAGTGCGTGGACCACCTCGGGCGTGCGGCGAACCATTTGCTCAGTGAGCTCCTTGGCGTCCTTCCACACGTTGACCTGGTCGACCATGCCCATTGGAACCAAGGCGGTCGTGAAGTCTTTGATGCACTTGGATATGTCAGCGTGATACATTTGCATACGCTCGATGGCGCGCAGCGCGATCATCTCGTCCAGCTGCCTGTCAGCGGCCGACAGGTCCGCTGGGGCTGGATTGGCCACGAGAAGACCCATGCCCGAGACCACGTCGCGAACCGGCACGAACTGCTCATTAAACAGTGCACTCGCGCTGTTGCGTACGCGCTTGGTTCGCGGCATGAACTTCTCCTCGGTGTCGACATCCGTAGGAAGTCCACGCTTTAGGACGTCGTTCCGAATCCGGTCGCGAGGGTAGAGGTTGCGCATCATGCTATTGTCCAGCGCGGGTTCGGAAGGGACAATCTCCATCCCCTTTTGCTTCTTCACTGGGCAGCGGTGGTCCTTCAAGAACAGCGTGATCAGCGACCCGCAGTCGTTGACATCTTTGGCACACGCCGTAAAGGTCAGGTTGTTGCGAGCATACCCTTTGTAGGTTTCGTCCCAGCCCATGCTGCGTCCAAAATTGGAGACGCGGCGGGCCACGTGGCAGTTGTTGGCCGCATCGAGGCTGTTGCACGCGGGCATGTACTCGTGGCCCGTCTTGGCTTGGTGCACCTGCGTGCTGACCAGTTCGGCGTGATTGCCCTCCAGAAGCTTCATCAACTGCGAAATCTGGCAGCGCTCGGTGTACCGTTTGTCGAACCCGACCGTCTTGGTGCCCCTGCAAGCAGCCGAAATCTGGTTACCAATGAAGCCGTTTTGGTCCTTGCCGTACTCGAAGCCGCGCTCGCTACAGCGCATCGGCAGCTTTTCCTCCGACGCGGCAACGCGCTGCATGTGTGGAAACATGGCGCTGTGGAAATTCTCGGCGCCGAGAAATAGGTTGCGGCCGTCGGGACGCATCGCGCGAAAGTTGACCGTGTGCAGTAGCGCTCCCGTCTCCGGGCACTGGCGGCACCCATTCTGGATCCATGCCTGCATCCGAATCCAACAGTGAAGCGACGTGTACGGGTCGGGGTAGGCACGCTTAAGAAGATCGTCAAATATCGACTTCCACGGACGGTCTTTGCGCTGACCATAGGTGTCGGTTGTGCGCTCGTCATTGATGTGGTCCACGATGACGGTGGTGATAAAGTTGAGTGGCAGTCGCGCAAAGTCGTCCAGCATGTCCTGCAGGGTCGACGTGGTATACGTGAGTCCCATGCCTTCGTGCATGTCGACAAAGGCCTTGCCAACAGTAATTGCTTTGACCTGCCGTGTCTTGGTCCAGTAGGTCCAAGTTGCAGTGTCTAGAACCATCGAATAGGCGGTATCGGCGTCGATCAGACCCTTGACTTTGAGATCGCGAATCAAGAGCATGCAATCCTCAAAGTCGTCGGCGCTGCGGTAGCGAATGTTGCCACGCGACTGATTGGCCGCCTGGTTGTCGCTTTCGTTGGCGGCGGCCCGGTCCGTCTTGCTCTCGACGGCTGACGCGAGCTTGCAGTTCATGTTGTTGCAGCAGACACTGGCGCGGACGCGCTGCTGCATGCCGTCGGCAGTCTTGAGCGACTTGCCGAGTGCCGCAATCTGCACGTCGGCGACCGCGTCGCACTCTTTGGCCCGAATGCAATCGTGTAACTGGGCCAGGGTGGCCACGCGGGCCCCCGTCTTCTCGCACCCATCGCACTCGTACTGGCACGGCCAGACGCGCAACTCGGCACAGGCGCTGCACGTGACCGCTGGGGTGATGACACGGCCCGCCTTGATGGGATCGCACATGTGATCGCCGGCACCAACAGGGCCAGTGTCCAGGCCGGCTTGCTGACACTCGTAATCGGTGGTCGTGTAGTTGGGGTTGTAGACGGGCTCTGCCCAGTCGGGCAGGGGCTTTGGATCCTTCTTTTCCAGACTTGCGACTGGGGGGTAGTAATGGCCCTCGTCGTCCTCGGACTCGGCCTGCACGACACCGGCCTTTTCTGCCTGCATAATCTTGCCAACCGCCGACATCCGAACTGCAAGAGACGGCGCTCCAGTGGTGAGCTTTAGGAGGTCGGCGTACTCGCGCTTGTCGAGCTTCAGCACTTGGACTTGGGGTGGACCATTTGACTCTTGAGCAGTAGGCGTTGGATCTACTGCGTCGGCCATGACGACATCAATGGACGTGGACATGATCCACTTGGTGAGTGTACGAAGTGGTGGCTCTTTTAAAGACGGTGGTATGGGCTAGGCACACTCCGCAAGGGAAAGAGTGTGCTTGGCTCGCAGAGTTTGATACCATATATCGAGGTTGGGAATTGGACCCCTTTGAGATCCTCGCCTCTCGAACTAGCTTGTCGGGGCACTGGGGGGGGCTTGTGGCTTGGATGTTCCGTGGTTTACACCCCCCAACAGTTTACTACTTATCACCCCATCGTTTAGTCCGCTATTTACACCCCTTAATTATGACTCACAAGTCCCCCCCAGTGCCCCGACAAGCTGCTCTGGATTGGGGCCTTGCGGGGTGTGCATGGAAGGTGGATCAAAGAGGCTGGGTGCCACAATCAAAACGCACCCAGCCTCACACACGAACACATGACCACTGAGATTCAGACCACCACCGACATGCCCGGCGTCCAATCCGAGGACGACTTTGAGATGTTAATGAACGAGCTAGACGACCCTAGCAACGGATGGTCGGATGCGCTGCCCGTTCAGGAAGACCCACCGACTCACGTCGTCGACACAATCATTGCTACCAAACCAGAGACCGACATGCCACCCACTGAAGATCAGAAACTGGCCAAGCAACGCTTTGACACGTTTACGTCCGACGCGGTCCAAGAGGTCAATACCACCTTCCAGCGCATGTGCGTTTCCGGCGAGGGTAACTTGATCAATGCCGGGGCGGCAGAGATTGCCGGGCTCAAATTTCTCGCTGGCAACAAGGACGAGCTTTTGGTGTTTATGGCGGCCTACGACATGCGCAAGTACATTTTCACCAAAAAGGATGATCAGATCACGGAAAGGCTGGCGGCTGATATCGATGAGGAGAACAATACCATTGCTCTCGGACGCAAGCTCTACATCGGCCTGCAGGCACTGAAGTCGATTGCCAAGTATCACGAGTACAGTGAGGAGAACATTAACTGGATGCGCAACGAGATTGGGCATCTGCAGAGTGTGATCGAGAAGGCACAGGCCAAGCTCGACGACGAGAACACGCCGTTGCCACTTTACGAGCCCGAGCGCGTGCGCATCCGCATGAGTGTGCGAAAGATTCAAACCTTTGAGAAGCTACTCAACGACGATCCCGATCTCGACGAGAAGGACCAACCCTCATCCAAGGCGGAAAAGTACAACAAGGCGATCACGTACGTGGCGACCAACTTTCCGGACTGTGGTACATACAACAAGACGTGGGCGGATGTCCGAAAGCGCCTCGTCGGTAAGATCAATCCCGCAAACGAACCATACGAGGTACGCAAAGCTCGGTACGACAAGTTTAATAAACTGGCCAAGGATGCCCGGGTCGATGCGGCCAAGGCCGAGGACGATGCGAATGCACTTTTGCCACAGACGCACAACTTTAGGCAGCTCGTCAGCGACTGCAACGCCCTGAAGCAGAAGGGCGAAGTCCACAACCTCGTGCGGGCCGCAGAGCTCGAGCACGAGATGAGGGCCTACTGGTCAGACAAGTACATGCTTGCGAGGCACTCGGTCCAGGTCTGCAACCAGCGTGCAAACGAGTACATGGAGCTGGCGCACGCGCTCATCCCTCCGGGGCCCGAGAGGAAGGAGGCCCAAAAAACAAAGTTTACCGACAACGAGGGTCGCGAATGGCACCTCAAGTGCCTCGCCGAGGCCAGCAACGCTGTGGATTTTGTTGGCGATGTCTTCTGGAAGCTCGTGATCAAGCGTCCTCGCAGCGAGGACCAGGAACCATCAAAGCCGAAGAAGCCCAAGACCAATAGGCAACTTTCCGATGAGGCGTGGGATGAGCTTCTGCAGAAGGACCTGCGCCCCGGCGTGAAGAGGATGTTGGAGCGCAAGCGTGAGCTGCAGCGCCGCGACAACGAGCGCATCTCGCAGCAGGCCAGTCTGCACAAGACGAATCTCAAGGCGAAGGCGGATGCCGTTGCGGCAGAGGCTGCCGAGGAGGAACGCTACCAGATTCTCAAGGCTGAGGAGGATGCCAAAAAGGCCCGCGAGGCGGCAGAGCAAGGACTAATCGCCACGTTCCGCCAGCAGATGAACGAGGACGCGTCCGGAATGGACGAGCGGAAGGCGGAGCTGCGCGACGCTGCCCGCCGCGTGAAGCGCGTGCGGAACACCATGACACGCGAAATCCACGCAATCACCAACCGTCCCAATTCGCTCGCGCGTATCCTCGACGACAACCCGATTGCGACAAACGTCGACTCCGAACTCGCGGCCATAGACGTGTTCGAGTCCGAGGACTCGCAGTCGTCCTTCACGCCCGTCAAAAATGCCGTTTGCGGCAAGGCGAAGTAAACTTGTCGTATAAGTGCTCGGGTTTCTAAGAGTTGGGTAAAGTCTTTGAAAGTGGGACAAAAGCTTTGAACTTTTTCTAACTCGAAGTGCCCGGGTTTTTGGGCCCGGCCAAGAG
>ENA-ORDA01000829-ORDA01000829.1-marine-metagenome-genome-assembly--contig:-NODE-829-length-28966-cov-3.878466_pt1 | contig 28966 bp, 22 predicted proteins | sample MGYA00237778_ERZ508506 | MGnify/ENA primary metagenome ERZ508506 (study PRJEB26177, sample SAMN06267891) | marine metagenome | isolation source: Monterey Bay, California, USA | place: Pacific... | reverse complement strand
TTAGGCGGTTGTCCCTTTGCGCCGGGTGCAAAGGGCAATGTGGCCACCGAAGACGTCGTTATGCTCTGTGAGTCGATGGGTTATCAAACGGGAATCGATATGCCCAAGTTACTCGACGCCGTCTCGCTATTGGGGGAGATGATCGGGTCGCCACAAGGGGGCAGGGCTCATACTTGGCTGACAAAGCAATGCGCTTAAGCTAATTAATGCGGGTTTCAGATGCCATTGTGGGTCGACAAAGTGTGCGTGCCTTTTCCCCCGACAAACCGGTTGCCGACAGTCTGATAGACGACTTATTGGAGATCGCGGGGAGAGCACCCTCTGGCTCTAATATTCAACCCTGGCAGGTTTATGTGGTGCGAGGGGAGCACAAGGCGCGCATCACTGAGGTTTGCTCAGCACGCTACTTAGCCGGCGATGAAGGGAGCCCCGAGTACTTTTATTACCCGCAGGCTTGGCGCGAGCCCTATATTGGCCGTCGCCGAGAGACGGGTTTTGGGCTCTATGGATTATTGGGGATAGACCGTCACGATGCGCCCGCCGTTCAGGCCTACCGCGTTTTGAACTATCAGTTTTTTGGTGCGCCGGTGGCATTATTCTTTACCATCGATCGTGATATGGAGCAGGGGAGTTGGGTCGATTACGGGATGTTTCTGCAATCACTCATGCTGGCAGCCAGAGAGCAGGGCCTAGAAACCTGTGCACAGGCGGCCTTTTGCCCTTACTACGATTCGGTGATGCCTATCTTGGGCGCGCCCTCTGAGCAAATGTTGGTCTGCGGAATGTCGATAGGGTACGCCGATTCCGACGCGGTCATTAACGAGTATCGAACATCGCGTTTACCGGTCGATGTCTTCAGGACACGACTCGGTTAACCGCCCTGAGCAATACTCTCAGCCTTCCTCTCGGCTTTCCTGCCAGTCTTGCTCTCCGCATCGGTATTAGCGCTCTTCTTAGCGCTGGACTTCACACCGCACTTAGCACTGTTTTCAGCACTGTTTTCAGCACTTTTCTCAGCACTAGCCCCCAGCAACACCCTCGGCCGTGACAGTGCAGCGCTCAATGATTAGCCTGCGCGTGCCACCATTTGCTTAGCAATGATCATTCGTTGGATTTCGTTAGTGCCCTCACCAATACACAGGAGCGGCGCATCGCGATAAAAGCGCTCGATCTCATAATCGGGGGAGTAGCTATAACCGCCAAAGACGCGCATGGCATCGAGGCTGTTTTGCACTGCCGCCTCTGACGCAAAAAATTTGGCTTGTCCTGCTTCCAGATCGCAACGTTCTTGCTGGTCAAACTTTGTGGCGGCTTGATGCACCAATAGTTCGGCGGCGGCCGCACGGGTCGACATCTCGGCGAGTTTTAATTGGATCGCTTGGTGCTCGGCAATCGTCTTGCCAAATGTTTTACGTTCCATGGCGTAGTGTAGCGCCATGTTAGTGGCGCCTTTTGCCATGCCCGCGCCGCGTGCGGCGATATTAATGCGACCGAGCTCTAGCCCACCAGCAACCTGCTGAAAGCCTCGGCCTTCCTCACCGCCCACCAGGTTATCTGCCGAGACTCGGAAGTTATCAAAAATCAGTTCAGCGCTATCGATTGCGCGATAACCCAGTTTTTTGAGCTTTTTACCAACGGTAAACCCCTCACCTTTTTCGCAAATAAATAAGCTCATACCGCGATGAGCGGGCGATACGGTTGGGTCGGTTTTGGTTAACACCGCGAGGCAGTTGCCGTAAATGCCGTTGGAGATCCACGTTTTAGTGCCGTTGAGAAGGTAGTCAGTACCGTCTTTTTTGGCTGCCAAGCGCAGGCTCTGGAGGTCGGATCCGGCGTCCGGTTCCGTGAGGCCGATCCCGCCACGCAGTTCACCGGTTGCAAATTTCGGCAAGAAATACTCTTTTTGGGCATCGGTGCCGGCGCGCTCAACGCAATTCGCCATGATGAGATGTGAGTTGAAAATGCCCGATGGCGCCATCCAGACCTCGCAAATGCGTGACACGATTTTGGCATAGGTAGACGCGCCGAGCCCCAGCCCACCATAGGCCTCAGAAATGGTGGCACCGAAGAGCCCGAGCGCTTTCATTTGGTCTACTAGGTCGCTGGGGTACTCATCGGCCTGGTCATACTCTTTGGCAATTGGCCGAAGTTCTTGTTCAACCCATTTGTCGATCGTTGCAAGGATCTGCAACTCAACGGATTCGTCGTGACTCATAGCAGTGCTCCTGATCGCTCGTTAAGCGACATGGCGTTTGGGGATCAGAATCTGGCGCTCAAAAACGCAGACTTCGGTGTCATCTTGATTAACGCCGCGAGTGAGGACGCTGACAATACCGGCATTGGGCCGCGATTTAGATTCGCGTTTGCCCAGTACTTCTGAGTTGGCGTAAAGCGTGTCACCAGGGAAAACGGGGGCGGGCAGCTTGATTTCTTTCCATCCTAAATTGGCAATGGCGGTTGCGCTCACATCCGACACACTCATGCCCACCACAATTGCCACGGTGAGTGGGCTGGCCACTAAGGGGCGACCAAACTCCGTGGCAGCGGCGTATTCTTCATCAAAATGAAGCGGGTGGGTATTCATGGTGAGGAGTGTGAACCACGCGTTGTCATTTTGAGAAATGGTTCTGCCCGGCAGGTGGTGGTAAATGTCGCCCACCACAAAATCCTCAAACAGGCGTCCGGTCTGGTGTGCATAGCGGTCATGAACGGTCGGTTTAGTCATATTGTTATTACCTAATATGCGGACAGAGCGGGTTGTCGCGCGGCGAATACCATTTAAAATGTCTGGACATTTAAAGTTTGGGGGGTTGTCGCTCGTCATGCAAGCTGAGGAAGAAAAAAAAGGGAGCTCTCGCATCCCCTTGTATCGTCAAATCTCTGACACGTTGCTGGCGGGCATTCGCGATGGAAAATTTCCAGTGGGTAGCTTTTTGCCGGGGGAGATGGACCTCATCAGTCGCTTTGATGCCAGCCGCCATACCATTCGGGAGGCACTGCGTGTGCTCGAAGACATGGGAATGGTGGCGCGACAAAGGGGTCGAGGCACGGTGGTGCTCTCAACCGATGCTGCACCGGCGTTTGTTCAAATGGTCCGTTCACCGTCTGAGTTGTTTAGCTATCCCGATACCAGCTTATTTCGACTCCTTTCCGACGAGCGGGTCATTGCCGATAAGTCACTAGCGAGGGATTTGCAGTGTTCGGTAGGGGAGGAATGGGCCCGTATTTCCGGTTTAAGGACCCTCGGCGGCGACGGGATGCCCATTTGCTGGGCCGATGTCTATGTCATTCCAGAATATAGTTCGATCGCCCAACGACTCGGCGGTAGCACGCGACCGGTTTACGAAATGATCGCTGATACGTTTAACGAGAAAATCGAAAAAATCACGGTGCGGGTCTTTGCGGGCGTGTTGTCGGATAAAAAAGCTGAGGTATTGGGTGTCGAGCCCGGGAGTGCGTCACTGAGCGTCTGTCGGTCCTATCAGGGTGGTGGTGGGCGCATATTTGAAGTGTCCATTTCGGAACATCCCGCCAGTAACTTCAGTTATAACTTTGAATTCACGCGTGGCTGGCAAACCGCCGATCACTGGTCTTGGAGCACTTAAATGACGGACGCCACAGCAATGCCGCTGCGCAGTTTCTTATTCACCCCCGCCAATCACCCGCGCAGAGTGGAAAAAGTATTTGAGGTAGGTGCAGATGCGGTCATTCTCGATCTTGAGGACGCGGTCGCAGTGAGTGAAAAAGCCGGTGCGCGACAATGCGTTGTGGACGCATTCAGTGCGCGACCCAATAGCGGCACTCAGTATTATGTGAGAGTGAACAGCATTGATACACCGTACTGCGAGGAGGATATCAAAGCCACCGTAGGCCCCTGGCTCCATGGTGTGGTGCTGCCCAAAGTAGAGTCAGGATCTTGCTTGAATCGGGCGGAGCAGTGGTTGGCGGCTGCCGAGGCGGCTTGCGGTATGACCTTGGGGCAGTTGGATCTGATGCCGATCATCGAAACAGCCGCTGGGGTCGAATCAGCAAAAGAGATCGCGACAACAAACAGCCGTATCCGCAGGATGGCGTTCGGAGGAGGGGACTACACCCTCGATCTCAATTACGAGTGGAACGCTGACGAAGCTGTCTTGGCTTACGCTCGAGCCAAGTTATCCCATGCCGCGCGACTGGGTAATCTTGAACCCCCGATCGATACAGTGGTGTTGCAAATCCGTGATGACGAGCGGTTCCTGCAGTCGGCACGCTACGGCAAGCAATTTGGTTTCGGGGGTAAATTGTGCATCCATCCTAGCCAAGTCCCTCTGACGCACGATGTCTTCACGCCGTCAGCAGGCGAAATTGATCATGCGCGGGCGGTTGTCGCCGCGTTTGAAGCGGCTGAGGCGGCGGGTATGGCCTCAATCCAGCTGGATGGCTATTTCATCGACTACCCCATTGTTTATAAGAGTCAGCGTATTTTGGCGTTGGCAGAAAAACTGCAGGCATAGGCCGGTAATCGGCCTTGAAAGCGCCTTAACTGCGGTGGCCAGGGGCGGTAAAGCGCCACACTTTCGTTTCACAGTTGAGTCGGATCTGACGTCATCTTGTTGTACTATGTCCGGACATTTGCGAGAGCACGAGATGTCATCTTTACAGACCAATAATGAAGCGCGATCACTGAGCCGCGCCATTGCCGAGCGAGCGCTCGCGTTGCGGGCGACAGACGTGCCGAGCGACGTGTGGCGGTATTTGAAGTTATGCTTAGCGGACGCGATTGGTATTGCTTTTGCGTCTAGGGACTATGATTTTGCCCACAAATCACTGGCTTCCTTGGACGTTCTAGGGAGCCAAGGCAGCGCGACGATACTGGGTCAGTCGGGCACGGTCGCTGTGCGAGATGCGGCGCTGATGAATGGGTTGCTAATTCATGGTCTCGATTATGACGATACCCATTTGGCCTCGGTCGTGCATTGCTCGGCGAGTGCCCTGCCGGCCACGCTGGCGCTGGCAGAGAGCAGGGGATTAGACGGTCAGGCGCTACTGCTGGCAACCTTAATGGCAATCGAGATTGACGCCTTGCTGGGTGCCCAAGCTGGCGGCGTGTTCCAGCAGGTGGGGTTTCACCCCACGGGTGTGGTGGGCGTATTTGGGGCTGCGGTCGCGGCAGCGGCGCTCATGGGGGGAGATGTCGACGCGCTAATTAGAGCGCAGGGTATTGCACTCAGTCTCAGCAGCGGCAGCATGGCATTTTTAGATGATGGCAGTTGGACCAAGCGTCTGCACCCGGGGTGGGCCGCTTCGGCCGCGCTGCAGGCTGCGTCGCTGGGTGTGTCAGGTTTTGAAGGACCGGGCGACGCGTATGGCGGGCGCTTCGGGTTTTACGCTCTCTATGCACCGGGGGCGAAAGTCGATACGGCCGCAATCGCCACGTCGTTATTTTCAAAGTGGTCCCTCGAGTCAGTGGCGATCAAGCCTTATCCGATTTGTCACTTTAATCACGCTCCAGTTGATGCGGCGCTGGCGTTACGCGCTGAGCAACACTTGGCACCAGAGCACATCGCGTCGATCACGATTTTGTTACACGAGCGACAGTTCGGTGTTGTGGTGGAGCCGTTGGAGAAGAAACGGGCCCCCCAGAGTGAGTACGATGCCAAATTCAGTGTGCCCTATGCCGTGGCCACAGCGCTGTGCAAAGGTGTTTTCGGTTTGTCAGAGTTGCACGACTCGGCGAGGCTAGATCCCGCAGTGCTTGACCTGTGCCAGCGGATTGACTGCGCTCACGATGAGCGATCTCGCTATCCTGAGGTGTTTTCAGGCGGTGTTCGGATCACGTTAAAAGACGGCACTGTGCTAGAGCAGTTTGAGCAGGTGAATCGGGGTGCAGAGGGGCAGTTACTGTCTGCGGAGCAAGTGCGCGACAAGTTCATGGCAAATTGTGCGCTGAGCATCACTGCTCAGGCAGCGGAGTCGATTTGGCAGTGTCTGATGCGACTCGATGAATTGGAGGACGTGGCGAGCTTAACGGCCTTGCTGCGGACGGAATAGACAGGACCGAGCGGCGCGTCGCTCATAGGAGTAAAACATGTTGATGAAAGCCGGTGGCCAGATCATGAGTGCGGCGGAGTACGAGGAAAGTCTCCGTCGTTATCAGCCGACCGTCTACGTTGACGGAGACCTGATTGAATCGGTGGTCGACGAACCGCGATTGCAACCCGGTATCCGTGCGGTGGGTGTGACCTACGATTTTGCCCAACGACCGGAGTATGGCGGGTTGATGCTGGCAGACCAGGCATCGTCCGGAAAGACCGTCAATCGGATGCTCCACATCAATCGTCACTCGGAAGATTTGCTCTCCAAGTTGGAAGCGGTGCGTCTGATTTGCCGTGAGAGTGGGTGCGCTCAGCGTTACCTGACACACGACGCACTCAATGCCATTCATCAGGCGACTTGGCAGATTTCTGAAGATACCGGTGGGGAGCAGTACGAGCGGTTCTTAGCCTACTTGCACCGCGTGCAAGATGAAGACTTAACGCTCGGCGTAGCCATGACCGATGGCAAAGGCGATCGCAGTAAGCGACCGGCTGACCAGGTGGTGGCGGATAGTTATGTTCATATCCAAGAACGTAGGGCAGAAGGCATCGTTATTTCAGGCGTCAAAGCCATTGTGACCGGTGGGCCGTATATGCACGAACTGCTCGTCATGCCCTGCCGCACCATGCGCAAGGAAGACGCTGACTTCGCAGTGTGCTGTGCAGTACCGATTGACGCGAAAGGCTTAACCATTATTTCGCGACCGGCCGGTCGGCCGGGTGAGGCAGACGCGCACTTTAGTGCCAAGTATGGACAGAGCACGGCGGTATGCCATTTTGACCAAGTGTTGGTGCCCTGGGATCAGGTGTTCTTCGCGGGTGAGCACGACTACACCGAGCATTTGGTGACGTCCTATGCCAATCATCACCGGCACAGCTGCATCGGTGCTCGCGCGGGGTTCGGTGATCTCTTGATCGGTGCAGGGGCGCTGATGACCGAAGCCAACGGATTAGATATGGCCACGGTACCGCACCTCCGAGATAGCATGGCGGAGTTGATTAAGCTGGTAGAGGGGTTTTTTGCCTGTGGAGTGGCCGCCTCGGTTTACGGGATTGAAGATCCCAGCGGCTCTTGGATGCCGGAACCGATATTCTCTAACGTGGGCAAATTGTTATTGGCAACGCAAATTTACGACATGCACCGGATTGCCCACGAGGTGTCAGGGGGACTGATTGTTGCTTTGCCGGGGCCTGACGAAGACCATAACCCCGCAACATCCGGCGATTTGGCGACGCTCCTCGCCGGTCGTGCTGACATTCCTTACGATCAGCGCATGCAGGTGGCTCGATTTATGGAGGACATCACTGCCTCGTCGACGGCGGGGTGGTACTCGGTCATCAGCCTGCATGGCGGCGGTTCACCGCAGGCGATGAAACGAGAAATCTTTCGACAGTACCCGATCGAGGAACGTCGGGAGCTGGTTGAGCGGTTACTTGATCGAGGCGTCGCGGATTCGGGCTCGTCTGGCGCGCCTGCGCGGCAAAAGCAACCCGGTCAGTGTTGCGCCGAAGGGTGCCAGCCATCCACGCCACCGACTGAGTCGTAACCGCGCTAGCAGTCGGTCGATTGGAGGCGTGCTCGAGAGACTGAGACGAGCTCCATACATTCCCCATTGGTCACACTGTCGCGCATGTGATTGTGCGCTAAGCGTGCCCGTGCGCTGAAATCCTGCCCTGGTCAGCGTGCCGACGCCGCGTCTTCCTCGAGACAGGGCAGCTGACCTGTCACACCAGTTTGTTCGCAGCACTACTCTTTCTTCGCTAGAGCCGTTCGGCCATATCTGACGGGCTGTGTGGTTTTCCATTCAGTCATTTGCCTATTGCAAACCTTAATAAGAATGATTAGCATTATCAATATTATTAGCATTAAGACCGAAAATGCGTGTTACTGAGCGCAAAACTGGCAAACACCAACCCCTCTGCATTGGGAGATTAAAATGAACAAATATGCATCTAAGCTGATCACATTAGCCTTTGTGGCGTGCGTCAGCCTGTTTTTGGTAGCTTGTGGCGGGGGCAGTAGTGGGTCCAGTTCGCCACCTCCACCGCCTCCTCCCGCAGAAGACCCACCGCCCCCGGATACGGACGGCGATGGTGTCATTGACGATGAGGATAACTGCCCAGAGGATGCAAACGCTGACCAAATCGACAGTGACGTTAACGGTAAGGGCGATGCCTGTGACCCGATCCCTACGAAGTATGGGGCAAAGGGCTATATCGAAGCCGGGACTGACGATGGCGTGAGTTACACCGGCCAGACGGCACGGCAGGTCCTGCAACTTGGAATGGTAGGTTACATGGAAGCCCTGGAGGACGACCCCGGAGTTTCGGCCGCAACGGTAAAGAGCGGATTGAACTTCTATATCAAAGGAGAAGGTGCTGATGATACGAACCACGGGTTCACGGTAAAAGGCGGCACAGCTACCGGTGAAGAGGTGATTCCTGGGCCTACCTACGGGGATATCAGTAAGGGTAAAAACTTAGATGGGAAAATCGCGGGTGGCAGCCTAGAGGGCACGGGCGAAACCGGAAAGCTGATTGAAGACGAATTTTTTGGATGGGTCACCGGGATGGATTCAACGCCGTTGCCAATCGAGCTCGTCGATTACTGGATGGATGGGCTGGCCGCAGAGGCGACTGATGGCGTCGCTCCCACGGTTAAGGTGGCTGACGGGACCGAGGTGCCAATCGATACGCCTATGATTTCAGCCACTGGTGTTCACTATCGGCAGCTGATCCAGAAGTTCCTGTCGGTGGCTGTCAACTTTTCTCAAGGGACCAATGATTACATGCAAGCGGACTTTGCCAATCAGTTGGGCGAAGAAAAGCCCGGTAAGGGCTACTCTGCCGGCGCGCACAATTTTGATGAGGCGTTCGGGTATTACGGGGCGTCTCGCGATATCAACGATTACACCGATGACGAAGCTGCCGGCAAAGGAGGCCGAGCAGAATACGGCAATGGGTACTACGACTCCAATGGCGATGGTTTGATCGACTTGAGAGGCGAGTACGTATTCGGGCACTCACAAAACTGTGCCAAGCGAGATCGTAAGAAGAATGACGAGGGGATTGCCTACACAGACTTCTCGAAGGCTGCGATGGACGCATTCCTTTTGGGACGACGAATACTGGAAAACGCAGAAGAAGCGGGTGAACTGACCACAGAGGCAGCCGCGGCACTGCAGGCTCAGATCACTATTGCTGCGCTGACCTGGGAAAAGTGCATCGCTGCAACGGTTGTCCACTACATTAATGATGTTTCGGACGACATGGCTGAATTCTCAGGGGGGGCCTATGCCGACCTCTCGAATTTCACCACGCTTGCGAAGCACTGGGGTGAGATGAAAGGGTTCGCACTGGGCTTGCAGTTCAGCCCGATATCACCTTTTAGAACGGAAGATACCGGAGTTTCTGTTACTGATCTGAAGCGAGTGCTGTCACTGATGGGGGACGCGCCGGTCTTGGCTGACGGTTCTCAAGGGGGGCAAGCGACTGCCGCTTCCAGCGCTGAGGCTGCGATTGAAACTTATTTGAGTGGTCTTTTGGAAGCACGAGATATCCTCGAGAAGGCCTATGAGCTAGATCCCGAGGTCGTCGCTGGTTGGTGACAGTCCTTATCGCGTTGTGGTTCGGATAAGTGAGTTGGTAATGCCGGGCCACAGTCTTCAGTTTTTAATCACGCCGCGTTGCGGCGTTTTTCATTTCAAGAGAAGGGTGTAAGACATGTCAAATTGGTGCATAAGGCTGCTGCTTAGTTGTCTTGTTGTGCTTGCACTGGGTGCCTGCACAGACAGCGGCGGACAAACAGAGCCCTCGCCAATCTTAGGTGATGGTATTGGTTCGTCACCCGGAGCCGGTGGCGGTGAAGACGGGGACGGGGCGGCAGGTTCAGACTATTCCGTCGCAGCGATGCTGACCGCTTACGTAGATGAGATACTGATTCCCAACTACGAGACAGTCGCGTCGATGGCGACCGAGATGACGGCACCCGAGGGAGCACTGGCTAGCTATTGCGGTGCCATCGGATCTGGGGAAGAAGCCGATGCTCAAAGCGCCGTGCGTCAAGCATGGGGCGAGCTGGCAACGAGCATTCAAAAAGCAGAGCTCCATGCCATAGGGCCTGCTGCGGCCAATTCATCCAGCCTGCAGTTTCGATTGAACTCTTACATGTTTGGTTCGCTCAGTACCTGTGGTGTAGACGGTATCGCGGCGAAGGTCGACGATAACGTTGATATTAATAGCCGGTCTATCAATCAGAGGGGAGTGGGTGCGCTCGAGTACCTGCTTTTTAACGAGGACCTCAATCACTCTTGTCCCCCGCAGGCGGGCGCGACAATAGATTGGAATGGTTTAAGCGAGGTGAAACGAAGATCGATGCGTTGCGAGGCAGCTCAGCTCATTTCGGCGGATTTGGCGGGAGCTGTTAACACCATCATTGACCGGTGGGCAGCGACGGGCGACAACTACCGAGCAGACTTTTTGAGCGAGGACAGCTTGAACGAGAGTCTGCAGCTGACCACGGACGGAATGTTTTACGTAGAGGAGGGCGCCAAGGATGCCAAGCTTGGAAACCCACTTGGTATTATCACTGCGTGCTCTGCACTGACCTGTCCCGAGCAAATTGAAGCGCCTTACAGCCGAAGCTCCATTCGCCAAATTATTGATAATCTCGAGGCTTTCGAGCAGATCTTTGTTTCCAATCAAGAAACAGGGTTCGATGCGCATATTATTAACGAGGGCTTTCCCGAGGTCTCTCAGCGCTTTGTCGACAATCTCGCAGCAGCCATCACTTTCGCTGAGGGCATAGAGCCAACACTGGTCGATCAGGTGGAGCTCGTTGGTAGCGAGGGCGACGTGGAGTGCACCAACGCGTTCGCAAACCCCGACCAGCCCTCAACCCAGTTCCCGACCTGCACGCTATACGGCATGGTTAAAAGAATAGTCGATGACCTCAAAATTGATTTCGTGACCATTGTGAATGTATCCATTCCCGGTGGCTCCCAATCGGATAACGACTGATGAAAATGTTCACATCGAAGAAAATTATGCGACCCGTTCTGAGTTTGTTTGCGCTGGGGGGGCTCACATGGATTCCTATTGCTCACAGCGACGAACAGATGCTGGAAGAGATCACCATTATTGGTAGATCAGTCGAGCTCGACTCGGTATCGGGCTCGGCTTACGTGATAGACGAAGAAGATCTTGACCGCTTTGATTACGTCGACCTGAGGAAGGTGCTTAATCAGGCGCCTGGCGTCTACATCCGCGAGGAGGATGGGTACGGTCTTCGTCCTAACATTGGTATTCGTGGAGCCGCAGCGGAGAGAAGCCAGAAAATCACGCTAATGCGCGACGAGGTGCTGATTACCCCGGCGCCTTATTCGGCGCCTGCTGCGTATTACGTGCCCAACGTGAGTCGGGTATCGGGAATTGAGGTGGTGAAGGGCCCGGCCGCCGTGACCCATGGGCCCCACACTGTTGGGGGAGCGGTGAATATGATGTCGATGCCAGTGCCCTCAGAGGCAGTGGGTGTGCTCGATTTAAGCTACGGGACGGATGCGTATTACAAAGCGCAGGGGTCTTATGGGGAAACTTCTGACAACTTCGGTTTTCTCGTTGACGTGCTCACCTATGGCGCTGATGGATTTAAGAGTATCGATGGCCACGGTGACGATACTGGATTTGAGCGGACTGATTTTGGTCTCAAGCTTCTCTATCAAAACCCCGATTCGGCTCGCGACCACAGGATAACCTTGCTCGTTGAGGGAGGAGAGGAGAAAGCGGACGAGACTTACCTGGGGCTAACTGACGCTGACTTTAATGAAAATCCTTATCGACGATACGCAGCGTCTCAGTTGGCCAGATTTGAATCTGAACACCTCAATCTATTGGTCAATTATTCTTTTTCGTTCTCGGGCAACACCACCTCGAACCTGAAGGCATATTTCAATGAATTCGACCGCTCATGGAATAAGCTCGATGGGTTTGTGAGTGGACCGACATTGCAGAAAGTTTTGCAGTCACCCAACCAGTATCGTGATCAATACTTTGTGCTCACTGGTTTGAAGGATTCCAGCCTCGCCGACGATGAGACGCTAGATGTCACGAACAACGACCGCAGCTATGAAAGTAGTGGCATTCAATGGTCCATTGCTGACCAGAGGGAGTTGGGATCAGTCTCTCTGACTTCTAGAGCCGGCGTGCGGTTTCACAGTGATCAGGTGGAGCGCAATCATCAGCCCAAAACATACTTTATGACTTCGCAGCAGATGGTTTCAGACAATATTCAGCGTGCGCCGAAAGTCGTCAACAAGGCGCAGAGCGACGCGGTGGCGGTTTATGCCATCGTCAGAGCGACGTTGGGTAGCGTCTCGCTGGATGTGGGCGCGCGGCACGAGGACATTGATGGCGAAGTCCGAAACGACATGACTGGAGAGACCGTGGAAAGGTCGCAAAGCCTGACCTCTCCTTCTGTGAGTGCTATTTGGGAGTTGTCCGATACCTTGTCAGTGTTTGGCGGTCTTTATGAGGGGTTCTCCCCCGCAGGCCCCGGGTCAGATGCTTCCAATGAGGAGAGTACCAACTACGAGCTGGGTGTGCGGTTTAGTCATCAGGCGACCGAGGCGTCGCTGGTCGGATTCTTCAGTGACTACGGCAACCTAATCGGGCGCTGCAGAGTGAGCGACACCACTTGTGAGCCGGGCTCGGAATTTAATGGCGGTGAAGTCGAAATTTCAGGAGTAGAGTTGTTGCTTATTCATGCGATTGCGTTGAGCGATACTTTATCGCTTGAGGGGTCGCTGGCATACACCTACACAGAGTCAGAGTTTGCAACGACCTTTCTCTCAGGGTTTCCTCAGTGGGGATTGGTCAAGGAAGGCGACGAGCTGCCCTACATTCCTGAGAGCGTCGGCAACGCTCGGCTGGGTCTGGTGGGTGAGCGCTGGCGTATAGAGGGGTCGGTCGATTTTCAGTCGCAAATGCGGGAGGTCCCAGGTGTCGCTGACATTGAGGACGCGCTACACAGCGATGGATTTGGTGTGCTTGATCTCAGTGCAACCTATGCGTTGACGGAAAATCTCTCACTGCAAGCGTCGCTGCTGAATGTCACAGATGAGGCTGCAGTCGTCTCGCACCGACCCTTTGGCGCGAGGCCAAATCGCCCCCGGTCGGTGGTTGGTCGCATCCGCTACGCCTTCTAGCCCATGGTTGAGGCATCCTTGGGGTATTTGACCGAGCCCTTTTTTTATTTTGTAGAGCCGGCAAAGCGGCTCTACTGGATGCACCTGCTTGGTTCTGTGCTGCTGGCGGGCCTCTATTTCTGGTTTAAGAAAACCGATCAAGCGACGTCATCCAATTTACGGCAGGTGCTCAGCCTGAAGTACTGGTGGAATGAATCGACGCGTGTCGACTATCTGCTGCTATTCATGAATGGCGCTCTCAAGCTTGCCCTGTTCACCCCGCTCTTTGGGGGGCAGTTGGTCGTCGCAATCGTCACAGCTAGGTACCTGCACCTACAGGTCGCCGAGGCACCTCATTGGGCAGCCGCGCCGCTGCTGGTATCGGCTGTCTTCACGTTCACTGCTTTTGTATTTGACGATCTCACACGCTTTCTGACACACCTAGCGATGCACCGAAGCCCATTACTGTGGCGCATACATCGGTTACACCATACGGCCACCACTTTGACACCCTTCACGGTGTTCAGGACGCATCCGATTGAGGCACTGATAAATTTCGCACGCTCAATTGTTGTGCTTGGCGCTGTGTCAGGAATATTTATCTGGGCGTTGGGACCGCAGCTACAAGTCTGGGATATTCTCGGCGTGAACGCGTTGGGTTTTGTGCTCACTTTTGCGGGCTCCAATCTTCGCCACAGTCACATTCCTCTGCACTTTGGTGCACTGGAGCGAGTACTGATCAGCCCGGCACAGCATCAGCTCCATCATTCCAAGCATCACGGGCACTGTAACTTGGGGTCGTATCTGTCTTGCTGGGATAGGCTGGCCGCGACCTCGGTTGCGGGCGCGCAAGCAGTTGAATTGGAGTTTGGCCTCGACGAACCGGCTGAAAATTCTCGCGGCGCCGTGCTGCTTTGGAGAAAAGCCACCCAAACTGCCTGACTGATAGCTTTGTAACAAGCAGCGTCATGCAAAAACGGGGGTTCAAACTTAGCGCCTTGCCTCGCGGCGAGACCATTTTCATGGGCGAGCGGTAGTGCAGCCGACGCCACTGGCCTTACAAGAGGCAGTGACGTCTCTTATCCCACGGCGTAGCCGACATGTCTTAGGCGGGTTTGGTGGTCTTCATCGCCGTTTGCAGATAGTTTTGTTCGCCGACTCGGTCCATCAGTGACAGCTGTGTTTCCAGCCAGTCAACGTGCTCCTCTTCAGCTTCCAGGATATGGCGAGCCAAATCCCGCGATACGAAGTCTTTATTTTGCTCGCAGCACTCCACTGTGGCAATCAGATCAGCGTGGGCAATATGCTCCAATTGCAGGTCGCACTCGAGCATTTCTCGCGGCGTCTCACCAATTCGTAGCTGGCCTAAATCCTGGAGGTTAGGAATGCCTTCTAAGAAGAGGATACGTTCGACTAAGGCATCCGCATGCTTCATTTCATCAATCGACTCGTGATACTCGTGCTCTGCAAGCTCGACGAGGCCCCAGTCTTTGTACATCTTAGAATGCAAAAAGTACTGATTGATGGCGACCAGCTCGTTATACAAAATCTTGTTGAGGTGCAAAATGACGTCAGCGTGACCTTTCATAGCGAATACCTTCTGTTTTGTTCGACTGGCGCAGTGTAGTCGAAATAAAACCAAAAGGACACTAAGTCATTGTTTTTATTAGATAAAACGAATCAAACTCATTCGTATTCTCAGCTACTGGCAACCAGTAGGCTGGTGCCGTTGCCACCTTGTTGTCCATGCAGAGTGTCTTGTACCAACTTGCTGGCGCGAAAAAGGCATTTGCCGCACTGGCTGGAGCAGCCTGTTTTGACTTTAACGTCATCAATTGACCGAGCTCCCGCCTCAACTTCTTGGACGATTTCGCGGTCAGTGACGCCTTTGCAGATGCAGATGTACATGCCCTAACAATAGTGCTAATGAGAATGATTGTCAACTCTATTCGCATTACTTGTCACGCTTTGGCTCAATGCTTGAGCCGCCTTGCAGAACCCGTCAGGCCTTTCAAGCTAGGTTTGCTAGAAGGGCACGCCTAGCGCTGCGGGCGGCAATATGGTGGTTCGTTTCATCAGTCTGGCGTGCTTTGGGTCAAACGGATCTCGGCGATGCATGGTGCAGGCGTTATCCCACAATAGCGCATCGCCAGGCTGCCATTGATGCGAATAGACAAACTCAGGCTGCGTCGTCCAATCAAACAAAAATGCCAGCATCTCTGCGCTGTCTTCGGCGTCCCAACCCACAATCTCGGTCGTCATGCCAGGGCACAGGTATAACGCTTTTTTACCGGTAACAGGGTGCGTTCTCACTAAAGGCTGCTGGATATCGGGTGAGCGCGCCTTTTGCTGGTTATTGGTGGGTACGCTATACGCTTGGTTAAAGGCTTCATAGGACTGGTTGGCGAGACAGCCCTCTAATTTGGCCTGCGTGGCCTCAGGCAGTGCGTCGAAGGCAGCACACATATCGGCAAATTCGGTATTGCCGCCTTCAGGTGGCAAGATATCTGCCATCAGCAGCGATCCAACCGCGGGTTTAGGCAAGTAGATTTGATCGTAGTGCCATCCGACCTCCGTATCGGCGAGGATACCGATGCGTCGTCCCTCGCGCTCGATATTGGAAACATAAAGAATCTCGGGATGCTCCCGCGACAAATACTCTTCCCGAACATGAATTTCCAGCGAGCCAAACTTTTTGCTGAGTTGCACTAAAGTAGCTTCGTCAAAATCTTGGTCTCTGAACAGCAGTAACTTGTGTTCCGCCCAGAGTGCCCTGATGGCGTCGATTGGCTCTTTTGACTGCAAGGCGCTGGGATCAAAATTGAGCACCTCAGCGCCAAATGAGGGACTTAATGCGCGCGTGGCGTACATATTGCAGGCTCCAATTAAAGTAGGAGTAATTGTACGGACATTTGATTTGAATGCCAACCACAGCAGACAGGTTGCTGTTTAATGAGGCCTAATCGCCAGGTCATGGCGCTTGATAAAGGCCTAGCGGGCCATCTCTAAGGACAGCACGCCAACAATGACAAGGCCGATACCCGCTAGTTGGCTGAGGGTGAGCATTTCGCCGGTCAGGTAATAGGCCATGATGGCGGTGGCAGGGGGACCTAGTGTGCTAATCAAGGCTGCGCGGGATGCCCCCACTCGACGCACGCCCTCTGCCATCAGCAGTAATGGGAGGACCGTCGAGAAGACGATTAAGGTGACGAGCGTTAGCCAGGCAGACCCGGAGAGATCAATGTTTTGCCAGCCGCTAGCGATTTGATAGTGTCCAAAAAAGCCGACTGCCGCAGAGGTCATCGCGATAAACGTAAAGAAGCTGCTGCCCAAGCGCTGCGTGAGGTCGGCGCTGACCAAAAAGTAGACGGCAATGGTGAGTGAGCAAAAAGCGATCCAGCCCATCCCAGCCCACTGCTCAGCCGTCAGTGAGGCGCTCAGTGCGCCGGTAACCAGTGTGACCCCCGCCGTTGTCAGCAAAAGAGCGAGCACGACGGGTGCCGAGGGCGCTCGGCGGTGCATTACAGTGGTGATGAGGACCACAAAGATCGGGTAGGCAAATAGCAAGGGCCGTTCTACGCTGGCAGCAACGATGGTGAGCGCATAAAAATTAGCCAACGCACCGAGGTAGTAGCAGAGCAGACCGACACCGGCGGCGATCAATAGATCTTTCCGGTGAGTGATGCGATCCGCAGAGCTGCTAATATTATTACGGTAGAGCCAAGCAAGGAGTGCGAAGCCAGGTACGGCAAGCACGGACCTGATCGCAGCGACGTCATGAAATGATAGCCCCATGGCGTATAGCGCTTTCGCGAAGAGCCCTTTTCCCGCAAGGAGAATGGCACCGGATGCAACCAACAGGCTCCCGACCCAATGGCTTGATGCTGGTGGCGTCAGGGGGTGTCGCCTGAAGTGTGGAGCTCGGCGAGGATCTCATCCGTGCTCAGTACTCGAGCCCATAACCGCTTCAGCATGGTCAGTGTCGCTTGCTGCATTTCTTCACTGTCTGTGCCCGTCCCATCGCTCGCCACGACGACTTGGTACTGTAAATCGCAGGCTTCCATTGATGTCATGGCCACACAATTGTTGGTGGAGACGCCGGTGGAGACCACCGTTGTCACCCCTAAAGCGCGCAATGCACTGTCGAGTGCTGTTGAACGGAAGGCACCTTGGGTGGTTTTGTTCAGCACCAAATCATCGGGACCTGGTTTTAATGCATCGACGACTTCGTGTTCGGGCTGACCGGCAATATTATTAGTAGCTTTAATGATCGGTGCGATATGCGGCGGAGCGTCGCTGGCGTCTCTGGCATTGGCGCCATAGGTTATCCAGATAATCGACGCGCCAGCAGTGCGAAAGCCCTCGATAAGCTTTTGTATATTGGGGATCAATAGCTGTTCGATGCGGTCGAAGCGGTACTGGGCTGAATCACTGTTGCCTTGATCTGCGAGTAATTTGCCAAGGCCCATGTGTCGATTACCGGTGGCATTTTGCATGTCGATTATCAGTAATGCGGTTTGCGCGGGATCAAGGGTGAACTGCTGGCTAAACGCGTCGACGAAACTGGGTGTGCTCATGAGAACCGGAATCCTTGAAATGTTCGTACATTCTAAGTCATATTGCGTTCATAGCGCGTGAGATCTTTTTGAGGAGGCGGAATGGATAAGTTTGCACAAGCGGGATATGGGCAACGGGATATCGGTTTTGGCGAAAGGCCAGCCCTGCTCATGGTGGATTTTCAGCTCGGCTTTACCGATGCGAGTAATCCGCTGGGACGAAGCGATCACGTTCAGCGCGCAGTCGACAATACAGCGACCCTGCTCGCCGCCTGCAAGACCCATAACATCCCTGCTGCTTCTTGTGCGGTGTCATGGGGCGGACCGGATGAAATGGTGTATTGGAAAATTGATTCGCTTTACGACGGTAGCTTTTATCACGGTCATCCCTGCACTGAGATTGACCCTCGGATTCGTGAAGAAGGTTACGTTTTTGAGTTTATTAAAACCGCACCTTCGATTTTTTACGAGACGCCACTCAAGCCGTGGCTAGTGAAGCACTGCATTGATACGACTATTATAACGGGCTGCACAACGTCTGGCTGTGTTCGAGCCTCGATTGTCGATAGCTTTTCTGCCGGATTCAGAACGATCGTACCCGCAGATTGCTGTGGCGACCAAGATGCTCAGGCTCATGACAATAACTTGCAAGATGTAGGCCGTCGCTACGCCGATGTGGTCGACTTGCAATTTGTGTTGGACCACCTGAATAACACTCATCAATAACCGCTAAACCTTAATTTTAGGAGTTCAGTTATGCCTATCGCCCACATCAATGGCCATGACATGTATTACGAAGTGCATGGCGATGGTCCGCCTGCGGTTTATATCGGGGGATGGGATACCTTCTGCCATGGGCGACATCACTACTTGGCGCGGGGGATGACGGACCAGTTTTCAACGGTGATTATTGATTATCGTGGACTGGGCGAGTCGACCGATGATTATTCAGTGCCGGCCTCCACGCAGCTGTTTGCTGATGACATTATTGCTTTGCTAGATCATCTGAACATGAAGTCCGTCTACTTTGTCGGCTTGGTGGGCATTGGTGCTTGTATCGGGCAGTGGGTTGCCTTTAAAAGGCCTGATTTGGTTCGGTGTATGGTTAACATGGGGTGTTGGACTTGGGCTGATTCGATGCTGAGCGATCAGCTGACAGCATTTGGTGACATGCATGAGCATGCCGGGTTTCATGCCTTTCAGTCCATGGTGGCTTCGCTGTCGTTTCGCCCCGAATACTACAACGCCAATCGAGCAAAATTATTGGGTAGCGGCGGTGTCTGGGGCGCACTAGAGGGTAGGATTCCCACCCACCTCAGATTCATAGAGGCGTGTTTGGGCCACGATATTCGACCGCATCTCAGTGATATTGTCGCCCCCACGCTTGTGATTCATGCGGGCGAGGATATGATCACGGGGCCGAGGACGACCATGCCGTTAGAGGAGGGCTTGCCGAACTCAGTGGGCGTCAGTATGGATCGAGTGGCTCATGTGGTGGCCGGTAAGGAAGAGAAAATTATCTTTGGTGAGATCCTATTCGATTTCCTGAACGCACACTGAGCGACTTCTTTAGCGCCACCGAGGTTAGATAACGCCCCGCGACGCGAGATCTTCGAGATTTTCCACGCCCAGCTCTCCACCAATGATGTCGGCATTATCCGCGCCGAGACCAGGCCCGCAGTGGGTGCTCAATCGTTGGTTGTCGAGCTTGATGGGGTTGCTGAGTCCGCGATACTCACCAACCTCTCGATGCTCCAACGTTTGCATCATGCCAGCAGACACTACAAAGGGGTTGTCGAGCGCATTGGGTAAGTCGTGGACGGGAGCGACCGGGATATAGGTCTGCAATCGTTCGAACCAGTGGTCGGTGCCGGCCGTTTGAAAAATGCTGTCGAGCACTTCGGTGAGCGCACCTCGATTGTCCGCCCGCGCTGCCATCGTACTGAACCGAGGGTCGTCTGCCAGTGCAAGCTGGTCGAGACGCTCCAACAGCAAGTGCCAGAATTTATCGGTCATACACATGATGAAGATCCAGCCATCTTGAGTTTTATAGAGCTGTACTGGGGTGTTGTAGGGATGGGCTGAACGCGCCACGCGCCCCGTTTCAATGCCGTGGTTGAGATACCAGGTGCCAGGGTAGGTCAGCTGGTGCAGCGCCACGTCGAATAAGCTGATATCCACGTCGCGCCCGCCCTGGCTCGGTCGCGCTAATAGTGCTGCGACGCACCCCAGAGCCGCAACCACGCCCGTCATAAAGTCAATCATCGATAAGCCAAAGCGCGAGGGCGGTGTCCCGGGCTCCCCTGTCACGGATAGAAAGCCGCACTCCGCTTGCATTAGGTAGTCATAGCCCGGCCAGTCAGCCCGGTCATTGTCACGGCCGTAAGCCGAGATATGAGTACAGACGATATCGGACTTAACCGCCTTTAACGCCGCATAATCTAGTCCCAGTTTTTCGGGTTGGCTGCCACGAAGATTGTTCCAAACGACATCGCTTTTGCGCACGAGATCATGAAACAACGCTCGTCCTTCATCGCTTTTCAGATTCAATGTAATGCTGCGCTTAGCGAGGTTAAAGGCTTGAAAGTAAGCGCTGTCGTCGATCCCCAGCGTTACAGAGCCTGATTGTCTGGCGGGATCTCCCCCGGTGACTCGATTTTCTACTTTGATCACCTCTGCCCCGAGCTCAGCGAGGTACATTGACCCGTAAGGGCCTGCACCAAATTGCTCAATGGCAAGGATTCGAATACCGGCGAGGGGTTTGACCATGATGTGCTCCGAAGAATGTTTGATCGGCGTGGATGATACCTTGCACCTGTCTGCAGATTGGTGCATCGTGACAGTGTAGGTGAGAGTGTAGCAAATGTCCGGTCAATCGTTTATTGAGCGCCGTAATTTGCTTTGGAGACCCAAGGGCTCGCGCTCATCGCTGTAACAACACAATAAGATTCATAACAAGAGGAGGCCACTATGCCTTATCGTCTTGGTGTCGACGTCGGCGGCACATTCACCGACCTGATTCTCGTTGATGAGAAATCAGGGTCTATTCACACCGCAAAAGTCCCCAGTACGCCTGCGGACTCCTCCATCGGCGTCATGAATGGCGTTGCCAAAATTTGCGATAACGCGGGCATCGACCCGAGTGGCATATCACAAGTGATGCACGGTACGACGGTCGCCACCAATACGGTCTTGACCGGCTCAGGAGCGAAAGTTGGGCTGGTAACGACCAAAGGGTATCGGCAGGTGCTTCAAATTGCGCGCTCCTATGTGCCCGGTGGCCTAGGTGGCTGGGTGATTTATAACAAGAGCGCGCCCTTGGCACCGCTATCTTGCACTATTGAGGTCGATGAGCGGATGGGTGCCGATGGTGCTGTCGTGCGTGACTTGAACGAGAAGTCAGTGATTCGCGAATTAAAGAAGCTGAAAAAAGAGAACATCGAAGCGCTGACGATATCGCTCATTAACTCCTACGCGAATCCGGCCCATGAAAAAGCGGTTGAGAAGCTGGCTAAGCAGGTTTTGCCAGGCGTGCCCGTCTCACTGTCGTATGACGTGGTGCCAGAAATGCAGGAATACGAGCGCACGATTACCACCGTGGCTAACTCCTATGTGAGACCTAAAGTCGCGGACTACGTTAAAAACCTTGAGCGAAAACTTAAGGCCAGTATGAAGGATGTCAAATTACATATCCTGCGCTCTGATGGCGGAATGGCGTCTGCCAAGGTGGCTCAATCACTGCCAGTAAACCTGCTCATGAGCGGACCTGCCGGTGGGGTTTCAGGTGCTGTTTGGGTGGCCAAGCAAGCAGGATTTGAAAATCTACTGACCTTCGATATGGGGGGCACATCGACGGATGTTGCGCTGGTCCAAGACAGTAAAGCGCAGCTGCGGCGAGAGACGACGGTGGGAGATGTCACCGTAAGAGCGTCATCGGTAGATGTGAGAACGGTGGGTGCTGGCGGAGGCTCCATAGCGCACGTCCCAGAGTTGACGGGCGCGCTGCGCGTCGGCCCAGAGAGTGCGGGTGCTGAGCCTGGCCCTGCTGCTTACAACAAAGGGGGGGAACTCCCAACGGTCACCGACGCCAACGTGGTGCTGGGTTATCTGCCCAGTGAGGTTCGTCTCGGTGGCGATATGGAAATTCGTCGAGATCGTGCTGAAAAAGCCATTGCACCGATCGCTAAGTCGCTCGGTATTTCGGTGAAGCGCGCCGCCGCCGGAATCATCGATATCGTGAACGAGAATATGTATGGCGCGCTGCGTCTGGTTTCAGTTGAGCAGGGCTTTGATCCGCGCGATTTTGCTCTGATCGGCTTTGGTGGCGCGGGTCCGTTGCATGCCAATGCACTCGGCCGATTGATGAACAGCTGGCCTGTGATTATTCCGCCGGGCCCCGGTGTGCTGTGTGCCTATGGTGATGCAACGACTCGAGTGCGAGATGAAGCCTCACGCACGTTTATTCGACGCTTTGGAAAAACATCGCCGGCGGAATTAGTGCGCATCTATCAGCAACTCGCCAATAAGGCACTCAAGACCCTCGAAAAGGAGGGCGTCCCCAAGTCAGAGCGCTCAGTCAGTTACGAGGCTGATGTTCGGTATGCAGGCCAAGGCCTGCAGTTGACGGTAGATTTCGACATTAAAAAGTTGAAATCCAAGGGCCTGTCCATCATCGGCGAGCCGTTTGACGAGATGCATGCTCAGTTGTTTACCTTTGCCCTCGAAGCGGATAAAGAAATCGTCAACGTACGGGCGGTCGCGCAAGGTAAGAGTGCCGAGATCGACGCTAAAAAAGCCACTCGCTCGGGGAGTCGGACGCCAGTAGCGGCCGCGAAAATTGGTGTGTCAAAGGTCTTTATGGAAGGCAAAGATATGGACGCTAATTTGTATCGCCGGGACCAGTTAAAAGCCGGTAATAAAATCGAAGGCCCCGCGGTGGTACTTGAGATGGATTCAACCACAGTGATCCTCTCGGGCCATACCGGCAATGTCGACAAGTTCGGCAACATATTGATCGCACCGTCAGCTTAAGCGAGGGAACGAAACATGCCAGCAACTATTGTTGAAACCAATTCTAAGAAATTAAAGCGCAAAGACATTGATCCCATTACGTTGGATATCATTGAAAACGCGATGATGAACGCGCGTTACGAGATGGACGCCGTTGTTTTTCGCACGGCGATGTCTCCTGGTATTCGGGAGCAAAACGATATGTTCCCGATGATTGCTAATCTCGAAGGCAAGATGGTCGTGGGCCAATTTGGAAGCTTTATCCACGGTTTTAAAGAAGCCTACGACGGCAGTATTGAAGAGGGCGATCTGTTTCTTACGACTGACCCTTACGCCTGTAATGGCGCTATTAGCCACATCAATGACTGGCTATTACTGCGGCCTATTTTTAAAGATGGCCGATTGATTGCCTATGCAGCGATGTTTGGTCACATGACCGACGTGGGTGGCAAGGTGCCGGGCAGTTTGCCAACCGATGCCAGAGAAATCTTCGAAGAAGGCATTCGCGTGCCGCCACTGAAGATCTTCAAAAAAGACGAGCTGCAAACCGACGTGCTGGAATTGATTCTGCATAACAGTCGCATGCCGACCTGGAACCGCAGTGACTTTAATGCGCTGGTCGCCGCGATGCGCACCGCCGAGAAGCGTGTGATCGAGATGGCTGAGCGTTTTGGGGATGACGAGTACTACTCGGCACTGGACGAGCTACTGGCGCGCAATAAGCGTGCCATGGCGAAGTTGATCAAAGACACCGTGCCCGAGAAGAAGCAGCATTTCGAGGACTACATTTGTGATGATGGCCTTGGTATGGGCCCTTATCGTATCAAGTGCGCGATGTGGCGCGATAAAGGCAAGGTGATCTTCGATTTCGAAGGTACTGACCCTCAGTCTATTAGCTCCATTAACTTCTATCTGAACGAAGAAATGTTCAAGATGTTTTGCGGCGTTTATATGATCATGGTGTTCGATCCTCAGATCATGTTTAACGACGGCTTTTACGACCTCATGGAAGTGCATATCCCTAATGGCACCTTATTAAAGCCAAGGGAACCGGCGGCATTGTCCTGTCGAACCCACGCGCTAGGCAGAATATTTGACGTGCTCGGTGGGCTGTTGGGACAAGGTGATCCAGACTTCTTGGCGGGCGCGGGCTTCTCTGATAGCCCACACTTTATGTACTCGGGTTATGACAAGAATGGCGAGTGGTATCAGCTCTACTCGATTGGTTTTGGTGGGATACCAGGCAAGCCGTCTGGTGATGGCCCCGATGGTCACTCACTCTGGCCAAGCTTCACTAACGTACCCAACGAGTTTCTCGAAAGTTACTTCCCGCTGCGTATCGAGAGTTACGAAACCATTACGGATAGTGGGGGCGCCGGGTACAACCGCGGCGGCAATGGTCTCCGCATGGGCTACTGCTTCCTCGAGCCAGGTACCATCTCTATTCACGACGACCGGTGGTTGACCTATCCATGGGGTGTCAATGGTGGTGAGCCTGGACGGCGGTCTGAGAAGATCCTCAAGCGCGCAGACGGTAGCACAGAGAGGATGCCGAGCAAGTGCGATCGTATTGTCGTCAGTGCGGGGGATATTTTGTACTTTAATACGTGGGGTGGCGGCGGTTGTGGTGACCCCTTCAAACGAGAAACCGAGCGCGTTGAGTTCGATGTGCGCGCTGGCCTAGTATCGGTAGAGGGCGCTCGTCGTTATGGTGTTGTGATGAACGCTGATCTAACGGTTGATGAGAAGAAAACCAAAACGTTGCGGGCCCGCATGACTAAGCAGCGCGGTAAGGTCAAGATGTTTGACCGAGGCGGTGATATTGCCGAGTTGAAGAAGCGCTGCAAGAAGGAAACTGGATTGGATGCGCCTCGTCAGCCCGAATTTCAGGCTTGGGCGTTGAAGTATTTGGAAGACCAACCAAAAGTAAAAGGGCGTGTCAAAGTGGCCCGAGGCTGATCCGACAACCTTCAGTTAATGTCATCGAAAGCCGGGTTCGCCCGGCTTTTTTTATGGTGTTTTAAAGGCATAACGCAGTCTCTCGCTGCGGTGCGTGAGATCACATACAACATACTCTCTGATAGGGCGAGATCGCGTTCCGTATCCGCTGACGACAGTTCGGTTGTTAGCGTCAAGGTGTTAAGTGACAACAGCCTGAGTTGACGCTACGTGTTATCCGGTGACCGGGTGTCTGTACGAGGCTTACTTTGCTGAGCGCACTGTGTCGTACCGCGATCTGATCTGCACCCGATGACGTTGACCTGAGCCAAGGGCCTTGACAGTACCTAGGCGAGATTCATGGGCGAAGACTTAAACCGTAGCGGTGTGGGTTACCCACCCAAGCAAAAAAAAGCCGGGCAATGCCCGGCTCTGGTGAGTTGGGCTTACTGTTTTAGAAATTCCACTGGAACTCTACGCCCGCTGTGCGGTAGGTGCCGGGTGTGACGAACGCGCCGCCAAACTCGGGTGCCATAATGACCTCACCGACATACTCTTCGTCGAAGAGGTTGCGCGCAAAGGCAGTGACGGTCCACTGATCCCCGCCAAGGCTCACGCGTAAGTTGGTAATGCCGTAGGCGTCAACTTTGGTGTTCTCATAGCTGGTATTCAGTCCGCCTTCTCCTGTCAGGTTCTGAAGTGAGGCAGGCACAGAGTAGTTCGGTGCAATGCCCAATCCGGGTACGCCGCCATTGGGTGAGTCCAGATCATTTCCCTGCACCACGTGATAAAACACATCGCCCTGATACGCATACTCAATGCGCGCCATGAGGTTCAAATCGCCAATATTCTGATCCCAGGTCAGTGCAAGGTTGGCAGTGAATTCTGGTGCGTTAGGAACGTCATTGCCTGCCACGTAGGGACGCACAGTCATAGCATCAATTTCGCCATCGATGGTGCTGTAGCCGGCATCCAAGCGGAGGGCATTGGTCATCTGCCAAGAACCACCAATCTCAAAGCCTTGAATCGTGACTTCATCGATGCCTTCAACTGTTCTCATCAAACCGAAGGGGCCAACATAGAATTCAAAGAACTGCATATCGTCGACTTCGGTGTGGTAAGCGGCTGCATTTAACTGCAAGTTGCCGTCGAGCAGGGTAGATCGGAAGCCCACTTCGAATGAACTTGACGTTTCTTCCTCGTAGATCTCAGGCGGTGCAACGGGCAGACCATCGGGGTTCACTAGGAATAAACTGATGATCTCGGTACCGCCCAAGTTGTTAAAGCCACCTGTCTTAAAGCCCACACCCCAGCTACCAAACACGGTGGTGTTATCTGAGACGTCGTAGGTCAGGCTGACTTTTGGCTGAATCGCGTCGAATTCTTCGCTTCGATCGGCCACCCGGCTGCTGACTGCACCAGTATCAAGATCGATGAAGGCGGGGTTCCAAGGCGTGCCGCCCAGTGGTGCGCCGTTAAGCGTACAACCCCCTTCAAAGAAGTTGCCGCAATAGTCGATCCGCGTTGATACTGCCCCATCGGTAGGGCTGGGGACTGCGTTTTTGACTTTTCGATCCTCGATGTCATAGCGCAGTGCAAAAGACAGTTCCATGCGATCCGTCATATCGTAGTTAATCGAACCGAAACCCGATAAAACCGTCGTTTCAAAGTCATCCAGTACCAGCGCGTCAGTCAACTCATTCACAAATGAGCGAGGTAACTGCGCCCGGTTATCGTCTTCTAACTGTGCGACGCCTACGCGACGGTCAATATGCAAAAAGTACATCCCGGCTTGCCACCGGAGACGCTGGTCGGAATCAGACGTGAATTGCAATTGAAAGCTCAGGTCACGCTGATTTCGCTCCTGGTATTGGTACCCGTCACACGTCGTTGGGCTGTACGGAGGGAAAAAAGGATTGCCGTCTGGTGAGAAGCCCGCCAAATTGAAAGTAGGCTGCTGCATGGGTGTGCCATCGCCCAAAAAGAGTGATCGATCGGCGGCTGTCTGCTGACAGTGATCTAGGTTGTTATAAAACCCAAATGCGCCGGAAGTACCATCCGCTAAAAAGTACTGCTCCTGGTCGGAGAAAAGGGCCCACGCGGTCAGGGTGCCCGTGTCCAACTGCTTGTCAATTTTCACTGAGAATTCGAGCGTTTCCTGCTCGTTTTCCGGGTCGACGTTAGGGCTATACACCCATTCAAACTCGTTGACGTCGACGGCGGCGGCGGTGTTATCAACGCCGAAATCCTGCAAGCCTGCGAGTGCCCCGACAAAGAAGGGGAGTTCGAACGCGGCATTAAACGCGATCGAGGCAGCTGATACTTCTGAGTAACGCAGCTTCGTATCGATAGACAGCGTGTCGGTTGGATCAAACACGATGCGTGCACTGACAGCAGTTTCCTCATAGTCGTTTACCACATCATCGTTGAGGTAAACATTTTCGAGGAAACCATCGGTCTTTCGTGAGGTCACCGTCAAGCGTCCAGCCACATCGTCGCCTAGGGGACCTGCGATCGTCGCCGACCCGTAAAACGTACCGTGCTCGGCGGCACCGACTTTGATGCTGCCTTCTCTTTCCTGAGTGGGCCGTTTGGTTGACATGATTACCGCTCCGGCTGCGGCAGAGCGCCCATACAGTGCGCCTTGTGGTCCTTTGAGAATCTCGATTTGCGCTAAATCAGGATATTCACGGTTAAAAGCCGAAGGGTTGGTGTACAAGACACCGTCGACAATAAACGCGAAGTTGGCTTCGGCATCTCGCGCACCGTTGATGCCGCGAATCGCTAACTGGCTGTCGCCCACTTCAACTGAGTTCACAAAGGTGACACCGGGCGTCATGTAGACAAAATCTTCAGCCCGCGCGATACCCATATTCTCGATCTGCCCTTCGGTAAACGCCGTGACTGTCGCGGGCACGTCTTGAAGTGATTCCGTCCTCGCACGGGCGGTCACCACAACTTCTTCTAGCTGCGCCATAGCAGCACTCGGTGCTAAGAGTGATGTGGCGGTAATGGCTGCCGATACCGCAGCCGTTAAGGGGAGTGTCGCCAGAATCTGTCGATGCCGGTTGAGTGGACTGCAGCTCCTCATGGGTAGCCTCCTTTTTGATGATGAGCCTGATTCGACTCAAATTTATTGTTTTTACTGTGCAATCGCGCCCTCGGATTACCGTTACCACAGGCGGCGACCGTTAAATTGTACGGACAATCTACGGTAGAGGTCCTAATATCACCTCGCGATCGGCATCGGTCAAGTCCAGTTCGGCTAAAATTTGCGCAGTTTCTGCCCCAATAGGCGGTAAATAGGTGTCGATTTGTGCTGGTTCCTGCAGAAATCGCACAGCGGTGCCGATGTGATCGTTGCCCTGTTCATCTTGAAAGCGCATGCCTCGCTGCCAAACATGTTCGGTATTCCAGGCCTCCTTGAGTGAAACAACCGGACTCCAACAGATATCCCGACCCTCGAACCACGATTCCCATTCTGATCGAGACCGCGATCTAAACGTGTCGCGCAGAAAAGCGATCGCCTCCCAATGGCCTTCGCCGGCAGTGCCGGTAACCGCTTGAATGAACTCTGGTTTGCCCAGTCCCTCGAACAAGGCGGTGACAAACTTATGCTCGCCACCCCCCAGCGCCAGATACTGGGCGTCAGCGGTTTCGTACACATTGAGCATGGCGTTACCTCCATGCGTTCGTTCCTTTAAGCGCTCAGGCGCCTGATTCCCCCCGAATACAGGGCCCATAATATTGGGGCTGGCAGCCAGCACTGACTCAAACATGCTGATGTCCACAAAGTCCCCTTGGCCGGTGGTCTGTCGTCGAAGCAACGCCATGAGAATGCCGGAGAGCGCCAGGTTGCTCGCCAGCATGTCGGCGATGGGGACACCGATAATGGCGGGTCCGGCAGACCCCTCCGGGGAGCGTGTCACATCCAATATGCCCGCTGCAGCGACTGTGGCAGTGTCGTGCGCCGGACGATTGCACCAGGGCCCTGTCTGTCCAAAAGCGGAAATGGAGCAGTACACCAATCCGGGGTTGTTCTTTGATAAGGTGGCGTAATCAATGCCAAGCCTTGCGGCAACGCCCGGTCGGAACGCCTCCACAACAACATCGACGGTTTTGGCGAGTGCCAGTAGCGCACGTTTGCCCGCGTCGGTTTTTAAATCGAGTGCAATACTCTCTTTACCGCGCTGCGTATTACGAAACA
>ENA-ORDA01000823-ORDA01000823.1-marine-metagenome-genome-assembly--contig:-NODE-823-length-29101-cov-4.319942_pt1 | contig 29101 bp, 27 predicted proteins | sample MGYA00237778_ERZ508506 | MGnify/ENA primary metagenome ERZ508506 (study PRJEB26177, sample SAMN06267891) | marine metagenome | isolation source: Monterey Bay, California, USA | place: Pacific... | reverse complement strand
TACATAACACCAATTTTTTCACGTATCTGGTTAATGAAAATCACTGTTGTATTCGATCTGCTGACAGTACCAGTTAACTTCCTTAACGCTTGTGACATTAACCTAGCTTGAAGACCCACATGAGTATCCCCCATATCTCCTTCCAATTCTGCACGTGGAACTAATGCAGCAACAGAATCAATCACGATTACATCAACAGCACCGCTGCGAACTAATGTATCACAAATTTCTAAAGCTTGCTCACCATGATCCGGTTGGGATATCAATAGCTCTTCAATATTCACACCTAATTTTTTTGAATATTCTGGGTCCACTGCATGCTCAGCATCTATGAATGCAGCATAACCTCCTGCTTTTTGCGCTTCAGCAACAATATGTAAAGCCAATGTTGTCTTACCTGAAGATTCAGGTCCATATACTTCGATGATACGCCCTTTAGGAACTCCACCTACGCCTAAAGCAACATCTAATGATAAACAACCTGTAGGAATCGAGTTTTCTTGAGTCGGAACATGATCTTTTCCTAAACGCATTATTGAACCCTTTCCAAATTGTCTGTCTATTTGAGTAATTGCTAGGTCAAGGGCTTTAGTTTTTTTTGATTCTGTAGGCATTATTTCTCCTTAGTAAGTGATTCCCCTAATGGGAACGATTTAATTAATGTATAGACGACTCCAGTTGATATTAGTTCACTACTTAAAAACTGAACTCTATCAATTGGAAATTTTATTGGATCGAAATTAGAGTTTAAGAAAAGACTAACGTCTGGGGTTAGTTTTTGTGGGTATTTAATTCTAGCAATAGTTATGTGAGGGTTATAATTCATTTCTTCTTTAGGAAATCCAAACCCTTGTAACACTATTTCAAAGTTATTAAAAAGATCAATTAAAGGATCTAACAATCCCGTAACACCCAGCCATAATATTTTTGCTTTTTCTTTGTTCGGGAAGCAACCTGTTCTTTCAATACCTAGATTAAAAGGTTTTATTTTACTAGTAATTTTTTCAATTTCTATTAAAAGTTCTGGTATTGCTGACTCTTTCGTAAAATCTAAAAATTTTATAGTAAGATGTAGATTATTATTTTTCACCCAATTCACTTGAAATTTTTCATCTAAAGTAGAGTACAACATATTTTTTTTTGAGCCTACTTGAATGGGAACAGGGACAGATAAGAATGTTCTAATTAGCTTATCTTCTAACTTCATATAGATAACCTCAACATATTGAATGCTGCTTGACTTGTTTTCAATTTATTTTTTTCTCTATCTTTACCGAACATATATTTATATACCTTTGTTGAATTAATACTTGAAATACCAATAAATACAGTCCCAACCGGCTTTTCTTTCGTTCCACCACCTGGACCAGCAATTCCTGTGATGGATATCCCATAATCAGTTTCAAACCTTTTTTTTACTTCTTCCGACATTTTTCTTGCTACAATTTCACTTACAGCTCCATGATCGTCAATCAAATTTTTAGGTATTCCTAAAAGACGACTCTTTGACTCGTTACTATAAGTAATTAAACCACCATTAAAAACCTTTGAAGCCATTGGTATATTTGTAATTCTATGCCCTAATAAGCCACCAGTACAAGACTCCGCTATAGAAACTGTTTTATTCATTAAAGATAGTTTTTTAATAATTAAATGCTCAATTGAAATTTTTCTACCAGAGAAACAAATATCACCAAGTATATTTTGAATACCTATAAAAAATTTTTCTAATAAAACACTAGACGTATTTGATATTCGTATATCAACACCATAGGCAGAGGGATAATAACCAATTTTACAACCATGATTCAAATCTGTTATTTTCTTTATTTTATGAGCCAGAACTGATTCTGGATACCCTGTTGTCCTTATCAATTTTCTTAAAATTGGTTTTGTTACTATCTTTTGAAGTTCTACAAGAATTGTTTCATTCATTATTCCCTTCATCTCAGATGGGACACCGGGTAGAATGAAAAATTTGGTATTTTTTTTTATAAAACTATAGCCCCTAGCAGAGCCTATTGGATTTGGTAAAAATCCACCGTCAGATGGGATAATAGCCTGAGAACGATTTGAATCAAGTACTTCGATATCCAATTTTTTATATTTTAAAACTAGTTTTTGCCAATATTTTTCATCAAATATTTCCTGAACATCAAAATAATCAAAGAGAACTTTTCTAGTTATGTCATCTTCAGTTGGGCCAAGACCTCCAGTCACGATCACATAATTAGGCGAAGATTCAAGTAAAAAACTGATAGATGAAATTATTTCTTTTTTGTTGTCTTGACACGTCACTTGTCTTACAACGTCAAAACCTAACTCTGTTATTTTCTGGCAAATCCAAGTAGAGTTTGTATTAACGGTATCGCCAGAGAGTATTTCATCTCCTATAGAAAGAACCGAGATATTCAAAATTTAAAATACAAAAGACTTTGAGTAAGTAGACAGGCAAGTACACCTGCAACAACATCATCCATCATCACTCCTGTAGCATCATGCATGTCATCCATAGCTTGAACTGGACCTGGTTTAAAGATGTCGAATATTCTAAAAAGGAGAAAAGCAATTAAACCCCATTTAATTGAATGTGGTACAAGATAAAGTGAGATCCACATTCCAACCCATTCGTCAATCACGACTTGTTTTGGATCCTCGTCATCCCACACCGTAATTAAAATATCAGTTACAACAATACCAAAAAAGAAAATAGCACCAGTTATGAGCAAAAATAAGGGATCGCTTAGAAAAGGTTTTAAATAATACCAAGCAATTAATGCAACTAAGCTACCAAATGTTCCTGGAGCGAAAGGTATATGACCAACATAACAAATTGTACCAAAAAATTCTGAAAATTTAAATCGAATATCACTGTTCATCTTGGATAAAACCTTTCAATGTATTTCGATTTGAATAGATATAGGTCAAACCTGTAAAAACGGTAAATAAAGTAGCAAATAGAGTAATATTATATATAATGTCATATTCTGCTATAATATCGAGAACGGGAATTGCCCAGCTGAGTGAAAGACCTTTAACTCCTAAGAAGATAAGAATAAAACTTATAATGATCATTTGAGTAGCTGTTTTTGCTTTTGCTATAGTTGAAGTAACCATTGAAAACCCTTTTTGCTCCATAGCCATTCTCAGACCGGTTACAAAAAAATCTCTAAAAATAATTAACCCTACCATCCAAAAATCAATAATTCCCAGTAAAGAGAATGAGATAAAAGCTGCAGAGACTAATATTTTGTCCGCTAAAGGATCCAAGAATTTCCCCTCAGGAGTTTCTTGGTTGTATTTTCGTGCATGATATCCATCATAAGCATCTGTAATACTTGCGATAATAAATATCACTAAGGCTATAGGATGACCATATTTATATTCTGAAAATAAAGATAATATAAAAACTGGTGTTAATAATATCCTGAAAAGAGTTAATAAGTTTGGAATATTTAAACGGATGTTCTACCCTCCATAGCTCTAACGAGAGTTGCCTCATCAATATAATCTAAATCTCCACCAACAGGTAATCCCCGGGCAAGCCTGGTTACAGTAATTTTTTTATCTTCTAAAATTTTAGTCAAATACAATGAAGTAGTCTCCCCTTCAACACTGGAATTAGTAGCTAATATAACTTCCATTCCTTCGGAAACCCTTGCCATTAATGTTGAAATATTTAAATCCTCAGGACTTATTCCATCAAGAGGTGATAAAACACCACCTAAAACATGATAAACCCCTTTGAAAGTATTTGTCCTCTCAAATACAAATACATCCTGAGCATTCTCTACAATGCAGAGAGTATTTTTATCTCTTTTAGAATCTTCACAAATAGGGCAAAGTTCATTTTCTGTTATACCATGACAAACTGAACAATTCCTTATGCGAGATTTAACCGCCTTTAATGCATCGGAGAAGACTGAAACCTGCTCGTCATTTTCTTTTAAAACATAGAAAGATAGTCTTTGAGCTGTTTTTCTTCCTATACCCGGTAAACGTGAAAAGGCATCTATTAAATCATTAATACTTTCAGGAAAAGAATTCAATTACATACCTGGAATTTTCATTCCCCCCATCATGCCACCGGTGACGGAGTTCATTTTTTCTTGAGAATCAGTTTGGGATTTAGAAAGTGCCTTGTTAACGGCGGATATTATTAAATCTTCTAGCATCTCTTTACCTTCAGTAAGAGCTTCTTCATCAATGTTAATATCTAATAATTCTTGCTTACCATTCACCTTAACAGAAACCATACCTCCTCCAGATTCTGCTTCGATAATTAAATCGGATAATTCATTCTGCACACTTTCAATCTGCTGTTGCATTTGCTGTGCTTGCTTTAATAGCTTGGACATATTTCCTTTAAACATTTTTACTCCTAACGTAATATTTCGCCATCGAATAAATCGACAACTTTGTTGAAAACTTCTTCATCTTTAGGGTCAGCATCTTGCTTTTTATTTGATTTACTATTTAAACCAGTTGTTGAATTTGAAACTTTTTTTTCAAAACTTAAAGTGAGTTTATTATTAAAAATTTCAAATAATATATTCTCTATATATTTCATACTTCGATCCATTGCTTTCATACTAAAACCAGTTTCTCTAATTGGTTTTAACATAACAATATTATCTTTTACCGAAATTGGAGTATAATCCTCAAGAATGGCGGCGGTAGAAGGTTTATCAACATTTATTTTAGAGATTATACTTCCCCATTTATTTTTTACTTGTTCCAAAATATCATCAGATTTTTCTTCATATTTCTCAGTATTATTTTGTACTTTTTGTTTGGTACTTAAAATCTCCGCTTTTTTATTTAGTGGAATTTGGCTTTCTGCTTTAACCTGTTTATCAATATTTTCTTGAGGTTCCTTTTTTTCTTGAGGTTCTTTTTTTTCTTGAATTAAAACATTTTCATTTTTTTTTGGCACAACTTCATCAGTAATATTTTTTTCGGCTGAATCTTGTTTTGACGAAATATTCTTATCGGGCTCTTTTATTTTTTTCAGATCACTTATAACAGTTTCTTTTTTCTTTAGATTCTCTGGCAAAGAAATTTCTCTTTCGCCCGATAAAATATCATCAATCCTAACTGAGCTATCCATTTCTAGGAGCTTTAGAGAAGTAATCTCTAAAATAATATTTGGGTTCTCAGACTTTCTTATTGTACTGAGAACATCAGTTAATATTTGACTTATTCTCAGTAAATCTCTTTTATCCCAATCAGAGGCTTCACTTACATATTTGGCGACTAACTCTTCATTCATTTCGGTGAGAGGTTTACCTCTATCTATTTGCCCGTATAGTATGTTTCTAATATGTTCCATCATTGTAATAATGATTTCAGAGGAAGGAATACCATAATTAGAAAACTCTGATAGAACAGATATCATCTTCTTATTATCTTTATCTTTTATTGAATCAGAATACTTAAAAAACAACTCTTGAGGCATCAGACCTAAAGCTTCTATTACTTTATTATACTCTAATGCATTACCGCAATAAGAAATTGTCTGATCTAGGAGAGATAGTGCATCTCGCATACTCCCATCAGCTTTTTTAGATATTGCCATTACAGATTCTTGATCAAATAAAACTTTTTCTTCTTCTAAAATATATTTAAGTCTTTTAATAATAACTTTTAGTGATATTCTATTAAAATCAAAACGCTGGCAACGAGAAATAATAGTCGCTGGTACTTTGTGGATGTCTGTTGTAGCAAAAATAAATTTTCCGTGTGAAGGAGGCTCTTCAAGAGTTCTCAGTAAGGCATTAAATGCTTGGTTAGTAAGCATATGTACCTCATCTATAATAATCACTTTGAACGATCCATTCATCGGAGCAAACTTGATCTGCTCTCTCAAACCTCTTATTTCTTCAATACCTCTATTGGAAGCACCATCAATTTCTAAAACATCGAGAGATCTACCTTCGGCAATCTCTCTAGATGATTCTTCATTATGATCGAAACTATAATCAGGACCACCTTTAGCATTCAAGGCCATTGCCATTATTCTTGCAGTAGTTGTTTTCCCAACACCACGAGGTCCGGTAAATATGTAGCCTTGTGCTGTGCGCTCCTGTTTGAAGGCATTAATTAAGGTATTTGTAACGTGATCTTGCCCAACAACATCTTCAAAAGATTGAGGGCGCCACTTTAGTGATAATACTTTGTAAGACATAATATTTATTTCGGCCGTGCACTTTTGTTCGACGATTCCGTTTTCTAATAGGATTATTTTAGCCAGCTCATCTTCGAAGACATATCAGCACATAGTTAGTAGGACTTACCGCTGCTCCTTTCCAGGCCTGACGGATTTCATCAACTAACTATTGCAACAGTACAAAGATTCAACACTTTCTAAAACAAGCTAATAAAGCGCTAATCGCCTAGCAATAGCATCGACCCTGCTGTAGCGGATTGCAGGTTACAGGGCACCGCTAATTCCCCATCTAGCACGGCCAGAATATAGTTTTTTTGTTATTTTAGTTAAATGAAATTACAAAGAATAATAGACTATTAAATCAACAATTTTACTTTAATAAATAACAACTATTTTTATTTCAGAGATTTCAAACCAATCCCAAAAGTTTGACTGGTCTAATTTTAAAACACCATCTTTAAAATTGAACCTTAGTCTCTTTCGATAAAGTGACTCCGTAAACCATTCTGAATTATCTCTTTTATAATAAATAGAAACAAAAGGCGGGCTATCTTCGAGTAGATCAGGTATTACAAGAGTACATATAGTCTCATTAAACTCACCTTCAGCAGTAATAAAATCAACCTTAGTAAAACTGTAAACTCTTTTTTTTAGACCTGAATAAACAACAAGGTTTTTACTATGCTCTTGAGCAATACTAAAGGATAAGCAGATATATACTGCGAAAAAATGAATTAAGGGTCTAACTAGCACACCTTAATTTGTCTCTATTTTTTCTTTCTCCCAAAGAAACCTTTTTTCTTAGGTGGTTCTTCTTTATCTGGCTTATCATCTAACTTTTTATCAGCTGACTCTAATTTTTTTTCCCACTCACTCATTTCTTTAGGTTCGGCATCTGTTTCAGCTTTGGGTTCAGATTTTGATTCATCTTCTTCTAACTCTTGATCTGGATTATCCCATATCTCTTTAAGACGTTCGTGTCTTTTTTCAGAGTTTTCTTTAAGCTTGGAAAGCATTTCATTTACTTCTTCATGGAAATCAGCAATTGTTTGCTGAAGTCGGCTAATAAGTTCCTCTTGAAGAGGTCCCCCAAAACCATCACCAACTTGTTCCATCAGATCACCAAATTGATCCATTAAATATTTTTTTTGAGGATCAACTGCGGATACTTTAGGCTCTTCAGCTACAGGCTCATCTGTTTTTTTTGCCATGATTACTCCCTTACTTATTAATATTTTTCCTGTCAAATTCGGCTTCTGATAAAATAACAGACTCCGTAGGTGTCAATAATGTAGCAACAGCATCGAATACTTCGCTACTAAAAATCAAACCAATTACAATCCCAAATAACTGTCGATATCTTACTAAATCTTTTCTTGGAATACCATAATCATTTAAAACCGTAGGCCTCTGATTATTATACACATTGGCAACGCCGAGTCCGCTTAAACCAGTAAAAGTATAGATATATGACCTCAAAAAATTATATTTATCCGTTGTAATTCTATATTGTATCTTATCTAAATTTTCTAAGTTAACAAACTCAATACTCGTTGGTGTTTGAACATATAATTTGTTTTCAAAAACCCTCTTTAATGTTCCTTTTAAGGTTTTACCTCTTGAATAATTTAATACTACGTATTGAGGCTTTTTAATATCTAATATAATTTCTTCTGCCCTTAAAAAATCCATGCCTTTGTACATAGCAGTTCTATCTTTTTTTGTAAATATAGGTTTCGAGTTAACCTTATTTTGTAATTTTTCAAATTCAATTTTATTTAAGATTAGGCTATCAATTACAGTTTTTTTATTAATTATCTTTGTAAGGCTAACTTTATATACAGTTTTTGATAATTGTATAAACTGAGCATTCTTAAAGCCTTTCTCATTTGGAAATATTCTATAAAAACGATTTTCATGGACATCAATAATTGTACCAACATTTTGGCTTAAAACAACAACATCAGTTTTACTATATATAAATGAAATAAAAAGAAAAAAATATAAAGTTTTGTAAATCATTTTAACTACTTAAAAGTTAAATGATGTTTCAATAGTTGTTTGTTTTATAGGCTCTAAGTTCCCTATGCCATTTTCTCGATAAAATTGTCTAAAATCCCAAATAAGACTCACCCCTTTGCTTAGCTCGTATCCTATCTTATACCCCATGATGGTGTTAATTGAAGGGTTTGTAAAGTCAAAAGGATTATCATCATTATTTCTTTGAAAGTAAGCTGAAGCTGAACTTATTTTTGGAATATTTTCCGTATTAAGGCTTAGAAAAGAACTAAAACTTTTTATTTCTGAGGTATCAGATTTCATATTTGCATACGACGCAGTAAAGTTAATAATGTTAAATAAATCAAAACCGGCTGAACCATATAATCCGCTAGAAGAGTTTGAAGAAGAGTTGTCAAATGTACTAAATACATTCATATCTTTTGTTCTTATAATTGTCTTATCGCCTTCTAGAGCAGTAGAAATTCTGTTTAAATCATATGCTTGATCAAAAAAGTTAGGAACATAAGAGTCTCTTATTAATCTATATTCCATAGAAAGATCAATAAAACCAAATAACCTTGATCTCAAACCTGGGATTGTGATTCCAGTCCCAGACCTTTTCTTTCGTGTAAATGTGGTGTCGGAATCCACAATATTTACAACACCTGGGAAAGTTAATTTATTGTATTCAGTGTAAACTTTTAATGAAATTAATTTTGAATTTAAAATTGGATAGCCAAGATCAAAACCTATGGCAGAAGTTGCAGCTTTATTATTTTTAAGACTAAATGGTGTAGCTTTTAATGCAATTGAATCATCCCCATCCAAATCATAGAGGTTATCTCCATCTGCATCTATATCCCAATTAGCCGGATCTAATTCATCATGAGGGTCAGGAATGCCATCCCCATCAGTATCATTCCATAAATTAAGACTATCCGGAAAATCATCAAACACATCAGGGTAACTATCTCCGTCCTTGTCCTTTAATCCTGAAAACATATTTTGATCTAAAATATAATTAAAACCAACTGTTAAAGGGATATCCTCTGATATGGTATAAGAACCCCTAAAACCTGTAATTGTTCCACCTCTTGAAATATCCTTTAAGTTGGCAAAAAATATCTCTGTGCTAACTGGACCTACATTCACCCCAGTATTTAGACCAACCCTTCTTATGCTTGGGAACTCCATCATATTAGAATAATTATTCATAAGACCACCGTAACCAAAAGTCATACCTTCAATAGAACCATATTTTCCCCAAAAGACTTCAGACTTCTTACCATATTTTATGTATAATATTTTATCTAATAATAAACTTAGATCTTCTCCTATCTCCCATTCATCATATCTTATATTCCCATTATTATCTAAATATAAAACCAAATCAAGACCGAATCCCACTTTACCAATATTTATTTCTGGTCGAAGAGCTATTTGATTATATAGGACATCGTCTATGGTTACTGAACCTATTCCTAAACCCATCGCAAATGGGTCAGCTGGAGGCTCATTCATAGGAGGTTCTGTAGTCTTTTCTACGCTCTCTTTTTCTTCAACTTCTACTTCCTTAGTATCATTTGTCTCTGCAGGCTCTTCTTCTTTTAGCTCTATGAGTTCTGGTTTTTCTTGAATTAGATTTTCAGTTTTAGACTTCTGTTTTTTAGTTTTTTCAAAATTTGTTTCTTCTTCATTTTTGATCTCAGGTAAGTCTTCGATTTCTGGATCTTCAGGATATTCTTGCAAGGATGAAGGTGCTTGGACCAAGTTACCACTTGAATTACTAACTGCTTTTTGACCTGCTCCAACATTAACAACTTCTCCACTTACCATATTGAGGACTTCAAACAGACCCTCTTTACATATAAACTGATCAACTCCAGACTGTGAAACTATTGCTGCAAACTGTGTGCCTTTTACACTTGCAACTGAAACAGGTGTCTGGATTCTATATGTTTTTGTTCTATTTTCTTTTTTAACATCATTTAATAAGGTTCCATATTCTAATTCAACGGTTCGAGAATTTCGAGTATCCATAAATGCGAATTTTGTATTTTCTCGAATTTTTATTACAGAACGATCATCAATATATATGATCGCACCAAAAGATCGCTCACCCACTTTAATTTCATCTCCATTAGATATTGGTAAACCTATTTTTGCTCTTTCTGAAAAAGTACTCATACCTAATCGCTTCAAATAAACATTTCCGTCTACCTTCACTAATCTTGCAATTATTTCACCATTTACAGATGTACAAACTGATATAAATATTAAAAAAAGCTTGATATAGAACATCATTATATATTGGACCTTATTTTATTGTTATGAATTTAGTTTTTTAAAGAGCGATAGACCAGTGCCTCAATCGAAATAAATTCAATACCTAATTCATTACTTAAAGCAATTTCGCATGTTCGACTAGAAGAAACACCAATAGCAGACTTTAGGGGAAAGTGCGCTGACCTCTTTATTGAATTTTTAGTAAGCTCAGGGTACTTAAGTCCTCTATCACCACCCATCCCGCAGCAGAAATCTTCTTTCCTGTCTTCAATAGCCTCAACACAATTTTGAGCAATTGAATGAATTATAGATGTAGGACCAGCAGGTTGATCAGAACAAACTGAATGGACATAACATGTTAGGTTTAATTTTTTAATACTTAACCTACTTTTAATAGTATTTAAAAAATCCAAAGAATCCATAATTTTGATTTGTTCAAAATTCATACTCTTTCTGATTGTTTCTGTACATGGACTCATATCAATTATGATAGGTACGTTATATTTCCTGTATGCTTTTTTTATTTGGTCAATCAACATACCTTGAATAATACCACCTGATTTAGTGTATCCCTTAGATGAAAAAGCCATTCCGCAACATAAGTCATAAGATTTATCCATCATTAAAACTTTTAATGATGCTTTTTCAGCAATTTTAACAATGTACTCTGATGAACTAACATCTGAGTTATCCGTAGAAACGACTCTATTAATACATGTTGGAAATACTATATAATCAGGATTAGATATTTTTTTTATTTTTCCAATTTTATTAATTTTAATTTTACTAACAGGTATAATGGGTATACGGTTTTCACTAATTTTATTGACATAATTTGATAACTTATTAAAAATACTTTCACCTATCACTTTTTGAAGTGAGATAAACAACTTCAGTAAAAATCGAATTAAAGTAATAAATAAGTTGAATTTTTTTACAACTACCCTTAACAATAAACCTTCTTTTTTACTAACAGACCTTAGTTCTTTAACCAATTTTCCCGTATCTATATTTACAGGACATTCTATCGCACATAGACCATCTGTGACGCATGTATCACTTACACCATGTTGAAGTATTTTTTCTTCCTCGATTTGGAGTGTTAGACCTTGTGTCTCCCTCATTATTGCAATTCGCTGCCTAGGTGTAAAGGTGTATCCTCTACTTGGACAAATATTTTCACAAAAGCCACACTCAACACAAGAATCTACTATTTTGTTTACTAATGGTGTTTTTTTTATATTTTTAAGGTGAATTTTAGGATCAGAGGATAATAAAACATTTGGATTTAAAATTCCATTTGGATCAATTGATTTTTTTAATTTCCACATCATTTCATATATAGGCCCACCCCACTCAGTTTCTACAAATGGAGCCATATTTCTGCCAGTTCCATGCTCAGCTTTCAAAGAACCATTGTATCGATTTAGCGTTAAATCAGCTAAGTCATTCATCATAAATTCATAATTTTTAATACCTGAATCAGAGTTAAAGTCAACCGACGTTATAAAATGAAGATTACCATCTTTTGCATGACCAAAAATAACTCCATCATGAAATTTTCTTTTGGTGAATATTCTTTTGAGTTCATTAATTACAGGAGCTATACTACCTATATCGACAGCTATATCTTCTGTTATAACACTTTTACCATCTTCCCGAAGAGCACCTATTGTTGGATATAACCCTTTTCTAATTTTCCATATTATATCTCTATTATTTTTATCAGTTACAATTAACGTTGACCTAATATTGCTGTTTTTATCTGAATATTTTTTTGTTTCTTTAATTAGTGAGTTTATTTCATTTGGAAATTCATGTTGATATTCTATCAATATTCCAGTGCTTCCTGGCATTATTGAATCAAATTTATAAGGTGAATTTTTATAGTGCACAGCTGTTCTCAAAGATGCATCATCTAAGAATTCAATAGCTTTTGCACCAAGATCTTTATAGAAAGGAATGGCCTTGCATGCCTCCTCTGGACTATTAAATATTATTAGACCAGTCCCTATATTTTCATAGGTTTGGATTGTATTTAATATGGTACTTATGATAAATCCAAGAGTACCTTCTGAACCAATTAGTAAATGGGCAAAAATATCTATTGGTCGATCAAAGTCAATAAATGCATTCATTGAATAACCAATGGTATTTTTAATTCTATATTTATTTCTTATTGTGTTTAAAATTTTAGAATCTGTTTTAATGGTTTCTTTTATCTTTGTGATTGTAGCACATAAAATTTTCTCTTTCTGAATAAACCTCTCATTTTCATTTGGGTTATCCGTATTATAGACATTTCCATTAGGGAGCATAAAACTTAAACTTTTTAATGTATGATATGCATTGAACTCTGTTCCGCAAACCATCCCAGATGAGTTATTTGATAAAATTCCACCTATTGTAGCAGAATTAATAGATGCAGGATCAGGGCCTAATTTCGTTTTATATGGTGAAAGAAATGAATTTGCATGAGCAGCTACTACCCCAGGTTCTAAGTGAATAGATTTACCATTATCTAAGATCTTGAACTTTTTCCAATTATGAAGGATTTCAGCTATAATACTATTAGAAACAGACTGTCCCGAAAGCGATGTGCCTCCAGCTCTAAAGGTTACCGGAGTTTTTGAAGCATTAGCAAATTCCAATAGGTTTCTTACATCATGTATATTTCGAGGTTTTACTACAGATTCTGGCATAAGCCTATACATACTCGCATCTCGGGCATATGCAGATCGAGTTATTCGATCCGTAAAAACTATTTTTTCATCTATCAAATCACTCGATTTTATCATTTACCTCTATCGTAAGCATCTAGTATTATTTTTGGAACTTTTATAGCCATATTTTTTCTATAGTTAAAAGCAACCATTTTAAAAGTTGCAGCACACAAAAGACGGTTACTATTTTTTTTTACTATTACTGAATCAATATCGTAGCTAGTATTCCCAATTCTTGAAATTTTATTTCCAATTTCAAGAGTTTCGGGATGAGATATCTGGTGGAAATAGTTTACCTCTAAAGAAGCTAATATAGCACTTTCATCCATTTCTCGTGCAAGCCCTGGATATCCTAACTTTTCGTAGAGCTCTACTCTAGAGGACTCCATATAGGTTAGATATGTAGTATGGTTCAGATGGCCAATAGCATCCATATCTCGCCACCGAGTCTTTATTTCAGTCCAAAATAAGAATTTACTTCTCTGTATATTATTTTTATTAATCATAATAAAAATTAAACAAACTATTACAACTCACATATGAAAAGATGTAACAACAAATATTATTTTTTGTAAGTTATTATGATGAAAATTTTACTTAAAAGTTCTTTATTAGTGCTCTCATTTATTATGAGCCAACCTAAAGAACAAATAGAGTTTCAGCTTAATACAATATCAGGTGTTATTTTTAATGCTGCAGATTCAACCCCATTAATGGACCTTAAAGTTGAGATATTAGCAGGGAATAATATTCTAAAAGATTCAACTTTCACCGATGAGAACGGATATTACAGAATGGAAAATGTTGGATTTCTTTGGAAGCCTAAAATGAGATTTTCGCTTCAGAATTTTCAAACTAAATTATACAAACTTGATCCAGAAAAGCTTGATAGTCTAAATGATATGCTAATTGGAGAGGTTGTATTTCCTGTCCCTGATGAAGATCAAATACCTGAGCTAAAAAGAAGTACAATTAAATCCCGCGCTGAAATGTTTTTCATAAAACATAACGTTTTTTATAATTTAAAAGATAATCAAAGTGCCGAGAGGATTGTAATTGACACATGTATAGCAATAGAAACTGATCCTGGTTTTATTGTAATAAAGATTAATGACATAATATATGATGTAGCAAGATGCTATGTACCTCAAGAAGGAAAATATGAAAACCTTTCATATATTTTAAAAAGCTTACTTACAGAACCCATTTTTGAAAAATCCGGAAATCCTAAGTTTCTACCAGATAGACTTTTAGAACCAAATGTATTATTTGGTTCAATTATTGATTTTAAGTCTGGAGAAAAAATTATGGGTACAGAAGTTTACATACCAGCTTTAAGACAAAGAAGAATTTCAGATGAAGATGGTAAATTTGCATTTACAATAGACAAACCCGGTATATATGAAATATTATTAGATCCCTTGGTCAATAAAACATCTAAGAAGATGGGAAAGTCTTACGTAATCATTAAGACGAATAAAGGTGGATGGTACAAGTCCAACCAATATTTATTAAATTGAAATTCATTCCTTATTCAAAACTTTTTCTTACACTTATTATATACATTATGGAGTTAATTATGTCTCAATCAAATATCGCAACTTTAGGAGGAGGCTGTTTTTGGTGCGTAGAAGCTGTCTATCAACGCGTAGAGGGAGTGATTCAAGTGAAACCAGGCTATGCTGGAGGTCATATAAAAAATCCGACATACAAAGAAATCTGTACAGGTAACACAGGACATGCTGAGGTAGCTCAACTTACTTTTGATAATAAAATAATAACCTATGAACAGATATTGAATGTTTTTTGGCAAGCTCATGATCCAACAACATTGAATAGACAAGGGAACGATAAAGGGACTCAATACAGATCTGTAATCTTTTACCATGATGAAAAACAGAAAGAGATTGCTATGAATTCATTAAAAAATGCCGATAAATCCAACTATTGGCCTGATCCTATTGTAACTGAGATAACAGAAATTAATAGTTACTCTGATGCTGAGGACTATCATAACAATTATTACAATGATAATAAGAATCAACCATACTGCATGTTTGTCATTAAACCAAAACTTGACAAATTAGATAAACTTGGAATTATAGATTAAATTTTCTTAGAATACTCTTTTATAGTATCAATAAGTGCATCAACTCCAGACTCAGGCATTGCATTATAAATTGAAGCTCTGAACCCACCAACAGAACGGTGCCCCTTTAGAGTTTTAAGGCCTCTCTTATCACAAAATGAAAGGAAATCTGCATCATTGTTATTGCTGTTTGAAAAAACAAAAGGAACATTCATATAAGAGCGATCTTCTTTTTCTACTGGACAATAAAAATGTTCATTAGAATCAATCTCATTATAGAGTTTTTGTGCTTTTTGAATATTTGCTTTTTCTATTTTCCTTAGACCACCATTTTTCTCTAACCACTTTAAAGTTTCATTTACTACAAAAACTGAAAAAACTGGAGGGGTATTAAACATTGATTTTTTTTCAACATGAGTTTCATAATTTAACATTGTATGTAATTTTCGATGATTTAAACCAACTAAATCATCTCGGATAATAACGAGTGTTACGCCAGCTGGTCCCATGTTTTTTTGAGCTCCTGCATATATTAGTCCAAATTTTGAAACATCAAATTTTCGAGAGAAAATATCTGAAGACATATCGGCAACTAAATAACTTTCTGTTTTGAGAGGAATTGGAAACTTTTGAAATTGGGTTCCATAAATTGTATTATTGCTCGTAATATGTAAATAGGAAGAATTTTGATTTTGACTAAGATTTTTTGGAATATGATTAAAATTTGTTTCTTTTGATGTGCCTGAAATATTCACATTTCCAACAATACTACACTCTTTTATTGCCTTAGTAGACCATGAACCAGTTTCTATATAATCAGCAACACCATCTATTGGTAATAGATTTAGAGGAACCATAGAGAACTGAGAAGAGGCACCTCCTTGAAGCCATAAAGGGTGATAATTACTGGGAAGATTTAATAATTCTTTTACTCTTTTTGTCGCCTCATCAAAAAGATTCATAACATCTATACTTCTGTGGCTCATTTCCATGAGACTAATACCTGAATTATTATAATCTAAAGAGGCTTTTGATGCTGCTTTTAGTACATCACTAGGTAAACATGCTGGACCAGCGCTGAAATTGAATATTTTCATATTGGTTCTAATTATAATTAAAAGGTTATTAAATAGTATAAAAAATACTATATATAAGCGAAAAATTACTTTAATAATTAATGTAATTAATTCAATTTATCTTTAGAACCCTCTTTTCTTTTTATTTGGTCTTCTCTTTCCTTTATAATCTTTAAACTCATTTTTCATATCCCTCACCATTCCTTGTTTAAAAACAGTAAGTATAGCTATTTGTTTTGGCGACAATATATTTTCAACATTAAGTAAAAACTCTTTTCTTATATCAATCTTTAATTTTTGAATTTTAAAATATCTTTCTTGAATATTTCTTACACCAGTTTTAGAAAAAGTTCTGTTATCACTTAAGTCTTTTTGCACATTATCTCCTATCTCTCTTTCCTCATCATTCATTTTCTTTATATCTTCCCTGAACTGTCTAAATTGTGGAAAAAATGATTCCGATTGTTCAACTGTCAGTTCCAACTTATCAGTAAGCCTCCAAATCATCATATTCTCCATTCTCTGTTTCTTTGAATTTGATCGACTATTTGAATTTTGAAACTCACTCGGGTGATTATGAAGTCTCTTCTCTTGTGAAAAAAGTAAAGTTATAGATAATAATATTAAAAAATATTTCATAATTGCTCCTCTTTTATTAGGTTTACTTCATCAAAAAACTCTAGGGTTTCCCAAATTTCTCCTGAGACAAAAATAGTTTCAACTAAATCTTGAAAATATATGCTATCAACTAATAAAGAGTCACTCTCATAATTTAGGAATTCAGAATATTTACCTATTTCAGTATCGGAAAAATTTTTAAGGTGATTTTTTTCTTCCTGTGTTTCAATTGGTCTCATAAAATTAAATAATATTAATATTAAAGAGAAAATTGAAACAGAGTACTTTAGCGTTCTATTTTTTTTATTTTCATTGATTTTATTATGTAAGGTATCAATAAATTTTTCTTCATTTACTTCCCCATCATAATTAATATGATATTTTTTTAATTCATTTTTCAAATCACCCATTATTTTAAAATTCCTTTAAGGTTATTTACCGCGTGATGAAAATGTACTTTAGCTGTTCCAAAGTTAATTCCCATGACATACCCAATTTCTTTATATGGTAATTCTTCTGCAACCCTAAGCATAACAACTTGCCGTTGTTTTAGTGGTAATTTACCAACCGCATTCCATAATTCTTTTCGAGTCCAGGAAGTTTCAAGTAACGTATCATATTCACCTTTTTCAACCGTTTGATCCAAATGGAGTATATTTCTCCATCTATTTCTTTTAAACCATGTGTTCGCAGTATTCATATTCACACGGTAGAGATATGTTGTGAATTTTGATTGAAAATTAAATTTCATTAAGTGCTTGTTTAATTTAATAAATACATCTTGTGCTAGATCTTCAGATTCCATTTGATTGGAGGTGATATTATAAAAAAATCCAATTGTATTTTTAAGATGTCTAATAACTAGTGCATTATATGATTTCATATCACCTTTTTGGAATTTTATTATTAGTTCTTTATCAATATCAATCATACTCTAATAAATTATACTCATTATTTTAGTAAAAGTTAAAAAATAGTCTATATTTATTTTATTATCTGTAATTTTCAAACATGTCAAAAACTACAGCGAATCAAAAACAAAAAGAGGCTATAGAACATCCTTTAGCACCTTTAATGATTCTCGCAGGTGCAGGGACAGGGAAAACGTTTACATTAGAATCTCGAATTATTTTCATGATAAAAAATCATAGTGTAGACCCTAAGCATATTTTAGCTATTACTTATACCGAAAAAGCTGCAAAAGAACTAAAAAGTAGAATAATAAATCAAGTCGGTAAAATAGGTGACAACATTACGATAAAAACTTTCCATTCTTTTTGTTATAAGATTTTACAAGATTATGGGAAGCATGTATCTTCACAGTTATTAGACCAAAGTGAAGCTATACATATTTTTCTAGAGCGCTTTGATGAATTGGGTCCTTTTAAATCAAATGAATTTCCAATGGATCCACAAAAAGCGATCATTAGTAGTTTTATTCCTTTTTTTAATCGAATGCGTGATGAGTTAATAAATCCATTAAAAAAATCAATTCCAACTTCAGAATTGATTGATGATGAGATCAAAGCACAACTTGCAGATTTAAAAAGAATTTATCCATTATTTCAAGAATGGAAAAAAAAAATGAATGTGATAGACTATGGTGATATGATTCTATCCTGTTACAATCTTCTTAAATCAAATAATCAAGTCTTGAACTTGGTACAAGATAAATTTAGAAATATCATAATAGATGAATTTCAAGATAATAACTATGCGTTAAATGAAATTATAAACTTGATAAGTGATAAAAGGAAACAGATTACAGTTGTTGGTGATGATGATCAGGTTATTTATAGTTTTAGAGGTGCAAATATGTATAACATAAAAGCATTTCAAAATAAATATAAATTTCATAATTCATTTAAATATATATCACTTGAGAAGAATTATAGATCCTCTCAATCAATTCTTAACCTTGCAAACTCTACAATTAGCAATAATGTGGATAGAATGGAAAAAAACCTAGAAGCAGAGCAATCATATGAAAATATAAAACCAATTAGGTTTTGGGGAGAAAAAGAAGATCAATTAAATTTTTTAGTTAAAGAAATTAAATATTTGAAAGAAGATTCAATCTCTCTCAATAATATTGCTGTTTTATGCAGGACCCACAATCAATGTTCCATTATAGCAGATGTTTTACAAAAAAGTGGAATATCAACTCAACCTAGATTTAGTAGCTTTTTTCAAATAAAAGAGATTCGAGATATTATTTCGTGGTCTCAGGTTGTCGCAAATGGACTCTATAAAGAAACTGGTTTTTATAGGATAATTGAGCAAAACTGTGGTTATATGACTGCTAATAAAATTTATAATTATTGTAATAAAAAAAAACCGACCTCTTATTCTAATCTTATTGAAAATGATAAACTTCTTTTAAATAAATATCCAAAACTTCTAGAAATAGTAAGTTTAGTAAAAGCTCTTAGAAGGTCTCTGGCAAAACGTTCTGCAAGTGAGGTTATTTGGGAGATTGTTACTAGAATAAATCTCTTAACTGAAAAATCAAAAAAATATACCTTAGACGATCATTTTGTATTGTTAAATGTAGGCAATCTATTGAAACGTTCACAAGATTTTACAAAACGAAATCAAATCAAATCCTCATTGAGTTCATTTAATATCTACATAGAATCAATTATGAATACAGGTGGGCTTCCTTCAATCTTACCAACTAACCTTAAAAAAAGGAATGGAGTTATTGTAAATACTATACACGGAGTTAAAGGTGGCGAATTTCCAATTGTATTTCTTCCATTTTTAAGATCTGCTAGTTTTCCATTAAATTTTAGAAAAGAAAAGGTTATCAGCAAGCCGCCTGATCAATGGCTAAAGTATAGTCAAAGCACTGATTTGACTAGTAAAGAGCATCATATGCAAGAAGAACGAAGATTGTTTTATGTAGCAATCACAAGAGCTAAAGAAAAGCTTTATTTATTAGTCCCTAAAAAAGCAACTTCAAAATTAGTTAAAGAATTACCTGACCATTTACTAGAGGATCATACAATGAATACAGAAGAAGATCTATCCATCAATACATATTCTAATCTTAGGGTTAAATATGAAAATTTATTACAGAATGCATTAACCATGGAAATGTATGATGAAGTAATAAACCTAACTCAGGCTCTATCAAAAATAAAGGATTATGAAAATAAACTAAAAATCACGTGGGGTGAAGAGGAATGGGAAATCACCTTGAAAAATGAGCTGAGAGCGAAGTTTCAGCCTGAAATACCAGAAACGCTTAATCTTTCAGCTAGTGCAATTGAAACATATCAATCGTGTCCTTTAAAATTTAGATTTGGAAGAATAGATGGAATTCCTCAAAATGCTAAAAAGCCACAACTTATTTTTGGAAATATCATACATCTAGTTTTACAGCGTTTTCATGAACCAAATAAAGAAATTTCTAAAGAACGAATACTTAGATTATTAGATGAAGAGTGGAAAAAAGATGACTTTGACTACTCCGTTCGAGAAGAAAAATTTAAAGAACAAGGTATTGAGATTTTAATTGACTATGTGGAGAATATTAAGGATAACATTCCAAATGTCATACGAACTGAAGAACAATTTAATTTTAGCTTAGGATCAATCACTATTCGTGGTGCAATTGATCGGATAGATAAAATTGGTGAAGGAGTTGAAATAATAGATTATAAAACCAGTAAAACTTCTTCTGCGGCAAAGTCTAACCTCCAACTTGCAATTTACTCCATGTATTTAGAGCAGCTAGAGGATCCATTACTTGGCGGAATTCCTTTTAAATCATCATTATATTTTTTAAGAGATAAAGAAAAACCTATTCGCGATCATTCCTTTACAGCAGATCAAATAGCTAATTCCAAAGAAGAAATTATAAGTGTAGCTGCTGGTATACGAAATAAAGAATTCGAACCAAAAACTGGAAAGCATTGTGATTGGTGTGATTACAAAGCATTAGCATGCCCCGCATGGGAAAAGTAATAAATTCTTAAAACTACAAGTAGAATAGAATCTATTTTTTCAGAATCTGATACTCTATTCTTCCTGTTAACTTATCTCCAGAAAAAACAACTGTTTTAGGTACTCCTAAGGACGAAATAGTATCATTTATAGTTGAAATAACTTCATCAAAAATACCTATAGTTAAAGAAGTATCTAAATTTGAGTCAATTATATATATAAAAGACGAATCTGATGATGTTATGCTTAAATCTTTAATGACTAATGTAGATAGGTAAATATCATCCTCTAGTAGGGATATATCTAAATCCCATTTTAAATTATCTGAATAATCATCGGCTAATATTGATAATGAAAAGTAATCTACATCATTAATTACAGCTGGTATATTTTCCAATAATCCATCCTCATAATCAGGTGGAGAAACACATGATGGTAATAAAAGCGATATAAGCAGAGATAATTTTATTGATAATTCATTCATTTTTTAGATTCCATTTTTGTATTCGTTTTACCAAGTTGTAATTCTGATATTTTTTCCATTGGTTTTTGTAATGCTCTTAATCTTGGTCCAGTTAAATCTTCGTAATGATTTGATAAAGAATTAATAGACTTTCCTAAAAAGTCTATTTTTTGAGTAAAGTGCTCCCATTGAGCTTTAAAAACACCAACAAGTTCCTGCATCTCGCCTGCTTTTTGTTCCATTGAAAAACTTGATACAGCCTGTCTAATAAGGGAAAGGATAGCATAAAGTGTAACTGGAGAGCATAACATTATTTTATTTTCCAATGAGTAATCTATTAAAGAATTATCCTCTTGGTTTAAAAAGGAATATATACTTTCATTTGGTATAAACAGTAAGACATAATCTACTGTTGTTCCCTCAGGGTCAATGTATGATCTTTTGGAAACTTCTTTAACTCTATTTCTAACGTCTTTGATAAAAGCCTTTTTTTCAACATCTCTGTCATGCTTGTTTTCGGAAGCAATATACTTTTCATAATGAGCAAGTGGAAATTTAACATCCATATTTAGTGATTTTTTATCTGGTAAAAAAAATGTGAAATCAGGTCTATCCGATCCAGATTGCATTTGCTGTTTATAGTTAATCCCTTCAGTTAAACCAATAAATTGGAGGATATCTTCCACCATTCTCTCTCCCCATTGCCCCCTTGATTGAGAACTAGAAAGAATTTGTCTTAATTGAGACGTTGTACTAGAAAGCTCTCCAACACTCTTTCTGGATTCTTCCATCTGGGATTTCAGAGCAATTGTATTATCTGACAAGTTCTTTAAATCATTTTTCATTACTTTTAGCGTCGAATCAATCAGTTCTTTTTTTTGAATTAATTGTTCATCAGATTTTCCAATTAAAGTATTGAACTTATCCTCAGCTAATTCAAGAAACTTTTTTTGATTATCAACAAGAGCTTCATTTGAAAGTGCTGCGAAGACTTTTTCTATTTGATTTTGATTACTGTGAATTGAGTCTATTTCTTTTTGACGAAAGTACCAAACTCCAATAGAACCAATTATTACCCCAAGGAAAAAAGTTAAAGTTGTATCTAATTGCACTTATTTAAAGCGTAAGAGAAAAAGAATCGACTAAAATTCCTGGACAAGCTGTAGCACCCAAGGACCGTCCACCATAAGTTCCTACTTCCGGGTTACTGTATAATCGATCTTCAACTTCTGAAAGTTGATCACCAAAGAACCTATAAAAAGAGTCGTCAAACCTCATTGTTTCAATTGGAGCTACTATTTCTCCACCCTCAACCCAAAAACAAGCATATCTAGTTAGACCCGTGATACGACCTCCTGGATTGTCACTCCAATTTAAGTAATGAATATTTGATAAAAACAATCCTCTATCCAGCTCTTTAACCACATCATTTTGATTCAAATTCCCAATAGCCATTCTAGGAGATCTTAAAAATTCTCCATTTTCTGCATAGTTAGATTGGAGTCCATATTCTTTTGCAGACCTGGAACTAATAAGCGTATTCTTTAATTTGCCTGCCTCAATCAATGCTAGTTCATCTGGTGCAACTTCGCCATCCGAATTAAACTTAGGACAATAGCCTGGAGAAAAATCTTCAATCACGGAGAATTTCGGTGAAAGCCTAGCATCATTATGTCTCATTTTACCAAATCCACTACAGCCTTGCCTCAAGGAAGCCTCACTTATACCATTCCATGAAAACATTCCAAGAAAATCTGATACTGCAGCTGATTCAAACCATGTTCTATAATCACCTGTTTTAATTTTTATAGGCTTTCTCTCCATCAACGATAATTTTTCTTTGCTCCTATTTACATAACTTTCATATTCATCTTGATTCCAGTCGCTTCCTGAAAAAGAGCCTTTCACCATTTGATGATTTGAAGTGACTAAAGAATAGTCCAAACTATATGTATCTGTTTCAAACCAATGATTTTGTCCTTTACTATTCGCATTGCCTCTGAACATTTTTCCGTTTGCTAAAATCCCAACAAAGTCAGTACCTGACATGGCAGGTAAAATTGCATCAATAGAATCTTCAAATTTTAGCCCACTTGCCTCTTTGACCACATTACTTGATCCTAAGTTTTTTGGTAGTACTAAGAAAGGATCTTCAGGTAATTCATTGGCTTCATTCCTCATTCTTTCAATTTCATGCTTACCTCTGGCTAGATCAATTTCCATATTACCAGAAATTGTAAAACCACCTCCACAAATTCTATTATTTGAAATAAACTTGAGTTCAATATCGGCATCATCTACAAGCCCGGTTTGTCTTACTGATGCATTATTAAATCGTATAAACTGACTATTTTCACCTGAAAAAGATAAAATAACATCTTCATCAGATTTCAATTCTTTAAAAAGTGATTCACTGATACTTTTAAAAACTTTTTTCATTACACGCCTCCAAAAACTTGAATTTTATCGAATAAACATGCTGGTGAAGCATGACCTACCCTTATTACTTGATTAGGTTCCCCCTTACCACAATTTGGAGTCCCATATATACCAAAGGTATCGCTGTTCCCTACACCTTTAAGACTATTCCAAAAAGGAGTAGAAACACCTCTGTAATTAGGGTTTTTAAGTACTTTTGTCAATTTTCCATTTTCAATCAACCTTCCGTATTCACACCCGAATTGAAACTTGTTTCTATAGTCATCAATCGACCATGATTTATTACTCTCAACATAAACTCCATGCTGAACTTCTGCGATTAATTCATCAAAACTCTGATTACCTGGCTCTAGATTTATATTTGCCATTCTATCAATAGGCGCTCTATTCCAACTACTTGCTCTAAAATTAGCAACACCATCCAAACCTGATCGTATCTGGCTTTCTTGCCCACCGAGCCCCCTTACGAGTAAACCATCTTTAATTAAATGTTCTTTGGTGGCTTTTAAACCACCATCATCGTATGCATATGATGCAAACTCAGATTCTAATGTTGGATCAAAAGTGATATTCATTAATTTTGATCCATACTGCAACTTTCCAAAATCTTCTAATTTAACAAAGCTCCACCCTGCATAATTTCTTTCGTCTCCTAGAATCCTATCGACTTCTAGAGCATGACCAATACTTTCATGAATTTGTAACATCATTTGATCTGGAGCTATTACCAAATCCATTTCTCCAGTAGGACAATCTTCTGCGTCTAATAGCTCAATCGCTTGCTCTCCAATTCTATTCGCATTCGCAAAAATTTCATATTTATCAAAATATTCCATTCCCATTTGCCTACACGTCCCACGCATTCCACCAAATGTCCGTGTCTGTTGATTTGATCCGTCTGCAGCTGTGGCACTAAGATCAAACTCAAACATTAAAAAGTCCTGATTTATATCACTTCCATTGGAACTGACAAACTTAAAATTTGATTCTATTACTTGACAAAGTGAAGAAGCACTAACAATTTTATCATTTACTTTTAGATGATTATATGCTTCCAATAGCACCTCGTTTAGTCTACCAGCAGATAGTGAGTCTCTATCTTTTTCAAATGGAGAAGAATATGAACCTTGATGAGATGGTCTTGCTGATTCATCAAAAGAGTGGACTGAATGCCTTGATGCTATTTCTGCTTGTTTAAATGCTTTTTTTGCAGCCCTCGATATACCTTGAGAAGTCATATCTGGTGTACCAAAATAACCAAATTGACCATTAACCAATACCTCGACCATTATTCCATGTGTTGATGCTGAAGCATTAACCACAGGCACACCATCTCGTATCATTCTTGGAGTATGAGCTTCATAAACCTCTCTTAAGCCAACCCAGTCAGCAGGAACATCAATAGCACTCAATAGTTTTTTAATATCTACATCTAATTTCATATCAATTCTCTTTTTTATTATTTATTAAACAGTCAAATATTGTTTTGTTTATATGCTCAAGTTTATAATTCAATCGTTTATTAACAAAGAAGGTTAGCTAAAAAGTATTAAAAATTAATTAGTATGCCACTAAGGCATTTAAGAACCTCTTTAAACATCATTTATCTGCCATAAAGTCAATTTAAGGTGTAAATACGTCATCGTTAAAAACCTGGAAGAGTTTTTGCATGTATTAATTGATTTTAATAAAAAATAAAAAGGGAGTAAAAATGAATATCATTTCATGGAAACCAAAACCAAAGGTATTGGTCAACGATATAGATTCAGTTTTAGATAGTTTTTTTCAAAATGATTGGTCATTTGAAAAGAGAAAAAATCTTGATGGAAATTGGGTTCCATCTGTTGATATATCTGAAAATGAAAAAGATGTTTTTATAATCACAGAATTGGCAGGTGTTAGAAAAACAGATTTGACAATAACACTATCAGAGAATCAATTAAAAATCAGTGGAATTAAAAATAAACCAAAAGAAATTGACGATCAAAGACAATATCTGAAAGGATCAAAATATGGTAAATTCGAAAAAATAATTAATATTTCTGAAAATATCATTGATGATAAAATAAATGCATCATTTAAAAATGGGGTTTTAAAGGTTATTTTACCAAAGCAGGAAAAAATTCCACCTAAAAAGAAAGTGATTCCTATTTCATAGAAAAAACCAAAATAGACCTGAGCAAAGACAGTTAACAACTCTTTGCTCAGGTCTTATTTTTAAGTATAAATTATTATTCTATTTTTAATAATTTAAAGTCTGTAAAAAAAGCATTAACAAAGAATAATAAAAGTATAACTTCTATGAAAATCAAGAATCATTATTTTAATCTTCCACTAGACTATTCCTCCCCAGATAAAGAACAAATTAATATTTTTGTTCGTGAAGTATTTAAAGATACAACTCATACCAAACTGCCATATTTAGTTTATTTTCAAGGAGGGCCAGGATATGAGTCTCCAAGACCCATTACTGAAACGGGATGGTTGAAATATGCTTTAAAATATTATAGAGTGTTACTACTTGACCAAAGAGGTACTGGAAAGAGTAGTCCAATCTGTAAGGAAGATTATGTTGATTTAGATATAGATGAATCTGCTTATAAGGTTTCACTTTACCGCGCAGATAACATAGTTCGAGATGCTGAAGAGATTCGTAAGAGATTAATCGGATCTGAAAAATGGTCTTTACTTGGACAAAGTTTTGGTGGATTTTGCTCTACCCACTATCTTTCATTTTACCAAAACAGCCTTGATAAAGTTTTTATTACTGGCGGTCTCCCCCCTTTAGATGCTCATCCAGACGAGATATACAGGAGGACATATAAAAGAGTAATAAGTAAAAACAAACTTTTCTATCAACAATTTCCAGAAGCTAAAAGTAATGTATTAAAAATTGTTGACTATTTACGTTTAAATAAAGTCATCTTACCGAATGGAGAAAGACTTACGCTACAACGATTTCAGCAATTGGGCTTAAATCTTGGATTTAGTGACGGGCTAGCAATATTAAATTATTTATTTGAGGATGCTTTTTCAAAAAATAAGATGACCTATACTTTTTTAAAAAATATTCTTACAAAACAAAGCTTTGACACAAACCCGATATTTACCATACTGCATGAAGCTTGTTATGCCCAAAACTTCAGTACCAATTGGTCTGCCTATAAAATTAAAAATGAATTCAATGAATATAACAACAAAGAGAGCGCCTTTCATTTTACAGGTGAGATGCTTTATCCTTGGATGATGGATGAGTATAAAGAACTAAGACCTTTTAAAGAGGTCGCTAACAGGCTAGCAGAAAAAGATGACTGGCCCATTTTATACAGCTCAGAAACCTTGAAAAACAATAAAGTACCAACTGCCGCAGCAGTATACACTAATGATATGTACGTAGATAGAGAATATTCAATGGAAACAGCTTCAAAGATTAAGAATATCAAAGTTTGGGAGACAGATCAACTTGAACACAATGGACTAAGAAGCAGTGGCGAACTTGTGTTGAAGACTTTATTTAAAAGCTTAGATCAAAACCTTTAGAAATCTTTACTTTGGAAAGGTATGTTTAAATTTCTCGCTTCTTTTTTCAAAGACTTTCTAAAGTAACTTGGTCCACTATAGAAAATTCTTCTTTTCAAGGCATTTTCTTCTTTAAGACCCTGTTCAAGTTCTAGACCCCAATTGGGCAAGCCAAATTTTGATTTCCCCCATATATTATCAATTAACGTAACATCGGTTTTTGTATTAACTATATCCGTAGACATATACATTAATTTTTCTGATACCTCATGGGATGATTTATTAATAAAGAATATATTGTAACTAAACATATTTAACTTTTCTTCACTTTCTATTTCATCCAAGAACTTTGTAAACCACTCAAAATAAGTTTCATTTTCAATTAACCAAAAAAGACTGATTTTTTGGATTCTATTTTTTTTTGAATCTGAATCGATGCGCATTGCTATATCTTGTAATATTGGAGCAATTCGAGAAATTCCATGCCCTGCACCTACTAATATTGCATGCTCGGTGTCTAAAATAGCTTTACTTGATGAGCCATAAGGACCATCTACTTTCAAAGGGAGGTGAAAGCCTTTTTTTTCTAAAGATTTTTTTAATATTGTATCATACATTTTTTTACTCCAATTATCAGAAGCTTTTATATGTAAGACTAATTCATTTTTTTTAGTTTTTTGAATAATATTAAAAGGGTGCCATTCTATGGGTGAAATAATATTACAGTTTAGATACAGGTAATCACCTGGTATAAAATTAAAATTAGTTGGTGGTTTAATTACAATTTCTAAAGTTTGAGAAGGCAATAATAATGAAGATACAAGATCAACGACAACATGGTTTTTCTTTCTATTTAGAAGAATATTGTAATAAGAAATCATTCTAGGAATTAGGATTGATTGAAAGAAACCAATATCTTGTACCTGTATTTCTTTATTTTTTTTATTAAAGGGTTTTGTTTCACCTTGAATTTCAAGACTTTTATTCGATGCTAACCATCTAATTGGATTAACTGCAAATCCTTCAATAAAATCAGGAAAATCCATTGCTATAGTCAAAAATTCATCAATATCAATGGATCCATTTTTATCTTTATCGGCTTTTTCAAAAAACTCATCTACAAGTAGTTTTAATTGAAAATCATCATAATCTAAATTATTCTGCACAAAGCTCTGACTAATTAAAACAGTTAATTCATTTTTATCTATGAAACCGCTTCCATCTAAATCATGCAACTTAAAAGCAAATCTTATTTTTGCATCTTTGGTTCCAAAAATAATTTCTTCAATAGTAGCAAGAAACTCATCATGATCAATTTTTCCATTCTTATCTTTATCAAAAATATCAAATAATCGATCAGATAATATCCTATTTGAAATCTCTAATCCTTCAAAAAATTCTTTCTTATCAATTAATTGATCCTCGCCAGCTATGACTCTGAATTTATTTTTCAGTTGAATCATAAAAGGGCCAGTTAGTTTATTTGATCTATTAAGCATTAATGTTTTAGATATTATGAATGAATATAGTTTCTTAATTTATACAATATACTTCAATCAATAATATAAATTAAAAGCTTCAAAATAAAATATGATATATGACACTATACTAGATACGATTGGTAAAACACCAGTAGTTAAAGTAAATAAAATAGCGAATGAATTAGACTGTGAAGTCTATGCTAAATGTGAGTTTTTTAATCCAGGAGGTTCTATAAAAGATCGTATCGGATTCAGGATGGTAGTCGATGCGCAAAAATCTGGGAGG
>ENA-ORDA01000819-ORDA01000819.1-marine-metagenome-genome-assembly--contig:-NODE-819-length-29190-cov-6.343420_pt1 | contig 29190 bp, 28 predicted proteins | sample MGYA00237778_ERZ508506 | MGnify/ENA primary metagenome ERZ508506 (study PRJEB26177, sample SAMN06267891) | marine metagenome | isolation source: Monterey Bay, California, USA | place: Pacific... | reverse complement strand
TGCTTCTTTAGCTCAGTTGGTTAGAGCATCTGACTGTTAATCAGAGGGTCCAAGGTTCGAGTCCTTGAAGAAGCGCACTGATAATGAGAGAGTTACGACTAATATAGTTGTAGCTCTCTTTTTTTTAATCAACATTAATTAAAAATTGACCTTATTTTTAGCTGATTTTCCATCTAAATCATTTACTAGATTTTTCTTACTCTAATGCATGATACTGTTGAAATAATATTTTTAAAGTTAATTCTCTTAAAAGATTTATTTAAATTTAAAAAATTAGATAAATATTTTTTATATTCATGCCTAACTTAAATTATAAAGACATGAAAAAATTTAAACATATATTTTTAATTTCACTTTCTATTACTTTTTTTTCTAGTTGTTCTACCACTAAAGTGACAATGAAAGGGGCTACACCAATTATAGAGCTTAAGAGTAGTGATTTTGATATTTCAAAACAACTTTCTGCTGAGGCTTCTGAAACTAAAATAATTGGAATTGATTTTAAAAGGCTATTTTCTTCTAAAGCTGCATCTATTGATGGAGAAGCTATTTCAGCTGCATCCATTCCAGTTGTAGGATCTTATCTTTCAAGTTTTGCAAAAGATTATGCTTTATATAATCTTATGGAAGATAATAAAGGGTATGATGTTGTCTTATATCCTCAGTTCTATACAAAAAGAGCTTGTCCAGTTTTAGGAATTTGCTTATTAACGGACATAACTAAAGTAACTGTTACTGCAAGGTTAGGAAAAATAAAATAACCTGATTAGATATTCTTAAAGCGTCAAGAACTTGGCGCTTTTTTCTATTTGAATAACTTACTAGGTAATCTCAAATAAAATCAAACTAAGCCCTGTAAGTATCAAAACCAAATGCTTTAAATCTTACAAAATGAAGAAACTTTTAGTATTTATATTTTCAATGTTAATGCTCTCATTTGTAAATTCAAATGCACAAAACGAGTTAAATCTATCTAAATACAGAAAAAAATTAAAAGTAAATACTGACAAACTATCGGGTGATAAAACTTGTAAAATTCCAAAGGGATTATTTAAACCTATCCAATTTAGAAAATCTTCAAAGGGAAATTATTATATGGCACTGCAACAAGGTGGTTCAGGTATTTATACTGGAACTGGTGTCACATTATATTTTGAAGATGGCAGTGAAATTAAAAAGTCAGATAAAGTAGATTATAATGAAAACTCATTGTCATCTACTTTGTTGTCTCTAACAGATGACGAGTGGGAAAAAGTGAAAACAATAAACTTAAAAGGAATAAAGATGCACATGTATGATATAATGGTCAAAAAACCTGAAAAAATCAGAGCTTATGCACACATAATAAGAGAACAATAACTAACCTCCCTTTGCTTTCTTAACTAAGTCAATTAACGTAATAACACCTATTATCTTTTGAATAGGATTTTTTTTTATTACTTTTTTTAAAAAAATCTAAAATGAAGAAGTTAATTATTATATTGTTTTTATCTCCAGTTTTTTTAAAGCTCAAAAACAAGCATATTTAGAGTCAAATTGGGGGATTTGTTATTATGATTTTGAAGCTGTTATTCCTGGAACTTCATTTTTAATTGGAAAAACAATGGATTTTAATAATAGATTTATTGATATGCAAATTGGGTTGGCCCTACCAACTGGAGTAACAGCAAAAATTGGAATTGGAAAATATTTTAATGATGAAAAAAAATCAAATATTAGTTTTGGGGTTAGACCATGGCCTTTACATGGTTATGCTCAATTAGGGTTTGACACAAAAGAAGGGAAAAGTGTTTTGCTTACATTTGAAGGCGGAACCGGACAAGAAATTTCATTTTTCTCTTACGGGCTAGTAACTGTTGGCTTTAGGTGGGATATATTTAAAAATAAGAAATAATCAATACTATTTCCCTTAACCCAAATCCAACTAATGAAAACGTTACAATTAGCATAAATAATTTTAATGGAAATATCCAAACTGAGGTTTACGACTTAATTGGAAATAGGCTTCAAATAAGTAATGAAACTACAATTAGCTTTCAAGATTATGCAAGAGGAATTTATCTTCTTAAAGTTGCTTATGGTGATAGAGTTGAGGAAGTGAAAGTGATTAAGGACTAACCTCCCTTTGCTTTCTTAACTAAGAGACGTTTTTTTTTGTTTTTCAATTTAAGTGTCAATTTATATATTAATATTTTTGATATTTAATTTTGATTATTACTTTTATAATGAAAATCAAATATTAAATATGTATCTAATTGAACATTTATTACACATTAACGCGCCACTAAACAAAGTATACGAAGCTATTAAGGAAGTAGAAAATATTAAGCAGTGGTATACCAATGATGTTGTGGAAAACTCGGACAAAACCAAAACCTTTAAATGGGGAGAAATGTTTCTTAATGCAAAATGTAATGAAATTGAAAATGAGAAAATTACTTGGGAATTTATAGAATCTTCTATGCCTATAGAATCGCTTTATATGACTTACGAGCTTAGCGAAAATGAAGGGAAAACTCGTGTAAGATTTTCATACGGTGCTTTTACTGAAAAGTCCGATTTTTATGCCAACCAAAATTTTAGTTCTGCAAAATATTTAGAAAGTTTAAGACAATTTTGTCAAACTGGAAATGGAGAAGCATTTGGGTCTGATTCTTACAGATCTTAATAAGTCACCTAGTAAAAACTATGATTTTTAATTAGGATATGCATTTTTCTTAAATTAATGGGTTAAAACCTATAAAATGAAGAAGGTAATATTCTTATTCATATTTCCTGTATTGTTTTTGGAGAGCAGATCTGGGTCTGTAGCTGCTGAAATAGTCAACGAAAATAAGCTAAGTTTTATAGAAAAGTTTGCAGGCACTTCTTGGACAAATGGTACAGATACCATAATTTTTAAGCACTTAAATGGAGAGATTTCAAACTGGAGTGATTTTGTAGGGCCAGAAATGTGGTATTTGCGTAGAGTTGATGGCCCATTTTTTATTTTGCCGTGTGAACAATGTTATACTGGAAATGAATGCCATATGTGTGGTTATAACGCTATTCGATTTAACGATGATTCCATAGAACTATTTTGGGATTACCAAAACGATTTTTTTGATGAAGGTGAAGGTGTTAAATTTTATTCCAATAAACAAAATGTCATTTCTTGTGTCATTTATAGGGGGGGATATTTTGAAGCATATGAATCGGCAGAAATTAATTGGTTTCCTTTAGATTCTGATCTTTCTTCTAAAACACAAGAATTTAATAATAATAATATAGCATTAGAAGAGTTTTTAAATAAAAAAACAATAGAAAAAAAAGAGACAGAAAAAGAACTATTTAATTATTAAATGACAAAAATTAAAATTTAAACTAAATATCTTTGGTGTTTAATATTGATTTTAGTTCCTCTTGTCTTAGCATATTTTAAAATATTTGCTCTATTATTTCTATTCCGTTAGGTTTATTTTTTAAAAAAAATTAATTTCAAAAAATAGGTTCATCAATAATATTAGTCACGCTATTTAATTTAATTAAGCTTGTTTACTTTACTAACTAAGACATCATTATTCCTAATAAGACCTAATATTTTTTAATAGAATTTGCTTCTTTGTTAAATTGAGTGGTTCAAAGCTTTCAAAATGAAGAAGTTTGTAATAATTATATTCTCAGTAGTGTTCTTCAGAAATTGTCAGCATGAAAAAAGTAGTGGGATAATTAAACCATTGAATCGGAAAAATGATAGTAAAGAACTAGAAAGTATTGATGAAAAAATAAAAAATATGAAAAAAGATATATACTCTAATAATAAAGTTTTAGAAAGTGATTTAATTGCTATTTCTGGATTACTTTGTTATGATAAAAAAGCTTTTAGTAGAATAGTTTATGAGTTATATGATAATGGAAATTTGAAATTTGAGTACAATGTTAGTAACGGATTATCAGATGGTAAGTCAGAAGTGTTTTACAATAAGGGAAACTTAAAGTATATTGGTTATTTTAAAAAAGGTAAAGAGGATGGAATATTTAAAAGGTGGTACGATAATGAAAAATTAGCGTTTGAGAAACCATTTAAAAATGGATATTTAAATGGGGAATATAAGGCTTGGCTGTATGATGGAAGATTTGATTTTTATACAAAATTTTAATAAAGGCAATGGAGTAACAAGAAAATTTCATACTAATGGTAGTCTATCAATAGAAATTATATACAAAAAAAATAATATAATTGAAAAAAATGCTGGGATAATCAAGGAAACAAAATAGAATGCAAATAAATTAATAATTAAAATAGAAATGATTTAGAAAAAATGGCAAATAAAAATTACATTAAAAAATTTGAAAAACTAAGTATTTCAAAAAAGTTCATTGTTGTTTTTATTGCACTTCTTACTCTATTTATTGTAGCGAAGTTAGCTCTATACACTAAAATTAACCTTAATACAGTTGAGTTAATCAATAAGTAATCAATCCATATTCCTGAAAGCATATTTCATGAAAACTAAAACTTGTCATCTTTGTAAAAATGAATTTAATATCATGTTTAGAGTAAGAATTGATTCTACTAAAAATTGGTACTTTCTATGTTTAGATTGCACAAAAGACAATAAATTAAAAAATACTTATTATAAATACGGCGGGACTTGGAAGGGTTAAAAAAATATTATCATATTTACATTGTCAATAGCTTATTTACTAATTTAAAATTTAGGTAAATTTACCTAATAACACCTAATATTTTAGTTCTATTAATTTATAATACTCATATTTGTTAAAAATGAGAAAATGAAAAAATTAAACTTTAAATTATTTACTCTTATAATTTTAGCTTTCACTTCTTGTATCGCAACAAAAAAAGGGTATCAATCAAGTCCTGTTATTTCAAGAAATGTTAATCTAGATGATATTAAAGCCGATATTAAAGTTAACGAAACAGCTAAAATAAAAGGTCAAAGTACTTCTTCTTATTTTTTAATGTTTAGAGTTAGTGGAGATAATTCTTTTGCAGATGGAATAAGTTTTAGCACCGATGCTTCAGCGAGTTATTTCCAAAAATTAAATCCTTTGAAAATTATTAGCTCAGGAAGATTAAATAAAGTAAGGGGTGCAGCTGCCCATAAAGCATTAAGTACAGGCAATTATGATGTTTTAGTACATCCAAACTACACAACAACAATTGAAAATTACTTAATTTTTAAAAAGTATGTTGTTGAAGTTGAAGGATATGGTGCTAAATACGAAAACTTCAGAACTGAAAAACAAAAAATTGTAATTTTAGAAAATGGTAAGGAACTTTTATTACAAGACAAATAATCACTTATGCCCTAAATGTCAGTTAGAATTATGCTCTTTAATAGTTTAAGTAAATTTTAAACTCGTTAAAACCAGTTTATTTCTAATATATAGATTTAAATATTTTGTTAATAACAACCAGAAATTATAAGAGGCTGTTATTGCATTATATTAAATTTAGAGAATCTAATTTTTAATACAAACCCAAAAGAAAATATTTGAGAGATTACTTTAGACATACATTGTAGCTTTTATAATTATAATTATTTCCAAGCTGAATCAAGTCCAATAACGAATATTTGTTGATTATATATTATTTCAACCAATTCTTTAACTCATTTTTCGTTAGCCCTTATTAACTTTCAAAGTTGTTGCTTCTAAAGAATTATTTACAAATCAATCAATCTCGATTCCAAATATTACAATATCGTAATCCTGCTCATAATTCCCCATCCATTCTGCTAGTCTTTCTTCTAGTTTTCTTTTTTGTCTTTCCATGGATTCATGTACAGTTTCAACTAATAATTCTTTAAACTTTTTATTCATAACCTTCTTTCCTCTTTTACCTCCAAACTGAGGTTTACGATTTAATTAGAAATAGACTTCAAACCACCAATGATACTACCATTAGTTTACAAGATTATCCAAGAGGAATTTACCTTCTTAAAGTTTCTTATGGAGATAAAGTTGAGGTAGTGAAAGTAATTAAGGAGTAAATAAAAGTCAACTATCTTTTCTGAATCAAATTTAGGTAAATTCACTAATTATCAAGCATTTATAATTAGGATTTGTCCTTTAAATTTTGTAATATATAAATCTACTTTAAATATTAATTTAATTCATGATAAACTTTACTCCAAGATTTATAAAAAAAAATGTAGAAAAAATAATATATGAAACAGCATTTGATTATATGACTTCTAAAGTCATTACTTTTAAGGCTGATCAAGGAATAATAGAGGTAATAGAGACCATAACCAAAAGAAAAATTTCAGGAGCACCTGTAATCAACGACAATGGTGAAATAATAGGAATTATTACAGAAAAAGATTGTCTACGTTTAATATATGACGAGAAGTATCATAATTTACCTCCCAATAAAGGAAATGTTATCAATTATATGTCCAAAAAAGTAATTACCGTAGATTATAAAACTAGAATTGATGAATTAGCCAATATGTTTATGAACTCTAACTTTAGAAGATACCCAGTACTTAAAGATGGTAAAATGGTTGGTATTATTAGTAGAAGAGATGTTTTAAAAGCCTGTAGAAAAATTAAAAAAACTACATGGGATTTACAAAAGTTAACTTAATTAAAAAATACTTAATACATACAAAGATGTTGACATTGAAGGATTAAAATATCTTTCTTGATTATTATTTAGCTAAAATGAAATAATGGGAATTAATCAATCTCGACTCCAAATATTACGATATCGTCAACCTGCTCATAATTCCCCATCCATTCTACTAGTCTTTCTTCTAGTTTTCTTTTTTGATTTTCCATGGATTCATTTACAGTTTCAACTAATAATTCTTTGAACTTTTTATACATAAACTTCTTTCCTCTTTCACCTCCAAATTGATCTGGATAACCGTCTGAAAAAGCGTATACTTTATCCCCTTTAATCAAGTCTATTTCAAAATTTTCGTAATTATGTTCTTCTTGGCTAAAAGAACCAATAGCAAATTTATTTGTTTTATATATTTCTAACTCTCCATCTCTTATAAGGTAAACTGGATTATTTGCCCCGGCAAATCTAAGTTTCATTTCCTTACTATTTATTGAGCAGAGTGTGATATCCATACCGTCCCTAATAGAATCATCAGCACTTTTGTTTAAAGCCTCATTTGCATATCTATTAAGATCATCTAAAATTAAACCTGGCTTTGACAATTTATGCTCCTTAAAAGCACTATTTAAACCGTTAGCCCCCACTAAACTCATAAAAGCACCTGGGACTCCATGTCCTGTACAATCAACAGCTGCAAACATAAATTCATTTTTTTGTTTCCCTATCCAGTAAAAGTCTCCTGAAACAATATCTTTTGGTTTAAATAAGACAAATGAAGAAGGAAAATATTTTTTTATTTGTTTTTCTGGCGGAAGTATAGAATCTTGTAATCTTTTAGCGTATCTAATACTGGCAGTAACATCTGTATAAAGCTCTTCAATTTCAGCTTTTTGTTTCACAACTTCTTCTGTTCTTTCTTTAACTTTTTGTTCTAATATTCTTTCCGTTTCAGCTAATTCATCCTTCATTTTTAGAAGTGCGTGACCCAGTACGTCTTCATCGCTAAGAGGTTGATATTTATAATCAAAATTACTTTGTCCGATTTCATGAGCAAATTGGGTTGTTTCTGTCAACCCCGTAACCAAGCTATTCATGGCCTCAGACATTTCTCCAATTTCGTCATTACTAGGTTCAATTTGATTTTTTGGGAAAATTCCTTTCCCTAATCCCAAGAGAATTACTTTAAGACTCGTTACTGGTTTTGTAATACTAAGGGTTGTAAAAATTGCAATAAGAATTGTCCCAAGAACAATAATTATAGAAAAAAATATGATGCTATTTATTAAGTTTGAAAATCTATTATTAGTCTCTATTTGTTGTTTATCAGCAATTTGTGTTCTAATCTGAGATAAATCGCTGATAGACTTAAGAATAAATTCATAGTTTGCGCTTATTTCTTCAAACATAAATTGAGCATTAAATGCTAATGCTTCATCTTGGTAACTATCTATATTAATAAATACCTCTCTTACCTCAAAGTTATATGATTCAATTAAAGCAAAAACATCTGTATAAATATCATTAAATTCTTCCAACCCTCCTTCTGAAGAAATCCACAAAGAAGATAATTCTTTAATGGTTTCTAAATCATATAGGATTGTTGAGTCAAGTAAAACTTCTGCTTCTAATTTAAACTGATCATCAGGCCTAGTTTCTTCAATAACCCATTTTTGCATATAGGTTTGAGTTTTTGCTAAGTCATCTTTGAGTTGATTAATTACGAAAAGAGAGGGTTGATCAATTTTTAAAAACTTGTCATTAGATTTAATGGCAACATTAACAACGGAAAATGTATATAAAAAAACAAATAATAATAATATTACAACTACACTAAACCCTCCACCTATTTTTTTTCCAACTGTAAATCTCAAAATTTTTTAGTTATTTTTATTCACTGGATTAGCAGACTCCAGATCTTTAAGAATATTCATATACTCTACATGTTTTTCCATGTCATTTAAACTGTAATATACAGCTGCAATTCCTTGAACTATCGAAACTTCTTTCGGCTTCATCTCATAAACTTTCTTTAAATAAGGAAGTGATTTAGAAAAATAATTAACTGCTTGCTCCTGCATTAAAATAACCATTTCTAAATCAGCATCAATATCTAGTTCATCCATGATAATATCTACTCCTAAATTATGATACATAATACCTAAATTATAATTAGCAGAATATTGATTAGGTTCAATCTTAAGAGATTTATTAAAATAACTAATACAAGAATCTAATAAATCTTTGTTAGCGTGCTTATCATTTTCATAACTCATTTTAAATAACATTCCTATTCCATAATAAAAGTCAACATCTTTTTCTGCGAAATCATAGTCGGGGTAAGCAATTCTTTTCAATCTTTTATAACTATTATAATAAGAGACCGCATCTTCTCGATTATTTACAGCAAACTTCTGAAGAATGGTAACTGCGTCATTATAATAATTGGTTGAAATATAGTCTAAGGCTTTGATATTTCTTTCAGAATATTGTCCCTCCACATCTAAATTCATAGATTTTATAAAACAATCGGCAGCTTTTAATTTTGTCTCAGACCCATGTGACTTATTTTCTAAATATTTGAAAATATCAAGGTTAATAAATCCACAAACATGCCAAAAATAAGAATCATCATTTTGATCTGGGCATTGAGATAATACAGTATCAACATAACCTATTGCGTTTGAATAATTTTTAGACTGATATTTTTGAAGCAAAAGCATTTTCTCAGGACAGTATTTAGCTTGTGAAAATGATGTAAAAAATATACCTAGCATCAAAAATAAGGACAATATTTTATTTAATCCATTCATATTATTGAATAAGCTAATTTAGTTAAAGTTTGGCCAATCTTAAAATCATTTTTTTCTAATACAGATTTGTTAAGTTGAAATTTAAGTCTACTTTGAACGTAAACGAAATTAATCATGTTTCCACTTGAATTAGAAATATCTTTTAGCTCTGTAACGAGCAGAGTTTTTTCATTTAAAACTTTCTTGACATTTGAAATTACGTTTGATTTTTCTTCGCTGACAAATAGTAAGTGACAGTCGGTAATATCTGATGTAGATTCATAAAAATCAAACACAATTTTTTGACTCCCCGTCATCTTTCCTTTAAAATTCGTGTTAAGTTGATTATATAAGTCTTTATTACCATATATTCCAATGGTAAAATCTCCAGTAGTGTGTGGGGTTGGCCAATAAACTTTTTTAGCAAACGAATAAAGATAAATTCCTTGTAATTTCATTCGTGCTGCTTTTCCAGCGTCTTGAGAATAAAACATAATGCTCGGGACTAGCATTAAAATACTTACTATAAATGATATATGTTTTTTATTCCCCAACTAATAATAAATATACTGCAAAATTAGCAAAGAATATTAGACTCTACAAATTTAATAATGTTTGATTTTGTTTTTCATGTATTTATCTCTGCTTTTGAAAGCTTTATTTCTAAGATTAACTTTATCATATCTGTTTCGAGCTGCCATCTTTCTATGCTCTATTGTAAAGCTATCTTTATCTACACCACTTTGCTTATAGTTTACTTTCCCAAGCCTCTTAAAAGGGTCATCATATAATCCAATTAACCCATTGTTTTTTTTGACGTTAGAGAAGGAATCTTTTTGTTTTTTTGATAAATATGATTTAGCTGAATATAAAAGTCCTTTTTTATTATTTTTTTTTATCTTATTACTTCTTTTTTTTACGGTGAAAGGGTCTCTATATTGTGAAATGATATTTTGTTTTCCAGAAAAAAAAAACAAAAAGAAGATGAATATGTAAAATATTCTTGAACTCATATTAAGTAATTATAATTGCTCTTCTTGTGGCATTTCTTTTATCAAGTCTCTGTCAAAAAGATACAACCCTGCTTTGTCATTACCAATCATGTTTAATCTATCAATAATAGTTCTCGCTAAAGCTTCTTCCTCAAGCTGTTCGGCAACATACCACTGCATAAAATTATGCGTTGTAAAGTCTCTTTCATCTAAGCAAAGCCCTACAATATTATTAATGCTTTCTGTAACATTTAATTCATGCTCTAACAAAGATTCAAATACATGAGTTAACGACTTAAAAGTTTCCGGTGGTTGTATTAAAGCAGGAATTAGTGCATTTCCACCTCTTTCGTTTATGAATTTCACTAGTTTTAACATGTGTTGCCTTTCTTCGTCGCTATGCTGGTATAGAAAAGATGAGGAGCCACTTAGCCCTTTAGTTTCAGTCCAAGAAGCCATAGATAAATAAAATTGTGAAGATGAAGCTTCTAGTTCTATTTGCTTATTTAAAGCTTTTTCAATTACAGGTTTTAACATATTAATATTTTAAACAAATGTAAGCCTTTTAGACTATTTAAAAAAGAGCTTTAAATAAAGTGCTTCTAACCAAGAATCATATACGTAAATTTACAATTCTAACTTGGATTAAAATTTATTTATACTTTTAACGAATTATGGTGCTATTTACAAAAAGTATTAGAAATTTATTTTTTCTTATTTTAATTACCAACTTTTTGGTGCTTGAATCGTTTTCCCAAACTGTTATTAATGGTAAAATTCTTGATCAAGAAACTAATGAAGAGTTAATTGGCGCTTCAGTTAAAATAATTAGTTCAGACTATGGTTGTATAACTGACTTTAATGGCGGTTTCATTATTAAAACTAACATTCCTTTGCCCTTCAATATTGAAGTTTCTTACATTGGCTATGAGTCTAAAACTATCAATTTAAACAGTGAAAAATTTCTAAAAATCAATTTAGAAAGTAAAGATTTACAGCTTAAGGCTGTTGAAGTTGTTGGTGGTATTAGTAAAAAACTTAAAGAATCTCCTTTAAGTATCGAAACTATGGATATTAACGACATCAAGCAAACCTCAGCAACCAACTTTTATGAGGGACTTAGCCATATGAAAGGGGTAGATATGACCTCTGCTAGTTTAGGTTTTAGAGTTATTAATACCAGGGGATTTAACAGTACTTCTCCAGTAAGATCCCTTCAAATAATAGATGGTGTTGATAACGCTTCTCCGGGATTAAACTTTGCTTTAGGAAATTTTTTAGGTGCATCAGAACTAGATTTAATGAAAGTAGAAATAATTTCAGGTGCTAGCTCTGCTTTTTACGGTCCCAATGCTTTTAATGGGGTAATAAGTATGGAAACTAAAAATCCATTTTTATTTCCTGGGTTTTCAGCTTCGGTAAAATTAGGGGAGCGAAACTTAAACGAATATGCCGTTAGATATGCCAAAGTTTTAAAGGACAAAAAAGGAAAAGATAGGTTTGCATATAAGTTAAACTTTTTCTACATGAATGCTAACGATTGGGAGGCAATAAACAGTAACAGTGTAGAAGGTCTTAACACAGATGAAAGTAATCCTGGTGGATATGATGCAGTAAATAGGTATGGTGATGAAAACCTTTCTCCACTTCAAAATAATACACTTTTCACTGCAGAAGGTGAGATTGATCCGGATAGTAGATGGAAATATCCTGGGTTAGGAATATTTCATAGAACTGGATATTGGGAAAAAGATATAGTAGACTACAAAACTGAAAACTTAAAAGCTGCTGCTAGTTTTCATTACAAAATAAAAGAGGATTTAGAAATTTCATTGTCTAGCAATTTTGGAACAGGTACTACTGTTTATCAAGGTGACAACCGTTTTAGCTTAAAAGACATACTTTTTTTTCAAAATAAGATAGAGTTAAAGAAAGAAAATGATTTTTTTATTAGAGCCTATTCTACTCATGAAGATGCAGGAAATAGTTATGATGCTGTTTTAACTTCTTTCATAATGCAAGATGCCGCTGCAGAGAATGGAAGGTGGTCAGCATTATATCAAAATTTTTGGAAATTGCGAAATTTTGACGATAAAGTAAGGGCCTTAGATCCGAATGTGCAATGGATGCCAGCATTAGGGGTGCCCGTAGATTTTCAAGGAATGGAAAATGTTTATGCACTTTTTGCTGATTCCTTAGCAAAATGGCACGAAGAATGTGCAGCTTTTGCAAATAGTCAATGGAACCAAACCACTCCAACAACTCTTGATTTTTTTGAGCCTGGTACAGCAAGATTTGATTCTCTTAAAAACGAAGTTATTTCTGGAGCATCTTTTGTTGATGGTGGTTCAAAAATTGTTGATAAATCTTCTCTATATCATTTTCATGCTGAAAAAATTTTTAATTCCGATTTTGGGAAAATAACTATGGGAGGGAACAGCAGAGTTTACACTCCAAAATCTAATGGTTCATTATTTAGTGATACTAACAATATAAAAATTGTAAATGTTGAAGGGGGTATTTATGGTGGGTTTGAAAAAAAATTATTGTCTGATCAATTAATTTTTAAAAGTTCATTGAGGGTTGATAAAAATCAAAATTTTGATTTATTACCAAGCACATCATTTTCATTTATTTATAATGCAAATGAAAAAACTACAATTAGGACTACTTTTACATCGGCAATTAGAAATCCAACATTACTAAACCAGTATATGTATTACAATGTAGGAAGAGCCATCTTAGCTGGTAATATCACTGGATATGACTCTTTAGTCACTCCAGACAGTTATATTGACTTTTTAATTAACGAAAAGGACGCAAGTAAATTAAATTATTTTAATGTGGATGCTATAAGTCCAGAACAAGTGAAAACTTTTGAATTTGGAGTACGAAGTAATATTAAGAAATCTATTTATGTTGATTTTAACTATTACTACAGCTGGTATAGAGATTTTATTGGCTATTTAAACGGTATTTCAGGGAGCTTAGATTACTTTACAAACTTAAATGGAGATACTTTAAATAAAGAATTTAATAATTTTCAAGCATATAGAATTGCTACCAATTCCAGAGAAATTATTACAACCCAAGGTGCTGCAATTGGTATAAATTATTATTTAAATGAAAATATTGAGCTTAACGGAAACTACTCATGGAATATTTTAAATAAAAAAAGTGACGACCCAATAATTCCTTCTTACAATACCCCAGAACATAAGTATAATGTTGGTATAACAGGAAGAAATATTAATCTGAAAATTGCAAAATTAAAAAATATTGGTTTTAATATAAATTATAAATGGATCGAGGGATTCCTATTTGAGGGATCACCACAATTTACAGGCAACATTCCAACATATGGTTTGTTAGATATTCAAATAAATAAAAAGTTTAGTAAACAAAATTTAACATTAAAACTTGGTTCTTCTAATGCCTTGAACAATAAAGTAATTCAAGTTTATGGTGGACCTTTTGTTGGAAGAATGACCTATTTTTCTTTAACTTTTGACTTGAAAGACAGCTAAAATCACAACTTAGTAAATAAATTTACGTAAGTTTGACTATAAATTATAAAAATTAACCTATGAAAAAATTAATTACTTTTTTAATACTTTGTGTATTAACTTTTAACATTAGCCTTGGTCAAAACGACAGGTATTTTGATGAGATTTTTGACAGCGTCAATGTAACAACAAATATTAAATATGCAGATAATTTTTCTGTTGTTCTTGCTTCTAATGGTGTGCCATTTGCTCCTACGGGAACTAACGCTGTATGCCCTGATCTTGTATTTGACTTCTATGAGCCTAATGGCGATACACTAACTGAAAGACCTTTATTAGTCTATTTACATACTGGGACTTTTGCTCCAAGATTTTTAAATAATAATCCAACAGGAAGTAGAAATGATTATGCAACTGTTAAGATGTGTGAGCGTTTTGCTAAAAGAGGTTATGCCGTAGCAAACCTTGAATACCGATTAGGCTGGAATGGTGGTGCAGGAGGAAGTCTTGCTGCAAATTCTATTAGTTTAATAAAAGGTGTTTACCGAGCAATTCAAGATACTAAAGCTGCTGTAAGATTTTTCTACAGAGATGCTAAAGACAGTAGTAACAGTTATAAAATTGACACGAACAGAATAGCTTTAGTAGGCCAGGGTTCTGGTGGATGGGTTGCTTTAGGTTATGCCTCTGTTTCTGACACAGCTGATTTACAACTTCCTAAGTTTTTAACTCCACAGGGAGATATGCTAATTGATTTAGATTCAATAGGCGATTGGGATGGATATGGTGGTACTCCACCTCAAAACGTTGTGAATAATGCTGGATATTCTAGTAGAATTCAAATGGTTTGCAGTATGGGCGGCGGAATGGGTGCTCTTCCTTGGTTAAAAGCTGGTAACGTACCAATGGCAGCAGTACATTGTAGAACTGATAATGTTGCTATATACACTACAGGAGACGTAAATGTAACCACTGCTTTAGGTCTAATTCCAATTACTACTGATATTAGTGGTTCTTATGATGTAATTACAAAAGCAAATATGCTAGGAAATAACACTAGTATTTCTGGAATTAATGATGCTTACACAACTGCTGCTTATAACGCTTCCTTGAAAATTGTAGATTCAATAGATAAAGGGCTAGGAATTATAGGTTCTCCAGTGGAAAATTTATTTCCTTTTGTAACAGCAAATGCAAATGAAAGTGCACCATGGGAATTTTGGGATTCTGCATTTACTGTAGCTGGAGCCGCTGCTTTTGGTAAAGATGGCCAGCAAATTCTTGCAGGAGCTGCTCTTGGAAATCCAGATATGAGTATGGCTAAAGCTACTGCTTATATGGATTCTACTCTTGGGTTTTTCTGCCCACGTCTTGTAAATGCTCTTAGTTTACCTTTAAATACTGTTGATGTTATAGAAAATATCTCTTATTCTGATATTTTAATATATCCAAATCCAGTAAGTGGAACAATTAATTTTAATGCTCCTTCGAAAATAAAAAGCATTAAAATATATAACCAATTAGGTACTTTAGTAAAACAATTTAACCCTAACAGTTTAAATTATAACTTCAATACCGAAGAAATGCCAAACGGAATATACATTTCTCAAATAAGTACAACTGAAAAGGATTATGTTGAAAAAGTTATTCTTAAATAATTCTTTCTAATTCTAATTTTAAAGCCCCTTTTGGGGCTTTTTTTTTGCATTATATTATAGTTTCTTAACAGTCAAAGTATATATAATTAATATATATTTGTCGCTTAAAATTTAATTGTTATAAATGGATATAGTAATACAAATCACTCAATTTATAATGAGTCTCTCATTATTAATTATTCTTCATGAACTTGGACACTTTATACCAGCTAAAATTTTCAAAACAAAAGTTGAAAAATTCTACTTATTTTTTGATTGGCCATTTTCACTTATAAAAAAGAAATTTGGCGAAACTGAATATGGAATTGGGTTACTTCCGCTTGGAGGATACGTAAAAATTGCTGGAATGATTGATGAAAGCATGGATAAAGAGCAATTAAAAAAAGAGCCTGAAGATTGGGAATTTAGATCTAAGCCAACATGGCAACGTTTAATTATTATGGTAGGTGGAGTCACTGTAAATTTATTTTTGGGATTTTTAATCTATATCATGATTCTTTTTGTATGGGGAAGTGGGTATATTTCAAACGATAAAATAGAATATGGAGCCCACTTAAGTAGTCCTATTTATGAGTCATTTGGATTTCAAGAAGGTGATCTTATAATTCAAGTTGGAGATAATAAAATTATTGAGTTTGGGGAAGCTGAAAAAAGAATTCTTATAGATGGAGAAAGAGAATTAAAGGTTAAAAGAGATAATCAAATTGTAACTATTAATTTATCCGATAATATTATTGAAGAGCTACTTAAGAATAAAGGAAATGGGATTTTCTCTGAAATGAGAACCTACAATACTATAGACTCTGTTATAACGGGTTCAAATGCTGAAAAAGCAGGTTTACTAAAAGGTGATAGTATAATTGGATTAAATGGATTAAAAACTCCTTTTTATAAAGATTTTTACGAGGCAATTCAAAATTATAAATCTCAGGAAGTTGAAATATCTTTTATTAGAGACGATATTTTAAAAACTACATTGGTCTCTACAAATGAGAACGCTACAATAGGATATATTAAATCAAATAAAAATATATTTGAGTTTAAAGAATATTCATTTATTGAAGCAATACCAGCAGGTATTAAAAAAGGTGGTCAAACATTGAGTAGCTATGTGAAATCTTTAAGTTTAATATTCAACAAAGAAGGTGCAAAACAAATGGGAGGGTTTGGGTCAATTGGCGGACTTTTTTCAAAAGATTGGAACTGGTATGTTTTTTGGTCTATGACTGCATTGCTTTCGATTATTTTAGCTTTTATGAACATTTTACCTATTCCAGCATTAGACGGTGGCCATGTTATGTTTTTAATTTATGAAATGATAGCTGGTAAAGCACCAAGCGATCAGTTTTTGACAAGAGCTCAAGTAGTTGGAATGGTTCTATTATTTTCACTTTTAATATACGCCAACGGAATGGATATATATAGATTTATGTCTAGTTAATACCTACTTTTAAACATCTATTTGCGCATAATCTTTTATTGTTTTTAAGTAAACGACTCTACTTAGCTTGTACTTTTGTTGAAATTAAAATTATGCAGAAGAATATTCTTTTTGCTTCGTTCATCATTGTTTTTAAATTAATTTCTTTTGGACAAGAGGTTGCTCAATACAACGACTTTGAAATCTATACTCAAGACAAAAACAATAAAATATTAATAATTCCATTTGAAAATAAAATGTATGCATCATCCGTTGACAGTGAAATAGCAGCATTTAATAAAATCCCTTATAAAGAGGTAAAAGAAGAGATTAAAATTGGAATTTCAGCACAAATTCTACTTACAATAAGTAATAAAATTCCTGCCATTTCAATGGCTCATCATAAAGATTCTATCGCTGAAGTATTAAATTATATATATAACAGCATAGGATTAAAATATGATCAGGTAAAATCAAAAGACACACTCATAGCAAAGCCAAAAAAAACTGACTTAATTAAGGATAAATTAAACAGCTTTATTAAGCATACGAAACAAGATCTTGAAAAAAATAATTCCAAAAAAGAAAATATTCAAAATGGAGAAATACATACAACTAGTTTAACAGGTGAAAGATTTATGAATGTTATCATTCAAAATCCGAATTTATTAAGTGAATTAAATAAAAAATATAGGACGAATTATTATCTTTTTATTAATGAGTTTCATATTGGCAGATCATTATCAGTTCCAGAAAATATTTACATAAAAAAAAGAGAGATAAGTACCCATTATACCGTATTCAATCAAAAGGGAATTGAAGTTGATGCCGGGGTAGTAAAAGTTCTTATGCCTAGTGATGTGGTAGAAATTAAAAAAATTGAAAATGATTACCTTTCTATTATTGCATCTGAATTATGTTCATTTATTCCAAAACCAAAAATTGGAAAACCTTCGATCATGAAAGAAGCTGAGGACAATAAAAATTCAAAAAAACAAAGAAAAGTTATTCATGGAGTATTGGAATAACAAGCACAATAATTAGAGTTTAATTACAATGTTAATATTAAAAAAAGGGAGCATACTTAAATAGTTGGTCTTGATTTATAGGACAACAAATGATTTTAATTTTGAAAATTCTCCATCACTTATTTTTATAAAATAAAATCCTTTAGCTAAAAAATCATTTTTAAATTCAATTGCTTTAGAAGCTAATTTTGAAAAATTTAAGTTACTATCCTCAATTAATTTTCCAGAAGCATCAATTACTTTAACATTTACGTGTTCGATGTCATAGTTCTCCATTTGAATTGTAAACGAACCATAATTTGGATTTGGATAAAGGTTAAAACTCAATGGATCATAAACTTCATTAACTTTGTTTTTAACATTAATATTATCTATAAATAGGTTATTTCCATAGTTGCTTTTATTATTAAAATTAAAAGCTATACTAACAATTTTTCCCTTTTGATTGTAAAGAGAAATTGATTCTCTTCTCCAATCTCCAGATTTGTTAGGTACCCAATTAGATTTTGAAGATGATGAAGTTTCCAAATTAAAACCAGCTTTAAAGTATATAGTGTCGTAGAAACTCTGTCCGCAATCATCGGAAATTTCTATTATTAATTCATCATTGTATTCATTAAAATTAGAGTATGCAACATCAAAAAATAAGTATGGATTTGAAAGATTATTAGCTATATTAATTGGAAATGAAATTAATCTATTATTGTCTATGTTGTTATTCATTGAGTTACTGATTATCATAACATTACTTTGAAGGCCATTAATTCCTTCTACCAATGTATCTTTCCAATTCAATTGTTGTTCAATATTTTGAAGCTTCCATTCAGTTGGCGGAAATGTATTTGATTCAAAATCTTCTAAAATTTCAATGTCTTTTTCATCTACAACTTTTATGTAATCGGTTTTAGTAATTGATTGTGAGCCATAAATATTTGATGAAGTCAATGTAATATTATAATTCCCTATTTGATTAAAACTTATTGTTGGATTCTTAGAAAATGAGCTAGTACCGTTTAAAAAAGTTGGATTAGTTGGGGAAAAACTCCATTCCCAATTGGTTGGGCAACCTGTAGATAGATCATTGATTTCAATACTTGAACCTAAACACATGAAATCTGTATTAGATTCAAAGTCTGTTTTTATAGCGCAATTAGTAGTTTGTATATTTCCGTCGTAATATTGAGCTATAGCTCTTTTCCCCTTTAATCCTTTTTCTGAAATAGCTCTTACAGTATACCAAAAATCTTGAGTAGGAGTATTAACAGGTATATTGTAAAACGTATTTATAGTTGAACCAATAGAATCCATATATTTTTCTCCTAGAAGTAAAACCTCATAGGAATCAGCCCCTGGAACACTATCCCAACTTATTGAAATATTACATAGACATACAGAATCAATCAAAATGTTTTTTGGATCGTCTATTATCGTGAACGGATAATCAGACTCATCAATAATATTTTCTCTACTCACTCTTATTTTACAGTTAGAAGTAACTATATCTGGAACATACCAATTTTTCATTCTCATTGAACCGCCAGCGCTACCAATATTTTTCCAAGTATTTCCACTGTCTAGAGAATATTCTATTTTAAAAAATCCATTATTACCAATTGCGTCCCAGTTAATATATTCCATTGTTTTTGGTGAAATACCTTCTCCTCCAATTGGATAAGTTATTGTTATTTCATCTTTTATGAATTCGTATAATAGATAGTATTTTTGAGGGCCTAAGGGTATACTAAAACCATTGATATTAGCTATATATGTTCCAGAAATAGGATTGTACAATGTTACTTGTTCCATATTATTTAAGTGATCTACGCCATTAGTTGCTGGAGCACTTATGGAAGCTGCAGTCGCTGTTGGATTCAAAACCCAAGGAAGAAAGTTATTTGATCCATCTGAAATGGAAAGGTCTAAATCATTAACTAATGCTTTAGATGCAGATGCACTACCTTCATAATCTAACCAGTAAATCATTATTCTAGCCTCTTTAACTCCTTGAGGGATTTGAAATGCAAAAGATTGAGATTCTCCTTGAGAAATATTAGTATCTATATAATTTTTTTCTTCTAAAGTTTTCACTGCTCTTAAGGCATTCACCCTTCCCCATCCAAAACTATAATCTGGACCTGGATTACCATAATCTTCAGCGGTATTTAACATGCAGGCTTTGACTAACGCTGAAGAAGGATCCTGATTGTTAATTTCTCTGTAAGCATGGTAAAGCTGAGCAAGTACTCCGGCAATACCAGGTGCGGCTGCAGATGTGCCGCTTCCTGCTCCATAAGTATTATTTGGATCTGTTGAAATTTGACCATTTCCATGAGCCGCTAAATCAGGTTTTATTCTTCCATCCGTTGCTGGGCCTCTACTACTGCTATTTACTAGTGTACCATTATAGTTTAAGTTTGCTGTAGCAATTACATTTTTTCCTTGCTTATGACCTCCTGTTATTGTTCCCCATCCTGATCCAGCACCATATCCGCAGTTTTGAGTTCCAGAGTTTCCGCAAGAAAAAACTTGAATTAGAGAGGGATTCAATCTTATTTCTTGGTCTACTTGTCTACATAAGGTGGTATATCCGTCATTACATCCGTTTCCGTAAGAAGAAGAAAAAATCATTACCCCACTGTCATTATGTAGTTGTACAGACCCAGGTAAAGAAGAATTGTATTGACGAACATGTATCTTAGCCCCTTTAGCCATTCCTTCATATTGGGGATTTAAATTACCCGCTCCAGCTAAAATTCCAGCCACCATATCTCCATGGTCACCAGTTAAGTCGTTTTGTACTGTTTTCTGCTCGGTTCTCCCTTGAAAATCAATATGTGGCCCTACATAACCATCATCATTCAACCCAACGCTTACACCTTCTCCGTTGTAATGTCTTCCTTCGTTATAATGAGTATTAATGGCATTTGAACGAACTAAGCATCTCCCCAGGATATCTTCCGGTTTTGATGGTGGAGGTATCAGATCGACATAATTAACTAAAGGGTAATTAATTATATCCATTAAAATTAATTTAGGAACTGAAGTTCTAATAATCTTAACAACTTTATTTACATCTAGAATACGAGTATTTTTATTTATTAAGTAATTTAATAAGTCTTCTATCTCAGCATCTTTCATTAACGTAATTGATACCTTAACATTATTACTGTCATTTGCCCAAATAGGTAAAGGAGATTCGAAAATACTTTGATGAAATTTAGCTGTTAAAGGAATTTTTTCAATATTATTAATTTCATACTCTAACAGATTGCTTTTATCTAAATTAACAGGCAAAGAAACAACATAGGTATTTTTAGGTAAATAGCTAATGAAATTTATATCTAGCTTCTTTAAATTATCTATAGTTTGTTGTTCTGGAATTTCTTTAAATCCCATTAGTCTATAATACCTATCATTTATGATTTCAGTATTTTTAATCTTTTGTTGGGTAAATTTTAAAGTGGAATTTGTTAAAGTTATTTGTTCCGATTTAAGTTGTAAAATCTGTGATTGAATACTTAAATAGCTTAGAATTACTATTAGCAGGCTAATAGCTAGTTTTTTGATGGGAAAAAATTGTAAGTTAAAACTCCTAATCATTTTTAAATATAAGCTAAAATACGACAATATTATTTTTTGTTTTATTTGAAGATTTTGAGTTATTCTATGATAATGAAAAGATTATTTATATTTAAAAAAGTTCTCCTATTGGATTTCCTGTACATGCGTTTGGAAAAGCAGTTTTTAAAATAATTGAATACGTAGGTGCTATATCTGTTATTTTAATATTCCTAAATATTTGTTTGGACTTAATATTCTTACCATAGAAAAATAAAGGTACATGGGCATCATAATTATAATGACTCCCGTGTGTTGTTCCAGATTTATTGTACCAGCTTATATAACCCGGATTAAGAGTTATAAAAATATCACCAGATCTTTTTGGATAAATTCCATTAATTAACCTTTGTGTTTTTATAGAATTTAACGAACTACTTAAAGTATTTATAGAATAAACATTGTCTATAGGATCCTGTTTAAGTAACCATGTTTTTGATTGGAGAAATACTTCGTTGAAGGAGATTCCTAAAGAATCTATTTTTTGAAAATCTACATAAAATTGCATGTTGGAGTACCTTGCTATGACATCAGGAATCCCAAAGGTAACTTCTAGATATTCATTAAGTTCTAAAAACATATTCTGTGAAATAAAAACTCCACCTTTTAATCTGTTTTTTTCCAGTTCATTTCCAGATGTAGCAGCTCCATGATCTGACGTTAGGGATAGCACATATTTGTCCTGTCCTATTTTATCATTTAAAAAACTAATTAAATCTGAAATGTTTTTGTCTAAATTTTGATATGTGCTTTTTACTTCTTCAGAGTCAGGACCATACTTATGGCCTACATAATCAGTTGCTGAAAAACATATTACTAATAAATCTGTATGGTCATCAAGTCCTAGATTCTCATTAATAATAAGCTCTTTTGAAAAGTCATAAGTATAGTCATTCCCCTTGGGTATCGACCTAATATAAGTTGCCCCTTTTTCAAGGTGCTTTTTATTTAAATCATAATTAAAAGTTTTTCCTTTCCAAAACCCAGATAAGTAAGACGAAACTGTATGATTTTTATGAAAATCAATCATCCATTCTGGGATTTTTTCTCTGTAAAAAGAACTCGTTATCCACTTAGATTCATCATTAAGCCAATAAGCTCCATCTGCTAGGGGACCAGTCGATAAAATTGCTCCCCTGTCTTTAATAGAAACTCCAAAGACTTTAGAAATTGAATCTTTTAACTTTAGCTGATCTCCAATTGTGTTACACAATAATAATTCTGGTGACATTTGACCATTTCCTGGATTTGTTTTTTCGTGTGGCTTTTTACAAAGACAAACGGTCTGCGATTTCCAGTCACCTGAGCAATATATTGGACTAAAATCATTTCTGCTGTACCAATTGTTACCAATTATTCCATGAACAGAAGGGGTTGTTCCCGTAAAAATACTTGCATGACCTGGGCCAGTATAAGTTGGAATATAATTGTAATGTACATTTCTACAAAAAATACCATCATTAGCTAATTTCTTAAAGCCTGTTTCGCTAAAATGTTCCCAAAATCGATCTACATACTCGTATCTCATTTGATCTACCACAATTGAGACTAAAATCCGCGGGGTTTGTTGAGAAATTGCAAATAAAGAGCAAAAGCTTAAAATAAAGGTTGTTAAATTTTTCATTTATAATTAACTTAATTTAAAAGTAGTTAATTAGCACATAACTAAATATTAACACAAGAATTAAAATTATGAAAATCACTATTATTTCTGGGAGTCACCGTCAAAATTCACAAAGTAGTAAAATTGCCAAAGTTGTTGAAAGAGCTTTAGAGGTATTCCCAAAATGTGATGAGTATTATTTATTTGACCTTGCTAATAAACCTTTACCTCTTTGGGATGATGGAATATGGAACGGAGATGTTAAATGGAAAACCTTATTGGATCCCATTTCTGAGCAGCTAGCAAGTAGTGATGCTTTTGTTGTAATCTCTCCAGAATGGCATGGAATGGTCCCTGCAGGATTGAAAAACTTTTTCTTAATGTGGGGTAAAGGCGAACTTGCCCACAAACCAGCATTAATAGTTACCGTTTCAAATGGAGATGGTGGTTCTTATCCAGTAGCTGAATTGCGTATGAGCAGTTATAAAAATAATCGTATTTGTTTTTTACCAGAGCATTTGATTATTAGAAACGTAGAATCAGTATTTAACGACAATGTGCAGGAAAATAGTATAAGCGCAGAGCAATATTTTAAAGATCGATTGGATTATTGTCTGAAACAGTTACTAACATACGGTGAAGCCTTTAAGCAAATAAGAGATAGTGACACTATAAGTCTTGATAAGTATAAAAGCGGAATGTAGCAAATAAAATATTTCGATTTCATTTGTGAATCTTAGTCCACATAGTTCCCAATTCGTCCAGAATTAATCCCCTTACGAAGAAGAATAAAAACAAATATTAGCATCGAATAAATGATAAAAAATGGTATAATATATTTTACCCATCCTACGCATAGCATGATGCTAATTATCAATAATTGAAATCCTAAACCAAAAGTAGAAACAGCAGTCATAAACCATTTTGGAAAGTGATCACTATCTTCAGCTTTCTTATCCATTTGATAAATCGCTTTATCAAACAAACTATAGCAAAGGTTGTACATCCAAAACCATTGATTAACGTTTCGTTGTTTTTCACCTGGCATAGCTGTTGGGGCTTGGTGTTCAAAAACACGACTGGTTTTATCACCATTAAATTTATTACGAAAAATCACATAATAATAGTTATAAAGTGTTCCTTGAAGTTGTAAGGCGCAAAAAGCACAGAACATTAGACCCCATGACCCGTTATTTATGTAACAAATTGTAGCTAAAATAAAAAAGTTCAGAACGATGTCGGAAACTGAATCAAAATAGCGGCCAATATAAGAAGGGGTTTGTTTAACTCGGGCAAGTTCACCATCTGCTGCGTCAAGAATTGACTTAATAATGAGAAAAATTGCCGACGCCCAAAACTGTTCATTTAGTATGAAAGCTATAGCAATAATTCCAGCAAAAATAAATAACAAAGTAATATGAATGGGTGTGACAGCAGTTTTTTTTAAAGCGTTAGCTATCCAACGTGCAGGTGGACGGCCATAATCTGACAGATCCAAAAATTTAAATTCCTTAGGTAGCTTAGACATATAGTTAAATGGGTTTCCTAAAGTAAATTTGCAATATAGCTATATAACCTAAAAAAAGTTGTAGAAATTATAAATTTTAAAAATTACTTGGAAGCTCTTTTTCGTTCGTTTTCTTTAAGTAAAACTTTTCTTAGTCTTATTTTAGTTGGAGTAACTTCAACGTACTCATCAGCCTGAATATATTCTAATGCCTCTTCTAGTGAGAATCTAATTGCAGGCGCTATTTTTACTTTATCATCTGCTCCAGAGGATCTCATATTAGACATTTTTTTTGTCTTGGTAATATTAACTACTAAATCGTTTGCACGAGAATTTTCCCCAATAACTTGACCTTCATAAATATCTTCATTTGGATCGACAAAAAACTTTCCTCTTTCCTGTAAATTGTTTAAACTAAATGGGATTGACTTCCCTTTCTCCATAGATATTAATGAGCCATTTTGTCTTTGAGGGATATCTCCTTTATAGGGCTGGAATTCAATAAATCTGTGAGACATAATAGCTTCGCCTGCAGTGACAGTAAGCAAATAATTTCTAAGCCCGATAATTCCCCTAGAAGGAATATTAAATTCAAGTAGCATCCTGTCTCCTTTAGGAACCATACTTAGCATTTCTCCTTTTTTAATCGCGACTACTTCTATTGCTTTTCCAGAATGTGTTTCTGGAATATCTATTGTAAGCTCTTCAATAGGTTCGCACTTAATACCATCTATATCTTTAATAATAACTTGTGGTTGTCCAACTTGAAGTTCGTAACCTTCTCGTCGCATTGTTTCAATTAAAACCGATAAATGAAGAACTCCTCTTCCAAAAACATTGAATGAATCTGATGAATCTGTAGATTCTAATTTTAAAGCCAAATTTCTTTCCAATTCTTTTTCTAATCTGTCTTTTAGATGTCTTGAAGTCACAAACTTTCCTTCTTGACCAAAAAATGGAGAATCATTAATTGTAAATAACATTGACATTGTTGGCTCATCAATCTTTATAGTTGGTAAAGCTTCTGGAGATTCAATATCGGCAACAGTATCTCCAATTTCAAAATCTTCTAGTCCAACAATTGCGCATAAATCACCAGCTTGAACCTGATCAACTTTAACTTTGCCTAACCCTTCAAATAAATAAAGTTCTTTTATTCTACACTTTTTAATATCTCCGTCTCTTTTGACTAGTGATATTTGTTGGTTTTGTTTTAAAGTTCCTCTTTGTAACCTCCCAATTGCTATTCTACCAATAAAAGTTGAAAAATCAAGAGATGTAATTAATAATTGAGTATTACCATCTTGAACTTTTGGAGATGGAATATAATTTATAACTGCATCCAATAAAGGAAAAATATCATTAGTTGGAGTTTTGTAATCAGTATCCATCCATCCAAGCTTTGCAGATCCGTAAATAGTTGGAAAATCTAATTGATCTTCTGTAGCATCTAAATTGAACATTAAGTCAAATACCTTTTCTTGAACTTCATCTGGTCTACAATTTTCTTTGTCTACTTTATTAATTACAACCAAAGGTTTTAAACCCAACTCAATTGCTTTTTGCAGTACAAATCTAGTTTGAGGCATAGGGCCTTCAAAAGCATCTACTAATAATAAAACACCATCGGCCATATTTAAAACTCTTTCTACTTCCCCTCCAAAATCAGCATGACCAGGTGTGTCAATAATATTAATTTTATGTTCTTTGTATTGAACAGAAACATTTTTAGACAAAATTGTAATTCCTCTTTCCTTTTCTAGATCGTTATTGTCAAGAATTAATTCTTTTTTTTCCTTTCTTTCATCAATTGCGTTACATGCGTAGATCATTTTATCTACCAATGTTGTTTTTCCGTGATCAACATGTGCAATAATGGCTATGTTTCTAATATTCATGGTTTTAAATAAGTTGCAAATGTATAATTCTTATTGAGTAATTAACATTTTTTTAAATCTCATTATAATCTCCGCTGTTAATAAACCAATTACGTAGAATTAATACTCTAAATAGGATTTAAAATAATGTGGAAAACAAAAAATTGAGTAGGAGAAAATAATTTATGTAATATATAAAATGGATAATTTTTATTGAAGGTTGAGAAAAATTATTCTGGAAACTCCTGAATGACCCCATTATTATTCACCATAGCAAACCCTATAGTTCCCTTAAACTTAGCATCTTTACATTTATAAGTAGAAAAATTAACTTCTCCGTTTTTTGTAGATTCATGCATCATATTTTCTAGCTGTTTGCAGCTCTTTTTAATATCTGAAACAATAATATCATAGTAACATGTTATCTTTTTTTTATGCTTTCTAACAAACACAATATCGCTTTGCTCAAAATAGAATTCATTTTTATTTAAAGTATACTCCGCCCAATCAGTAGCCTGAGTTTTGTCTACTGATAATCCCTTGCCAAAATAAATTTTATCAGATTTTAAATTTCCTTCTGAGTACGATTTTTCTTTTACAATCTTTAAAAATGAGTCTTTATCATTTATAGTTAATATATCACTTAGAGTGAGTTGATTTTGTGCTGAAAGAACAATAGGAATTAAAAATAATATGGTAAATAACTTTTTCATTTTTATACTTTTTTTTATAAATCTACAAAACTAATATACAATTAAGAAAATTAAATTAGGAAAAGATACCCTAAGAAGAGCCAAGCAAAGTCAATTACTGTCATTTTCCTTGGCCATGACTTTTTTTAATCTCCATTAATAAATCATCCGATGTCATAATTTTTAAAAACTGAACTATTGCATTGATTATGATGGCAAAAAAAGCAAAAAAAATCCTGATATAATAATATTAATTATAATCATTACTTAAACATTAAAACGAATCATAAAAGTGGTTGTTAGGCTTTGATTTTTAAATAACGTCTTAATAGAGATGTTTGATAAATAAAATACAGAGTAGATAATTTTAAAATTGTTCCAATCAGTGCTTTATTAAGCTACCATGGATAATCTCAGATCCATCATTATAAAAATGCTTTCCAGAAACTACATATCCATTTTCCATTTGTTGTTCAGACCATTTATGCCCACTTTTATACCATTCTGTTCTGATTCCATGCATTTCTCCTTCTTTATATCTTACTTCTAGTTTTATATTCCCATTATGGTACCACTCCTTGACAAGACCTTCTAATTTGTTACTTTTGTAGTAGCCTTCTTTCAATAATTGACCTTTATCATCCCAGTACTTAAAAAGCCCTTCTTTTTGGCCTTTTAGATAAGTGATTTCATCTTTAACATTGCCACTTCTAAACCATTCTTTATGTATCCCCTCTCTAAAGCCGTCAAGGAAATTCCCGATTTCGCCGTACTCATTATATACAATGCCATTAATTTTATGCATTTCTTTTTTAAGAAACATAGTATCATGATCCATAGTTACTTGATTTTCTGCATATCTATCTTGAGCATTTGTGCTAATAAGCAAAACAAAAAATGAAATGAAAATAGAAATAAATAATCTCATAGTATATAAATTAAATAGATCTTCAAATTAACAAATACTATTTAATTAATAAGCAATATTGAAAACAAATTACGTGTATTTAATTTAAATACTCTGATTAGCGATATTATGTCCATAAGACTTAATGGCTCTGTAAAAAAGAAACATTGCTATAATTAGTGACAAATGACTAAAATCATTTTTATCAAACCAAGGGTGAAAATTTATTTTTAAACCTAAAAATATTGCTGAGGGAAGTAGAATAAAGACACTATAGACCATATATATAAAGCTTTTATCAATCTCCTTCTTAAACTTGTTTCCTAAGACTCCAAGAGAAAATATAAATCCTATAGCTGAGTTTGTTGCTGGAATTCTAACACCAATAGAGTGGTCTAAAGACATATCCATATAGTAAAAAATAATAGTTTCTAAAATTAGAGCTGCGACTAACTTTATAACACTAATTCTTAATAATAGGATTCTTAATTTAGAACTAATTAAGCTGATCATCGCTTTTTCTAAAAAGAAGATGCTTACAATACCCAAATACCAGGGAAAATACTTACCATAGAAGCCCCAATAGTTAAACATTAAATGACCTACACCTCCCAAAAACATACATATCCCGAAAAACAAATAGAAATAGTTCCAGTTCTTAAAAAAATCCATATTAATATCTTGTTTTCTTGTTCTAGAAGCTAAAAATAAAGCTACTATTAGAATTAAACTGTCACCAATAAAGGCATTTGGTTCAAGAAGGTCAACACCAAATACCGAAAACTCTATTCTCTCAAAATCTTTTCCTATTAACAATTTTTTAATTTTTTTTTAAACTTAATAATTTTTAATTATTAATTAAAGGAAGTAGATATAAAAAAAGGCAGAAGTTAAATAATTCAACTTCTGCCATATATAATTATATTATTTGAAAGCTATTCTTTTATAATTCTAGTTGTATAAGAGTTTTTTCCAGCTGTTAGTTCTAGTATATAAACACCATCAGCAAATGC
>ENA-ORDA01000818-ORDA01000818.1-marine-metagenome-genome-assembly--contig:-NODE-818-length-29191-cov-3.571169_pt1 | contig 29191 bp, 26 predicted proteins | sample MGYA00237778_ERZ508506 | MGnify/ENA primary metagenome ERZ508506 (study PRJEB26177, sample SAMN06267891) | marine metagenome | isolation source: Monterey Bay, California, USA | place: Pacific... | reverse complement strand
CGGCTCAAAAAAGATCGCCGCAATTTGGTCTGGCGGGCAATCACTTCGGAATAATGTATCAAAGGCGCGTTTGGTATCTTCTAAAGAAATGCCGTGGAAATCATCTGGAAACGGTAGGCGGTATATATCTGATGGAAATGGACCAAATCCCTGCTTGAAGGGGATCATTCGGGCGCTTAGCGCCATGCCCATATAAGACCGGCCGTGATATCCGTTTGTAAATGTAATCAAAGCGGGCCGTTTTGTGTAATAGCGTGCAATTTTTATGGCATTTTCTACGGCTTCGCCACCCGCCGAAAAAAACAGTGATTTTTTGGCAAAATCACCGGGCAAGAGCGCGTTCAATCGTTCTGCTAAAGTGATATAACTCTCATAGGGAGTGACTTGAAAACATGTGTGCGTCAGACTGTCGAGTTGCTGTTTTATAGCTGATACCACACGATCGTTGCGGTGACCTGTGTTCTGGCAACCGATACCGCCGCAAAAATCTATATAGCGCTTGCCTTCCACATCCCAGATTTCGGCGTTCTCTGCTCTTTCGGCAATAAATGTCGATGAATAAGCGATGGCTCGGGCTACCGCATTATCTCGCCGGATTTCAAATTCCTTATTGGTCGTCATGTGATTACTCTCAAAAACCTATCCGCCGGTCGCATTTTTGCGGCCTTGTTCGTCGGGGCGAAGATCGCCCCAACTGTTTGGTTTAATCAGTGGCCTATTGTACCACTATGGTAGAAGATCGTTGACCTCTTCGACCAACTCCTCTTGTAGAGCGGCCATATCGTCTGAATCACCTGTCACGATGCTTTCCATACCATCATAGAGCACCTGCGTGATCGCCAAGCCATTATCGCCAGGATATGCTATCCAGTCGCGCAGCAATCCAGACTGCTCAACAGCCGTATATTTATTCGGATTATTGGCATAAAAATCAGTGAGTAGATCATTTGCGGCCTTGTTTGGTGGGATATACCCTGTTGTCTCAGCAACTAGGGAGGCACCGACTCCAGAGGTCGCAAATTTGACGAATTTCCAAGCCGCTTCCACTTCCGCTGGATCTTCGGATGTGGATACCATCATAACCGAGTTTCCACCGGCAGGCAGACCCATGGGTGTTCGTCCCATACCGGGGTATTTGCCAGTTTTAAGTTCAAAGTCCCCCTTGGCACGTTCAATGGCGCCTACGGCTGACGTAGACCAGAAATACATTGCCACCTCTCCGGAGTTGAACGGGACGCCTGCATCCCCTGCAGAGAGGTTTGGCATATCACATTCGCGGAAAAGCGATTTCATTTGCTCAAGGGCCGCTAAGCCGGCTTCACCGTCAAAGTTGACCTTTCCATCTTTGAGAATTGGTTCACCCTGGCTCCACATTAGGGCCTGGAAAAACCAATTTCCAGTCACGCTCCAACCCCACCACATGGGTGTTTTATAGCCGGCTTCCATGAGCTTATGGCAATTTTCGATAACTTCATCCCATGTTGTGGGAAGCTCTGTGACGCCAGCTTTGCGCAGGGCATCCATGTTGTAATATCCCACAGGCAGCGAGACGGAATATGGCAAGCCATAAACTTCGCCATTGAACGTACCCAGTTCAAGCATTGCCTCGTGATACCCATCTTTGGCAAAGTCAGCTTCGGCTGCAATGAACGGTTCCAAGGATTTTGCAATGCCTTTTTCAACCAGCATCGCCTGCCGATTCAGGCCCTGAAATGTAACATCAGGCAGATCTCCGGCAACAGATTCACGGAGAATCGTATTGGTCCCATCTTCATAGTTTTCATACGTCGCTCGGAACTTTACGTCGATATCCGGATGTGCCTTTTTGAACTCAGGCATCATCCTTTCCATCGTGACATCAAAAAGCGCAGAATAGGCGTACCCAACTTCGATTTCCACAGCCTGTGCTGATGTCGTTAAGGCGCCCGTTGCGAGTGCAAGAGCTGGTAATGTATTTAGGTATTTCATGTAGTACCTCCCTTTTGATCTGGGACCGGTGACATTATTTATCCTAAATTGGCCCCACGTTTTATCCGGCGCACTGGCTGTTAAACCAGCTCCGGAATTCTGTTGAACTCATTTCATTCCTGTCATTGTGATACCCTCGATAAAGCGTCGCTGCGCCAATAAGAAAATTATGACCAATGGCATGACTATCACCGTCGTTGCAGCCATCATTGGCCCGTATTCGTTGCCATCCATGTCCGATTTGAACATCCGTAGCCCAAGAGGAGGTGTCATCAGGTCCTTGTTGCCGGTAATGACAACACGCGGCCAGTAATAGTCGTTCCAATGGGCCACCACTGAAAAGATTCCAAACGCCAGAAGTGCGGGTATTGCCGTCGGCAACATCACCTGCCACACAATCGAAAACTCGCTCATGCCGTCCATCCGAGCGGCATCGATCAAATCATCAGGCACGGTCATAAAAAACTGCCGCATCAGGAAGATTCCAAACACCGAGATAGACCATGGAATGATCAGGGCCCCATAGGTATTGGTCAGCCCAACCTTTGCCAGCATGATATAAAGCGGCAGTGCGATGGCGTGCACGGGTATCAGAAGACAGAAGATTACCATGCCAAATACAACATCCCGTCCCCAAAACCTGAGTTTTGAAAGTGCATAAGCACAGGGCAACGCCACAATCACCTGAATAATAAAAATAGTGACCGTCACAAACACCCCGTTTAACATATAGCGGACCAGCGGCGCCTCTTTGAAGGCAGCGGTATAATTGTACACGATCGGTCGCATCAGGCAGTCTTCTTCCGGGTTGCCAGCTTTAACGCAGCGCTGATCCGTCATAATTTCCTGACTGCCAAAAAAGCCACCTACATTGGCCTCGATTTCGTGGGGAGACTTAAGGGAGTAGGACAACATGAGATAAAAGGGCAGAAGCACCACGATGGCGCCCGCGAGCAATACGCCATGTTTAAAAAATTCTCCAAGCCAATTTGTACGTGCCAACATTAGTAATGAACCCGCCTATTTACAAAGTAGACCTGTACCAGCGTAAGGATAAGCACGAAGGCCAAAAACACGATTGTGATTGCAGAGCCAATCCCCAGAAGGTTCTGTTTTACGCCCTTCTCAAACATGGCGTAGACCATGACGTAAGTAGATTTTGACGGCCCACCTGAAGTCAGGGCCTCGACGGTATCGAAAACTTGAAACGATCTTATCGATGAAATGGTTATCACAAAGACATTGGTTGGGCCTAGCATCGGCCATGTGACCAATTTAAAACGTTCCCAAGCGCTGTCGGCCCCATCCATGTGTGCGGCCTGATACAATTCCCGCGGGACCGAGGTTAAACCGGCCAGATAGAGCACCATATTAAAGCCAAAGCCCTGCCAGATACCAATGAAAGCGATTGTTCCCAAAGCATATTGCTTGTCACCCAGCCAGAGTGGAAATTTTTTAATGCAGGCCGCGCCATACCAAGAGGTTGCCGGTTCATAACCTAGCCATGATCCAGACAACATACTGTGAATCCAAGATATGTCGCACCCTGACCGCAACACATCGTTGACCACTCCGACGATTGGGTTCAGTGCAAACTCCCAAACGATGGCCATAGCCAGTAAGGTTGCCATAACTGGCAAAAAGAAGACGGCTTTATAAAGTTCACCGCCGATGCGCAGGCTTGAAATCAACAGTGCAGAGCCAAGTCCAAGCGCAACTGATATCGGCACCACCACCAAAACATAGGTCAGTGAGGCGCTGAACATTTTTTGATAACTGCGCCGACTGAACAGCTTTTCATAGTTCTCGATTCCAACCCAGTTAAAGCTGCTGTTTCCCAAACTGTAGTCGGTCATTGACAGAGTGGCCGCCACAAAAACAGGCATAATCAAAAGTAGCAGCATCAAGGCAACTGCGGGTCCGATAAACCAATAGTGCGCTCGCGACTTACCCATCAATCTGACTGCCCCTGATTATGATCGGCAGAAAGGCCAAGCCTCTTGCCGTCGACCCCAAATACGATCATCTTACCTGGTTCGGCACTATAGCAGATGGTTTGCCCCAATTGAGCATAATCGGCCTCGGTGGGTTTGACCCTAAGCACAACCTTTTGCTCGCAACCTTCGGTCTCAAGGTGCAGAAAAACATCAGAGCCTAAATTCTCTTTGTAACTCAGCGTTCCTGAAAAACATTCCGCAGTTCCAGTTGGTTGTAAGGTCAGATGCTCAGGTCTCAGCCCAACCGATACCGGCCCCGGTGTGGCGAGCTCCAAAGTCTGATCCAGCTCAAACCCCAAGCACATGACTTTTCCTGTGTCATCCGCCTCGCCCGGCAGGATATTCATCTTGGGGCTGCCAATAAATTCAGCGACACGGATATCATTGGGATTTTGATAAACTTCATCTGGCGGGCCCAGTTGCAATAGGTCGCCATCCATCATGACGGCAATCCGATCTGACATGGTCAACGCTTCCGCCTGGTCGTGGGTCACGTAAATAAATGTCGATTGCAGGTCGCGGTGCAGCTCTGACAGTTCGGCACGCATGTGCACACGCAGACTTGCATCCAGATTGGATAACGGCTCGTCCATCAAAAAGGCGGCAGGATTGCGAACCATTGCACGACCTAACGCAACTCGTTGGCGCTGCCCACCCGACAGCTGCCCGGGCTTCCGATTGAGAAGAGGTTCAATTTTAAGAACTGCTGCGACATTATGCACTTCTTCTTTGATCTTGGCCATCTTGCCTGCCCGTCCTGGCACCAGATAACCTAACAGCGGCAAGCGTTCCCAAAAATCCAGATCCCGTAACCGTAGCGGGGTCATGAGGTTCTGCTGCACTGTCAAATGTGGATACAGAGCATAAGACTGAAATACCATTGCCAGATCGCGCAGGCTGGGGCGCACCTCATTCACTAAGGCACCATCGATTTCCACGTCACCCGTAGTTTGTGTCTCTAACCCGGCAATAATTCTAAGCGTGGTGGACTTACCGCATCCAGACGGACCCACCAACGTGAGGAACTCTCCATCTGCGACATCCAGATCAATGCTGTTCAAAACATTTAACGATCCGTATTTTTTTGTAACTTGGCGAAGTTTTATACCAGCCAAAAGTTATCCTCCCCTTACACATCATCCCGTCACCTTTTATTCAACGCTTGAAAACCGGAACTTTGGATTGGCTTAATGACGTGTGGTGGCTTTAAGGAGATGCTCATCACAGATTGCAATTGCATCCGTATATTTGTAAAGTAATTTAAATTAGAGTTTAATATCAGGTTTTGTTATAATGGTCCCGTTTCGCCAACTCAGTTATGTGGTCGCAGTAGCCGATCACGGCAGCATGCAAACGGCAGCAGAAAAAATAGCGATATCGCAGCCCGCTATAAGTGCCGCCATTAAGAAGCTTGAAACCGATTATGGTATTAATTTATTCTTACGGGACCGGCCACATAAACTAGTTTTAACACCAGTTGGACGTCGATTTATTGCCCGGGCAAGGCGGTTGCTTGAGAGCGCTGAAGAGTTTGATCAAGCTGCACTTAATCTAGGCAAAAATTTGAGTGGCACGATACAGGTTGGGTGCTTCATGCCCACTGCGGCCTTCATTGTGCCAATCATACTTCAGGCATTGCAGGATCGTAATCTCAATATTTCTCTACAGGTGCATGAGGCCGATCTGGATGAATTAAATACAATGCTGGCCCAAGGAAGCATCGATCTTGCACTGACATATAACATGTCGCCCAGCCCTTCGATTGAATTTGAAACTCTTATAGAAGAGCGACCCTATGTATTGCTGGCTAAAAGTGATCCGTTGGCAGATAAGGACGCAATCTCTCTCAATGAGCTCATTGATCGTGATATGGTTTCACTCAGTTTGCCGATTACTCAGCAGTTTTTTCTATCAGTATTTTCCCAGTTAAAGTTACGGCCGAAAATCAGACACCAGACAAAATCTTATGAACTAGCCCGTAGCCTCGTCGGCGCTGGAGAGGGCTATGCGATTATGATTATGCGCCCGGTCACAGCAAGGGCTTATAATGGCATTGAATTGGCCTATGTTCCAATTTTAGATGATGTGCCCACAGCGCAATATGGTCTGGCCTCAATCAAACGGGCGATCCCGACAAAACTGGTCGAAACCTTTGCTGCAGTCTGCCGTGAAACGCTGTTGCGCCAGCAGTCCGCGCGGCAGTACTTTGTGGCTTCGCCTAGAAAGATTAACTCTGACGCTGGTTACCCGTAATAAGGCGATTGGCAGTGGCAGACACATAGCCGCTGTCGCAAAAACAAAGCCCCTTCACAGTTCTAAAAGTGTTGGCCTGATAGAGCGAATTGAGGCCGCGTAAGATCCCTGACTGCTTTTGGTGAACGCCCAAATACTTTTTTGTAACTTCTGCCAAAGTGGGATTGGTTTTCATAGCCACAGGCAAGGGCGATCTCGGCGATGGGCATTTTAGTTTGCTCAATAAGTTCACGGGCTCGATTAAGACGAAGTTTTTGATAATATCTATTTGGTGGCTCAAATCCGTTCCGCGAAAAAATCCGCTCGATTTGACGGCTCGAAAAACCCAAACGCTGCGCTAATTCATCCACTGAAAGCGGAGTCTCGATATTTGCCATCATAATATCTAATGCTTTGCGGAACCTTTCATCTTCACAAATAATCGCATCTCCTCCCAGCATCTGAACTGATGACCCGCTGCGCCTGCCGCTCGCGATAAAATGGTTGCAGACCTCACCACTCAATCTCGGCCCACATATTTTTTCAATAAATCCCAGGATAAGGTCAAAGGACGCAAGTTCTCCCGCACAACTGGTCGTAGGGCCATCTACATCAAAAAGTACATTTATGAAGTCTATACTTGGAAATTTTTCACGCAACGGTCCAATGGTTTTCCAGTGAGCAGCACACCTCCTGTTCTTGATCAAACCAGCGGTGGCGGCCAGTGCAGATGACGCGCCAAGGGCAAAGACTGGCACTGAAAAACGCGTAAGGTTTCGCAAAAAGTCGTGCAGTAGTGCCGTGTCCCCCGCAGCGATTGTCTGACCGCAGCACAAAATGGCAAGGTCAGGTCGGAGCCGCACTTTTTGGTGGTTAAAAACCTCTATGGACGACGTTTGGCAAGGGACGGGCACCCCGGCGCTTGTCACTGGATTTTTCTCGGTTATCGAGACCAGAGTAAGGTTAAATTTTTCCCAACCAAGTAATTTATTTGCCTGCTGGAAAGGCTCGAGTGTGGTTGAAATAGTTGTTAGTGAGACACCCTCTGCAATCAGAATTACCACCTTTGTTTTCGTCTGGCTGGCCTGACAATGCGGAGTTTCTGAAAATGGTGCGTTCACGACAGCCCCCTACAAACCGGCCTGCTCATCATTAGTCTCCGGCAGCACTTCGTGAGTGGAAACACGTCGTTTGAAAGAAGGGTCTTTATAAGCCTCATTCAAAATGAGTTCGACCAATTCAAACTGTGTTTCCCCGTTTACATCTTCAAAGTAGACATGGCTTGGCCACGGCTCGTTTACAAAGTTGTTGGTGGGCAAATCAATAGTTTCACAGACAGTTTTTATGGAATTCACATAAGATTTTGCAGCGTCTGTTAAATCTATTTTTGCTTGATCCAGATCATCGATGCTGTTGCGGTCAATCTCACAAGATCCAATGCCAGTTGTTAGTGGGATATTACGTTTGATTGACTGGTCTTGATAGAAAGTAACATCGACCTTATCGGCCTCAAGCCGCATTACAAAACCCTTACAAACACTCACCTTTAGCTCCGTAAGTTCTAGTAAATCCACCCCGGATGGAGGCGCGTCACTAACTGCTTTACGTCTTGAGCCGCGAGTTTTCTTCTTAACTTGGGAAACGTAATCACCGCGATAATTACAATCAAAGACCCGAGATCCCCACGGGCGTCCCCGCTCCATCTGCTGGATTGAGCGGATCGACATGGACTTGCAATTTTCCGGACCTATGAAAAAGGGAGAACCAGAGGCATCTGACAGCTCAACCCATCCATTAGGGAACGTGGCCATATGATGGTCTATCCAAGGTCCGAGCACCTTGTCTGCCAGATGATTTAACAAATCATTTACCCTGTCCGGATTGTGTACGACGTCTGACAAAAGGGGTTCCTGACCATATATATCGGCGGCCAAGCTATAGGGTGCGGAGATTTGAAGCAGCGGTTCCATGCCGGTAAGTTCTTCCGTCACCCGTAAAATATCATCTATAATTTTTGGTATACCGGTCGAAAAGTCCGGGGTTTGCAGATTAAACCAATTGTCTTTGTTGATCAGTGTGACATCGGGGTCAGAGCCGGGTGGAAACTTGTCAGGGTACATCATCGTTTGGCCAAGAATTTCACATGAAAAAGCATAGAGTGCCCATGTCATATATAGCTTTTTCATTCCCAAAAGGCGACTGACAGCGAGGTTTGCGCGCACGTAACGGTACGGATCGGTTTTGTAGTATTCCGCAGACTGGATACCATATAAATCATTCAGTACCGCAAGTGCCAACATATGGACTGATGCCGTTGCATGAATTTCATTCGCCGGGGCGAGCACAGCAAAGTTATCATCAAACTCGCCCGAAATAGCGGCATCAAAAACCTCTACCATTTCTTTTTTGGCGCCTAAATCTCCTGATTGCCAACGTGACAAGAGATGCAGTCCGTGCGGATAAGTATAGTCTTCTATTCTGATCATAGTATGAAAAGCTTTCTGCTATCTGAACATTTATGGCATCCATGTGTTCCTTACACATCTTCACACAAAACACCCTTACCCAGCGCTTGGAAGCCGCAGCATCACAAACTTATTTTAATAGACATATTTAAAAGTGGAGTGATGATGTATACCCAATATTGAAAAAACATTATACCCATTTCAGGGTCCAGTAATGAACAAGTTCATAAAAAATTATATCATGTCAAAATATCGAAAAATTTGGTTATTATGACAAATAAATTACTATTTACTGATTAAATATCAAAAATTTATTATTGGATGGACTATTCTGACTGTAAGCGAAAAATATGTCGATTTTAGGCTATAAAGACTCATGATCAAAAAGAGGTACAATAGGCCGTTTTCACCGTAAAAGTTATGGTCTTTTTAAGTTTAAAAAACTCAAATTACTACCATGCCAAACACGTTTTGCAAAAAAAATAGACCAATAAAACATAAGACGCATGCTGCCACGGGCGTAATGACCCATCCGAATATAATTTTGGCGAGGACTAACCAACGAATTGCGGCGGCTCCTTGCAAAATTGAGATGCCGACAATCGCCCCAACCACCGCCTGGGAACTTGACACTGGAACCAACGGAATTGTTGGTAGTCCAAGTCCTGCTAGCCACGCTTCTAATCCAACAGATGCAAACATGAATAAAACAATTGAATGAGAGATGACGGCAATTAAGGCTGATGTTGCCGATAGTCGACCTAGATCACTGCCAAGCGTCATCATAACCCGTTTTGAATAGGTGAAAACACCCAAGGCAATCGACAGCCCCCCCAGTACGAACAACTGTTGCGTCGAGGATAATAGTAAACCACCAATTTGTACCGGAGGTAAAGGCTGTGCGGGAATAAAAACACCAACAACATTTGCTATATTATTAGCACCAAGTGAATAGGCTCCCAGTGCTCCTGCAACAATCAGCGCCACACGTTGGTACGCGTCGGCCCTGATCATATGTATATGAACACGTTGTGCAGAGAATTTTATTGTTTGATAAAGGATAATGGCGATGACACCTGATAATAAAGGGCAAATAATCCAAGTACTTAAAACTTTGGTTAACGTAGAAATATCTGTAGGATTATTAGAGAAAAAATTCCAACCGATTATTGCGCCGACAATGGCCTGAGAGGTCGAGACTGGAAGCCCGAATTTTGTCATCGCGTATACAGCGAAAGCAGCCGAAAGTGCCGTCATGAATGCGCCCGGCAAGGCAGATATCGCGCCCAGTTTCCCAAGCGTTTGAGACGTGCCTGCGCCTGAGACGATCGCCCCGAGAACTACAAATATTGAACAGATTATCGCGGCAGTTCTCCAACTGACCATTTTTGTGCCGACCGCGGTTCCAAAAACATTTCCGGCATCATTCGCGCCAAGCGCCCAGCCTAAAAATAAACCGCTAGTCAGGAATATTAAAACAAGGGGGTCTAACAATTTTACGTCAACCGTTTAATAGCATAGATTGCTAATCGGTCTGCCACATCTTCTGCCAAATCCGCAATGCCATCGATGCGGTCAGCAAATTCTCGAAGTTGTATTTTAAAAGACAAATCAAGACTTGAGTCGAAGATTGCAGTCTTAAGGTTAAGACTGATCTTATCTGCCTCTTTTTCATATAAAATCACTTTGTGGTTATAAGCAGGTACATCATGAGGGCTCCTGAAAAAGGCCCGCCCACTCAGCGCAAGCTCGTCTACGGACTTGATAACCATATTGGTAAGCTTGCGATACCCACTCCCAAGTTCTTCTGGAATCGTTGGTTTTTCAATTGAAAAAGCCCAGAGCGTATCTTCGAACTCAGATAGCAATTGATCCATTGTTTCGATCAAACCTAGAACGTCACCCCGAGAATCGGGAATAAGCGTGTTGGAGTAAAGGTGCTTTTCAATATCTCGTCGTAAAACGTCTGCTTCGCTTTCCAATTCTACCACCCGGTCCAGACGCGTGACGAATTCTTCTGTATAGCCTTCTTTTAGATAAACTCGGACACCGAGCCTAAATACAACTGCAGCTTCCGAAACCTTATCAAAGAAACTATCAATCTGCAGCTCAAGTTGCTTGGTTCTGCCGAATAGGCTCAGATTAGGTGCCATCTAGGTTCACTGCTCTTTTTAACGGCCTTACGGCTCTTTTAACCTCGAGCCTTATTAGGGCTCGAAATTCTATTGTTTGTTTTGTAACAAATTTGTATCAGATTTGTAACATGATTGTAAAATACTAATTTAGATTGGACTTATAAGACAATAAAATTATGATGATTGCATATAGCCATTTGGAGGTCGTCTTGCCAAAGTTTCCCGGAGGGGCCCTGCTGACCGGCTTTTATATTGACCGTAGTTCTCACGTTCCAATCTATCGGCAAATCGATACAGAGCTGCGTCGCTTGATCCTTGAGGGTGCGCTTGCGGCAAAACAAAAGCTGCCATCAACGCGGGAATTGGCAATGGAACTTGGGGTGTCTCGAATTACAGTTAAATCGGTTTACGAGCAACTCGTCGCAGAAGGCTATGCGCAGGCTAAGACCGGTTCGGGAACCTTCATTTCCGAAGGTTTGGATTTTGAAACTACGCCAAAAATTACGGTTCCTAAAAAAAATATTGGATTAGATGACGTCAAGATTTCGACGCGCGCTGCTTCCATTATGTCATCACAAGCAAGCGTCCGGTACGGCGCAACCGCGCCGTTTCGTCCGGGCGTTCCAGCGCTAGATCTGTTCCCAGTTAAACTGTGGAATAAATATTGTCTGGATGCTCTGAATGGTGATGAGCGCAACAACTTGAGCTATGGTCAAATTAACGGCAGTGCCGCATTGCGGACGTCAATCGCCAATCATCTCAATGATGCCCGTGGCGTAAAAGTCGACCCTGAGCAAATTGTGGTGACCTCGGGTGCGCAGCAGGCATTTGTGCTGATCGCATTCATTTTACTGAACAAACAGGATACGGTTTGGTATGAAGACCCTGGACATATCGCGGGCCGAGATGTGATGCAACTGATGGGAGCTAACGTCGCGCCAGTTCCGATCGATAGCGAGGGCATAGATCTTGATTTTGCAAAACAAATGCACCCCAGGCCTACCCTCATTTTCACCACCCCATCCCATCAACAACCGCTGGGAACCACTATGAGCCTGACCCGTCGTCTGGCGCTTTTGAATTACGCCCATGAAAATGATTCCTGGATCATCGAAGATGATTACGACAGCGAATTTAGATACCGAGGACGGCCCCTGCCCGCCCTGAGCGCCCTGGATCGGGAGCGCAGGGTTTTCTATGTTGGTACATTTTCTAAATCTATGTTTTCTGCGATCAGGATTGGCTATGTCGTCGTTCCACCTTGGCTAGTGGATACATTTTCAAAGGCTAGAAACTTATTGGGTCAAAGTTCATCTCCGGTCGTTGAGCATGCACTATCGCGATTCATCGACGATGGCCGTCTGGCTGAGCATATCAGGAAGATGCGTCGCATTTATCGAGAGCGACGTGACACACTGCTTGACTGTATAAGTACAAATTGCGCAGATTGCCTCGTGCCTCAAAAAACGGATGCTGGTATGCATATACTGGCCCATTTGAAAAATAATGTGGATGATAATTTAGCCCACCGCGCTCTCCTCGACGCTGGGATTGAATCTCTGCCCCTGTCGGTCTATTGCATTGATCCCTTTAAGTGCTCAGCTCTGGTTCTGGGGTTCTCTGGTGTTCCCAAAAACCGCATGCCAAAACTGGTGCGTCGCATGAGTAAGGTTCTGCAATCGATATCCTTAAATCAATAGATACTAAGCGATTTTGCAAATGGCTCCTGTAAATGTTTTGTCTATTAGGCGCATCAAATCCTATTTGCAGGCGGCGCAGAGAAGAGGGAGCCTTTGGCTTGAAACAGACTGGGATGATAACCGAAGGATAACGGAAACACAGCGATTCAATACTTTCACACACAATTTTAGGATATATACGGTTCAACCCTAACGGTCTCGTGCAAGTCCAGAAATATGGAACACACTAAAATTTAACATGTGTCACTACGTTGAGGGGAACGCGTCTCAGATGCCACCCGCGATCAAGTGTTTGAGGCCCAAGCCATCTTTATGGATGATACAACGGTCAAGCTGCTCCAGAAGGGCAAAGGTAAGAACAAGGCCAGGACAGCGTGGTTCTGGGTTTACGCCAGAGATGGGCGCGCTTGGTCCGGAGCAGCGCCGCCCGCTGTATGGTATCAGTTCTCCACCAGCCGAGGCGCGGAACATCCCCCTGAACATTTGGAAGCCTACGAGGGCTTTGCCCAAGCGGATGCCTATGCTGGGTATAATGACGCACACCGAACAGGTCGCGTGCGCCTGTCAGGTAATACATGGCCCATGGGCTTTGAATACATCGGCTCACAGCCCAAAGATGATTTTACCATGCCAGCTTCTGGCCTATTGCCATGCGTTTTGTAATTTTGGCAGCGCATACCGGTGGATGGGCTTCATTGACATTGACGAACATTGGGGACCTCAAACGGAAACGTTCGAAAGGTTAAAGATGAAGCTAGCTGCCAAGTGTTGACAGCCGTGGCTATGCAAATAGAGCAGATAACTGTGTGTGCGCACCGGCCGTGGCGCATTGGGTTTGTTGACGGCTCTGATAACCGCACATCAAACCCCCAAAATTGATGCTTACATTGTCATAATTATTACCAGCCAGAGGTCTTTAAACGACCTTTAGGTTCTTCGGGCCTCAAACTCAGCCCAGATTTCTTCCAGCATTTCGATATCAAATTCGGGGTCACGTGCAGGTCCAAGGATGATGGCTTCGTTTGTCATGACTGTTTCAATAGCCTGCCCAAGGCCCATAATGACCTCGGGTGGAATAACCAATGCGCCATGCCTGTCAGCGTGGATAAGCGCGTCTTGGGATACCTCAAGACCCATAATATTAACGGGTGTGCCAATCTCGACCACATGGACGAACCCGTGGCTTACTCCAATCGAACCGGCAAGGACTGGAAAATCTTCGTCTAAAACGTCAAGATCTCGCATCACTCCGTTGGTGACAGCGCCCATAAGTCCGAGTCCCTTATGCACAGCGACATTTACCTCACCCCACCAGCCGGCGATACAGTTGGGGAAATCCACATCTTCTATCACAGCCGCGGTCGGGGCGCCGCCGAAAGCCATTGACCTGTAATATTCCATCCGACGGGCGCGAATGATATGGTCAGGCTCCGTTGGTGGCGCCAATCCGGATATTTTAGCGGTGCGAGCAAACCCCACGATGGCTGGAGCCCCCGGTTTTGAATGTTGCATTGTACCACGTGTAAAGCAGTTGAACCCCCTTTTCCCTTGCACCACTTCAATCGCGTTGCAAACTGTGGGCGTATCGACCTGCCTTAGTAAGTCATATAGGCTTTGGGGGATCATACTCTTAGCCATTGTTCCAGAATTCCGTTTGTGTGTTTGGGTTGTTCCAGTGTCGGCAAGTGGCCAGCATTGGGAATGACAGCCAAGCGTGATCCGGGTATTAGGTCATGCATCAGTTCGTGGCGCGAAACGGGGCAGAGGCTATCTTCTTTCCCGCAAAGAATCAGGGAGGGGATCGTCACCGATCTGAGCGTTTCGCACTGATCAGGGCGGTGCTGAATTGCAAAGGATTGGTTGGCAAAAACCTCTGGCCCCAACGTTTCAGCCATTTCCATGCACAGGTTCAGGATACGCTGCCGGTTGGGGCTTTTCGCAAGGTAATTTGGCTTCAATTCGTCACGCATAACCGCATAAAGCTCCCCTTGCAAAACCCGTTTTACTTGTGTTTCCCGAACTGGGCCTTTGTCTTCCGGATCTGCCAAAGGGTTGGTATCCAGTAGCGCAAGCCGGGTCACTCTGTGCGGCGACTGGCGCATAATCTCCATTGCAACAATGCCGCCCATAGACAGCCCGGCCAAGGCAAAATAGGGAGGTGCACTGTCTAGGACGGTCCTTGCCAGATCAGCCATAGTCGATTGCCCCTGCAATGGCATAGTGATGATGGAGATGTATTTTGAAAAGGCTGAGATTTGCGGAGAAAATAGCCGCGCATCGCACATCATTCCTGGCAGTAAAACAAGAGGTTCATCGATCAAAGTAACCTGTCTCCATTACGATTGTTGTGCATTTTAGTCTGCTGGATCCCTTTAGTCTGCTAAATCCCTGTGTCCTGATATCCTTACGGCCCGTCATCCAAACTGGAGACGGAATACTGTAGCAGCGGTAAGTGGTGCCTAATCCCATGTTATTTTGACGTTTGGCTTAAAATTTGTTTCCAGATGGCGATGTCATCAAAAAGGGTGATCTCTCGACGCAGCCCCCGAGGACCAAATTCTGCATGGCTCACTCCCATAATGTGTATTTCTGCACCCGTTGGGGGGCCATAGCGCCCCCAGCCGTCATGTCGCCCGCTCAAAGACCAGCGGATTGCACTGCGCGGGCTGAGCAACGGATCAGTACGGCCAATCTGATGTTCAATTTTGAATTCGGCAAAGGGCATGGCACTTCTTAAACCGATCCAGAAGTTGTCAGCTTCGGCCCAACCGTGTCCTTCCTGTCCCCCGGCCAAAGATAGATGGCAGGCTCTGTCGTATTCCTTTTTTATAACTCCAAAATCAGCAGCCATTATTTGTCTTAGTATAAAGGCGTGCCGCTCACCCCATTCATCAGTGTTGCCACGGCCAGTATAAGGGCCCGCCTGATCGGTCGCCGGGGTCAGTGGCATGCTGTTGTCACCCCGATCGATGATGGTCTGTGCAGCCTCTTTTGGTGTTTGTCCTAGCTGATACGCGATTGCAGCATTGTCGCGGATCAGCCACTCATCCCAGACGCGGTTGTCTCGGCAGTATGTATCGGCAATCGTCCGAAATGAAACTTTTAATCCAGTAGCAGGACCAAAGGCACCGCCGTTATGCGTTGCGGTTGATAAAATCCGGTGAGAAGATAGGAACCCGGATTTATCGTCACCACACCAGACCACGTCCTCCGCCAGAAGTTGTCGGTCGGGGAACTCTGTAAGCGTTGCCATTGTGTTGGCTTTCCCGGCAGTGTTGCCTTGATTTATTCCTGCCGGAGAGCGGACTAAGAGGTCATCATGATAGTGCCAATCAAGTGCTGCGATATCGCGTCCTTCCCAGATCCTTGCTGTGCACTTGAGAATATAGTCCGGCAGGTCTGTAAATTGTGCGTCAAACCCCTTCATTTTGGCTCCTTTTGGTCTCTTCAGAAGTGATATCTCAGCTGATTGCCTTTAACATAAACTTTAAGCTGTTGTTGTCTTGTTCTTTTTTGGACAAACTGAACGCGCTGAAAATTAAAAAGTAAGGCACCAAAGGGGCAACTGGAAAAGCCTGCTCGGGTTGAGTTTTTTACAGTATAGAGGGTTAAAGTTTCATGCCTGCTAGATTCCTAAATTTATTGTATTCCAAGAGTCTCGTGCGTCTCTGATATAAAAGTTTATTTCAGCCAATTGGATTATCTGACTGTCGCAGTTTAATGTATTGTCACCATGGATCTGATATGAATGCGTTTAGATTGGCAAGATGCTTTATACTCAGGTGCGAAGCGTTCCAAGGTGGTAGAGTTGAAACCAGCGTGATCAACTTTCGATTTGGAGTATATCGTAACGCCGAACAAATATCCTTTAGCTGTTCCATCCCGGATGATCACATAGATCGTCGCCGGTCTAGGCGTTTCATGGCAAGATCGATGCTGAGTGATATTCAGACGGGAGACGCCAACGTTTGTTCGACTTGATAGCCAAGCGACAACGACACCAAAGATACAAGTGGCCATTCAGGCGAGTAATGAATCTGCGTAGGTCTTGACGGAATGGCGCGGAACCACCGAGCAGACTGTCTGGAAATGGTGCAAACGTGATAGTGTCCAAGATCGCAACCACACATACCCCCCACCACCGTCTTTAGACCACCCTCACACCAGCTTAGGAGGCCGTGGCAGTTGCGCTGCCCAAAACGTTACTGGTGTCGCTAAACAACTTATTGGCCGTGGTGCGCGAGTTTCTGAATCCGAATGTGTCTCGCTCGGGTTTAATTGTTGCCTGCGAAGGCATGGTGTAGGACGTCTGCGTGATCTTAAAGCCAAGGATGAAAGCTCTAAGTACAGTGGCTTCGAGGCGTATGAGCCCGGATACACACAAATTGACTTAAAATACCGGCCACAAATGGCCAATGACACGTCGCAAGAGTATCTCTTCTTGGCGACCGACAGGGCACCCGTTGGGTCTTCATTGCCATTTATCGCAACAAGACTGCGGCCAATGCTCGGCGTTATATGCGTGACGTGGAACGTGCATGCCCGATCCGTATCCGCAGCATGTTAACCGATAATGGCGAGGCGTTTACCGACTGTCCTTTTGGCCTAAGTCAGCGCGTTGCAACGGGACGGCACGAGTTCGACATACTTTGCTCAACGCTCGGTATTGAACAGCGACTGATCCACCAAGATCGCCGCAAACCAACGGAATGGTCGAGTGGTTCAACGGCCGCATCGAGGACGTGCTACAAAGCCACTATTTTCGATCAGGCGAAGAGCTGGGGACAACGCAGCATTGCTGATGCATGTCTTTACAACCAACAGCTTCCGCAATTAGCCTTAGGTGGTAAAACACCCTTACAAGTCATAAAACACTGGTGCAAAATCAAACTGAAATTGTTCAAGACACAGCCATAATACCTCACGGATTGTGACAGCAATATTCGTAAAGTGCCGCAATCTTACCCAAAAAAATTGGCCGACTAACGGGTAATTTATGTTGAACTTTTTTATACATTATAAGATAGATTATTTCGAAAAAGCTATATTTCGGTAAACGGCACAGCTATGACCCGATCTGATGATCGATCTTCGCATAAAGCTTTGAGGCACCTCAACAATGGGGAAATGTCTACAGGTGTTTCACAGCCCGAACTGCTCCAAGAATTAATTGATGATTTGGTCAGGCTATACGATAGGGGTCGATTTGAAGAGATTGTTTCAAAAGTAACGCATTCAGTAAAACTATTTCCTGAGGCTCTGCCCTTATTTAATATAATGGGTCAGGCTTATACAGCACTTAAGAAGTACCAAGCCGCCATTGATAGTTATAAACAAATGCTCAGGATTAAGCCTGACCATGAAGAAGCCTATCATAGCATGGGTAATGTGTTGACTGAAATGGGTGAACTGGACCCTGCGATAAAATGCTATAAAAGGGCTGTTGAAATAAAGCCTGACTATGCTGAGGCATACAGTAGTTTAGGCATTGTCCTGAAAAGTAAATTTGAACTCGACACAGCATTGTATGAGCATTTAAAAAAGGCTTTCAAAATACAGTCTGACCCTGTTAATGCCATTATAGACGAGAAGAATAATCTGCAAAACAACCGTGATTTAGAGGCCGCTAGAGACAGTCTTGAAAAAGCTGTTCGGATAAAGCCCACCCTTGCCGAAGCTAGGCATTTGTTGGCTTCCATAAATGGAAAAACACCAAAGTCTGCTCCTAAAGCCTATGTAAAAGAGCTGTTTGACGAGTATGCGCCCAAATTTGAACAATCTCTGGTGAGAGCTTTGGAGTATAATGCGCCAAAAGAGCTTGCAAAGATAATTACCGCAAAACAACCGATAGAGGCATTGGGGTCGGTTCTGGACCTAGGCTGCGGCACTGGCCTCGCTGGCGTGGAATTAAAACAATTCTGCAGCAATCTTGAAGGTATTGACTTGTCAAACGCTATGATTGAGCAGGCCAGATCAAAGAATGTGTATGATCGGTTAACTCAGAGTGATATACTAGATTACCTATCCACAGCAGAGCTTGATTTTGATTATTTTATCGCAACAGACGTTTTTATTTACGTAGGAGAACTGACCAATGTTTTCCACTTGATAAAATCTCGAAATAAGCGAAAGGGGCATCTGGCGTTTTCTACCGAGCACACTGAAAGGGAGAGTTTCTTCCTTGAAACATCTGGACGGTACTCACACTCTCTGTCGTACATTGAAGGCCTGTGTAAAAAAATTGATTGTAGAATATCTCATTTTACGAAAACGGATCTCCGTAAGGAAAAGGATGGGTTTTTGGTTGGGGGTTTATACGTCGTTGATTTCTAGAACCGATACAAGGATTGGGACTTTAAAAATGAGTTCGCCTTCATCAATGGTTTTATAGCGTCCTGAATTTGGCGACAGCACCAGTCAGCCTCGTCAGAAATTTTGATTAACAAGGAGTGGTTTTTTGCATGATGGTCTCCGAGTTTATGGCTCATTTTCTGGTACGACAGTGAGTTGGCCAACATCAGCCTGCACCACTTTTACATGCGCTGCTTTGGCGATCGCCCGATCACTGACCACCCTCCAGGTGATGCCGGAATAGATGTGTTCCCCTGGCTGGTCTGGAGCAATATCCGTTGCCAGTTGAAAGCGGTGACCAACAAAGCCGACCTCGATCTCGCGATCCTCCCTTGGGGATTGGATGTTTTTTAGGGGTTTCCACAGTACAAACGCTGCGGTAATCGACAAAAGTGACACCGAGATGACCGCACTATTGATTGTCTGAGGCAGAATTTCTACAGCCATCAATCCCCCAGTCGCAAGCATCGCAAGGCCGACAAAAAATAATACAAAAGTCGCAAAGCCAAGAAAGGCGATTTCGATCACTAGTAAACCAATGCCCAGCATAAACAGCCATTGCGAAAGGGGCAGATCTAACATCGGTTGTTCCATATTATTTGCCCCAAGGACCCGGCGCATCTGGCGGCACATAGCTTTCAGTGGCAGAAGGTGGTTTGGACACAGAGGCAGGGTCTGGGGGGCTATTTGAAATTTTTTGAATGATCGCCATCGCTTGGGCCACAACGCTTGCGGCATCAGAAGCACCGTCGGGCAGTAGGATCAACGATGATTCCTTGGCAATCATTTCTTTCGCATGAATAGCCTTGGTCGCAAGTTCAAGCTGGACCGCCTTCTGCCCGGCGGGTGTATCGGCCGCCTCGCCGACCATCACCAGTGCTTTGGCTTGAGCATCGGCCACGGCCACAAGGGCTTTTGCCTCGCCCTCGGCGCGCAAAACCTGTTCGTCTTTTTCAGCTTCGGCGGCCAGCACGACCGAGGCTTTCTCCCCTTCGGCACGATTGATCGCAGACTGTCTGTCGCCTTCAGATTCGAGGATTTGGGCCCGCTTTACCCGCTCGGCTTTCATCTGAGCCTCCATCGCCTGCATGACCGATTGTGGTGGCACAATATCCTTGATCTCATAACGCAGAACCTGCACCCCCCAAGCCGACGAGGCCTGATTGATCGCGGCAACAATATTTGTATTGAGCAAATCGCGCTCTTCAAAGGTTTTATCCAGCTCCATCTTGCCCAATTCCGAGCGCATGGTGGTCTGGGCCAGTTGGGTCACGGCAAACACATAATCATCGACGCCATAAGTCGCCTTATAGGGATCAAGCACCCGGAAATACAGCACCCCATCTACCGTGAGTGAGATGTTATCTTTGGTAATGGCGCTTTGGCTGGGCACATCTACCGCCTGTTCTTTCAGCGAGCGGTCTGCCGATACACTGTCGATAAAGGGAATGAGAAAATTGAGACCCGCTTCCTGCACACCTTTGAATTTACCAAATCTTTCAATAATATATGTTCGATTGTGCGGAACAAATTTAATAGAATATCTCAGGACAACAAAGACCAAAATGAAAAGCCAGATTGTCGGGCTGAAAAAGAAAGCTAAAATATCTTCAATGTACATGTGACGTGCTCCAGATCATAAGGTCCACTTAAATTATGGCCTGCTCTTTGTTTAGACACTAAGGGATCACAGGTTGAATTCCAACGTCGAAATTATCTGAGCCCTTTCAGGGGGTGGCGGTTTGCCTTGGGCTGATGTCATGAGCGACAAGATTAGATCTGGATGGCCTGTGACAATAAATGCCTAATGTGATGCTGTCATTGCGGTGGCGGCGTAATGGTGGCCTTCAATCAGTCTAGTGCCGATGGTGGGCTTTTGGCAATTGGTTTCGATGTTACCGAAGATACTGTGAACCAACTGGCAATCAGAAAGGGTATACCAACAGCAAACGAAAATCTGATCCCGAATTTCTCTGCGATAAAACCCAGCAGTGGCGGTGCTAACAGAAACGCCAGAAAAGATATCTGCGCCAGCGATGCCACGTTGACCGCCGCGGGACGATCGGTTCTTTGGGCTGCCGCTGACATGGCCAGCGGAAACAGAACTGCATTACCGGCCCCCATCAAGGCAAAACCAACTAAGGCCATGGCTGGTACGGATGCGAGGGAAACCAGAATTACCCCCATACTCATTGAGAGTATTGAAAGGCGCGAAACTTTTTCGGCGCTGTAATTTTCGACATAGCTGTCGGCAAAAAAACGAACCATGAACTGCATAAATGCTCCCACTGCCAAAGCCGCACCGTTGATAAACGGCGGCGTTGCGAAGATATCGCGCATAAAAATGACTGACCAGTCGATACCAGCGCCCTCAATTAGCATTGCCGACAAGGTAAAGACCACAAGAACCATAATGCCTTTGGTTGGCCGGATCAGTTTCGGACTTTGCGGACTGTCGTTGGGGCGCTCAGGCGCGGGTTGGTACCCCCAGACGAAGCCTGCTGTCAGCAGGCTTACAGCCCCTAGAAACAGTCCGAAATGGATTGTTGTTGAAACGTCGAATTGAGACATTGCGGCCCCGGCGACACCTGTTGCAAAAAAACCTAAGCTCCAGAACGCATGGCTTCTGTTCATAATCCGCTTCGCAAGCTGGTATTCGACCCTGTCGGCCTCTAAGTTTACGGCAACTTCCACCACGCCGACGGCAAGACCTCCAATACTCAGGGCGAGGAAAAAGCCAATTGGCCCCATGGCAAACGAAGCCAATACAAACGATAATCCGATCAGTAGCACGCCAAAAAACATTGACAGCTGAAACCCCGTACGCCTGAGGATTTTATCTGCATAAAATAAAGACAGTTGCACGCCGGTTGACAATCCGATCAATGCGAAACCCAAAGCACTTTCCCCAATTCCCATTTTTACTTGCAAGTCGCCGATACGGGGAAACAAAGCCCCCAGAGCGAACGCATAGAGAAAGAACGCAAAATAGACGTTTCGTTGTGGCTGAGAAAATCTCATCTCTGTCTGTGTCCGGAATGTGATGCTTTGGCCCAGGTCGTTTTGACAGGATTATATTATTGCCTGTACGACCTCATTATAAATTGCATGATTGGATTGAAAGCGTAAACTTCGTTTCACAAAGGGCTGCAAAATTTGAGAACGTCGGTTTTAAGGGTCATTGTGTGTCAGCCTTCGCCGGAATATAATTTGAATAATATGAATCCAGCTACCTAGAGGGTAAAATGGCCACCAAACATGAAGTTTCCAGAGGCTTAAAGAAAGCGTTGATGGAAAGAACCTCTGGCACCGGCACGATGGAAGAAATGATGGCGGAAGAGACCGCTGTAATAGCTTCAACATCCAATGCAATTTTTGCGTATTATCAGTGGGACGCAGCAGACAAATTGTCTGATTTAAGGGATTATCATGGCGCTGACCGGGTCTTTCATGAGACTGAGTCTGGTGCCTCTGGGAGCCGTCCTGCGCTTGGGGAGATGATCGCAACCCTGAGCGCGGGAGACAGGGTTTTGGTGTATAGTATAGATGGTTTGGCCCGAGATATGCGGGACCTGCAAAATATTGTCAGACAGATCAATACCATCGGTGCCTCTATCAGTTTCCAGATTGAGGATTTAACATTCGAGGCGGATCACAGTGACCCTGTCGCTACAATGCAAAACCGGATGCTGGAGGCATTTTCAAGCTTTGAACGTGCGCTTATAAGTAAGGGACGCATGTGGGCTAAGGTACACGACTAGCGGATTGGCAAGCCCATCTTTAAAGGTGGGCGACCCAAAACCGCCTTTTGATTAATCGGCCGGTTAATTTTACACAGCTTGATGATCCCTGAGACCGCTTTGAACGCCCCGATCTAAACGCTTATGCGCTTTGATCCAGCCTTTGATGAACCTCGATGATATTGCCTTCAGGATCATGAAAAAAAACTTGATGCCATTCTTTGGCGAAGGTTGTTCCGTAATCGGAATATGGGATGCCGGCTGCATCAAGCTTGCTGAGAAAGGATGCAATATCATCTGTTCTGAACGCAATATGGCCTTTATCGACGGGATTGATCGTCTGGTTGTTTTTAAAACCTACTTCCAAATTGCGTTCTGCTAAGTGCATTTCTATTTTACCCTCGGTCACAAAATTGATTTTGCCGCTATAGCCGCGATCATGCGTTTCTTCTGTCCGTGGAAATTGTTCAACGGGTATGCTGTCCATCTCTAGAATATTGCGGTAAAATGCGTCCATCGCATCAACATTCTTTGAGACAAAATTGATGTGATGAAATTCTAACGCCATCGAAACACTCCATATTACCTCCGGCCTTTTTACATGGTCGCCGCAGCCGTTGTCGCGTCAAGATTAATCCGGGGACAGCGGGGTTTCAACAACACTATGAAAACGCGGTTGGTTTTTGACATATGATACGCAAGGCCTGCACCATATTTTTTATAAGCACACAAAGGCTGTAATTATTGGAAAAATTAATCTCCGATCGCGATACCTTCGCGCCTGTGATCCGCACCGCCAGACAACTGACCCGCAGAAAGCGAAATGGCATGTAAACCAGAGTTCAGGTTGCGCGACTTCACTTCAAAACCCAAAGACAAGAGCGCCTTGGCCAGCGGGTTGGTTATTGTTTCAGCTGTCGTACCGGCCTCCAGATCATAGGTACCAAAGCGGTTTATAAGGTGGGGGAAATCTATGGCCGCTTGGATGTCGAGGTTCCAGTCCAGATGGGCGATGATCGTTTTGGCAACATAGCCGATGATCCGGCTGCCTCCAGGCGAGCCGACCACCATCACCGGTTTTCCATCTTTCAGAACGATTGTCGGAGCCATCGAAGACCGTGGCCGTTTTCCGGGCTCTAGCCGGTTGGCAATAGGCACCCCATCGCGATGGGTTCGGAACGAAAAATCGGTCAGCTCATTATTGAGAAAATAACCGCCGGGCGTGATCAGACGGGAACCGAAAGCGTTCTCAATTGTTGTTGTCATCGATAGCGCGTTTCCAAAGCGGTCCACGATTGAAATGTGTGAAGTGGACGGCAATTCTAAGCTGTCATCAGGCGACAAGTTCAGCGCGTGGTCAAACGGCGGGTTTCCTGCGGCAACCTCTTCCAGTGCTGTATCGCGCATCAACAGCGCAGACCGGCTGGCCAGATAGGCCGGATCAATCAAGCCCTTTGTTGGCATCGGTACAAAATCGCTATCCGCCATATAGCGTCCTCGGTCTGCAAAGGCCAAGCGCGAAGCATCGCCGATCAAGCGCCAGCTCTCCGGGGCTGTGGCCCCAAGTTTGGCTAGGTCAAAGGGGTTAAGCAGCCCTAAAATCTGACCAACCGAAAGCGCCCCGGATGAGGGTGGTCCCATGCCACAAACCTCATAGCCGCGATAGGGTGCACAGATTGCCGCCCGTTCTTTGATCGTATATTGCCTCAGGTCAGCCATCGATAATACGCCTGGATTGCCGGTTGCGTTTTGGACGGTGTCAACAATACCCTGTGCAATCTTACCGGTATAGAAAGCTTTGGCCCCCTGCTCGGATAGGGCGCGAAGCGAGGCGGCATAGGCGGGATTGTCCAAGAGCTCTCCTGCCTTGACCGGGTTTCCAGTCGGCAACAAATAAGCGGCTGTTTTTGGAAAACGGCTTAGGCGTTTTTGATCATAGCTCACCATCGCCGCGAGCCGTGGTGAAACGGGAAAGCCCGTATCGGCCAGAGAGATTGCCTCTGAAAATAAATCAGACCATGCCAGTTTGCCCCACCTTCTCTGGGCGGTGGCCATCAGGGCCGGCGTGCCAGGTGTGCCGACAGATAAGCCCCCCACCACCGCATCAAAAAATTTCAATGGAGCCCCAGTCCTATCTTGAAACAGTGTCGGCGTTGCTGCCATCGGTGCAGTCTCGCGTCCATCAAGCGTGGTGATGTCCCCGGTTTTGCCATCATACCACACCAGAAATGCACCGCCGCCAAGGCCCGAACTTTGCGGCTCGACCAGACCCAGAACAGACTGCACTGCAACCATCGCGTCTGCAGCGGTTCCGCCAGCACGCAAGACCCGCGCGCCCGATTGCACCGCCAAGGGGTTTGCCGCAACCACCATCCAGTTATCCGCCTGAACCGGCGTTCCGGATGCCTTGGTTGCAAGTGCGGTGCTTATTTCCGGGGCAACGGCGTCACTGCTTTGTTGTGCAAAACTAGGCATCGCCAAAACAGTCAGGGTGTAGATAAGGGTAAAGACACGCATGAGAACAGGACCTCAAATTCTTAAAATTAGACTTTTCACATGATCACGATGAGGTCGTGACCTGCCGAATGCAAGCCAGATTATCGGTACCGGTCCGAGCTTACTGCTTTGTGCCGGTGAAAGTCAGGTTTTGAATGCCACACGGACTGAAATATCGGGTACATACCATCGGTGGGCTGCGCTTTGCAAAACACTAAGCCTCAGTTGGGCAAAACCCTAACCCCCAAGGTGTCAACGGCAACTCTGACCGGCGTTCCTTTGTGATTGGTGTTGATCACAGGAAAGAACCCTCTTTAAAGTATGCTTAAATTATCCGCTCCGGGCAATCTAGGTGGCGTTTTGTTGACAGGCTACGAGCGCGCTGACGCTTGTCTAACCGGCGGGCGATGCTGCGGTGGTTTGTACAGGTACTTGAAATCCCGGCGATGGAGAGCGGAACGGATTATTCAGGAAAGGCCGTCACGGGATCGCCAGGTCTCCATTGGGGGTATTTATCCATCACGCCAAGGAAAGCAGGAGAGATTAGAAAAGCCTCAAGCCATCTCTGCAATCGCGGCCAAGGTTGTGCATCGAACCAAATTTTGTCAACAAATGCAAACTGGCGGACAAAAGGAAGAATTGCCATATCGGCAACTTTGGGCTGTTCACCAAATAAATAAGGCGCGATCAGCAGGGCCTCTAATCGCAACAAAAACACCGATGCGTTCTCCCGGTCTTGTGTTGGGTTGGCGTCACTCAACCGGCTGGCGTATTTGACCCGATCCAGTGCTATTTTAAAAGGCCCATCACATTCATCAATCAACGTGTGACCGGCCTTTGGCATTTGTAACCATCCCGCAGGATCGTTCTGCTCCAAGGCCCAGATCATTATATCAAGGCTTTCGTCCAGCACTGTTCCCTCGACGCACAGGCAGGGCACGGTCCCCGAAGGAGAGAGCGCCAGAAACGCCGCGGGTTTTTCTTGCAATCGTATTTCGCGCAACGCCACCGGCACCCCGGCGCTGGCAATCGCCAAACGCGCGCGGATTGCATAGGGGCAGCGCCGAAATGAGTAAAGGGTCGTACGGTTGGACATGCTTCTGCTATGACAGGATGTAGTGAAGGTTGCAATTCTTGCTAACTTTTGGTGTCGGGATGAAACCGTTTTATGCGGTCAGGGTTTCACCCAACATACCGGTAATTTTTGCGGTGATAATCTCGCCCTCCGGTTGGTCTGCCGATAGGGTTACCTCGGTAAATTGTTCGGTTCGGCCCATACGCGGGCTCTCCATTAAAATTCGGTGGGTGGTGCCCCGTTGCGCTGTGAGATGCTGGCGCACTTGATGCGCACCTGCGGCCCGCAACGCGGCGGCCCGCCTTTTAATGTCTTGCCCTGCAACCTGAGGCATCCGCGCCGCCGGCGTGCCATTTCGCACCGAATAGGGAAACACATGCAACCACGTCAGGGCGCAATCTTCGATCAGCCGCAGCGAGTTGTCGAACATTTCTTCGGTCTCGGTGGGAAAGCCCGCAATGATATCGGCGCCAAAGGTCATGTCAGGTCGGAGGCGCTTGGCCTGTTGGCAAAAGGCAATCGCATCTTCACGCAGATGTCGCCGCTTCATACGTTTAAGGACCATATTGTCCCCAGCCTGCAGGCTGAGATGCAAATGTGGCATTAAACGCGATTCATTGGCGATGGCTTGCATAAGATTATCGTCAACCTCGATACTGTCGATCGAGCTGATGCGCAGGCGTGGCAGATCAGGCACCAATTTGAGAATGCGCATCACCAGATCACCAAGCTTCGGCTGCGCGGGAAGGTCCGCACCCCAACTCGTCAGGTCGACGCCGGTCAGTACCACTTCGTTGTACCCCTTATCGACAAGGCGCTTGATCTGGTCGATCACAACACCGGCTGGCACCGAGCGCGAATTGCCGCGCCCAAACGGAATTATACAAAAAGTGCAGCGGTGATCACAGCCATTTTGAACCTGCACATAGGCGCGGCTTCGGGTCCCAAAGCCATCAATTAGATGCCCTGCCGTTTCGGTCACTGACATGATGTCATCAACTTGAACCTTTTCGGTCGTTCCAATGAAATCGGCCGCCATACCCTGCCAAGTGGCAAGTTGCATTTTTTCCGAATTGCCGATCACGCTGTCAACCTCATCCATAGAGGCAAAGGTCTGTGGCTCTGTCTGGGCAGCACATCCCGTAACGATCATTTTGGCATTTGGGTGTTCGCGCCGTAATTTGCGAATTTCTTGGCGAGATTTTCGCACGGCTTCTGCTGTCACAGCACAGGTGTTGACAATCACCGCCCCTTCAAGCCCGGCCTGCGCTGTCAACTCTTTCATAGCCTCGGTTTCATAGGCGTTCAAACGGCATCCCATTGAGGTAAACTTGGGGGCGGTCATACTGTTTCCTCATCTAAAAAGGCCGCTGTGAACTGACCATCAAAGACATGAGATGTCGGTCCGGTCATCCAGACCCCATCGCTGCGCCAGTCCACCAAAAGCCTGCCGCCATCAAGATCAATCTGGACACTGTGATCCGTAAGGCCACGCCGCGCCGCCGCCACTGCGGCTGCACAGGATGACGATCCCGAAGCCAGTGTCACGCCAACACCGCGTTCCCAAACCCGCATGCGCAACAGGTTTGGACCGATTAGAGACGCAAACTGAACGTTGGTGCGGTTTGGGAACAGTGGATGATGTTCCATCTCGGCTCCGCGCTGGGCCAGATCAACCGCCTCGGCGTCTGCAACGAAAAACGTGCAATGCGGATTGCCCATGCCAGTGGCGGTTGGTGCGCCGTCGATTGGCAGGGTCAAGGTATCAACGTCCTGTGCTAGTGGGATGTCGCGCCAATCAAGCTGTGGTGGTCCCATGTTAATCGCCGTAAGGCCGTCGCCAATATCTTGTGCTTGCAAAGTGCCGCGGTCGGTGGTCAGCGTAAGTTGCGTCTCACCAGACCCTGTCATCAGATAACGCGCCACGCAGCGGGTGGCATTACCGCAGGCTGCCGATGTTGATCCATCAGCATTATAAAATGTCAAATGTACGTTATGCTTACCGTTACTGATAACGGCCAATTGGTCAAATCCTACACCCCTGTTGCGGTCGGCGATCCGTTGAATGAGGGCTGGTGCGAGCGCCAACCCTTGCCCACGCGCATCTAGAACGACAAAGTCATTTCCAAGCCCATGCATTTTCATAAAGGGAAAATTAGTATTCAGTTCTGTTGTCATGGGGCGCATATACAGCGCGTTCATAAATGAATCTAGTAGAGGGAAACTTTTCTTTGTTTTCGGGGTTGACCCGAGAGTGCTGTGTTTCTAGATAAGCGCTCTAGTGGGCCGTTAGCTCAGTTGGTAGAGCAACTGACTTTTAATCAGTGGGTCACAGGTTCAAATCCTGTACGGCTCACCACTGAAATCAATGACTTAGCAGGTTTTGGTCTCGCTGCGACAATCGCATAGTAGACACATAGTAGACATCGTGCATGGTTTCGTTGCTGGACGACACTGATATAAAAAGCTGCCTTGGATTCAAACGATTTGATTACTCTTGATGATTCTTATCGGGGAGTGCATGGGCCACGGGGGGTATACCCGTTATTATACAGGGCCTCTGCCAGAGATAGGGTTTTTGATTAATGATGCTCAGTACTATTATTGAGGATGAATAGAGAATTTATTAATTTTGAAGCTCACTCATGTATTTTCTTATGCAACCCTGCATTTGATTTGAGCCAGTTTTGTTCCCTGCTTCTGCGCAGACCCCTTGGTAATAGTTCTCAAAAATTTCATCAGAGGACATTTCCGCAAGTTTATCCTTGGCCGACTTGTCATTAGGCATTGCGCTGGATTTTGCCAGAATAATTATTGCTTGTTTGGCAACATCCTGAGACTCGCACCCGCCTAAAAAAGACAAACACGCTGCAATCATTATTATTGTGGTGCGATTCTGTTCCATCATTCCCTGCTTGAATTTGTAGAAATCAAATATGGCGCTCCACATTGAATACACTTCTCTGACCTTACTGGGACTTGGTGACCACAACTTAAGCAATCAACTAAATTTGCTTTTATGGTTCTGTTTG
>ENA-ORDA01000816-ORDA01000816.1-marine-metagenome-genome-assembly--contig:-NODE-816-length-29256-cov-4.719250_pt1 | contig 29256 bp, 19 predicted proteins | sample MGYA00237778_ERZ508506 | MGnify/ENA primary metagenome ERZ508506 (study PRJEB26177, sample SAMN06267891) | marine metagenome | isolation source: Monterey Bay, California, USA | place: Pacific... | reverse complement strand
AGCAAGTTCAACAATCCAGTCCATTACCTATGGAGGCAAGAGTCCAAGCCAACAAAATGCAATAAAATTGAATGGACTCCCAACTAACTTTGGATTAATACTCGGAGATACCATTGGGTATTCTGCAAACCAAGCCCTAGATTCAATCCAAATACAACTCTCCAATGCGACCAACCCGCTCACTATGGACGGTGACCATTTCAGATTCTGGGTCGACCAAGATAATGCTGAAGCATGTATGAGTCTACAGATTTCTGATGTCCTGAGTTTGAAGAGATTTTCTCCACAAGTACCGAATGCTACTGGGCCCGAAGGTAATTCTGAGATTGAAATGATTAGAACACAATCATCCCCATTCCGAATTCTACTAGAAGATATTTCCAATTATGAAGACGACTTCATTGGCATGAATGGCCGTATTGCTCTTGACCCACTTCCCTCGAACATAACCCTTGCATTCCCGAGCGGAGTAGATTCAACTGGCATAGAGTTGCCGAACTTTGATGAAGGGGAAGGCGTTGAAGCTTTGTCCTTCTTCTTAGGAGACTTAGTCGACTTTGGCTCAACAGTTAACGATGTAATTTATGATTTCACCAAGGATTTGGTTGGTAGCGAGGGCGACGAAGAAGACTTTGCCATCGGACTGAATTTATTGACAGGTGAATCATTCAACTTGAGCGTAGATGTGAAGAAAGGGAATAACTTTGATGATAACCCTGATTGGGCTCATGGGATTTCGATGAACGTTTTCGAGGCTTCTAAGTTAGAATTTAATCTCTCTAGAATGCCAACTTATACTCAATCGACCAAGGCAATTGTCGATGCAGCATTGACTGATTACAAGGTAGACACAAATGAACGGGAAGCCATAGACAATGCTCTTCAGGAGGCAAATATTACGCAGTTCGGTGATTTATTAGATGCCCTTGAAGATGGCGTTATTTATGATTTTGAAATGAAGACTTTGAATGTCACTCAACTAGAAAATTTAGGTATTACATGGAAATTTAAACGTTCTTGGCATAATAGAATTTGGTTACCACAATTACCTGCAGGACAAATAACCATAGATTATGATTTCCGCATGGTTGGAGAAATTCCAACCTATGAGGTAGATATGTACATGTCACAATGGAAACCTCTCCGTGAACAATTAACTATCGAAGTTAATGGAATTGAAGGTAGAGACATGGATTTAGTAATCAATGGTTTAGATACCACCAAGCCTAATGATGTTAGCGCAAATGCAGTATTTTTCACTCAGGATAACCTTACAGTTCCTCGTTTTACAGTTAACATGGATTATGACTTAGGATCTAAATTAGATTCTGTCCATGCAATATTCATTGATAGAATTGAGAATACTAGAGTTGAAACATTGATTGACGAAGTCCCACAATCAATGGATTTCTCAGCAACCATTGGTGATATTTTCATTATTGATTTGGAAGTTCCAGATAGGTTCATGACCGAGTCTAAAACTTCAATCGATAAATTGATGATTCAACAATTGAGGTTTGTCGATGGATATTGGTGGCCTGCTACTGCTTTCATGCGAAACTTACCTGGAATAATGAGTTTAAGCGCCGTACCTGACAATAACTTCAACATAAGAGAAGATACTTCTTTCCAAGGCATGATGACTTTGGATTATACTTCCAATGCAGAGAATATGGATTTGTACCTTGAAGCCGCAGGGCGAGCTGTCGATTACCGAGGCGATATTCTGATGATTGCCCAAGGCTTACCTTCAACTTTCAAGGTAGAAACAACCGATGATTGGGGAGTACGTGTTGCGTCATCAGGTGACGGCGTAAGAAGTCTGTACATGAAACAAACCAACATGCCAGCAATGCCAGGAATGATGGTGGACCGAGTCGAATTGATTGGGCAAGATTTGAAATCAGCAACAATTCATGTTCACAGAGGTCCTTATGAATATCCAGTGATAATTCTTGATGACATCACCGATGGAAGAATTGTTGCCAGTGCCCAAGTAACAACTCAACCAGGTTACTATGTCGATATTTTCGGGGACAGAGAGTTTGATGGTAGGGCTGTTATGCTTGATACACAGATGACAGGTCCTCTGCCAACCGCTTCATCGTTGGGAATTAACGGTGTTGTATCTGATCTATCGGTGGTAGGGACGTTAACCGGCGGTGCAGTGGATACAAGACACATCTTACTTGTCGAACCAATGACGTCTATGATAGCCAGTACTTTGGCCATGTTGGGGTGAATAAATGATAGGACAAGATGATGTTATTTTCTCTGAAGAAGGGGATATGCTTGTCCATGAAGACTCGATTCAGTCTAGTTTAATCTCCCCTGAGGAACTGGCGATTTTAGAGGCTTCAAAAGATGCTGCAAGATTAGTTCAAGATTTGAAAAGAGAAGTCACTCCAAATAGAGTGGCCATGGCAGGAGTAATTCTTCTTCTATTGGTGGGCGCATTATTCAGTGGTTGGTATTGGGTCATTCCAAGAGATTCAGTAACAGTTGAAACCTTGTATATTCAGAGAGGGGGGCATGTCATAATGTCTGAAATTCATAATACTGGGAGCAGAGATATTACGGATGTCTCCTTAGATGTCAAATTCCAATCACTTGACGGAGAAGTCATAGAAATGATGAGTATCGAAGTGGAAATGATATCTTCACATTCTTCTGTAGCAGGTGATGACTTAGAAATGCAAATTCTTGGCCATACAGTCTGGGATTCATATGTTATTGCTATTGAAATACAGTGGACTGATTATGGTGGAGAAGATAATAGAATTATTGTAACTCATGAAGTCGGCGAATGGGCTTGGGAAGAGTTCAAAGATAGGGATTAGAACATAAAATTAGACCCAAATGACCCGAACCAATAAAACGGGGCAGGTTGGGGAAGAAAACATGCAAAGCATACGCGCTAGCAGGGGAGCAATTCTCCTAGTCGCATTATTTGTTTTGCAAAGCATCTCTAGTATTTTGATGCCAGAGGATAGTTTTCTTGATTCTGAAAACGATTATGAGCAAATAGAATGGGTTCAATTTGATATCGAAGAAGGGACCTATAATGACGCTAAAGGTATACTTGATGAAAGTATAGAATTAGAACAGAGAAGCGTCATCGCTGAGACCACTTTAGGGGTTTATGACAATACAGGGCTCACTCTGAGCAGGCCGGTTCCTGTTGATTGGATGCAAGCACGTCACGACCTTTCATTGCTCTTGATTTCAAATAATCTCAACATGTTGGATGCACGTAATCAAATAAAGGAAATTCAAGGATTAGAGATTCGAGAATTTATTTATCCCTCTGGACTAATAATCCAAGGCACACCTTCTGCTTTATCTGAGGCAGAAAGCTTAGAACTTGTATCCAGTTTCCATTCTGTTCCGATAGCAATGCTTGTTCAAGAAGAAATTTTGGACATCCTACTTCTTGAAGACGGAGAACAATCCCTTGTCGGTCAGCGAATGAGGATTCAAGGATGGCGTGGTGATTTAGGCCCACTACAAGCGATATCTTTTACCGATTCCAATCAAAATACATTAAACCAAGATGTTGCTGATGTTGTTAAACTATCTCTCGGCGATATTATTCAATGGGATGAAGGGCGATATGAAGGCACATTGATCACTGATGAATTAATTGCTTTAGTTCTCCAACCATCAATTCATTCATTGAGATATAATCCGTTGTTTACTATTGAAAATAACAACGCAGGTAGCCATATGAAAACTGGTACGATGAAAATATATTTCACCAGCGACCTTGATGGAACCAACCAAACAGTTGCTGTAGCCGATTCAGGACTTGATGATGACCATGGGGATTTTGGAAATCGAATAGTTGGAAATTATGATGTAATTAATGATGGTTCAACTGCTGATAAGTGGTCTGGACACGGAACTCACGTATCTTGTACTGTGCTTGGAGATGGAAGCCGTGGAGGCTATACTGGAGTTGCTCCAGAGGCAGACCTGTATTTCCAAGCAATGGAAAATGACAATACAGGTAATTTCCAATCTCCTTCATTGAATGGCTTGCTAAATTCTGCATACAACGCAGGAGCAAGAATACATACTAATTCATGGGGTAGTGGTGGAAATAATATCTTTGGAAGGTATACCTCCGAGAGTCAAGATGTTGACGATAGAGCAAATTATTATGACAGATATTACAACGGAGCAGAGGGATTAACAATTCTCTTCGCTGCAGGAAATGATGGCCCAAATCCTGACACTATTGGGCCGCCTAGTACAGCCAAAAACTCCGTAACTGTAGGTATGCATCAGAATCGTTATTCTGGAGCCCCAGATACAATCATGTCAGGTTCCTCAAGAGGTCCAGTTGATGATGGAAGAATCAAACCAGATGTTTTGGCACCAGGCGGATATGTTCGTTCATGTAAGGCACAAGAGGCAGGAGATACCGGTGGCTCTTCTTGGGAAAGCACTTGGTATCTTGAGTACACTGGAACTTCAATGGCGACTCCAAATGCAGCAGGAGCGTCTGCTATGATTAGACAATATCTTGAGGAAATTGCTCTAAGGGAATCACCTCAAGGTGCGCTAGTAAAGGCATTATTGATTCTTGGTGCTGAAGATGTTGGGACTCGGGATATTCCAAACAATGACGAAGGATGGGGTAGAATCAACATCAGAAATACCCTCGCTCCAGCGGATGGTCAAGGGATTTGGGTCGATGACAGGTCTTTGTTATCAGCATCTGGAAATTCAAAGTCATATTATTTTGATATTGATGTCGCTAATGATGCTTTCAAGGCAGTTCTCACTTGGTCAGATGAATATGCCTCAACAAGTTCTAACAAACAACTGGTGAATAATTTTGATCTTGAAGTCACTGACCCAAATGGCAATGTGTATCTTGGAAATGATTTTGCTAATGGACGTTCTACAACTGGCGGTAGTGCTGATAATACCAACAATGTCGAAGTTGTGCTAGTAGACTCGGCTATAGTGGGTCAATGGACTGTTAAAATTAAGGATACATACCACGGTGGAAGTCGTTCTCAACCTTTTGCCTTGGCAGTTATGGGTCATGGAATTAATGATTTACTTCCAGACCTGGCGGTAATTCCTTCTGATTATAGCACAGATATTCAAATTCCTAGTGTTGATGAAGAAGTTCACTTTACAACTAAAATCGAAAACACAGGAAATGTAAAGTCTGACTTCTTTGATGTTGTTTTACAAGTAGATGGAGTGGTTGTTGAAACTAAGAATATGGAAGTCGGTGGAGGTACTGTGAAAGATTTGTACTGGACTTGGACTCCTCAAAGCGCAGGTTCTAAGCAGGTATCCTTCATCATAGACCCAGATAATTTAGTTGAAGAAACCTCAGAAAATAATAATCGTCATGACGTTATTGTTGATGTAACAACTCCTGGCGTATTACTAACTTCTTCACAGAGGGTGAAATCTCTAGATGATCCTCTTCAAACTTCTACTTCATGGGAAATTAATTTGGTTAATACCGGTTTACTGCCCACAAATGCAACAATCTCGAAACAAGGAACCACTCTGTCTGAAACTGGTGCAAGTGTACCTTGGTATGTGGGAATTTCAACTACAAGTTTCTCACTTCAAGGTCAAGAATCTGCAGTTCTTACCGTCACATTGATTCACCCAGAGACGCCTGCCAAAGGCGTCTATCTAATTCAACTTCAAGCGACAGATACTGATAACGGGGTTAGCAGTCAGTTCACTTTAGAGTTGGACGTTTTTGAAATTGCTAATCTCCAGGTAGAGTATGATTATGACAAGATTCCAGTGAGTCCAATAGAAGCTACTACATTCCCAATCTATATTCAAAATCTTGGTAATTCTAATTTAGAATACGACCTTCAAGTTCAATCTCCTATTGGATGGGATGCATTTTTCACTCAAGGAGAATCTCAAGGTAGGTTTACCAGCACTGGACCGATAGACGTGAATCAAGTTTCAACATTAAATATTACAGTTCAACCCCCAAATATTGTCCAAGATTCCGGAATAGAGAAGATAGTTACAGTAAATATCTTATCAAGAACAACTCCGATTAAAAGTTGGTTGTTCGAAATACCAATCAAAGTTGAATCTCTCAAATTAGTAGAGTTCACATTGGACTCGGAACTAAATTCCATAGTTCCCAACTCAAACTTTGTCATGATATACTCCATTGAAAACAAGGGAAATGTGGACGTTAGGTTAAATCCATCCTTCATCTTTCCTCAAGGGATTCAAAATACCCAAGGAATTGCCCCTCTCAATTTAGACATTGGTGAATCAAAAGTTTACATTTTATCTCTGTATGCTGGTCCGAATTCGAGGAGCGGTCAGGTGACTTTAAACATGGATAATGGCTCAGATAGATTCTACATAACTAACGATATCGAAGTTCAAATATTCCCTAAACCAGTACTCGAATTCAACAGAATAACTTATCCAGATGAGTCATGGTATACGACATATTCGGGTTCTGGTAGTCACCCTTCTGGTCAGACATTACAATTCGATTGGACCTTAGGTAATTCAGAAGATATACAGTGGAATCCGACTTTAAATATCCAATCAGATGATGAATTATCCGTTCAATGTAGCGGCCTTACGACATTAGCAAAAGATGAACAGGTCGATTTTTCATGCTTTGTTGATATCGATTCGGAAACAGAACCTTACTCTGAACCCTCCTTCACGCTAGAATTGACAGGTGATGGCGCTCAATTTTCAGAGACCATATCGCTTTATATCTCTAGTATAGAGGAAGTATCCTGGCAAGGATTATCCTCTAATACGTTTACAACCGATGAGCAAAAGCCGATTCAGATTCTAGTTACCAATACAGGAAATATACCATTCAATCATCGACTTGATGTTATTTCTGAAGATGATTGGGACATAGAACTTATCGGCGATGGTATATTGAATTTACAAGTAGGTGAATCGGATAATGTCCGTTTCTTAGTCACGGCCAATCAGCCCGGATTCTCATCAATTTCATTAGAATTCAAAACAGTAGAAGTTCCAGGATCAAGTAGTTTTCAGTTTAATGTATCCTCGACTGGAGAATCCAAGGATTCTACCGGGGGAACTGCGAAAATAATAACCTCGACTTTGTTAGTGGTCGTTTTACTGGTTATAGTCGGTCTTAGTGTAGCACTACTGAAACCTAAGAAGCAACAACATATGATGCCACTCCCACTTCCCAATCTCAATGGTCAAATGAATCTCAACAGGCCAGCCAATTTACCAAAGACTCTTCCTAATATCTCTCCTAATGTAGCGCCACTACCAACTGTAATGCCAACAGCCCCTGGACAGTCTGCGGACCTGGCAGTAGTTCCTGAAGCAGTAAAGGAAGAAAGTCAATCGCCGCCACCAATTTGTTGGTCTTGTCGAAATCCAGTCGAAGGAGCGGTACTTGGTTGTCCGTCCTGTGGTGCAAGATATCACGGTGAAGGACATGATTCATGTAGCGTTTCTAATCTAGAAAATTGTGTTAGTTGTTCAGGTTCAACCTCTGATTTCATTCAAGGATGACCCTTTCGTTATGATATTTCCGTGAACAACAGAGGATAGGCTTTTGATACTAAGTCTTCCACGGGGGTTCATGAACCCCCGAGAAAACACCCAACTTTCAGCGCATCGTGGCGCTATTTTTCTCGTAATTTTGATGATGTTCTCGGTATTACCGTTGATGGCTCCATCTGTAGCTGCCGACGGAAGTATCAGTCTCAACGTTTCACCAAACTCAATGGAAGTAAACCCTGGAGAGTCTGGCGAATATACTGTAGTAATTTTCAATACTGGCTCTGACCCAGTAACCGTAAGTCTATCGAGAGCGGAAGACCCTAGTGAAGATTGTAATGGTTTTAGCTCAGTAATAGGGCAAATTCCCGGACAAATTGAATCGGGTTCTTCTGAAGAAACCACGATGAATGTAACACTTACTCAAACAGTTGAGCCAGATTCCGCTTGTGACACGACTGTTACAGCGACTATTACTGCAGTCATCGGTGCGCCAGGGGCAGAGATCCCTGAACCTTCCACTGAAACCGTGACAACTACGGCGGGAGATGGTTCAGGTAGTACTCTATACGGCGTTGACCTTTATTTCGATAATGTAGAAGAAAGAAATACCCAGAAAAAAGTACTTGGGGCGGGAACCGATATGGTCACTTACTTCATTACCGTTGAAAACACAGGTCAAGAGAATAGTCAGCAATCATCAATTGACTTAGTCATCGAGGAAGTAACAGGTAATGGCTGTAATAATCCTCAAGACCTAACTGTGATACTTAGTGACTCACAAGTAACTCTTGAACCAGAGGAGACAGAGCAGATCACAGTCGAAGTTGAAGTTCCTGAAGGTCAGCAAGCAAATGACTACTGCTGGGAAGTCATAGGTACGGTATCAGGCTCTAATCCTGCTCAAAATGCTACAGATACTGTTGAAATGGAACTGGAAGTACCCGTCTTGAAAGAATGTTCAATGGACCTTTCTAAGACTACGTTAAACCTTCAACCGGATGATGTTGGCACTTTGACAGCCACGCTAAGCAACGAAGGAAATAGTGATTGGTCTGTTTCTATGTCAGTTACCGGAGACCCGGGCTCGGGTAACAATAAGTGGGTTACATTCGATGGCCCTTCTAGTGGAACATTGGCTTACGATAGCGGCTCAGGTACTAAGTCGTTTAATTTAGAGGTACAGCCGGATGATTCACGAAGTGCTGGTTCCGAGACACAGATTACCGTTCAGGCCAAAGATGGAGGTACGCTAAAATGCATCAAACAGTTTACTGTAGTTCTAGGTCAAAGTTACGGTGCTTCACTGAATTTGCAGACACCAAACATAGGGCCTATTGAACCGGGTGAAAACCAGTCTTCCAAGGTCACTATTACCAATTTAGGTAATGGGGAAGATACTCTACGTGTGACAGTTTCTTCGCCTCCTTCTGGTTGGAGTATCACTTTGGATAAATCAACTGTGAGTGTAGGTTCTAGGCACGGTTCTAGTAAATCTGCCGACGTATTTTTTACAGTTTCAGTACCTGAAGATGCATTGGCCACTGAAAGTACAGATTTGACTTTCTCAGTTCTACCAAATGGAGGCGGACAAGCATACCAAACCAAGATTCTATCTGTGACAGTCAAGGAAACACACGGCATGGATGTAGAAAGAGATGAAAACCAAACCGGCCGCTCAAATACAATTTTGTTATTCCCTATCACAGTAGAGAATCTGGGAAATAATGAAGACAGTTTCAGATTTTACACCAAGAGAAACACAGAGAACTGGGAAACTTGGTTCATGGATGAAGCAGGTAATCAACAATCTCAGTTCGATATAGGGGCTAGAGAATCTCAAATAATCACACTTAATGTAAGAGTTAAGGTTGGTACAGAGAACTGGGAATTTACAGATATCGATGTCGAAATTACTAATCTAGGAGACTCTAATACAGCCGATGACAATCTCGATGGTCTGCCGGATAACAAGCGGTTGGAAAAGTTTAGAGCAATTCGTTCAGATGTTAATTATTCAATGGACCTTAATTTCGACGAAAATACACCGGGTGTTTCAATTGATAATCGTGTAACTTCAGTCGTTTTACCTCCCGAAGGTGAGGTGACCTTTGACTTGTGGGTCGAGAACACAGGCGATGAAAATTATGATAATGCAGTATTCGATATTAATGGATTGGAAGGTTTAGCAACACGACAGTTAACTTTGAATGGTGAGGTTGTGGATTTGGAGGACAAGTTCAAGGTTCTATCTGGATATGGGCTTTGGAATTCTACTACTGATTCATACCAACTTGACGACGAAGGGGAATTAATTCATTCCTATTCCAAACAAGGCATGGAGATGGAAAAAGAAAATAGAAAGATGGTAGAGTTAGAAATTAGGCCTTTCAGGCTACTATTCCAACTCACACTTGAGGTTAATCCAGGTGCAGTAACCGGAGACGGAGGAGTTCTAGAGATCGTTGTAACAAGTGAATCAAATTCAGCCGACCGCTCGGGTTTTACTTCTGTAAGTCTAGAAGTTCAAACCATTTACAATATTCAATTTCAATCTGATATAGAACTTCATCATAATCTTGAATATCCTGACAAAAAGACAATTAACGTTGATGTCATAAATGAGGGTAATGTTAGAACTCAATTCATAATTCTAAACCCAGAAGGTTTGAGGGGCTGGACAGTATCCATGGATTATACCAACGGCTCATGTTCTTCTAATTCTGAGGGGCTCACTTGTTGGCTAGATGTTGGTGAATCGATAGGTCTTGAAGTAAATGTGAGGCCATCATTTGATGCAGAGGTTGAAGATAATTTCACCTTCACTCTTTCAGTAGAGCCTATTGAAACAGGAGTCATCGACAGAGAAAATATCGAGTTTTCAGTATTAGGGGAGCCTTATGCTGGTGCATTTGGCTTAGGTATCCAACAAGAGCATATCAAATCGGGAATTTTCGCGTTAATTGCAGTACTCTTCCTTGGAGTCATCTACCAAGGAGCAAGGCCAGCATTGAGAGATATGGACATGAGAGCTAGGGCTAAAAGAGAATTAATTTACGTAGATAAAATTTCTGAAGCGAAAACAAATGGTTTCAAAACCAAAAGCGCATTTAGTCTCAACCCTGTTCCTCACCGCTCTTCAATAAAACAGTGGCTACTCTTCATTCCTTTGACATTAGGCCTCTATCCAGTATTTATTTTATACCAATGGGGGCACGAATTGAAAGTTCATGCTAACCTTGGCCCTGGAGGGGGTAAGAATCTACTGTTCTTCTTAATCCCATTATTCAATATTTATTGGGCATTCAAATTTATCGGTATGGTCAGACAATTAGAAACTCAAACTATGCACCAAACAAAAATATCTGGTAAGGCTCCTTTGGTTTGGTTTATCCTTTCCATACTAGTTTTCCCTGTGTTGACAGCGGTTACTTTCTTAGTTGGCGCATTAGTTATGATCCCAATAATTATCTTACTACCTGCTATAATTTCAACTCCGATATTGTATTTATTCTATGCCTTTGTCACTTGGCTATTCTTATTGCCAACTTACAAGATATGGTCTATGACACAGAATTCATTGAATACTTCATGGACTATTTGGTTCGGTAAATCTGCTTGAAATTGGCATTAAATACATCCGGAAAATTGGATAAAATTATACCTTAAAAAATCGGTATCATTTGGGAACCCTTATTGAGGGGTAATTATTGGAAAGATTGCTGAGCGTATGCTTTGCAATTGGGTGAAAAAATGTCCGGACTCGAATCGGTACCTAGCTCGTACCTTTCTATTGGCTTTTTGACGGTTGTTGGCATACTCATGCCACTGACAAATTTCCTCATTACTTGGGTGGTTAGACCACGTGTTGACCCGGCCCGTCCACACATCACAAGATCATACCTTTTGGAAGGTTATGAGAAAGACCACAGTTTGTATCCTAGGAGACTGACTACCTTCGAATGTGGTAGCGAACCTGTGGGTGATGCAATGATTCAATTCCACTTCCAATATTATTGGTACGCTATCATTTTCCTAGTTTTCGATGTTGCATTCATGTTCCTAGTTCTTGGAGGAATGGTGGCATCTGATGCTACCGCACAAGACCTAGCAGAAAGCGCTAGAGAAAGCGCAGTTGCCAAAGCCAAGAACGCGTTAGTCGTTCTCAGCGTATTCTTTGCCACAATGTCATTAGGCGTGTGGTATGTTTTCCGAAAGCGAGGAAGAATATACATTTGAGGTGATATGATGGCTGATACAGGAGAGAATTTTGCTGCTTTCAATAGCAGAGCGTTAGTTGAGATGGTCGGCGGTGTTACCGATGAAGCACTGAAAGTAACAAAAATCAAGCAATTTCTAAGCGTTCTTGCTGGTAGATTTTTCAACTGGGCGGGAAGGAAATCTTTGTTCACATTGCACTTGGGAATAAAGTGCTGTGCTATCGAGATGGCTGCAGCCGCAACTCCTCGTTTTGACGGAGATAGATTTGGAGTACTCTTCCGTTCTTCTCCTAGACAGTCTGACGTCTTGCTAGTCAATGGCCCAGTCTCAAAGAAATTCGCCGATAAAATCGTTCGTCTTTGGGAACAAATGCCTGAGCCAAAATATTGCATTGCAATGGGTGAATGTGCTATTTCCGGTGGCCCTTACTTCCAATCATACAATATTCTTGAGGGAGTCGATACGGTAATTCCAGTCGATGTGTATATCCCCGGATGTCCGCCAAGACCAGAGGCTCTAATCGATGGCTTTGGGCTACTGCGTGAGAAGATTATCAGAATCGGTGGAGCGCCAAGTTCTGAAAGAGAGAGCGAAAAGCCATTGATTGTGGGAGATGAGTAATTTGGGCACTACAGTCACACTACCGCAAAATGAAGCGGCAGCAAATGATTGTCTTGCGGCAATAAATTCACGTTTCTCAGGTTCTGGTGTTGTTGCTTCTGTAGAGAGGCATTCAAACGCTAAGAAATACGCCTTTGTTAGAATTACAACCCCTCCTCAACACTGGCAAGCCTTAGCAAAGTGGCTTCGCTTTGACCTCGGAGTCAACTACTGTTCAATGGTGACAGGCACTCATTTTCCCGAAGGCCCACAAGAAAGAGGCTGGGAAGTTGCGTACCATTTCCTTAGACAACCTATCACCGACCAACTACCAAATACTCACACAGTTTATGTGGCTGAAAAATTAGATGGCCGATTAATTCCAATGGAATTTGAAGTATTGATTCCACTTGAGAATAATGATACTCCTACAGTTCCAACCGTTCAACATATTTGGGGCGGTGCAGACTGGAATGAGAAAGAAACATGGGATTTAGTAGGAATTAAATTCGAAGGTCACAAGAACATGTTCCGTGTTCTAAATCCTCACGATAGTCCTGAAGGTTTCCACCCTCTTCAGAAACAACATAAAATTCGATACCATGATCATAATGAAATGTATGATGATGCTCAAGGCTTCGGCCGAAAACCAGCGGATGAGGGCCGTATTAAGTGAGGAGATATCATGGCACAAATGTGGATTACAATGGGGCCTCAGCACCCGATGACTCACGGGTTATGGACTCTGAGAGTAAAAGTCGATGGTGAAACTGTTGTCGATACAGAGGCAGAATTAGGTTACATACACCGTGGTGTTGAAAAAATATGTGAGTCGAGAGATTTCACTCAAGTTACACCTTACTGTGATAGACTATGCTATGTTAGTGCAATGACATGGGCTAATTCATACATATATGCCGCTGAAGACCTTTTAGAAGCGGACGTTCCAGAAAGAGCGGAATATATTCGTTTGATTTCGGCAGAATTGCAAAGATTGGCATCACACTTGATGTGGCTTGGCGCATTTGGGCCAGATATTGGAAACTTGACCCTGATGACTTGGTGTATGCGTGACCGCGAAATGTTCCTTGACTTATTACAAGAATTAGGCGGTTCTAGAATGCACTACAACTATCCAAGAATTGGCGGTGTAAAGCGAGATATCCCCGTAGGTTTTGCAGACAGAATGATTGCTAAGGTGAAGTTATTCGAACGCAGAATCGAAGAGTATGAAATGATGCTCGACGAATCTACAATTTGGTTGGTTAGATTACAAGGTGTTGGTTACGCTAATGCCGAGGAAATGGTCGAAGCAGGTGTTTCAGGACCTAACGTACGTGCTGCTGGAGTCAATTATGACGTTCGCTGGGCGCACCCATATTCAGTATACGATGAAGTTGACTGGGAGCCTGCTGTTGAAAAGCCAACATCCGTAAAAGGAGCTGACTGTTATGACCGATACCGTGTTAGAATGGAAGAAATGCGCCAATCATGCAGAATGGTTCTCGATGCGATTGAGAAAATTCCTGGTGGAAAGAATACTAATTACGCCAATGGTGACGAGATGATTTACCAAAAGGCTCCAACACGTGCGCCAGAAGGTGCTACCGGATTTAGCAATTATGAGTGTACAAGAGGTGCATCACAATTCTATGTTAAAGGTGGAGGAGACGGCCGTGGAAAGAATCCTTACAGACTTTCCATACGCTCTCCTATGTTCATTACAATTCCTTTCGTAGCCAAGACAATGATTGGTTACAAGGTGGCAGATATACCGGCAATCATGGGTAGTTTTGACCCATGTATCGGGGAGACTGACCGTTGAGGTGATATCATGGACGATGCATATGACTTACGAGGATTAATTTTCGATCTTGTCGATAAGACAATTCCACCACTTCTTGAGGGTACACCTCTCGAGGAAAGCACAGGGCAACTCGTGTTTGGATTGGCGACATTTGCTGTTGTAAACATCGTATTTCTGATGTTATTCTTCTCACAATTCGCCATTCTATGGATCGAGAGAAAAGCGGTTGCTAGAATGAATGATAGAAGAGGTGCAACAACCGCACTACGTTCGTTGTGGGTTGGTGAAAATGGAGTCACTGCAGGTGAGTGGTGGAATATGCTTCCATTCGGACTTGGTAAACCAGTTGGCGCAGTAAACAAATGGCTGAACAAAAAATTCGGCAATAGAGATGAAAAGTTTGCAACAGTTGATAGAGTCAACAACAGGTCATGGATGGGATACTCAATATTCCCAGGTTTCTTTCAAAATGTGGCAGATGGTATGAAATTCCTCCTCAAAGAACACATGGTTCCTCAAAGAGCAGATAAATTAATTTTCGAAGTCTCGCCATTTTTGATAGTTTCTTCGACTTTACTGATTCTTGGTATCATTCCGCTTTCTAGCGGAATTTATGCCACTAACCCAGAATTATCAATTCTTTACGCTATAGCAATCTTTGGGATTGCCCCAATAGGTGTATTTTTCGCTGGATGGTCATCTAACAACAAGTATACTCTAATCGGTGGAATTCGTTCTGCCGCTCAATTAACTGCATATGAGATACCTCTTCTACTAACATTACTTTCTGTAGCAGTATTGTCTGGAACTTTCAATATAATTGACAGTGTTCATTTCCAGCATTCAGCGGGCGCTTGGAATCTTTTCTTGATGCCTCTTGGCGCAGGATTGTTCCTCTTGACTATGATTGCTGAAGTTGAGCGTGTACCTTTCGATATGCCAGAGGCAGAAGCAGAACTGGTCGAAGGCTGGTGGACCGAATATGGTGGAATGAGATTTGGAATGTTATTCATGGCTGAATACATCAGAACTTATGCTGCTTGTTTCCTTTTCACCCACTTCTTCCTTGGCGGATGGCACTTGCCATTCCAAGGTCTAATCGGCTCGATTCCACTTGTTGGCGGTCTTTATCTTTTGATTCCTGGTGCAGTAGTAGTCTTACTCAAGGCTTGGCTAGTATTCCTACTAGTATTCGTTTGGGCTAGATTCTCCTTGGCAAGAATCAGAACTGACCAAATTCTTGAATTTGGTTGGAGAATCTTGTTGCCATTAGCAGTATTCCAATTAGTACTTTCAGCAGTTTATCGACTGTATCTGTTTGATCCTTCAGCAATGGATGATGGAACTTATGGAGGTACATCTTGGGATGCCCTAGGAGTACCATTTTTGATTCCAGCGATTACAACTATCATATGGTTAGGAATATTCTTCCTAATGCTAAATGATGAAGATAAGAGCGGTAACACTGAACGTATGTTCCATGTATACACAGACAAGCCAGCGGGAACTTATGTCCCGGGGCAGGAGTGAGGTGAAAAATATGCCAATGCATCCACACGCAAAACCGAATTTTAGAAACTTATTTTGGTATCCATTCAAGATTACCTTAATTACAGCATTACGAACCTTCCCTATTTTTGGTAGGCTATTTGGAAAGAGACTTTCGGGTGGCTACCACAACACAACGCATCCAGAATTTTTGGATGACGGTTCAGCATCTAGAGCATCAAAGAGTTCTCAATTCAACGATATATCTCAGCAAGAATTCGCCCCTGATAGAGTTACCTCGGATTTATTCCCTACTCTATGGAAGCCACAAACCGTTCAATACCCATATGAAAGATTGGAAGATATGGAACCATGGCTTTTCGTTCCTGGAAACTACAATGGAAGAATAGGAGTTATTTGGGAAACTTGTACTGCATGTAAACTATGTGTTACCGCTTGTCCAAATGACTGTCTCCACATGACAACAGAACTTCGTGTCGACGTTCTTGATGGCGCTGATGGGGAGCATGGCGGAATGGGCTCTGAACTAGAGGTCGGCGGATTTGCCGCAAAGCAAATCGAAGAAGTCGTAGAAACTTTGGATGACTTCAACCATGTTACCGCTCACTCCGACACTCCAGACCAGTGGAGATTTGCAGAAGTTCTTGACTTGTCAGGAAGCACTGCAACAGTCCGTTGGAATGATTCAGGTGCTGAACAAGAGATTGAAGCGGCTGAATTATTCGTAGCAGACGACCAAATAGTATCAGGTAGAATTGACCTAGGACGTTGTATGTTCTGTGGACTTTGTATGGAAGCATGTGGATTTACATCATTCTTCATGACCAATGAGTATGATGGTATGTCCGGATTTTCCCGTCAAGACCTTTGGTTTGACGCAAGTCGAACTAGAGTTCTACCTTCAGTACACCAGGAAGCCGTTGATTCCGAATTAGCAAAGCGTGCTAACAAAGAGCGCGATAAGAGAGCTAAGAAGGCGGCAAGAGCGGCTAAGGAGAGTGCTTGATATGGACGTAGGAGCAATTGTTGAGGCAGGTGTTTTCTTCCTTTTTGCAACAATTACAATTGGTGGGGCTTTAGGCCTAATCCTTGCTCAAAGAGTTGCTCATTCCATGCTTTCCTTGATATTCTGTTTTATGGCAGTTTCTGGAATCTTTATTCTACTAGGTGCTGAATTCTTAGCAGCGATTCAAATTCTTGTTTATCTAGCAAGTGTCGGATTGGTAGTATTATTTGGTATAATGCTAACTAGAAGGCAAATATTGGAGGAGGATTTTGAATGAAATTCTTGTCCTTAATAACCAGAATTGGTCTACTTGGCCTCGGTATGATTCTTGTTTCTGTTTTGAGTGCAGATGAAGTCTGGGATAAATCAGTTGATAGTGAACCTACAACCAATGCACTCGCTGATATAATGCTGAATGAGTGGGCATTACCTTTGCTTATTCTTGGCGTCTTGATGTCGGTTGCCATGATTGGTGCAGCATATCTTGTTCGTGATGAAAGAAGAGAAAATCTTCTTTGGGAATTTGGAGGTGAAGAAGAATGATTGATCCAGCATGGGTTTCAGCACTTTCAGCACTATTGTTCGTAATCGGACTTGGTGGAGCATTTACACGTAAAAATGCGATCATCGTATTGATGTGTATCGAGTTGATGTTGAATGCAGCAAATATGCAATTTGCAGCTGCTGCAGTACATCACGGCGATGCAACCGGATGGATTTACACTATTTTTGCAATTGCTATCGCTGCAAGCGAGGTCGCAATTGGATTGGCGATTTTCCTTGCTATGTATGGTAAGCATGAATCAATATCATTGGACGATGTAGACGTCCTGAGGAACTGAGGTGATATGATGGCAAGTAGTTCAAACGTTATTCTTGACAGTGATATGGTGCAATATGCACCGCTAATCATTCTACTACCAATGCTGGCATTCCCAGTAATTTTATTCCTAGGGCGTGTATTCAATAAGAATCCATTTTGGAAGAACACTCTGAAAGAAGGTGGATTAATTGCATTACCAGTTATGGCTGCGAGTTTGATTATTTCGTTATTATTGATAAATGACCACATTGGTGGGTTTGCCGGAATTAAAGATTCAATGAATCTTCTTTGGGTTAATACCGCCGTTTGGGACGGAGGGGCACTCGAACCTGTAACTCTTGGTTTTGGAATATACATTGACCACGTTACTGTGATGCTATTGTTCGTAGCGTCATTCCTTTGTCTTCTAATCAATATATTCAGTGTTGGTTACATGAATACAGATCCAATTAATGACAATAGAAACCACCGTTTCTATGCAGAGTTTGTATTATTTTGTTCCGGTATGCTAGGTATGGTCCTTGCTGACTCATTCCTTTGGCTATTCATCTTCTGGGAAATTATGGGTCTTTGCTCATACCTTCTTATCGGGTTTTACTATGAACGTCCAAGCGCTGCTTATGCCGCAAAGAAAGCTTTCCTGACCACGCGTATTGGTGATGTTTTCCTTGTTATCGGATTAGTGATGATGTGGGATATCTTTGGTTCTCTAGACTATGATGTTATCTTCAATGCAGTTGAGGATAAAGAGTTCATGGCAGGAGTATCATCTAGTACTTTGCAATGGGCACTTGGAATGATGTTTATTGGTGCAGTCGGTAAATCAGCACAATTCCCGCTACACGTTTGGTTGCCAGATGCTATGGAAGGACCTACGCCGGTTTCAGCACTTATTCACGCTGCAACCATGGTTAACGCTGGACTTTACTTAGTTGCTAGAATGTTCCCATTCTTTGGGGCTGAAGCACTTAGTGGCGACCTTGTAGATTTAGCATTCATCATTGCATTAATCGGTGGTATAACTGCGGTTATGGCAGCAGCAATCGCGTTTGTTCAAAATGATTTGAAGAAGGTTCTAGCATACTCTACCATGAGTCAACTTGCATATATCTTCACAGGACTTGGTTGTGCAATGTATCTTGCTAACACTTTGGATTGGCATAATGACAGCGAATCTCACTATATCGTTGTTGTAGCATTTGGTGCAGCACTTTTCCATCTATTCAATCACGCAATGGCAAAGGGAATGCTGTTTATGGCAAGCGGTTCAGTAATTCACGAAGTTCATCATGCTCATCACCACTTACATCACCATGACGATCATGGAGAAGGAGAACACGACGACCACCACGATGATGACTTTGATGCTCAATCCATGGAAAATATGGGCGGTCTTGCATCAAAGATGCCACTTACAGCAACAGCAATGTTGGTTGGTTCAGCCTCTATTATGGGTTTACCATTAATCGGTGGTTTCTGGTCTAAAGAGGGAATTATTGCTAATGCTTGGAGAGTTGCTCAAGACGACCCAAGGTTCTTACTTCCTGCAATGTGTGTATTAATCGGAGCTGGTATGACTGGTTTCTATATGTCAAGAATGTGGCTAAAGACATTTGCTGGTAAGCCAAATAATGAAGTTGCAGCACATGTAGGTCCAACCAATACATGGATTAAGATTCCACTTTTCACTCTAACTTTCGTAACTCTTTCAGCAATTATATTTGCAGGAATGGGCTTCACTCATTGGGCTCCTGACAGTGAATATGCTTTCATGTCAGAAAAAGGATTAGTAGAAGGAATAGTCTACGAGATGGAGCATGCTTTCGCAAATAGCGATTCATTCTTCTTTATTCTAACATATGTTGCAATAGCCATTGGAGCAGTTCTCGGTCCAGGTATAGCAATGTCTCTCTATGGTGGTAATCTAGCAGAGGGCGAAAAAGCCAAACCTTGGATGAAGCCAGTAATCAGATTGAATGCTTGGGTATACAGTCGTTTCAACTTCAATAATAGTTCAATAGCAGAATCTGGTTTGACAAGAGCACTTGAACAGAGGTTATACATCGATTATTACTATGACATGGCAATGCTGAAGATTGTCGCAGCCTTCTCTAAGAAGTCTGCTGAGGCAGATAGTGCGGTCATAGATGGGACAATCAAGAGTATCGAAAGAGGTTCACAATCATTGTCAAGTATAGTTCGTTCTTTGACTACTGGTTCAGCCAGAGATTACATATTGATGATTTCTGTTGGAACATTAGCGATTTTCTTCTTCCTATGGGGGGTGGCATGATTGAATGATTGGATTTCGATTCCTTTGGTAGCTTTCCCACTGATTAGCAGTATGGTATTACTTGCATTTGTTTCCAATGCTTCTCCTAAAGTTCGAGAAGGCTTAGTGAAGCCGATTAGAATGGCATGTCTTGTCTTTTCATTACTACTTCTAGTTTTGACCACAGGAATGTTCTTCAAATATTTTGGAGATGTTTCTTGGATGGATATTCAATTCAATGATTATGAGTATTTTGCAAGTTATGCATGGATAGATTCACTTGGAATAAATTGGACTGTTGGAATGGATGCTCTTTCTTTCCCAATGGTTTGGTTGACTACTTTCTTACTTCCAGTCACAATTATTGCTACTTGGAACGAAAAATATGGTGCTACATACTTCCCTCTACTATTGATGATGGGAGGCGCTTTGATTGGAGTCTTCGTCTCTCTTGACTTGTTTATGTTCTATGTATTCTGGGAACTTACTTTGATTCCAATGTTCTTCTTGATTCTAAAGTGGGGAGGGGCGGATAGAAAGTATGCTGCTCAAAAGTTCTTCATCTATACTTTTACTGCATCAGTAGTAATGCTTCTAGGTTTGATCACTTTGTTCTTCTTACAAGAGCCAAATACCCTTGCTTCAGCAGGTTCGATGACTGGCCGTAGTTTCTCTATTCCTGAATTAATTGATTCTGCAAGAATTGCGAACACTGGCGACAACTGGTTCCTTGGTAAGACAATGCAAAATATATTATTCGTAATGTTGATGATTGGTTTCTTAGTAAAACTTCCAGCAGTACCTTTCCACACTTGGCTGCCCGATGCTCACGTACAAGCACCAACCGGTGGTTCGATGCTACTAGCAGGTGTGATGCTAAAGATGGGTGCCTATGGAATGTTTAGATTACCTCTAAGCCTATTCCCGCATGCTCTGTATCACTTCCAACTAGCGTTGATGATTATTGGAATGGTATCTCTTGTTTGGGGCGCTATTGTTTGTCTGGGCCAAACCAATTTGAAGAAAATGGTTGCTTATTCTTCAGTATCTCACATGGGTGTGATTCTAATCGGTATTGCTACAATGCAGCCTATGGGCTGGGCAGCAGCACTATTCATGATGTTTGCTCACGGAATAATCAGTCCAATGCTGTTCGCTGTTTGTGGTGCTTTCAAACATCATTATCACAGTATGGAAATTGGAGCAATGCGTGGAATGGCAAAGCACTCGCCTTGGCTTGCGACCTCTATGATGTTCGCATGGATGGCTTCTTTGGGTCTTCCACTCCTTGCAGGTTTCGTTGCAGAAATAATGATGCTTATCGCTCTTTGGCATATGATTTCCCTCGATGGGTGGAGTATCTGGTGGATGGTTGGACCAGCACTGGTTCTTGCACTAACAGCGGCCTACTATCTATGGTCTATGCAGAGAACAATATTCGAAGGTGGAGATGAGACTCAACCACCAGCAACAATGGATGGACAAATAATCCCAGATATTTCTAATTCCGAGAAGTTCGCTATGCTAATATTGGCTTTCTTTACAATTCTATTCGGCGTAATGCCTTGGATTGCCCTCGATATGATGGATGATTGGACACAACAGATATTCAATGGTTTGATACTATTTGTTGGAAAGGGAGGTGCTTGATATGTCTAATTTGAATACAGTTGAGCCATTTGGTGAAGGATTTATTTCCGCACTTTGTCCCGAATTAATTCTGTTCGCAGGTTTAATTCTACTTATTGTAGTGCCTAATCTTGGAAGTGGCAAGTTTAGAATTCCAGGAACTCAAACAAGAGTACCTTGGCTACTTGGTGGTAAGAGATTCAAATTAACCAGTGACCCAAGATTACCATCATGGATTGCTGTTTTGACAATTGGTTCATCATTTGTAATGACTATTCTATCTTTCCAAGATGGTGTAGAAAGGACTGCTATTGTCAGTGAAGGCGGAACTCAACTTCTAATGATTAATGCGTTTAGTAGAGTCTTTGAATTGATTTTCTTCGGAGCTTTGACTCTTGCAGCCTTTGCTTGTATGAATCGATTAGATGTCAAAGGAGTCGGAGCAAAATTATCTACTGATGAGTTGTACAATAATCGAAGACAAGGAGACTTCTACATACTGATGATTACATGTGCTCTTGGAATGTCAATTGTTGCTCTAGCACAAGACTTGTTCGTATTATTTATCGGTCTTGAGTTGGCTTCTTTCTCAACTTATGTTTTGGTTGCTTTCTTCAAAGAATCTAAGGCTGGTACTGAGGCTGGAATGAAATATTTCATCGTTGGTTCTGTGGCTTCAGGAGTAGGCTTGTATGGATTATCTATGCTCTATCTCTGGGCAGGATCTCTACAATTAGATGTTCTAGCAGAGACGTTCGCCTTATCGGGAAGTGAAGCACTTCCAATGATAGGCATTGGCTTTGTATTGGTTGGATTTGGCTTCAAAGTTAGCGCAGCACCTTTCCACTTTGCAGCACCAGATGCTTATTCAGGTGCAAGCAGTCCTGTCGCTGGTGTTCTTGCAACCGCGAGTAAAGCAATGGGAATTGTCGGTCTTTTGCGAATTCTATTGATAGTCGCAGCACCAGAGTCTAGTGAAGATGGAACAGTTTGGCTTGTATGCCTAGGATTGTTATCTGTAGTTACTATGACATGGGGTAACCTAGCAGCCCTTGGAAGTACTAATCCTAAGAGAATGCTAGCCTATTCTTCTGTTGCTCATGCAGGTTACATGCTTGCAGCGATAACTGCTATTGGTGCATGGAACTGGGATGAAACATTATCAGGTGACCCTGGAGAAGCGGCAATAGTTGTTTTGACCGCATTAATGTTCCACTTGATGGTTCTAGTTGCATTCAAATTAGGTGCATTCCTTGTATTATCAGTTCTAGAATCAGAAGGTGGCGGTTCAAGATTATCATCTCTTGGCGGGCTTGCAAAGAGAGAACCATTCCTCGCAGTGGCTATGTTCATCTTCATGATATCTCTAGCAGGTGTACCGCCTTTGGCAGGGTTCATGTCTAAATTATTGGTCATAATGGGTATTGTCAAGGTTGCACTTGGTGATATGAGTGAAGCATTAGCAACTGGTAGTGAACTTGGCTTATCTGATGTTCATTGGGTTTGGTGGCTAGCATTAGCCATGGTCATCAATTCAGCAATCTCGGTATATTACTACTTGAGAATTGGTGTTGTAATGTTCTTTGAAGAACCAGAAGAAGGAAGAACAGGCCCACTTCCAGCAGGTTGGCAAGTTCGCTTTGCAATTCTGGCATGTTTACTAGCAACCTTGTTTATGGGAGTTGCAAGCGACAAAATCCTCGAAATCTGTGAAACAGCAGCACAAAGTTTCAATTATAATTGGGCTTAAATTCACTCTTAAACGGGTGATGGCTTCAATAAGGGTCGACTATCAGCCTATATTAGTGAGACATTGTGGGTCGAAGACGTGAAGAAAAAGTAGACGTGGAAGAACTAGCCCGTCTAGAGAATCCAGAAGATGGTTCTTCTGGAAGAATTCGTGTCAAAATGCCGAACCGTAAGATAAACGAAATGTTTGCTTTAGCAGAACAAATCCTCGGTGGACGAAGAGTTACCATTCTATGTGAAGATGGAGAGACTAGGTTAGCTAGAATCCCAGGAAAGATGCGAAGGCGACAATGGGTTAGAGAAGGTGACCTAATCATCGTTTGGCCTTGGGATTTTCAAGATGCAAAAGCCGATGTCAAGCATCGATATACCAAAACTCAAGCAATGTATTTGTCGCGTAAAGGAGTTCTTCCAGATGATGTTGATGTCTTTGGCATGAATGTATCTCACGACGACGACGATGAACATGATGATCTGTTTGGCACAATGGATGATGAAGAGGATGACATGTTTGGAGAGGCTGACTCACCTGAAGACGATGACGATGATGATTTATTTGGCGACGCTGAAGAAGAAGTTTCAGAATCATCAGAAGAAGCGACAGAAGAAAAGTCCGAAGAACCGGAAGAAGTGTTTGAAGCGGTTGAGGAGTATCCTGATACCGGAGAAGAAGACACCGATGATGACGATGAAGATATTGACATCGATTCACTCTTTGGTTAGGATTAGTTGACCTTATGGGTGGTCAAATGAAAGATTTAGATGATGACTGGGATGAACTTGCCATAAACAAGAATCGTCGCCGTCTTAAGAAATCTAAATTCAAGAATTCCGAACACAAGAAAGATGCAGAATTTTCTCGTCATGAGGAAAGAAAATTCATCGAGACTCTTGAGAGTAAATCCGGAAAATATTCTTGGATGAAAGAAAAGCGATACAAAACTATGTTCAGGAATATCGAAGATAAAATCCAGGGCGCTATGGGTAAAGGACCCTTTGAATGGGTAGATCGTAGAGTTTTCGATCAGGTTTTTGATAGACTTACTCTAATGTCATTGTATAAACTGATGAAGAATGGAGTCATTGACACTCTAGATTTCCCAGTGGCAAGAGGAAAGGAAGCTCACGTATTTCATGGCTCAGACATAGATGGGAACCCTGTTGCGGTGAAAATCTTCCATACTTCAAATGCAGTTTTCAAAAATTTAATGCAGTATATCGAAGGTGACCCTAGATTTACTGGTCTTAGAAGAAGACACCGAGATTTGGTCGATATTTGGGTTCGTAAAGAACAGAGAAATCTAACACGCTTAGCGAAGTGGGGTCTTAGAGTGCCTAAACCATTAGGATTACACAAGAACGTTCTGGTGATGGAGTACCTTGGAGATGAAACATCTCCATTCCCAAAACTTCGAGAAGTTAGGGTCGAAGACCCTCAACCAGTTTATGATGAATTATTGGAATTTTTAGCCGTATCATGGCAAAAAGCAAGCCTAGTACATGGTGACTTTTCACCATTCAATATACTATGGAATGATGAGAATAAACCAGTAGTAATCGATGTAGGTCAAGCCGTTATACAGTCACATCCAAAAGCACAAGACTTCCTCATTAGAGACGTTACTCGCTTGGTAGAGTGGGGTCAGAAAAACAACTTAGAGGTAGATTTAGCCGAAGCTATGTTTGATGTATTAAACATGGACCTAAGTCATGTAGTAGAAGTAGCAATCGATTGAGATTACTCTTCTTCCCAACTTATTACTTCATCTTCTGAAAGTTCCATCATCTCTTCGACAGCCTCACCATCGGCTGGGTCTACTTGAGAGGCTTTCATTCTTCGAGAGCGTCTATCACTAATCTCAGAGAGGCCGGGAACTAGGTGTTCGAAACCAACATTTGTTCTTGGGTCATCTTTGAGTTCTATTGAATCGAGAGAACGGTTGGATAGTTTTGACCTTCTCCTATCTTTTTCTAGATAGTTTAGAACAGAACCATGTTCTGCTCCACCAGCAAGCATCTCAATGGCTTGCTGAGCAGCAAACAGACCATCTTCCTCACCAATAATGACCACTGTAGAGTTGTAGATTGTGATTTCTGTATCAGTCAAGTTTTCTATTAGTTTTCTTATTTTTCCTTGACTTCCAATGATTCTAGAGCGAATTCTTCGTTGTTGATTAGAACGCTTACCCACGAAATCTCTTAAGTCAACCATTTCAAAGAAATGCTGGTCTTCGAATAAACGCAGTGCAGCCTTTGGTGCCATACCTCGACCAATTGCTTTGATCACATTTGGTAATTTCATTGCTTTAACAGGGTCGTAAGAACCAGCATCGCCCCATAGAACTTCAACTTCTCCAGTATCAGAATCGATGTTCAATTCTCTGCAGCCTGCCGAATTTCTAAGAGATCTTGCCGTAGCCCCTTTGGCACCAATCAAGACAGCGATTCTGTCTTTTGGTACCCTAGGCAGTTGTTGGCGCATGAACCGTCCTGCCACCCTTCTCTTTTCAATCCCTTGGCCTATTACTAACAAAAGAAATAGCAAAGGAAGTAATCAAAACTAGTAATATTGAAGGTGCAAATGAAGGGGCGTCAATGATACTACTGATTGTAGCACCAGTTACTACCATGTGGTTCTTATTGTTTGATTCATCATACTCGTCAATTACATTATTTGGATCGATAACCAAGCGCAAGTCGAATTGTCCTGAGTCAGGAACAGTATAATTCCAAATCAGCAGTTCAGTAGAATCAGTAAGTGAACCAGAGTTTAAATTTATAGTTTCTAGGACTGTCCATGAAACCGAAGAAGTACGGTCAGCAGGTGCAGACTCAAGTTGGATTGTAACACTTCCACCATAACCCTCGCTTGTTTCAAGAAGGCTGGTTATTGTCACATTACCAGTCAGTTCTCCAGGTTTCACAATCAATCTATCTAGGTTGGTTTCACTCGTATTCCAATAGAGGTCTAGGCTCGGAAGCACTTGATATGAAGCAGGGGACGTGGTAATTGAATTACCTGCAAGGTCGACTACATGTGCCCTTAGCATCAAATATTGTCTTGATTTTGTTGACCAACTCGATTGTGCTACTACCCCACTTAATCCAGTAGTGGATATCTGTTGCCAACTTCCTGATAAGTCCGGAGTCTGTCCAACTCCGTTTGAATCAAATCCATATTCTATGTATGATGCTACATTATCTATTCCCGAAGTGTAATCAACGGCTGAGAATTCAATAGGAACTGTTCCAGTTCTGTCAGTTGTTATTTGTTCAACAATCCATCCAACCTCTTCTGGATTTGTCGTATCGATTTGAACGTTTAGTTGAGTGGTAGGCCCGGTATTTCCTATATTGTCAACAGCACGCACAGAGACAGAGTTCGCTCCTTCGAGTAATGTGAGGTCGTAGTTATCGCTAGTTGTAGAAATCCAAGTAGTTCCGTCGGTACTAATTTCGATATAATCTAATCCACAACCTTGTCCATCATCTGCCGAAGAAACAAGCCCAGAAATGGTTACAGTTGAGGAATCATACCAACCTGAACCATCTCCTACAGTAAGTGTACCTAGACTTGGCCCAGTTCTATCAATTCCAATAAATATAGTTTCAGTAGCGGTTAATCCTGAATTATCATAAACAGTAATTCTTGGATTCCATGTACCTTCTTCCATATTTCCAGATGCCCAATCCCATCCATAGGAAATGGAACTTGGTCCATCATTTGGCGGTGTGCTTGGGCCAGGTACATTTACCAGACTGGCACGAAGCAAATCATCATCATTCACGCCCCATCTAAATTCTAAGGTTCCAGTAGAATCAATATTGAACCATGCTCTATCATTTGCAGTATCGCCACTACCAATTACAGGATTTAAAACCGTGAATATAGTGATATCAGGAACTTGGTTGTCTATGGTAAAAGAATCAGAAATTTGCATGACATCTTCTTGATTTGTCGAATCATAAGCAGTTGCTCTAAGGTTGTATGTTCCGTTTGCGTAATTGGTTGAATCGAGGTATGTTAGCCATGGAGATGATGTTAGATTGGTTAAGGTAGTCCAAGTAGTGCCGTCAGATATTTCTACTAATAGAGAGGTCACAGTTGATGTCCCACCCAGAGTAAAAGAAACGGTATACAATCCAGTTATACTTTGGCCAGATGTCGGCCCGTTAGAATAGGTTATAGTGACATCCGAATTTGTAAACAAAGACTCATTTTCTTCTAATTCGGAAGAACTTTCCGGTTCTAAATTTAGATTTGCAAACATGGATGATAGTAGAATCAGTCCAAGGACCAGAGCCACTCCCCCCCTTCGCATGACAGCAAGAGGTTCGGGGTTATCCTTCAATGCTCCCCTTGTAAAACCGTTTTTTCAATAATTTAAGCAAATTTTTTCAATTGCGGTAGATTCAAAATAAGTCCTATGGGGCATAAATTACACCTTGTTTAGAGATGGGTTCAAGTGCTTTGCAATATGTCGATGATGTATATGGCAGGTAAGTGGCAAGTCATCGTAGGTGTGCTGATATTCAGTATTGCAATTCTTCCTGCGAATATTGCAGCTTACAATAGTGGTGGCATAGAAGCGTCAGAAGCCCAAGTTCAACTAATTCCCTCAACTGGACTGACTCAAGGCGATTCAGTAACAATTTACTTGACCTTATCTAATACTTTACAATCTGATGCTTTTGATGTCGAATACGCTTTTTACATGAATGATTATGCTGCAAACCAACAATTGTTGAAGAGCGTCATAGATATCTATGCCCAGGATAGTGAAATGGTTTCAGTGACATGGGATAGTTTACAAGAAACCGATAGTAGAGTTTGGATTGTATTTGAATACGGTGGGAATGAGCAGTCATTTTTCATTGACTTTGATGTTGCAGGATTGCCGAATCTAAGAGTTATGCAATCTGTACTCTCTCCATCAAGTGGTATTAATTCTGGTGATTCAGTACAACTTTCAAATCTAGTTAAAAATACAGGTTCTGAACCTGCAGGGGCAAGTACACTGAAAGTTGATTATCCATCAACTTTAGTTGATGAAGAAATATCCACATCGGCTTTATCTCCAGGCCAAGAAGAATGGATTAACACTTCATTCACTGCCCCTTCGAGCGGCACTTACTCAATTTATGTAACCCCCGATTATCATGACGATGTTATAGAAGCATCAGAGAATAATAAGGTTGAGACCGTTGATTTGGTAGTCGATCCTAGAATGGACGTTTATCATCAACAAAATATCACAATAACCGAAACTGAAGGTTCACTACAAGGCCCTTGGACAATTTCCGGAACACTTGCCAGAACAGGAGGTACAGGTACTACAACTGTTCCAATGTGGATTGAGATAGGTACAGATACAGGTGGAATTGTTACAGCCCAACCATTCGATGTAATTCTTGATGGGGCAGGATATGCGGAACAACCTTGGTCGACAATTCTTGGTTCAAACACGGTGAGTTCGCTTCCCGCTGGCGGTTACCTTTTGACTGCTCAAATAGACCCTTTTAATGACCCGAATTTCCTTCAAGAAAGTACATCAAATGACCGCTCAAGCGCCCTTTTGACAATACTGGAAATACCCGATGTATTTGTTGACGCTATTGCTCGCCCATCCACTCCTGAAGTTAATTCTGGTGAGAGAGTTACTTGGGAAGTTACTATGCAAAATACTGGCGGCGTTGAAGTCAGCGGTAAATTAGAATATGAATTTGAAGGAGTCACTGATCAATCAATACTTATCGATTTAAATCCAGGGGAATCTTATACTTGGGTCAGTGATGCTTTATTGACTGGCTCAGGGGCTCATCAAGCCCCTTTCAAAGCAACATGGATTTCGACACAAGGCAGTTCAGATAGTAATTTGGCAAATAATGTTGCTGAAAATACAATTTCTGTTAAGGCGGACTTGAGGCTGGAATGGGCTCCATCTTCGCTCCAGTTAGTAGATTCTAATGGTGAAGAAGCATCATATCCACTTGAAGAAGGAGATAATTATACAATTTCAATAAACTTAACCAGTCAAGCCCTCGGCGAGATTAGTTTTGATTGTTTAAATGGTAAAAATGAACTGATTTCAACCACGGAGGTAAATGTTTCAACC
>ENA-ORDA01000809-ORDA01000809.1-marine-metagenome-genome-assembly--contig:-NODE-809-length-29338-cov-3.939852_pt1 | contig 29338 bp, 25 predicted proteins | sample MGYA00237778_ERZ508506 | MGnify/ENA primary metagenome ERZ508506 (study PRJEB26177, sample SAMN06267891) | marine metagenome | isolation source: Monterey Bay, California, USA | place: Pacific... | reverse complement strand
CACGCCGACTGAAGGCGTTCACTACTGCGGATATCCGATTTCCGAGTTGGCTCAATTTGACCCCGAGGACATCGTCTACCTCCTGTTCCACAAGGAATTGCCGACCGATGAACAATCTGCTGCTTTCCGTCAAGACCTTGCGAACCGTGCTGAGATTCCTGGCGACTTGGAATCTGTACTCAAAACCCTACCAAAATTCGGCCATCCAATGGACTGGCTCAGCATTGGCATTCACACCTTGGGCATGTTCGAAACGACTGAAGATTGGAAGGAAGATGCACTGAACCTCGTTGCACGTATGCCTCGTTTGATGGGCCTCATATTCAGAATCCGTGAAGGACGAGAAAACGACATTCCTGCAGATGATTCGACGATGAACCTCGTCGACCGGTTTGTTCATGCTCTGGAATTTGAAGGCGTGGACAAAGAGAAAATGAAGCGTGTAATTTCCACCTATCTCGTCCTCCACATGGACCATGGTGGGGGTAACCTCTCTACATTTTCAGGTAAAGCAATCGCATCAGGAAAGGCAACCGTTTACTCTTCGATGGCCGGTGCAATGAATGCACTTTCAGGCCCTCTGCACGGCCGAGCCAATCAATCCTGCCTTGAATTCGTGTTGAAGGTTGGAACCAGCAACCCAGCTGAAGTTGAAGCATTCGTACGAGCAGAACTCGAAGCAAATCGCCCAATCTTTGGTTTTGGCCATGCAGTCCTTCGTGCTGAAGATCCTCGTGCTACAGCACAATTCAAACTTGGCGCTGAAATTTGCCCCGACGATGAGAACTTCAAAATCGTAACAACACTGCGGGAAGTTGCGCCGCGAGTTCTTGCCGAGAATCCAAAAATCAGCAACCCAAACGCCAACGTCGACATCGCAAGTGGCGCTTTATTGCACCACATTGGATTCACCGACCCAACCTATTACACCACCTTCTTTGGATGGGCGCGTGTGGCAGGAATTGGTGCACAAATCGTTGATGAGCGTGCTGTTTTGCGAAACGGAAAGGGCACACCAATTTACCGACCAAAGTACATCGCAGAGGCACAAAGTCTTCGCCACATCGAGTGAAAATCACTCAAGAACTGGACGGGAAGTCTTCCCTGAGCCTCGATGACCGAGCAGCCGTATTGCTTCCCATGGAGGCGACGCATCGCTTGAACGCTCAAGAATGGCTGCGGTTGATTCGCCCCACTGCCATTTATCCTTCCACATTTCGATAAGTTCGGTTTTACGTTGAACATCGCATTCTGACCAAGGGGTTACATTTGATTGAAGTTCTTTCAAAATGTCAAGGTGATTCGATTCGGTTGCTGAATGGAGAAGTTGTCTTTGCTGGGCATCAAGTGGTTTTGTTGCTGGTTGAGTCCATCTCAAGTGCCCCGAAGGCAGCCAAGTGATACTGGGGTCTGAAAAGTCTGTAAGCCCTGTCAACCCGGCATTGAGTATGTCGAATTCGGTATCGAGGTTTGCAGGCCAGACGTAGATTGGGTATCCACGCTGATGAGCATTTACGCGTCGTGCTCGGTCGCCTTTCAAGCTGCCTGTTCGACCAAATGTGAGCCAATTATTTGGAGGCAAGAAATATTCGACGGCGCAAGGCGCCATGGCAGCGCCAGCAACTTTGTTTGAGTGAATCAATCGAGCGATTGGTGTGCTCAAAAACTGTAAAGTGCCTCGCATTCTTTTGGTGTAATACGTCCCGAATGGAGGGATGTAGGGTGTCAAATTCGCCCACGGGCGTTTTGTATTTGCCATCTTGGCTGAAGATTCCATTCCAGTGTGGAATGCGTAGTAGACGGCGTTTTCATGAGGAATCTCATACTCATCGAGCAAGACTTCGGTTTTTGAAATCATATCACTCATATGTGAGATATGTTGCTTTTTGCCAAAAATACCGCCGCCGTAGAGAGCACGAGGGTGTGGACGTTTGAATTCGACGCATCCCATTTTGCCCTTATCGCGCCACTCCGAGTGTATCACTGGGTCTTCAAGCATAGCCTTGAACGAGAGAAAACCCAACGATGTTAACTCTTCAAGCGTGTGGTTTTCAGTCCATTTTACCGAACGTGGATGTTTTGAAACTGGCACTGAAAGGTTGGCATCGTGGTGCAGAACAAGTTGTTTGTCCCGGGTCAATCGCAGGTCAAACTCGATTCCGTCGTTGACTTGAATGGCGTGCCGAAGACTCTCCAACGTGTTTTCAGGTGCTTGGTTCCATTTTTGCACCATGTTACATCCACCAAGAACTCCTTTCTAAGAGTAATGATTCGATGTTGCTCGTTCGAGGGGGTGTGTAAGTCACTTTCCGAGTCATGTTCGTCATAATACCTATATCAAATCCCACAGCCCGTCAAACATGGACCCCTATGGAATCATGATGGGGCTCATCTTGGTGTTAACCCCAATCATTTGTGTGGCATTCACTGCCCACAGACCATCAATGCGCATTCCAGTGAAGCGTTGGTTGCAGGTATTTCACGATCAACGGTACTACCTTCACGCAATGGGATATATTGTCATCATAAATTGGAAAGGCCTTACTGATCGACTAAATGAACCGATAAAATCCACTGTTGGTCACTGGACTGATTCCGTTCATGCGCTCGAAGGAAATTTCGTCTTATGGATACAAACCACGTTTGAGAATGACATCCTTACAACATTCTTGAATTTCCATTACCTCTTCGTCTATCTTTTCCTCATCTATGTCACAACTGTGTATTATGCATACACAAGTGATCGCGATATGACCGATAAGGTGACGATGAATTATCTCCTCATTTACGCTATCGCAGTTCCATACTATCTCTTCTTTAATGTTGAAGTAACATCTTCTTGGATTCCTGGCATGGACGCATTGTTGTATCACGATGGGATGTACTCTACATTCTATGCCACTCATGACCCTCTCGATAACGCAGTACCATCACTCCACGTTGCGATTCCATTTGGAATATTGATGCTGAATTACCTTCATGTGAAGAAGAAGGGAATTGTAATGAAAGAATGGAGGCATTATCGCTACCATATGTTCATTCTCATCAATACAGCCGTTTTCATATTCGCAATCCTATATCTTGGAATCCATTGGGTTACCGACATACCGCTGGGCATGCTAGTAGGTGGGATAGGGGCCCTCTTTATTCATCATTTACAACCTCGTTTGAGAAATGATCACGGACCAATGTTCAAAGGAGTCACCAAAGAAAAAGTACGCAAGCACATCTTTGTTGAAGGGACAATTCTTCTTCTTATGATGGCAGCAATTATGGGAGCTATCAATTATCAAGATGCGACAAACGAAGAGCAGGCCTCGTTCCGACTTGGATCAGGTGATACTGTTCATGATCTTATTCATGAAATCGGACCAGAGTTAACTGTGATGACAACAATACAAAACATGGACAGTTCAAACACGCTTGAGTATGCTATTATTACTGTAGACTTAGCAGAACCAGGATTCCAAAATTTCAGAGTGAATTGGGATGAAATGAAAATCTTAGCAAACGAAAATTGCACCCAGAACGTCCCTTGTGTTGCCGCACTCTTACCTGGTGAACAGGATGTTATAGAACTCCAATCTCCAAATGTATTCACATTTATCTTCCTTCACCATGCTGGAGATGAAGGGGTAATGGAAGTTCAAGTCATTACAGAGTATGACGGATCATCAACTGCGATGAACAAAGCCATTGCTCTCTCAATTCCATCGCTATACATCACTGGTTTTGTCATCTATCGCTTGCTAAGATTGAGTAAGAATGGGAGGAGTTGGTTCGACTCTACACCATCTCACGCTTGGGAAGAGGAATGAGCATTCCCTTATGGGGATGCATCTCGTGGGATGTATATGGCGTCCAACACTTCTCTCGAAGACGCCGTATCTGAATTAATGGATTCACCTGGCGGGGAACTCCTTTCTTCAGCAAGAATCCACCTTAGAAAAAGAGCTTTTGCTCTCTTTGGACTTTTCTTAGCAGGATTAATAGCTGGTTTTCCCATTGCAAAAAGCATCATCAAATGGATTATTGATGAACAACGACTTCCTGATGATGTCAATGTCATCGTCACCTCGCCTGTTGAGTTCATCATGTTACAGATTCAACTTTCAGCAAGTTTTGGTCTCTTTCTCGCCTTTGGATTTTTAATCATCGAAGCATCATTGAAGGGAGTGAAACATCCTGTTGTCAGAGCAAGAGTAGCAGAATTAGACATCAAAGCACCACGTCCTTCCTTGGCACTGATTTTATCTATGGTTTCAAGCATAGGACTCGCAGTATTAGGAATTATTTATGCATGGGAATTACTAACCCCAATGCTGCTTGAATATCTAAGCAGTGATGCACAAGATGCTGGTCTTTCCACACAATGGAAACTTGGAGCATATGTTGGATTTGTTCTTAATTTAGCGATAGCATCTGCGATTGGATTCCAAGCACCAGTGGTTACGATGCTTGCGTTACGAGTTGGAATGGTTGATCCAAAAACAATTACAACATATCGAAAACACATTTGGTTTTCTTCATTTGTTCTCGGTGCAATGTTTTCGCCACCGGACCCACTTTCGCTGTTCCTAGTTGCACTTCCGATTATTCTCTTGTTCGAAATTTCCCTCATCATTGATCGGATCTTGCCGAAGAGATGAGAACTGGAAGTGTTGATTCTACAACGGGCATGTGCCCTGGTCGGTGGCCCCACTGAGGAGTGTGGAAATCAGAACCTACTGTCACGCCTAATCCTGCCTTCGATGCGGCTTGCCAGATAGAATGACGCTCTTCATCAGTATGGCTACGATGAAAAGCTTCGATTGCATCAACCTTTGATTCTTTGAGATGTTGAACGAGTTTTTCATAATCAACACCGTAGTATCGAGGATGTGCAAGCGAAGTAATACCTCCCGCTGCATGAACTAAACGACTCGCTTCCGCAAGTGATGGCTTTGGACGTACGACGCTACATGGACGGCCATCTCCAAGCCACAAATCAAACGCTTCATTCATTGAACTAACATGTCCTGCATCGACCATAGCTTGTGCTAAATGTGGACGTCCTACGCTTCCTTGAGCACGATTCAGAACATCATCAACTTCAATTTTCATTCCAAATCCATTGACCAATTGAATCATTTCAAGCATACGAGGAACTCGGTCATCTTGTAATGGGTCGAGCCACTCTTTGAACATTTGAAGCCCTTCTGGGATAGGGTCATATGGAAAATATGCGAGTAAATGCCACGATGTTGGAGACCTATCTCGACCTGATTTGGAGAGTATCTCCTCGTCCCATGGTAATTCCACATCGCATGTCAACTCAACACCAGGAACGAATTGAATGCCATGTTTCGCTGCCGAAACCTTGGCTTCCTTCCATCCAGATATTGTGTCATGATCGGTCAATGACCAGACTTGAACGCCTTCAGAAGCCATGTTCATAGCTAATTCTTCAACACTGAGAGAACCATCACTGTGCGTTGTATGCGAGTGTAAATCATAATGCTCACTCCAGTCCATGAAATTCCCTCTCGTCCAGTTCTTTTGAATCTCTCGGCCATTATTCAAAACAAATCATCGAGATTTGGAAGCGAAGGAACTTCCTTAATTGGTTCGTCGAACAATGAATCAAGATCTGGTAACTGCGGAATCTCAAGTGACTCTTCCTCAAGATCAGGAAGTTCTGGTAAGGGAATACTCGCAGGACCATCTGATACAAATTCAATTTGAGTCTTGCGAACTGGAGGGGTATCAACTGCTGATGCGCTAACACCCGGCAAAGGGATGTAAGCAGGACCATCTGAAACAAAATTTCGCCCGTCATCGACAAGTTTCTCTTCTTTCTTAGATTCTTCAGTGAAGGTATTACGAGGTGATAATTGAAGGGTCTCCGAATCAACGTTCCTACGCTCTAATTGTTCTGTCTCCATGACCGATTCGGAAACTGTGGAATTTCTCTCTGCGACAACTGCAGAAGCATATGCTCCAAGACTTCCAGATGAGAGCGAAGTTATTGCAGATGAAACAGTCTGTGAATTCACGTTTTGTCGTGTATCACCGAGAATTGATGAAATGATACTTGACGTTCGTTCATTACCTTGAGTCGAATAATTACCAGATACTGGAGTCGCTAAGCTTTCAAACGATTCAATTTGTTCCGCTACGGTTGGTTGTTTCGGCAATTCTGGAACTGGCCTTAATCGACGGCCCCATACTGAAATAAAAACTAAAAACAGGGTTGCAATTGCCCAAACGGTCTCTTGGAGCGACCATCCTGTATGACCCCAATAGGAGGCAACTCCATCCAAGAAAAGATATTCAAACAATGGAAGAAGAAGAACTCGCTCTCCAGCATGACCTGGATATTTTCCAGCAAATGCATTGACGAGAACCATCAGACTCGAAAGTACAGCCAGAACGGATGCGAAGACAGCAATCCGGGGCGCTTTCTGTTCCATAGTGATCCCATCAGTTCTTAGAAAGCAGTTCTGCAGAAGTCACTGTATTCGCCATCAGCATAGCAACCGTCATTGGACCTACACCGCCTGGTACTGGAGAGACTAAAGATGCAGTTTGTGCTACATCAGGATGTACATCTCCAGCAAGTCTCCAACCACGTTCTCTGGTCGAATCATCAACTCGATTAATTCCAACATCGACCACAACAGCACCTGGCTTCACCCAGTCAGATTTCACCATTTCAGGACGTCCAACTGCCGCAATGAGCACATCTGCTTCACGACATTCTGCTTGTGCATCCTTTGTTCTGGAATGGACAATGGTGACAGTAGCATCGGCTCCTTTTGCTGCCATGAGTAATGCTTGAGGCATACCGACATTGAACGAGCGTCCTAAAACAACGGCTTTCTTTCCAGTCAAATCGACATTGGCCCAACTTAACATTTCCATCACTCCTGAAGGTGTGCAAGGGACCATTCCATCTGAACGACCTTGAACAAGACGACCGAGGTTGACTGGATGGAATCCATCAACATCCTTTCGCGGATCGATTAGTTCAGTCAACAGTTCTTCATTCATATGCTTGGGCAACGGAGACTGAATCAGTATTCCATGCAAATCCTCTTGTTGATTCATATCGAGAATATGTTGAGCAACGACATCCTGTTCAGTATCCGCAGGAAGTTCGATATGAGTGGATTTAATTCCTAAACGGCCACAAGAACGAACCTTATTGCTCACATAGACATGAGAGGCTGGATCATCGCCAACGATAATAACAGCAAGATGAGGTTGTACAGAACATTCAGAGATTCGATCTTTCAATCGCTCTTCTAGGTCTGCAGCACATGCTTTCCCGTCAAGTCGTGTTGCGCTCATAGCCCGCCGTGGCACTAATTCGGTTTGAGCATTCGCATCCAAAGTGGTTGAGATTTTGGAGCCAACGGAGGGACTCGAACCCCCGACCGCCTGATTACAAATCAGGCGCACTACCAGCTATGCTACGTTGGCCTTGTTACGCCATTCTCATCCCCTTCATGAAGGAAACGGTCAAATCTCGACAAGGTCAATAGGTAAACCCACTTCCGATGGATATGGACGAAGCGCCCGGAGAGTCTCTCATTAACGCACTCGCTTCGACCAGAATTGGTAATGATACCATCTTCAGTTGGTTTGCCCGATATCAGCAAGCGAAGAGTGACGGACATGATGCTGTTAACGGAACAGTCGGTTCTCTCCTCGAAGATAACGGGCAACTTGCTATCAATCATGTTGTAGATGAAATGCTTCGAAAAGCACCTCAGCTCGAATTTGCATCGTATGCTCCTTTGAAGGGATTACCTTCCTTCCTTGACTTGAGCATCACTCTTGCTCTCGGTGAGCACAGATCAACTCTGGAAGAGATGGGATTTGCATTCACATCAACCGCAACACCAGGAGGCTCAGGAGCTTTGTTCTTAGCAGCCTCAAACCTTTGTGAACGAGGAGAAGCGGTTCTTCTTCGAGACCGATATTGGGGTCCTTATGCTGGATTCCTGAAAGGATCTGGTCTTGACATGGCAACATGGCCACTTTTGCCAAAAGAAGGGGGCGAATACCCATTCTTTGCAGACATTGCTTTTGAAGAAGAAGTCGAAAAACTTGCTTCAACACAGAGCACGGTCATGGTATGGTTGAATGATCCTGCTCACAATCCAACCGGATTGACAATGTCCTCTGAAGGACGGCGTGCAGCTCTTGATGTGATGATGGCAAGCGCATCACGACATCCAGGAATTGGCCACACTCTTCTCCTTGATGCAGCATACAGTTTGTATGCAGATGAACCACATGGATGGGGAGAAACCATCGTTGAGACGATGGAAGATGGAACACCGTGGCCAGAAAACTTCCTCATCACCTACGCTGTTTCGATGTCTAAATCGCATACAGCATATGGATTGAGAACTGGAGCACTTATTGCAATTCATCCGGACCAGAACATCACAGAACGACTTCGCGGCATTTTGGGTGTAACTGGACGACAAACGTGGTCTGGGGCACCAAGACTACTCCAATATACCACAGCAGAATTGCACTCAAATCCTGAAACAGCAAATGCTTGGTCTGATGAACGATATCGCTTGCAAGGACTCTTAATTGAGCGAAGAAAGGCCTTTGTTGAAGCATGTGAAGAACTCAATGTACCAATTAATCCAACACACGATGGATTCTTTGGATGGCTCGAACATGACAATCCTGAATCAATCACAGAGAAGTGTGCAGCAGAACATGTCTATCTTGTACCGTTACAAGGAGGCGTGCGAATAGGTTTGTGCGCAATACCACTCGCTTCAATCCGCAGAGTGGTTGAAACGCTTCAAAAGGCATTGAACTGAGGAATCATCATGGTACGTAACGTACGAGAAAACCTCATTCTTTCAGGAATGGTATGCATCGCTTTCGGGGGCTTCCTAACCATTGGAGGTGTTTTATCCATGGGAGTGATCATTGGTATTTCTGGAGTGCTCCTTTTTGTCACAGGCATGGGCACCACGAGCAATCAAACCCTGGCCCCAGCAGAGATAGCAGCATGGAAACCATCTGCGGAACAAATGCCTGATGCAAACCGCATCATGTATCGAGTAGATGTCACCATTGACGAGCCAAAGAAAACAACAATCCTCTGCGGTCCATGTGGAACAGTCACCGAACTTGACGGCGATCGTCCATCAGAATTCACATGTCCTGCATGCAACAAAACGTTGTATGTAGACGAAGAAGAGTAATCACTTCTGTTCGAATTCGTACGCTTGCTGGGTCGTCTGCTGAACAGGTTGTTGCATCTGCTGAACAGGTTGTTGCATTTGTTGCATAGGTTGTTGCATCATTTGACCGCCCATCATCTGGCCACCTTGCTGCATAACAACAGCAGGTTCCTTGCTCTTGAGAGTAAGTGCGAGAATCAAACCAATGAGAAGGAGAACTCCACCACAGATAGCGACAAGGATTCCACCAAGTGCTGCAAAGAAACCACCGACAGCTTCACCAAGTTCATCCCCGGAATCGACGATGTATACTTTATGTCCAGAAGCCACTGACCATGTGTAGGTACCTCCTTCGTCATCGAGTAATCCTACACCGCCTATGCTGTAATAATCATCGACTCCATCGTCTTCGTTTGGCTCACCATAATAACAACCACCGTAATACATATCATCGCCGTCATCATCAAGGACCTGCATTTCAAATTCATCGCAAGGAACGCTTTCACTTACCCAAACGGAGAACCCTAATCCAGAGTCAGATGCCGAAAAGGAACCAGATGTACCTGAATCTACGTTTTCTTCGGTGGGGTCAAAATCAGCCGCAACTGCTCCACCTACAATCATCACAATTCCAATAACTGTGATTATTCCGCCTAAAATTAACAATACTTTTCCTGCTGTGTGCATGACTGACCCACATCATAGGCAGGATATATACGTACTGTCGAAAATATCGAAAAAATCAGATATATTGTTATTCTTTTCCGGTCCCACCAGTAGGTGGGAAGGAATAAGGTTCCAAAACCGTATCACTGGCTGCTGTTTGTGTAACTTGGGTTGTGGATGAAGGGTTTTGTTCAATCATAAATCGCCCATCTTGATCCGTCATCATTGGTTGGACTGTTTCATCCTTTAGCGTAAACACGAGGATAATTCCAATAAGAAGGAGTAAAATTCCACAGCAAAGGGATCCAAATCCAGCGAAGAAGCCAAGAGCTGCGATTGCAATTGGTGTCCCCATCGCCTCCGCGTCATCATCACTCACGATGTAAACAGATTGATTTGATTCAAAAGAGAACTCGCCCGTCCCACATCCAAAACATGCTCGACCGAGTTTAATGTATGACGAATTTTCATGGTAGAACTCTTTATTCTCTAAGTATGCATCGCATTCATCAAAAGAATCACTTACCACCACTTCGTTGTAAAATCCTCCATCTAAATCATGTCCAACTTTAGACCAGTCAGCCCGGACGATATCTGGTTTATCCGTTACCGTAACACTGGTCTGTTGACAATGATCCCATGTACCGTCATTGTTCGCATCAACAAACGCACCTTTCACGAAGAAAGTGAAGCCAACATCGCCTTGGCTGTCATTATCGTTGACCATTAAGGTACCATTTGTGACATCTTCAAGGACAAAAACGGGCACAGCATCTTCAATGTCATCGATTTGAGAGACTCCAAGAACGAATCCACCAGTTGCAATGACAAGGAGTACCCCGCCTATGATCAGGCAGACTTTAGCACGCATATCCATAGTTTAACCATCGGTTAAACGTTCTTAAGACTATAGGGACGGCTCAGTTGAGACGTCCCAAATAGGTCTTCAAGAGTTGATGACTCAATCAAGAGTAATCTTTGTCTTCATCTTTGCCAGCCATGACGAAGTGCATGATGACAAGAGCAACACCACCGATGTAGAGCAAGAGCGCTACGTAATCGAATCCGGTGTCAAAGTTCATCCACCAGCCCATGTATTCTTGGTTCTGGACGATTGCACTTTCCATATCTTCTGCATCATCATCTTCAATTTCTGAAGATTGTTCGATTTGGAACACTGGTTGTAGGTCAGTCATGTTCGGTGCTGTAGCCATGTCGAGTCCTGTTCGTGTATCAAGATAGAAGGTTGATGTTGAAGAACCTGAGATGATAATTCCAGAGATGTCTTCAGACATCATAGAAATCTCGCTTCCAAAGTAAACTGGGAGAGCAGGTGTTGTTGCGTCAAGGAGCGTGAAACTCTTGATGAGTTTAGCAGTGATAGGGTTTGTAGTTGGATCAACACTTGCTGTGCATTCATCAACAGGAATTCCCTTTACTTCGCCAGTTCCGTCACAAACAACTTCTGTAACTGCGTATCCACCAGCGTTGACCATGTCGCCACTTCCGGTAAGGAAGCCACCAGTTGTCTCATTGAGATTTACTGGAGTTACGAGACCAAAGGTTTCTGCGAACATCATGTCGTTTCTCCATGAGAGTTGATTTGAACCATCTTCGCTGATTGCTTCACCCTTGTCGCAGTCAGAGTTGTGTCCAGTGCACATAACGTAGACTGAAGCAGGTCCAGTGGAGATTCCACCAGATCCAAAGTAGGTTTCGTTTGTTTCAAGCTTGGACCATCCCAATGAAGGGTCGGTCACGTCACCAGCAACGAAAGCGCTGACTGGGTCTCTCCATCCATAGAGCCAGTTGTCGAGAGGCATGGTCATGTATTGGCCACTGCTTCCGAAGGTATCAACAAGGAATCCTGGAACGAAGTCACCATAGATGACGCTTGTCATAAGGACTCGAAGTGCATTAGCTGCGTTAGCATCGACGCCAGGATAGAATGCTTGAATTGTGTCTGTGTTCCAATCCATTTCAGGAGCTAGTTCACCTGTAGCAAAATTTACTGGAGGCGTCTTACCAGTTAGCTCTCCATACAAGAACACAGTTGCACCTGTTGCTGTTGTTAGACCAAGAGGCCCATAGAGGACGTTACCTGAAACTGCTGCATCAAGTGCAATTGAAGGAGCACCTTCAGATGCTGCAATAAGAGCTGTACCCCAAGCACCGCCGAGGTTCAGGCTGTTGTCGAGGTATCCGCCGTTGAGTGGATCTTCTGCACCGAATGAGGTATTAACAAACAATGAAGCAGTCATATCACCGCTTCCGCCAAGAAGAATCATTGGCAATGAACTTTCATCTGTCATCCAGTTTGCAGCCCAAGTAGCAACTGCACCATAGGTTGCAGGGTCAAGTCCGTAAGCACTCATAGCGTCAGTTCCCATTCCAAGGAAGTTAGCAACACCGAACTCTGTTCCGTCTTCGCTAATCTCGAGAAGACCTGTGATTACGTCATCACCCTGTTCTCCAAAGAGAAGAGTCATAGCAGCTGCGTTATCCATTGTGATTCCAAGGTGAGCCAAACGTGTGGATGCGTCGACTGAAGTTCCAGTTGTATCTAACATCCAAGCTGAATCGCCGCCACCAAGAGTAGCGAAGGTCATTCCGACTCCAGCGCACATTGCCCAATCTCGAGCAACAGTAGTTGCGTCGTCTGGACCAGTGTACTGCCAAATACTAGCACGTATGGAAGCATTTGCTATGTCGAGATGATCAGTTGGGTTTGTAGGGAAGGAACTGCAATGTCCAGCAAGCATAGTTGTACCAAGGGAACCTGTGAGTGAAAGATCTTCACCGCCAGGACCCATAGCGTCATAGAAGGCATAGCCCATGTTCGCATCTGTGAAGTTAGCAGCGAAATCCGCACCTAGGCCAAATACAGTGGCGTATGGATACCCAGCACTGGGTTCGAATGCTGCGTCATATTGGGACCAGAAGTTGTCTGCGAGTACACCCGGAGCGGCAGCGGTAGCCGTTTCGCTATCCATGCCGAAATCCATCTCTAGAACGGCTGCTGTATAGTCGAGGTTGGAGGTCATAGCAGCAGCGGTTGGTGTACCAGCAAAGAGACTCTCAAGGTCCTTAGCAAGCAGACCTGCCGTGAATCCGGCCTTTGTCAGGTCCATGATTCCGTTGATTGCAGTCCCAGTAGCTCCAACAACTTGAGGTTGGAAAGGAATGTTGAGTTGAGTGATAGGCATATCACATGGATTCAATGTGTCTGCAGAGCATTCGAAGACCTTTGATTCGTTGTAGGTAAGAGTACCTGCTGATTCATTGAATTCGATGATGTTGCGAGTTGTAGTAATGTCGTAGAGGAAAGGACCAACCTTGTCATAAACTGGATCTCCTCCAGCCATAACTGCATCTGCATTGGTTAGATTCCATGCGTAGTAGGTTCGTTCAGAAGTGGATGTTGCCCAGTCTTCTTCTGCGGTAGTACAGTCGCTGTCATCACAAGCTGAGTCGTACGGATGTGTCTCAAAATTGTCTTCTACTGCATCTTCTACCATGCTTGTTGCTATCGGTGCTAGAACAACCAAATTCAATAGAATCATGACTGCTCCGGCTATTAGTTTTTCATTTGCCATAGGTGTTCCCCAGAACACCGGGTGATGCTCAAACTACTTAATCTTGAGAGGCAGAATACCGAATTGCAGTACCATAAGCCGTGAATTCGAATGCTGCGGTCTTGTCATCGCCTTTGGACTTCTTGGAGATCATTGCGGTTTCCACACGGAGATTGATGACTTCATCGAAGCCAGATTGGATAGCCTGCATCCTTAGTCGGTGGATGACAACTCGGCGCCCATAGGTCAACATCTTGTCATAGGAATGGATTTTACCACCAAACAGATTCTTGATTCCACCCGTAAACATTTGCCACCATGACGGTCCAACAGAGATACTTTCCATGACAAGCGAAGATGAAGCAATTTGACGTGCTTGACTCGGTTTTGAAAGATTTGTAACTGGATTTGTTCGCCCCTCTAAGGCCTTTTCTTCGGTATCGAGTTTGAGTGAGAGTTTGTTTTGGTGAAGATTACCAAAAAGCCACGAACCGCCCATGATTAGCAAACCTAATACTGGGAAGAAAAGGTTGCAAATCAAGGTGTAAAGCGTTTCGTTATCCATGAGGATCGCCTCACTCGACAGTTACTGCAGTTCCGTATGCGAAAAGTTCAGCAGCGCCACCGGCGACTGCGGATGTAGCAAACCGTATGTTGACAATTGCGTTAGCACCACGGCTTTGAGCGTCCATCATCATGCGCTGTAGCGCTTCATTACGAGCTTCTTGCAAAAGTTCAGTGTAGGCTTTTAATTCCCCACCGACCATGTTCTTGAGGCCTGCTCCAATGTCCTTGAATACGTTCTTTGCTCGTACTGTTGAACCTTGGACAAGTCCAAAGGAAGCAGTGATGAGTTTTCCGGGTACAGTTTCAGTATTCGATAGGTGCATGCCTTCTGACATGGTTAAATGACGACAGGGTAACTTATGTATCTATTGCCACGGAATTTACAACAGAGGTTGGTTCCTGAGCCATTCCAAATCAGAGATGTAGAGTTGCCGAATATCATCAAGGCCGAGTACGAGCATAGCCAATCGCTCAAGACCCATGCCCCAAGCACAAACGGGTGAAGTGATTCCAAGGGGCTCCGTTACTTCTGGACGGAAGATTCCAGCACCACCAAGTTCGAGCCACTTACCTTTCCATTTGACTTCAATCTCAAGGCTTGGTTCAGTATAAGGGAAATAAGCAGGACGCACACGTACTTCCGGATATCCCATCTTTGCATAGAACGTTTTGAGTGTGGTAACAAGCATCTGCAAGTTAGCTCCAGGCTCCATGATTATTCCTTCGATTTGATGAAATTCAGGAAGGTGAGTGCGATCAATTGCTTCCTTTCGAAACACTCGATCTACAGAGAACACGCGGCATGGTTTGTCTGGATTTGCTGCAAGATGTTGAATGGTATTTACAGTCGTATGAGTTCGCAGCAATGCTCGCTTTGAAACATCCTCGGAAAAGTCTCCGGACCAACCAAGAGAACCCGTATCTCCACCATCCTCATGAATGGATTTCCACTTGCTAATGAGTTCTGAATCTAATTCAAGAGATTCTGGGTTTTCAAGATAAAATGTATCTTGCATCTCTCTTGCAGGGTGGTCTTGTGGAATAAACAATGCATCCATATTCCAACCTGCTGTTTGGACATAATCATCAACCAATTCTGAGAAGCCCATCTCTAGGAAAACACGTCGAATACGTTCGATCAGTTCTTGCATTGGATGAGAACGGCCAGTTCGTGGCGTTGCAGATTCAAGTGTAACATCGAAGGCCCGAATATCAGCATCTTTCCATTCACCTGATTGAAGCAATTCTGGAGTGATTTCAGCAACTTGCTTTTTTTCTTCTAAATCAGAAACCAATACATGAGTTCCTTCTTCGGTTAAACTCCAACTACGCAAACGGATTTCAGTGGTTTCTATGAGCCCTTTGCGACCATTGAAATGATTGAGTAAGCGTTCACTCAAGTCTTCTTCATCAGCAGGAAGGCTTCCAAGAAACATAGTTCTTGATTGAAGTTCTGCCTTCACTTTGGAGCTATCTTCGCATTCAAAGACACCGTTGTTTAGTTGAACGTCGAGTTTCTTGAGAAGCCCTACACCTGGACCTGCTTCATGTCGTTCAAAGGCGGCTTGTAATTTCTGCATTGTTGGTTCTTCTTGTGATCGAACCCATCTCCAAAGTCTCGATTCAAGCAAACCATCTGAAACTGCTTGACGTCCCTTATCAGCAAGTTTTACAGTACGACGAACAAGTTCATTGGTGCTGACGAATCCTTTGTTTGAGAGTCCATGTCCTGCACCAACAACAATGGCTTGATCGGTCCAACCACATGCCTTCATGACATCTTCAAGCGACCATGTTTGAGTAGGTTGCCCGAGCATTGCCCGTAGCATCCTACGTTCTGGATTGGACAAACCAGATAATTCGGTCATAGTGTTTCCACCCCCTCAAAGGGTTTCAATTCACCGCTTCTATTCAGACAAAAGTCTCAATCATCGTCCGTATCGAACATAGCAAGGAGATTCAACAATTCACGTTGACGCTCTTCCATCTCATTACGATCCTTCTTTGGAATGTCAGGATCCTTGAGTTCTTCTGCAATTTTATCAAGTTCAGCTCTTGCACCGTCACGAGACTCTTGCAATTTTTTGCGCTCTCTCTGCATCTTACGCTTTGCAGATCGTTGAGTCGTTGCTTCTGCTTGCGTGTAAACACTGTCTGACAATTCGACTGATGTTGGGTATGGGATGTTGATGTTCTCCTTACCGAAGCGTTCATCGACGTTTCGTAGAAGCCAGTCTTTAGCAACCCATTCATCGCTGTAGTCCTCAACCCAAGTGTAGACACGGAAGACTTTAGCAAAGTCTCCAAGCTCATTGAGAAGGATTCTTGGTTCTGGGCGATCGATAACGAACGGGCATTCTTTTGCAAGTTGAAGTAAAGTGTATTTGACGTGATCAATATCTTCACGATAGTCAACACCTACGTCAAGAACTACCGAAATTCGTCGAGCGATTCCATCGCCTCCACCACGAGCGTGGTTGATAATCTTGGATTGGACAAGAGTATTGTTCGGGATGACTACCAATCGTTCATCTCGGTCGAGTACTTTTGTAGAGAGAATGCCAACTGAAACAACTGCGCCGAGGGTTTCTTCCACCTCAATACGATCTCCAACTTCGAATGGCCGGTCGATGGAAAGAAGGAATGAGTTGACGATGTTTCCGAGAGTTTGTTGGACTGCTAATCCAATAATCAATGAAAAGACAGCCAATGATGCGAGAATACCCAACAGTTCGATACTTAGTTGGTCCAAGGCGAAGTATAAACCAGCAAACCAAACAACGGTCCTAAGGAAGAAGACAATGATTGAGTTGCTACCAGAGACGGTGACGCTTCCTTGAGCACTGAACCGATCCATGAGGACTGGAATCAAATGCTTGATTGAAACACTTAGAATCGATGCGCTAAGTATGACATAAAAGGCTGCAAACATTGGTTCAGTTGTGTCAAATGTTGTCCCATCGGTTCCAAGAATCCACCGAATAGTTAGCTGAGCGCCGAGGGCGATAATGAAGGCATAGGTTCGGTTAGCAAGCGGGCGATGAAGATGGTCATCCCAATCAACTTCTGTTGCCGTTACGAACCTCCACCATGGACGTATGACAGCGTATTTAGCGACTAAAAGCCCGAATAAAATCAAACCGATTGCAACAGCCAAACGGATGTAATCATTGAGTTCGTTGACATCATTAATGTACCCTTGAACATCCATAGTATGACCTTGTATGATTCCGCCCCTTCTTTAGACATATAAAAGCATGATACCCATAACGGATTCCAGATATATTTTGAGGGCGTGCAAATTGGTGAAATTAGCCATGGTAAAGGAGACAACATCAAAGAGTCAAGCCACGAGACACGTACATGTCGGAACACATTGCTAAACCAACCAACATAAATTTCATCAATTCTTCCTTTTTAATAGGAACCCCCATTTTAGCCGTGACGTCCCTCATTTACTACTCCATGAATTATGGCATATCTTGGTTCGAACCTGTTATTTTCTTCTTCTTTTATTTTGCATCTGGATTATCCATCACTGCCGGCTATCACAGATTGTTCAGTCATCGCACTCACAAAGGCGAATGGCCAATTCGTTTATTCTATGCTTTATTCGGAGCTGCTGCATTCCAAAATTCTGCAATCAAATGGTGCAGCGATCACAGACGCCATCATCTCAAAACCGATGAAGATGAAGACCCTTATTCCGTCACCGACGGATTTATCTGGGCCCACATTGGATGGGTTATGGTCGATCAAGGTGACGACACCGTTGAGCATGTAGAAGATTTAGAAGCAGATAAAATCTTAGCGTGGCAGGACCGACACATATTCCTCATCGGATTCCTTGTAGGAATCGTTTTACCAGGACTTGTCGGGTTTGCTTTGCTTGGCAACATGCATGGCCTACTTGGCGGTATGATTTACGGAGGATTCCTTCGTGTTGTGGTCGTTCATCACGCAACGTTCCTCATCAACTCTGCAGCTCACACATGGGGCACACAACCCTACTCCACAGCAAATACATCAAAGGATTCACCACTGCTTTCATTCTTTACATTCGGAGAAGGATACCACAATTTCCATCACACATTCCAAGCAGATTACCGCAACGGACATCGATGGTACCATTGGGACCCATCGAAGTGGTTGATTCAATCAGCCTCTTGGGTCGGGCTAACCAAGGATCTCCATACGATTCCAGACAAATCCATCGAATCTCGACGTATGAAAACAACCTTTGAACGAAAAGCAGAAGGTCAATTCATCGAAAGCGATTACCAAGAGAAACTATCAGACTGTGTTACTCAACTTCGAAAGGGATTTACCGACCTCAGGCAACGCAGAAAAGAATTCAATCAGGCTAAGAAGACCAAGAAAGAACAGAGTAAATCCAATTGGAAATCCATGAAAGAGGCTCATCGAATCAGAATCAAACAATGTAAGATGAAGATTGCAGAAGCACGCAACGAATTCAAAGTACTCATGAAGTCCTTGAAGGATATGCGAACCAACAAGCCTGTTTCTGCTTAATCCTCAGTTTCGATACGCTCAACTGCAACACAAGGAATTGTGTGGAGACAGTCTTTGTCCATCTCCATGTCTGAAGGTTCTACTAGTGGTTCTAAGTCACTCATACCATCGAGCAGACTTGGCCCAGATGCGAGGTAATATACCGATCCAAGCCCATCTCGTGAACTCTCAGCGGATGCGTTTCCATTTGTTGCGCATTCTCCAGTACATCCGTCTGCAAAAGCAACGTAAACACGGCCTTCGAGATCGATGTGTAAGTCATTGAAGTCAAGCAAATTACGATTGGAGCCTCCAATGTCTCGACAATCTCCAGAATTCAAGCAAATTGACCCTCTTTGTACTGGATCATCTGTGACTCTGTACGTATGGAATACTGGATTATCATCAAGTGCATTCAAACTGTACGTAATGTAAAGGTGATATGTGGCATTATTTGGAGCATAGTGAGCATTCCCATTCCATGGATTCCCATCAAGGTCTGATTGATTGAGCATTTCTGAATTTTCGCTGCCGAGATATGTCACAGCAATTCGTCCTGGGTCACCCGCATCTGTTTGAGGGAATACTGTGGAAATTACTTGATTTGGAGAAATTCGTATACTCTCTTGCTCCCAAGTTTCACCAGAGTCGATTGAACGAGACATGTAAATCCCTTCATCTCCGCCCGTCCATACGTGATATGCATTTGAGGAAGTGTCGGTGGAAACTTCTGAATTCTTTCGTGGATTAGGCGTACCTACATCTTGCCCCATAGATTCTTCAAACCATGAAAATCCGTTGTCTTTCGACACGATAACCGTCGGTGTTTCGACTCTCGGAGTCAGATATACTGTTCCATCAGGTGCAGTTGAAATAGCTCCGTGGAGACCTCCATTGGATGTAGCTAAACCAATAATTTGGCCACCAGCCTCGAATGTTGCTCCACCATCAAAACTTGTGAAGCAGAAAATTCCAACGAGTTTGTTGTAGCAGTAATAGACCGCCGTCTCATAGAAACTTCCAGTGAATTGACCCAATGCCCCATAACCTGAAGTTGTCCATGGGCCGCTTGCAAGTTTGATGTGATCGTTGATTGGAGTTGTTCCTGAATCATGAGGATTCCCCAACCAAGATTCTCCGTCGTCATCGCTCCAACAAATCCAAGATGTCTCAAGACCAATCATCTGAACATTGAAAATACGATCTGTTATTGTATCGACCCATCCATAAGGGTCACTTGTTGTTGGAGAACACTGAATAGGATCTTGGGTCTCTTCCCAAGACACACCACCATCACAAGACCGCATGACCTTCTCCATGGCAATGAAGAAGACACAGCCACTTGAGGTAATACCAATACTCGGTTCTTTGCCAGTTTCACCAACATCACTGAATTGGAATGTCATTTCGATAGGAGCTGCATTCGTAGCGTCCCCATATTTATCTGTAACAAAATATTGAGTTTCCACTTCGACCTCTGGCTCTACAATCTCTATGACTTCTTCGTTACCAAAACACCCTGAAAGTGAAAGAGTCAACATCAGGAATGTTAGCAACATTGCTAGGCTACGCATAGTGTCACGTCTCAAGGGTCACATAATGACCTTCCGATAGACAAGTATGCCGGTTTTGTATCATTTCATTTCTGAATTAATTGAACTGATCGAAGGATGGTGCTGCTGTAGGACGATTCTCCGAGGCAGTTGAATCATACGCCTCCTGATGCTGTGTCCACTCTTTACTAAGTTCATCAGGTCCAGGTTTTGTACGGTTTTGAACGAAAAGAACAACAAGTCCGATAACGGCTAACACCAGAACAATTCTCCAACCAATATCAAACAGAGAATCCATTCCGGCTTGTTGTGGAAACCAGTCATTAGAATCGGCCACACCATCTCCATCGCTGTCGTATTTAGCATCCTTGTCAAATGGGAACACATCGGCATTATCTCCCAATCCATCGCCATCAGAATCGAGCCATTCGAAAGCACTTTCAGGGAATGCATCGATATTATCTCCAATGCCATCATAATCTTGATCATAGCATTCTGAAGCATCGTATGGCCAAATATCAGCGTTATCACCACAACCATCTCCATCAGAATCAAGCCATTCTGTTGAATCATTGACAAAGGCATCGATGTTGTCACCAACTCCATCCAAGTCCGTATCGAACCATTCGGAAGAATTTAGAGGGAATGCATCGATATTGTCCCCATATGTATCATTATCACTATCGTACCATTCGGAAGAATCTTGAGGAAACACATCGCCATTGTCACCATAACCATCTCCATCTTCATCAGACCATTCATCAATATTAGAAGGGAAGTCATCGACTGAGTCTGCAATGCCATCTCCATCACGATCTGGACATGCAAGAGGAATGAGTGAGAGCCCATATTCGTACGGACAATAATCGCTGTTGTCCCCAACGCCGTCAGAATCCCAATCAGCCCATTCTTGTTCATCTGCAGGGAACGGATCGCCATTATCACCAACACCGTCTTCATCAGTATCGACGCATTCATCAGGATCTAATGGAAATTCATCGCTGTTATCTCCACATCCGTCGCTATCAGTATCAGCCCATTCAAGCGGGTCAAGAGGGAATACATCAAACCCATCTTTGTATGAATCTGAATCTGAATCAGGATTGCGAGGATCTGTACCTCGTTGACCTTCCTGAATGTTCGAAAGGCCGTCCCCATCAATGTCAAGGTCCTCGATATCTGAACAACCGTCTAAATCCAAGTCAGCAAGATGAACTCCTATGATGCCTTTAGGACATTCATCATCATAATCAGGTACTGAATCATTATCATCATCCCAATCCTCTGAATCTGAACAACCATCAGAATCATAGTCGATAAGATTCGGGCTAAATGGACATGGATCAATCGCATCATTCATCCCATCACTATCGGAATCTTTCTGCTCATCTGAGCATCCAGATTCATCAACAGTCGCACCTATAGTCGTATTTGGGCACTCATCGATTGCATTGAGGACGAGATCCCCATCATCGTCTCGTTGATACCAAGAACAGCCATTCTGATCAACTGTTGAGAGATCATCGGTCCAATCGCACAAATCCATTCCGTCAACAACACCATCTCCATCCGTATCGGCCTGACCAATCGCTTCTATTGCGAACCGACCAATGTATTGATGCATCATTCGAGTGGGATGAGCTTTGTCAAAGAAAACATATTCATCAACATTTGAAACCACTGGATCGCCGTTGTTACAGATTGGTAATGGCAACAAACCTGCGCCACCTGAACAAGCTGAAGCTTGGGTATTTACAAGTCCCAATGCGTTCTTGTTGACCATAATGTCATTGAAGATGGTATATGCATCGACTGAATGGATTAAAATCCCTAATTCTGCTTGCAGATTGGTTACTAAGTTCGATAACTTACCATTGTATGCTACAACTTCAGAACCAATATTCTGTTGCTGTGTTTGACTTCGACTAAGAATCTCTGGTGTCTTTTCTAATGGAGGAAGGTTTGGAATGATAAACTCATCCGCTCCTGCAGAAACCAATTGTCGGATGTGACTTTCCATGTTTGCAACAATCGTATCTGAGTTGGCAGTTCCATAGAGGAAATCATTGCCGCCCGCCCACAATGTCACAACATCGTTGGAAGTGAAACTTGATTGAACATTTGTAGTATAACTTGTGATTTGAGTACCTACATTTGGCAACAAGAGATACGAAAAACCAGCACCAGTTTGAGAACCACCAAACGCTCTGTTATCGCCTGGTTGTGTTCCTGAACCAACTGTTGTTGTGACACCATAAGCCTGCGACACATACTCGACCCACACCATCCCATTTGAGAAACGGCCTTGCCAATACGGTGGAACGTCAGGAACATTGAGAATTGAATTCTTTGCGTTACCCATGTCACTTAATGAATCTCCAAAGACCACGAGGTTGCCAATTGGTGCTACTTTCCGGTTCTGAAAGATCGTAAAGGAGTGGTCTTCTTGAGAAAGAATCCCCCCTGAAGAATCCAATAAATTAACACTGAACGTGTAGAAGTGTTCATTGTTGTAAATGTGCCTGAGGTCGACAATTTTTGTTGTAATAGTCCCTGTCGCTTTGAATGTGAGTGAATCATTCGCAACGATATTGTTGTTGACATCCCTGACATCCCATACCACTGTGAAATTCGTGTTATATGGAGCATTTTTTAATTCGAGTTGTACGGGAATTGTCTCATTTGAAAGCCAATCATAGCGTGTCAATTCTACATCGAATTCAATTGCTCTACCATCTGCTTCAACAGGAGATACAACGACTTGACTGGCCACTAAAAGAAAGACCAGCAAGACCTGAATACGCATGAAGAACACAACCGATAATTTGCCTAAAAGGCGCCATACATAAAACAACACCGACAACTGGAGGCAGTAAATTACGAACTTGCCTTGTCAAGTCGATCAGACATAAGCGTAATAATTGCAAGTCTCAGTTCTTCTTCTTGATCTTGTGAAAATCCAAGCATTCGCATGATAGGTTCTTCCAATTTCTTTCGGTCTGACATCGACATTTCAGTGATCACATCGCCTATCGGTCTATGCAGAAACGATTCCAAAGATTGTTGGTCAAAGTGAAGTGAATCAAGATCTGGAACAGGAATCTTCTTGACTTCATAAACTGGAGATTTAAGAGCACCGAGTCCAAGAGAATTGAAACTAGTAAGCAATTTATGCAGTATCATCGGTGAACTGTTTAACCAAATACACAACTTTTGAGAATCAATGGAATCCTCAATTGGATAGATTCCATAGAACTTATCAGAGTGCCGAACACCTGCATCATTTAGGCAAACTCTGTGAGACGAACCCATCGTTTCCATCCACAAAATTGGAGCGGGTTCACTTGGATGAACGTTGTACCACATCTTCCTCGAACGACACGTAGACCCTAGATGGTATCCATTTGATTCGCCATGCAATATGTGGGAAAGGGCTTGGGTACCTGTGAGGGATTCCTTTGAATGAGAACATGCGAAAAGTCGAGTAGAACGATTGGAATAACTTGTATGAATACTCTGACATTCAACGGGTCTTCGAAGAACATCCAAGAGATATTCTTCTTCGATACCATGTTCATCAATCTCCTTTTTACTCAAGAAGAAAAAGGCATTTGCTCCAGTCGAAGAGCCGCGGCTAATACGCGCAATTTGTTGTAATTCGCAGGACATATGCTTGATTCGGTCTCTCAGAGCCAGATAAATCTCTGGTGCTCTGTGGAAGAGAGATAGTCTCTGACCTACATAGGTACCCTCTTCATCACGACCTGACTGAAGGAGATGTTGTTGAGAAACCGTTCTTGAAGTCCTCATTTCTGGTAATCGAATAGACTCAGAAAACTCCGATTCTAATAGAATAAAACGTGTCCTATCAGGAGCAGATTTCCGAATAATCGAAATTATGGTATTGACATCTGCGTTGCCGAATTGTTTCTTTTTCCTTGAATCAATAAGGGATATGATGTGTGTCTCTTGAAGTAAATAATGTTGAAGAGATGTACCAAAGCGGGCATCAAGCCAACTGTTTGAACAAATGAATATTTGAATTCCATTCGGACGTAGAAATTCATTTGCTCGAAGAAAGAAATAGCAATAGAGATCGGAGGTATTATGCACAGGTGAATTCTTTACATGACCATATTGTTGAAGGAGGTCTTTCTTAACATCAGGATTAATATGCCCATGGCTAACATACGGGGGATTCGCTAAGACAAGGTCAAACCCCCCATGCTTCGCCAGAACATCTTGGATACATTGTGGCCCGAGTCCAAGCAAACTGTCGCCCGCTTCAAGATTAAATTCATCACGAGGCATAAGGAATGTTTGTGAAGAATCTGTTGCTAAAGAGAGCCAAAGGCGACACATGGTACGATCAACAGCAGAAGAATCAATGTCGATTCCAAAAAGAGATTGCGAGATAAGTTGACGTTTCACATCAAATTTAGACAAACTTAAATTGCTCAGATTTGTTGAGAGTGTAAGATGAATTCGCGTAAGTTCTTGCAACAAACCAATCAGATAAGCACCTGAACCACAGGCAGGATCTATGGCTTTGATAGAAAGTAATTCTCTCCTCAAAAGAGTCCCTTGTTCCACCGATATAGTTCCAAGAGAATCGTGATCAACAAGATCAATCACCTGTTCAGTTCGTAGATTTGTTCGCTCTTCAAGTATCAATTTTATTCCTTCAGTACACATGTAACGTACGACTGGTTTCGGAGTGTAAAATGCCCCCTTATCTTGCCTATCGGTCAATAGTTCCTCGAATAGAGTGCCAATTATTTCGGGATTGATAACCTCACAAGAACCAAATTCATTGATGCTGAAATCATAATTGTAAAACAATCCATATCTTCCAATTAGAGACTGGAGATGAACGTCTGAAATATCCCATTCGAGAACATCAAGGGAGGTCTTGTGAAAGAGATTCAAATTCAAAAATAGCACTGACCCATATGCTACATCTTCTTGATTTCCTTCCACCGAGAGTCCCTTCGAAAAGAGCGGACTGAATCGCGATGAATAGACCGACTTGGAATCGACTCCTCCTGAATCACAAAGAGCAGATAGGTAATTCGAATTTCCGGAGAAGGTAAGCCACCTTTTCTCTTCTAAAAACCTAAGAAAGAGAAGTCGGAAGAACAGCGTTTCAACAACTTCATGGGCTTCTTCCTCACAAAGATTTGAATGACGCAAGATATGACTCTTGATGCGTTGAAAATACTGTTTACAATCTTCAACAAATCGCTTAACAAGAGGAGTCGTTCCATTCTCATCTCCCATTTCGAAACCTCCCTATCGCCTACTGCCCACACACAAGCCTTAGTTTCACCTCTCATGATGGTGGAAATATTCACCAAATGGCACAAATGCGATGTTGGGAACATTTATTCAACGCAGGTATAGACAGGGAATCATGTCCGATGAAGAAGAGACCTGGAATGTAAGCGATGCAATGAATAAAATCCGTGCAGCTCTTGATGAAAACAATCAATCTGTTGAAGATCTCTTTGCTTCAATCGATGGTGATGATGACGGTCAAATCAATGGACCTGAACTTTACAGAGGACTGCAAAACGTTGTGGGTGACAAACTTTCACCAAACCAAGTTTCAATGATCATCAAGGCACTCGATACGAACGAAGACAACCGAATCGATCTCGGTGAACTTCAATCTGGGCTTTCTTCTGAAGAAGAGTGACTAAACAAGCGACTCCGCTTTTGGCACGCTACTGTTGAATGGCGACGCTCTTGTCGAAACTACCCCCTCTTGTTTTAGGTAAGAAGCAGGACAGTGTGATGTTCAGGAAGATGAAACATTGTTTGTTTCGTCAACTACCTTGAGGGAAAACGATGGAAGATTTCGAAACACTTGGCTTATCAGATGAACTTCTACGTGCTGTAAAAGCAGAAGGTTACACCACCCCTACACCCGTTCAGTCATTGTGCATCCCACCTCTTTTAGACGGAAAGGATGTCTTAGGAGTTGCCCAAACTGGAACGGGAAAAACAGCTGCCTTCGCATTACCTGTATTACAAGTTATGAGCCGCTCAAGGCCTCAAGGTAAACGGTACATTCGAGCACTTGTCCTTTCTCCAACCAGAGAATTGGCAGCGCAGATTGACGAACGCTTTTCTGCATACAGTGAACATCTTGATCTTAGACACAAGGTGATCTTCGGTGGAGTCAAACAGAGTCCACAGGTTCGAGCATTGGAAAAAGGACTCGATATTCTCGTCGCAACGCCTGGTCGATTGCTCGATCTTATTGGTCAAGGATTCATTGACTTGGGCCGCGTCGATTTCTTCGTCCTCGATGAAGCAGATCAGATGCTTGACATGGGATTCATTCGAGACATACGAAAAGTGCAAAAACTTCTTCCTAAGAAACGCCAGAACCTTTTGTTCAGCGCAACGATGCCGAAGTCCATTGCAGAGTTGGCAGGGTCGTTCCTTCGAGATGCAATCATGGTCGATGTAAGTCCTGAAGAGATTACAGTCGAACGAATCAAACAGAAAATCATGTTCGTTCGAAAAGCAGATAAACGTCGAATACTGGTGAAAATCATCAAAGGTGAAAAGGTCGAGAAAGGTATTGTATTTACACGAACGAAACATGGTGCAAATCGTTTGGTAAAGCAACTCGATCAGTCAGGTGTTAATGCTGCTGCTATTCACGGAAATAAAAGTCAAGGTGCTAGAACGAAAGCGCTTGCAAGTTTCAAGGCAGGACACACACGAATATTGGTTGCAACAGACATTGCCAGTCGTGGAATCGATGTTGAGGGAATCACGCACGTATTCAATTACGACCTTCCAAATGAACCGGAAAGTTATGTCCACAGGATTGGGCGTACCGCCCGAGCAGGAAAGTCTGGCATAGCCTACGGATTCTGTGATGAATCCGAATCAGGATACCTTGTAGGGATTCAAAACCTTATTGGATTTGAAATAGATGTTGATGATGAACATGAATGGCATTTCCACGGAGCGGTTCCTAAACCTGGCCAAAAAGCTGGTAAAATTAAGACCAACAAGCCTCAGAACAGACCGAATAGGAATCATCAGAACCGGTCTGCTAAGCCAAAACCAAAGAGAAGAAATAATCACAACTCACGTGAATCTTCTCCGGGTCGTTCACGCTCTGGAAGTGGCGGAGGCCACTCTGGGAATGGCGGTGGACGCTCTGGAAATAATCGAGGACGTTCCAGAAACCAACGTAATAATCGTTGATTCGAATCAAATCAAGACTTGATTTCAGCCATCTCTGCATCTTCCATGAGAATAAACTCATAGGCACCTGAGGCACTATCGTAATCTATACTCAAGAACAATGCCTTCATTTGTCGATCTTCGAATGGATCATGAAACCAAGGTTGGCCTGAACGGAAGATTTCGAGAATTTGTTTGAATTCTGGCATAGACATATCTCCTGTGATTCTATACTCAGCAGATTCAGCGCCTTCATCCATCAAGTCGTCTCCTTCTTGACCACGAATAACCGTTCGTTGTAAACGACGCTTTACGTTCAAGTGCACGTTGCAATTTGAGATTTTATGCCAGTCTTTTCCAACGCTTGCAATAAAGCACTCATTCGCTTCCATAAACATCTCAGAAGAACATGGTTTGTAACCTTTCTCAACGAATTCCATCGTCATGTGATTCATCCGATATTTTGGAGATGATTATATGTTCAATAAAACCAGAGGAAATAAATGCCCCATCCCATGAAAAACAAGCCCACTGTGGCGTATTTTAGGAATGGGAAGTGTTTCGTAACATCCTCAACTTTATTTCCAATGTCTTCAAGGACTTCATCTGTAACTGCAGCTGCTGCAAGTTCCGTCAATGCTTCTCCTGCCATGGTTAAAATTCAGCCTTAGAATATTTAATCATTCGGATATTAGTTGAGATTAATCTTTCAAAAATCGTATTTCTTGAGGGACATATCGATAGATATCGATCCCTCCTGTTACCTTGATGGCAATTGGGAAGCAGTCACACATGCAAGAATAACAGTATACTGTTGATGTCATAGTCCAAGAATTAGGTCCACTATTGATCAACACATGCCCTGGCAACCCACACTTATCGCAAGCTTTCAATGAAACTGCATCCATTTATTCATCCTCCAAAATAATCCCTTCCAACTCTGGTTCGTCGACCAACTCCCCAAGAAACATATCATGACCACAGTGAGAGCACACGACATCCAAATCAGGTTCAATTAATGGTGTACGAGTAAGTTTCCGATGGTCTGGGTAACGGCCCCAGAAACAAATCTCTGGACCATTTGGACCAATAACCAAGACCCCAGTCAAGTCCACTTCATAGATTCCTTCGCATCCACATTCAGGGCAGACCACCTGAAGATCAGGATTTACTTCGAATGAGTTTCCACCTCTGGTTTTGCAGTTTCTTTGTTTTTTATCTTCCATTTCATCACCTCCAAGTTTTGAGAAATAATTACACACTTATTAACGTCCATAGTTTATAAACACAGAACTCAAATGATTCTCCCTTTATTAACTCTAGAAACGAGCATATAGTATGCTTGGATGTCGAAGATGTGGAGCCCCAACAACCAGTGGATATTGTCATATTTGCAAGTCAATGCGTGAAGACATATGCAAAATGTGTGGACGACGCATACATGATGGAATTCGAATAGCAGAACGATTTCTCTGTAAGAACTGCGATGACCAGTAATCTACTAATCATAAAACAGAGGATAGTCTAGACGCTCTGAGGGTGGTGGACGCTGGGGAGTCGTCCCTGCTTCAGAACATCAGGAAATCCTCATCGCTTTGGCATCCCTGATTCGCGCCCAGCGATACGAGATGGCCTTGACAATTCTTGACAACGAACTCGGAGGTGGTTGCTGATGCCAGCCGAGAAAGGCATACCAAAGCCAGAGGCTTCAGCACGACGACTCGACGTGAGAAACTACGATTCGAGAGAAGCTTGGGGATGGTTGTCTGAAGACGAGCGGTTGATCATGAGCAAGGAAGGCGTGGCTTACGTCGACGTTGAACTCGTTTGCCTGAAGTTTGATGAGTTTCTCAAGGAGTACAAACTATCCATTCACCAACTCGATGGAAAGCGACTCCTCCGTTGGATGCGTCACATCAGAGATCATCAAGGAGAATGGAACATGGATGACATTGACAAACTAGAACAGGTTTAACGACAAAGACATCAACGGAACTGCATGGGCGAATATCTCAGAGAGCGCCCTGATTTATTGGAAGAAGTACATCCAATACTG
>ENA-ORDA01000808-ORDA01000808.1-marine-metagenome-genome-assembly--contig:-NODE-808-length-29348-cov-17.020054_pt1 | contig 29348 bp, 47 predicted proteins | sample MGYA00237778_ERZ508506 | MGnify/ENA primary metagenome ERZ508506 (study PRJEB26177, sample SAMN06267891) | marine metagenome | isolation source: Monterey Bay, California, USA | place: Pacific... | reverse complement strand
ATGACAAATTTTAAAAGAAAAGAGGCTTAATATGGCTGGTGGTGGACAAGTAAGGCCAATGGGCGGCGCAATACAAAGCGCATTAAACTCTGGGCAAGGTATAGGTAATTTTGTAAATAGCGCACTTGGAGCTAATCCAAACCCTGCGCCAATGCGTGGAAACCCAGCCCCAATGTCGTCTGGCGGCGTTGCTGGGGTTGATTTTCCTAGACGTGGTGAGGAAGGAAGTTTTTATGGGCAACAAGCCCAACCATTTACACCATCAATAGCGCCACAAGGTAACTTTAATGTTAACCAAGCGGCGGCTGGTGGATTACAGCAGGCCATGTTAGGCACGCAGGCGGCAATGAATTACGCTCCAATGGCTGTAAGGCCAACTGCATATAATGCGGCGAATGCATCAGCCACAGGATATAATCCAAGTGCCATGACTAGCGCAAATTATGGGGCGTCCACCATCGGACAATCTCCGACAGTCGCAGCTCAAAATGTGCAAGCTGGTCAATTGGCCAATACAAATTTAGGCGCATACACAAATCCATTTGAAACTCAAGTTGTAGATCAAGCGCTTGGAGACTTAGAGCGATCAAGATTAATGGCTCAAAATCAATTAGGGGCGCAAGCCACATCTGCAAATGCATTCGGTGGTTCTAGGCAAGGCATTGCTGAAGCTGAAACAAATCGTGCATTTGCTGACCAAGCGGCAAGAACTGCTTCTGGATTACGTCAAGCTGGTTACACTCAAGCTCAACAAATGGCGATGCAAGATATAGGAACGGCGCAACAAGCGGCGTTAGCCAATCAGCAAGCAAACTTAGCTGCTGGGACAACTACTGCTGGATTTGGTCAGCAGTCAAACTTAGCAAACCAAGCGGCATTAAATCAAGCAGGGCAATTTGGGGCTTCAGCGGCTAATCAAGCTGCGGGTGCTAATATGGCGGCTCAAAACCAAGCGGCTCAATTCGGTTCGGGTGCGTCTAATCAAATGGCGCTCACAAACCAAGCGGCTCAAAATCAGGCAAACCAATTTGGTGCAACGCAAGCTATGTCTGCACAATTAGCAAACCAGGCGGGATTGGCGGGAGCTAATCAGCAAAACCTTGCGTCCGCAGCGCAAATGGGAAATTTAGCTAATCAGGCGTTTGGTACTGGCCAAGCAGTACAACAACAGCAAGGGCAAGCTGGGTTACTGCAACAAAGTATGCAACAAGCATTGATTGATGCGGCTAAAGCTCAATATGCTGGCTACCAGGGAGCGCCTTTGGCCGCGTTATCTGCGCCAATTGCGGCATTGCAAAATACTCCTAATCAAAGCACGACGACGGATTCAATGAAGCCTGGATTGTTTAATTACTTGCAAGTTGGCGCTAATATGTATGGGAATAGATAAATGATTGATGATCCAAATAAACCCAAAAGCGGCATTCGAGGTTTACTTGATTATGCTAAAAAAGTTAATGAAAACACTGGATTAAGCAGAGCAGAAAGTTTCGCCGCAGCGCTTGACCCGCTTATTATGAAAGATATGCGTGCAGGCGACTCTATCCGAGCCGCAGGCGAAAGACGTGTAGCTGCAGGTAATAAGAATAAAACTATGCAAATGTTGATTGATAGTGGGCAACAAGATTTAGCTGACGCTGTTGCGTCTGGCGCAGTGCCAATAGCATCAGCCGTAAACTTAATGTTCCAAAGGCAGAACCAGGCGAAAGAAAGAGGCTTTACTACTGATGATGCTGCGTTGGCTTTTGAGCGCCAAAAAATACTTAAAGGTATGACTAATAATTCTACACAAAGTGCTTTTGCAGTTAAGTATGCGGCATATCAGAAGGCATATCCAGATTTAAGTCAGGCAGAATTGTTGGAAAAGATGGAAGGCGACAAAAACCTTTCAACAGAGTATCTTAGCTTGGTACAAAAAGCAAAAGTTGGTGGCTTAGTGGAAGGCACTGAAAGGTATAAAGAGTTTATTAGAAGTAGCGGTGAATCTGAAAGAACATTGAGTAAAGCTGATGCAAAAAATTTATCTGATTATAAAAAACAATACAGTGATGCAGCCGCTGGAATAATGCCACAGCTAGAAAGTATTGATAGATTATTGGCTGATCCATATTTAGATAAAATGCTAGGTCCACTAAGTGGCAGAGTACCTGACGCATCTGCGTCTGCAAACAGAGTGCGAGCAATGTTAGATCAGTTATCAGGCACAGCATTCTTGGCGGCAAGGCGGGAATTACGAAGCGGTGGTCAAATTACTGATTACGAAGGCAATAGAGCCGAAGCTGCATTGAGTAGACTTGGAAATGTTAAGATGGGTTCACAAGCTTACAGACAAGCAGTTAAAGATTTTAGAGATATCTTAACAGGCGCGCTAAAAAGAAATAAATTATTAGCAGAAGGCAAAGAAGTGCCTGTGTATTTAAGTGGTGAAGACCCAGCGCTAACTGGTGAAAATGCTAAACCTAAAAAAATTGGCTGGAGCCGTGTAAATGATAATTGAAATTGATGGATACGGAAAAATTGAAATTGATGATTCTTTTGCAGATATGTCAGAAGATGATCAACAGCAAACCTTGCAAGAAATTATGGGGTCAATGGATGCAGGCATCGTCAAAAGTCAAAGTGATGGCACAGAAGAAAGCCAAAAACTTAGGTCAATTGCGCAAGGCTTAACTTTAGGTTTTTCTGATGAAATTGAAGCGGCAGGGACAAGCGCATTATCTAAAATTGGACAATTATTTGGTGGCGAAGGTAAAAGTTACGATCAGTCTTTAGACGAAATAAGAGGTAAGTTAGATGCTTACAGGGAAAATAATCCGATTGAAGCTATAGGCTATGAGCTTGGCGGCGCTGTTGTACCTGCGTTGGGTGCTGGTTTGTTTTCATTTGGTACTGGAGGCGCAGCTGTAGGTACAGCAACGGCGGCAAGAGTTGCTCCAACTTTAGCAAGAGCCGCAAAGATTGGCGCTATCGAGGGTGGAATTGCAGGTTTTGGTACAGGTGAAGGCGGGTTTAAGGATAGGGCTAAGTCTGCTGCGGTAGGTACGGCTTTAGGTGGTACATTTGGCGCGGCTGTTCCTGTAGGGGTACAGCAAGCGTCTAAAGCATTAAAAACAATATACAAAGGCGCTATTCCAAATAGATTTGGCGGCGGTGGTTTAGCTGACGCAGAGCGTAAAATATTGGCAGCCTTTGAAAGAGATGAGATAACACCTGATGTAGCCAAGCAAAGACTTGATGAAGCGGCCAAATTAGGCGTTGATGATATGACTATTGCTGATTTAGGGCAATCTTCCCAAAAACAAACCTGGTTGGCGGCAACCTCACCAAATAGTATGAGGAACCAGGTAAAAGATAGCCTTTCTGCCAGAAGGCTTGGCCAAGCCGAAAATATTGCTGATAAAACATCAGAAAAGATGAATATAGAAGGCGAGATAGGTATTAATTACCTTGATGAATTAGCTGATAAAACTAGGAAACAAGCTGCTCCACTTTACGAAGCGGCTTATAAAGTTGACTTAGACGCAAAACCTTTTGCAGCTCTTACTTCAAGTAAGGAGCTCCAAAAAGCTTATAGAGAAGCTGTTGCTTTAGCCGAAATTGATCCAGATGTTAATTTAGTTGGGAATATGCCTAAGAACCTAGATGCTTTTTTTGGGGATACAATAACTAGAGGCGAAAAAGTGACAATGCCTACAGAAGTAGCTCATCAAATCAAAATAGGGTTAGATAGCTTAATTGAAAAAGAAATTACAACAGTTGTCGGTGCTTCCGATAAAGTTAGTAAAAAAGGCAGAGCTTTAATAAAGCTTAAAAATAGCTGGAACAATCAAATTGCAAAGCAAAATGATGCGTATAAAAACGCTAATGCAAATTATGCAGATAACCAAAAATTAAATACTGCATATAAAACTGGTGTAGACGTTATTAAACTAAGAAATGATGTTTTATACAAAAAGGTAAGTAAAATGTTACCCGCTGAAAAAGAGGCGTTTCGTGTAGGCTTAGTAAGTCAAATACAAGAGTTAGCTATGAAAACTGGTGATGTTAGTGATTTTACTAAAACTATATTTGGTAGCCCAAAGAAACGTGCGGCAATGAGATTAGCTTTTGACAATAAGGCTGACTTTAAAAACTTTGAAAAATTTATTAAATTAGAGTCTAATAAAATAAAGACATATAATGAAGTTTACGGCGGCTCGCAAACTGCCGATAAAGCTATAGAAATGGCTGGAACAGAATTTGACCCACAAGAGGGATTAAGTATACTTTCACAATATTTAAATAATCCTCAAACGGCAGGCACAAGTATTTTGAAATCTATGGGCAGAAGGGGTCAAGGATTAAATGAAGAAACTTCTAACAATATGTTGAAAATACTAACCGAAAAAAATCCGAATAGACAAAGAATTATGCTTGATGCGTTAAATCAAAGAAAAATGTTAGATCAGCAAAAAGCCAATAGATTAACTAGAAGGCCAGAAATTTATTCTGGTTTACTTGGGTCGCAAAGTAGCTCATTATTTGCAAAAGAGGAATAATTATGGAATTAAAGCCTAAATCTGAAACAGAAATTGCAAATATAGTACAGGACGCAATATCTGATGCTGTAGACTTTGTTGAAAGCGAAATCAGCGAAGATAGAATAAAAGCCCAAAGATATTATGATGGCGAAGTTGATCTTGGCTTTGAGGATGGCCGTTCTAAGGTTGTTGCCACTAAGGTTAGAGACACAGTAAGGGCTGTAAAACCAAGTTTAATGCGTATTTTTCTAAGTACGGCTAAACCTGTTGAGTTTGTCCCAAGGGGAGCAGAAGATGTTGCTATGGCTGACCAGGCGACAGAATTTATGCACCATGAATTTACCAGGCTAAATGGTTATAGAGTTATAAATGACGCCTTCCAGGACGCATTGGTAAAGAAGCAAGGTATTGTTAAGGCATACTGGATGACTTATCCAGAAGCAAAAACTTACACATTTAGTGGTTTAAATGACGAAGAACTTACATACGTTACAGACGATGAGGACGCGCAAGTCATTGAGCAAACAACTGAAATGGAAATTACCATTGATGAAATGGGAATGGAGATTGAAAGCCCGTTACATGATGTAAAAGTAAGCCACAGAGATGAAAAAGGTGAACTTTGCATACAAAGCGTTCCGCCAGAAGAATTTTTTGTAAATCGTGAAGCTAGGAATTTAGAAGATGCTTATTTGGTGGCGCATAGAACCGAAATGCGTGCAGGCGATCTAATAGCTATGGGTTACGACCCTGATATTGTTCTTGATTTGGATAGCATGGATAGCGGCTCTGAAATGACTGAAGCAGAAGTTTATGAGCGTCGTGGATATGACGCAAGCTCATCTGACGAAGACCGATCAGACCCAGCAATGAGAAACGTATGTGTTACAGAAGCGTATATGAGAATTGACATAGACGGAACGGGTATCCCCGTATTGCATAAACTGACTTGTGGCGGCACTAATTACGAATTGTTGGATTATGAGCCATGTGATGAGCTTCCGTTTGCTAAGTTTGAAATAGACCCAGAGCCACATACTTTTTATGGCAGATCATTAGCTGAAATAGTAATGGATGATCAAGACGCGGCAACGTCAATTTTACGCGGCATCCTGGATAATGTGGCAATGACAAATAATCCGAGAATTGGGATTGTCGAGGGCGCTGTAAACATTGACGACGTGCTAAATAACGAAATTGGCGCTATTGTAAGGATGCGTCAGGCAGGCTCAATACAAGACTTAGCAGTGCCATTTACGGCAGGCCAAACTTTAGGCGCTTTATCATACCTAGATAGCCTTGTGGAAAGCAAAACAGGCGTTTCTAGGGCTTCAATGGGCTTAGACCCTGATGCTATGCAATCTACAACAAAAGCTGCTGTGCAAGCCACTGTGCAAGCGGCGGCTGGTCAAGTTGAGGTTATGGTAAGAAATTTAGCTGATGGTATGCGTGACTTATTTGGCATAATGTTAAGGCTTTCAAATAAAAATGTAGACGAAGAAAAAATGATGCGTATGAACGGATCGTTTGTCCCAGTTGACCCCCGTGTTTGGGATGGGTCAATGGATGTGTCTATAAACGTCGGTCTAGGTACTGGACGTGAGGAAGAAAAGGCAATGGCATTAAGCCAGGCGTTGCAAATGCAGACAATGGTGTATCAAACTTATGGGCCAATGAATGGCTTAGTATCAATGACAAATATAAGAAATACACTTGCAGATCAATTAGCTGTATCTGGCATACGAAACGCAGATAGATATTTTGCACCAATTACTGAAGAAATTGAGATGCAAATGCTACAGCAACAACAGCAAGCACAAGCGGAACAAGGCCAAGCGCCTGACCCTAACGCAGCGTTCTTGCAGGCAGAGCAAATGAAAACTCAAGCTAAAATGCAATCAGATATGGCTAAGTTGCAACTGGAGCAGCAAAAAGCAAGCGCGGATGATGATTTAAAGCGAGATCAAATGGCTCAAGACCTTTTAGTTGACGCAGCTAAAGTGTATGGTAAATATGGTACAGCAGTTGATATTGCTAAGATTAAAGCAGAACAAGATAAAGTTAGAATGGTTGGCGGAATTGCACAAGGTAATGGACAACAATGACAACTAACATACGCATAACGGCAGATGAGGCGAAGCGTTTAAAAAACGACACCGCTTTCAAGCAGTTTGTGGAAAATGTGCGCGAAAATCAAATGTTGATTTTTGCAAACAGTGGCGCTTCAGATGTTGAAGCCCGTGAAGATGCTCACGCAATATTGCGTGCAGTGAACCAGATCGAAATTACACTCGACGCCGCAATTACGGCAGAGGTAATATTAGATCGCAAACAAAGGAACTAGCACCGATGGATGAATCGACTAGCCTAGAAAGTGCTTTAGATAGCATAATTGAACCTGCCGCAGAAGAAACTGAAGGCAATAATCAAAGTGAACCTGTAGAAGAAATTATTGAGGACGACGGTCCCGATGATGAAGAAACAGGCGAGTACGATGATGACATCGAAGATACGTCCGATGAAGGTGAAGAAATTGACCTTGATGATGTAGAAATTGACGACGAAGACCCTGTAGAGGCTACTGAAGACACCAATCTTATTCCCGTCAAAGTTGACGGCAAAGATGAGCATTGGACACTGGATCAGCTCAAGCAATCTGCTGCGGGACAAGCGGCAATTAATAAGCGGTTTCAAGAGGCTGCCGAGGTGCGAAAGCAACTCGAACAGCAACATGCCGTATTGCAACAGCAACGTGAACAAGTTGTTAGATTGCATCAATCTTACCAGCAAGGTAATTTACAAGCTCCAGTACCACCAACTAAGGAGATGTTCCAAGATGATCCTATATCATATATGGAGCAAAAACTTGAATATGATGATGCTAAGAGCGTGTATGATAATCAAATGATACAAGTGCAGGCGTTAGAAAGACAAAACCAGGAGTTTCAATTAAATCAACATAATGTTTATTTAGCTGAACAGGCAGAGCTTCTAACTAAATATATTCCTGACATTGTGCATCCAGAAAAAGGACAACCATTAAAAGATGCGTTAGTGAAAACTGGCGTGCACTATGGCTGGACTGAAAAGGAAATGCAAGACGTATCAGACTCCAGATATGTACGTGTCTTAAATGATGCTCGTAAATGGAATCAATTGGTGGCTAAGAAAGAAGCTGCGCAGGCTAACGGCCAAAAGGCACGCCCCGTAGTGAAACCTGGTGCAAAGAAAAGACAAGTTGGGAACAATGCAACTCGTAAAAAAGCGCAACAGCGCTTGCAGAAGACAGGCTCAATTGATGATGCATTGAGCTTGATTATTAACGATAGCTAATTTTTAGCTAATAGTCTTGAAAGGACGATCCAATGGCACAGCCAAGCAACACATTCGACAGCTATGATGCAGTCGGTATACGTGAAGATTTATCTGACGTAATTTATGATATTTCTCCCTCAGAAAGCCCATTTTTCAGTAAATGTGGTAAGAAAAAAGCTTCAAACACTTTCACAGAGTGGCAAACAGATTCACTTCGTACATCTGCTGCTAACGCTCACATTGAAGGCGACGCAACAACTGCTGAAGCGCGTACAGCAACAACAAGATTGGGTAACTATACTCAAATCTTTAAAAATGCTGTAGTTGTACCCGACACTGATGAAGGTCTAAACAAAGCAGGCCGTAGTCGTGAAATTGGGTATCACACTTTACGCATCGCAAAAGAGCAAAAGCTCGATATAGAAAAAGCTCTATTCGACAATAATGCAAGGGCGGCGGGTAGCTCAACAGCTGCACGCGAGCTTGCAGGCGCACCAGTATGGCTAACATCAAATGTTGTTAAAGGTACTGGCGGAGCAAACGCTAATGGTACAGGCTCAAACGCTCGTACTGATGGTACAAAATCTGCTCTTACTCAAGCTAAGTTTGATAGCGTAATGCAGTCAATCTGGGTAGCTGGTGGTAAACCAGACACAGTGTATCTATCAGCGTTCCAAATGAACATTGCTTTAGGCTTTACTGGTAACAACAATCAGCGTTCAGCAGTACAAGCTGGCGATGAAAAAGTTATCAAGTCGCTTGCTGTATATGTAACACCTTGGGGTTCTGTTGAGTTTCTGCCAAGCAGAGAAAACAGATCACGCGACGTATTCATTATGCAAGATGATATGTGGGAAGTTGCTACACTACGTGGAACGAAAAATGTTGCACTAGCAAAAACTGGCGACAACACAACACGTCAAGTTGTGACAGAGCTTACACTTTGCGCTAAAAGTGAAGCAGCTAACGGCATGATTGCTGACAACACTGATTCATAATTAATAATATAGTGAGGGCGGGCAACTGCCCTCACTGTCTTAACGGGAGATTAAAATGGCTACACCGCGTAAAGGCAAAGCTAAAGTTAAAGTCACTAAATCTGGCAGAAAAATTAGTTACGGCCAAGCTGGTAAAGCTAAAGATGGCGGGCCAAGAGTAAGGCCAGGGACATCAAAAGGCGACGCATATTGTGCAAGGTCTGCGGGTCAAATGAAAAAATCACCAAAAGCGGCTAAAGACCCAAACAGCCCATTAAGGCTATCTCGCAAGCGTTGGAAGTGTAGCGGTAAAAAATCTAAAAAGGCATAAAATGAGCAATTTATCTAATAAAATATCCGAAAAGATTTATCGCGAAGGCGATCAAATTGTTATTAAGAAAACATTTGACGCTGACCAGGCGAAACGTGACGCGGCTTATGCCAGAGAAGTTACTGAAAATAGCTTTGGGTCGGATTATAAGCATGTAGGCAATGTTGATATGGGTATGTTAGAAATTTGGTTAAAGCAAGCAGGGGTTAAGTGGACTGATACTGAAGCCGTAAAAGAAGTAATTAAAAGCAAGCTTATGAGCAATGAATTTAGCGCTCTACGTGTATGGGATGGTAAATATTGATGGAAATTACTGATTTATGGAGCAGTATTCTTACCTTTGCGCTGGCTTTTGTCGGGTTTGTTTTGCGTGGCTATGTAGTAGAAGTGCAACGCCTGCAAATATTATTAAACAGAACAAGAGAAGATTATGTGACTAAATTGGATTCTACACAAGTTATGGCACAAATAATGGGAAAATTCGACAAAATTGAAGAAAAACTTGATAGGTTGGTTGAAAGAAAATGACACGTTTATTCATAATAATGTCTTTTTTAATATTAGGGCTTGTTATAGGTAAATCTGCCTTTGCTGAAGACGACACAATAAAATCTGAAAGCACAGTGACATCAAGTGGCTCAATGGACACTACAATCAATAGCCCGCCACCTTCTGCAATATCTCCACAAATTAGCAATAGTAATTCAGATTTATGTACTGTTGGTGTAGCTGGCGCCGTTCAAACGCAAATACTTGGCATTTCTGCTGGTCGTACAGTACGTGACATGAACTGTGAAAAATTAAAAAACGCAAAAACCATGTACGATATGGGGATGAAAGTTGCGGCTGTATCTGTAATGTGCCAGGATAAAAGAATTTTTGAAGCAATGCTCAACGCGGGGACGCCCTGCCCCCACATGGGGTTGGTGGGCGATAAGGCTAGGGTTGCATGGGAAATGGAGTCTGTTAAAGATCAGATTGAGCGTGAGCAAAATAATCCGATGAGAAAGATTTTTAATGAGAATATTGAAACAAAAACAGGGCTTAGTGTTATTATTAGCACTTTGGCCTTCTTACTCTTTTTGTGACCCATACACTTATGGCGTTACTGGCAATGCAGTCTCTAGCTCATTAAGTTGGGGTATGCCTGACGTTTTACCATATATTCCTGGCATAGACATAAACGGATTAATTTACAGGTACACAGCTAAAAAAGAAACTGAAGCTGACATGAAGGTGCACATTGGTAATAAAAATATATCCAATGATGGATATATTTTTAAACACACGGATGATTGGTCAGGCGTACCAGGGAATAAAATTGTTAAATCTTTTTCATTTAATAATATACCATCATCTCATTGGGGTACGGGCTCAATATCTGTTGAGGGCGATGGAAGCGTAGAAGACGCAGTTGTAATATATAGCTTTAGAATTGATGAATGTTTTGATGAGCAGTCAAATCCGAATTGCCCTGGTTACGTGAAGCCAATACCAAAATTGCCAGAATATGAAATATATGTCGCTACGGATGATGAAGATGTGCTCAATGCAATAGATGTTGATCTTGAGTATGAGTACGACGATGAAGGCGAAATAATAACAGAAGATGAAGAAAAAGAAAAGGAAACGCGGCTTGAAATGGGATTAATGGCATCTGAAAATGCATTGACCATGTTCAAAACGCAAGGGCAGGCTGAAATCATCAATACTATGAACATGCAAACAGATATTGCTATGTACTATAATTCTACAATAAATGGTGGTATATACAATGATAAGGCTAAATTAGTTGACGGAAATATAAGTGACAATAAGCGTGGTTTAAGGAATAATTTAGCACAACAAATTTTGCATGAACAAATGGTTGATATGCAATATAAAAAGTGAGGTTTAAAATGAAATATTTTACAATAATACTTACATTATTTGCTCTGCCTGTATCTGCAAATGTAGAGATAACAGGTAATGTAGCTGCCAAATGTATAATACAAACAACTAAATCTGGTGCATATGGAAACCCTATTGCCAGTAAACTTAGTACAACACCTGCCGATGGTGGTGTATTACCTATAATTAGATATGATGTGTCTATTGCAGATTCATATACAGCCAATATAACCCATCCAACAGCGTTTAGCTCATCGCCTTCACTATCTGATACAGTTGCATGGACAGGCAGTACAAGCGTTACTCAAACGTCTGTTTCTGGTATGTCAGCATATGAAGCGGCAAAAACTGTTGTTGGAAATACAACAATATTTGATTTAACACTAGCAGGGTCTACTTGGTTTAGCACTGCATCAAGTGCTACATATGGGTCTGCAAAGCCGTTTCCAGGTGGAACATACACGTCCGTTGTGCAGGCCAGTTGCATTGCGAAATAACATAATCATATTTCTTTTACTCTGGGCAACAGCACTTTCAAGTCACGAAATGACGCCTGCTTACCCAGAAGTAAAACCTTCTCACGTATTAGATGTGGTGAAAGTTGAAATGTCTTTGTTTAATTCAAGAGAAGAAATCCAATATTATCAAGTAGACTTATTTGATTTAAATTGGACAAATATACCTTTTTCTACAACCTACAGAATAATTAAAATTGCGTACAAAGAGAAAAAGGCATTTAATGTGTATATTAGGAAATCTGACATGGATGAAGCTGTATATTTGTGCACAACTTCAAAAGTTAGAAAATCAAACAAATCTAAAACACTTATTTCATCAAGAATATGTTCAAGATTAGATGGTGAGCCCGCATGAGACTTGCGTTAATATTTTGCACTCTAGCAAGTACGGCAATAGCAGAAAATAGCTCTTTGTCACTTGCGCTGCCGAGCCCACCAATGAACTACCAATCTGACAGCTTTTCTACAGGCAATATGAGGTGCAGTAATGCTGTTGGTGGCGGAGTAAACCTTGAATACGGCGTTACAGGCGTTTTATCTGGATTAGATAAGAACATGAGGGGAAAAGATATAGGCATATATGCACGTATAGTAATACCTCTTGATAAACCAAAAGCACGTATAAATTGTGACGATTTATACCAAATAGAGCTAACGCAGCGTAAGTTGGAAATACAAAAATTACGTGACGAAATTGAAGCTTTAAAGAAAATGCAAAATGTTGATACAGCAATGGAATTTGAAAATTAATGGTTGATACGATTAAAATTGCAGATGATATTGATGGCCTAGCGGATCGCCAGATCAAGGCAGGGGGCATGAAACTTACAATGGGCTCTGTTATGGCTATATTTGCATTTTTATCCACAATAGTCGGCGGGTTGTACGGCGGATTCGTTCTATATCAAAAAATTGAGGCCGTAGCGGGGCTTGATTTAGACGAATACCAACAGAACATGAAAGTTATGGATGCAAAGATTGTTGGTATATCTGAAAAAGTTGAAGAAAGTGTAGAATACACCAGAGACATTAAAAACGGCTTAAAAGATGATATATTACGCATAGAGCAACAAACTGATAGAATTGAAGATATGGTGCGTAAATCTGAAGACAAAGTAAGGTCTATGATAGACGCTGCCGAGGTGCGCTTTGAAAATCAAAGAGAACGTGTTAGAGTATCCCAAAGTGGGTCAATGAAAGAACTGGAAGATAAGCTAATGGACAAGTTGCAACGCGCACTGGATAACCCTTTAGCAGATTAGGTGTATTATGGATGAATTTAAAAAATTTGATGTGGATGGTAACGGCACGATTGATCGTGAAGAATGGGATAAGCTTGAACTTGAAGATAAAAAGCGAAGGCTAGACGACGAAGACGCGCAAAGGGACGCTCAAAGAAGAATGACCTGGTTTGCTTTAACGGGTATGCTTTTATATCCATTTGCAGTTGTTTTAGCTGATTTATTCTCTTTAATCGAAGCCGCCAAGATATTAGGGTCAATGGCTTCTATTTATTTTGTGTCTGTTGCGGGCATTGTATCAGTATTTTTTGGAGCTAACGCATTAGCGAAAGGTAAGAAGGAATGATAGCAGGTTTAGGATTATTAGGAAAAGTCGCTGATTTAGCAGGGACAATGATTGAAGGCAAAACTGCCGTTAAGCAAGCTGAAGCGCAAACTAAAATGAAGATTGCAACTGGCGAGCTTGATTGGGATTTAGCCGCAATGAAAGCTTCTGAAAATAGTTGGAAAGACGAATGGATAACACTTCTCTTTTCGATCCCGTTAATTTTAGCGTTTTGCGGTGATTGGGGTAATCAAATTGTTGAAGCAGGATTTTTAGCGTTATCGAACATGCCAGGATGGTATCAATACAGCCTTGGGGGCATTGTAAGTGCATCAATTGGTATGCGCGGTGTTAGTAAATACTACGGGGGCAAAAAATAATGTCATTAGTTGAGAACATTAATAAGCGTAAGAAAAGCAAAACGTCGCGCTCCAAATCTAAATCAACTATATCTGATAGCGCATATAAGAATATGGCTTCTGGTTGGAAAAAAACTAAGAAGAAAAAGAAAACTGCCAAAAAGAAAAAGGGTTGAACCATGAGTGATGCAATGAAAAAACTTCAAGATAAAGTTGGAGTTGGCGCAGATGGACATTTTGGTAAAAATACAGCCAAAGCTATAGCACAACATTATGAGCTATCAAATGAGCGAGCCGCGCACCTTATGGGTCAAGCGAGCCATGAAAGTGGCCATTGGCGGCATACCAGGGAAAATTTAAACTATAGCGCTGAAAGCATGATGCGCGTGTGGCCAAGTAGATTTCCTGATTTAGCTTCATGTGAAGGGTTAGCTAGAAATCCGAAAGCATTAGCTGAAAACGTATATTTTGGCAGACTTGGTAATGATACTAAGGAAAAAGCAAGTTTATACGTTGGGCGCGGATTTTTACAACTCACCGGCTATTCTAACGTCAAATCGTTTGCTAGTGACATGGGCTGCCCAGAAGTAATTGAAGACCCGTCTTTACTAGAAACAAATTATGCGTTTGAAACTGCTTTATGGTTTTTTAACAAAAATAAATTATTTGATATAGCTGATGATGGTGTAAATGAAGAAACCATAAGAAAGATCAGTAAGCGTGTAAATGGCGGCTATCATGGGCTCAATGACAGGATAGAGCAAACAAATAAAATTTACGACTATCTAAATGGGTGAATTTAAACTTGTAAATTTTGCTTTTTAAATATACTAAAACTTGTGGGCTTTTCGGGCATGATTGGCCCACACGAAACTAATGAATAGTTTGATCATCTAACATGCTATCTTCATCTAATTCAATAATACATTCAGCCAAAGCTTGCATGACTGCATGTTTGCCTACAATCATTAATCTTTCTGCAATGTAATTACATAAATGCTCTAATTCATCATCTGCGTCTTGTGTATGTTCGCCGATAATGTCCAATGTTAGTTTAATTTTAAATTCAGACACTTGCTTAACCTTAAAGACGGGTTGTGCCGGGAGAAAGGAAGGAACTGGCACAACCCTAGTAAAGCGAGCGTTACACTTGAGCGAAAGTGTTAGGAGGAGGAGAAAAAGCTCGCTTAATTAACCATACTATAAAACTATTATATTTAGCAAGGTTCTGATACTTCAACAGCCAACGCAGCATACCCTGCCGCGTCAACACTGGAATCAATATGAGCACCATTTTTTAATCTAGCCATTTTTAGCAAAACCATCATATTACAAACATCAGTAGCGGTAAATTTATGGTCTGTATAAACACTCCATAATTCAGCTATTTTATTAAAATTTTCTTTTGGCGTCCCATACACTTGTTCTCTATCGCCATTAATTAAATCTAAAGCTTCCATTAAAACATTTGATCTAATGTTTTTGTATTTTTTCATAATTGATCCCTTTGTTTGGCCTTGCCCGAATTATCTGTAAACCACATAAATCCATCATTGATTGCAATATGTCCAGAGCTTAACAATGATGTTAGCGCTTGTTTGTAACTTGTTTTTGGATTTGACACGCTACTACATTTTCCAATGAAATGATCTTTAACTGTTTCTTCAGAAATACAATGATACATTCTTGGCTCTGGCCAACCAACTCCACCTGGATTTGGATTTCCTAAACCTTCTGATCTTAATTGCTTGAAGACACTCCTTAACAAAGTCTGGTTTTTACCTTTAATCTGCGGTCTATTAGCTTCCTCAATTTCTTCAGCAGAAGCTTTTTCTATTACGCATGTAGTAACAGGGTCGCCATCATCATCATGCCCAAGCTCTATAACTTTTAATTTAAAGCTAAATATCGCACCTGTTTCCATGTCCCTTTGCTTGGTGGCCTTTGCAAATCTCATTCCAGTTTCTTCATTATAGTCTAATTCTATTTCGGTATCTGTTGCGGCTCGCAGTGAGCTATGCCCCCTTGCGCCTGCTGCTTTATCTTTACCAGAGTGATGTACTGTAGCTACGTGAGCGCCAGTTAATTCACGTAATTTATCACAATTACCTATAAATTTTGTCATATCTTCTGGGCTGTTTTCATTTGCCCCAGACATAGCTCTTGAAAGAGTATCAATAATTATCATCTTTACAGGCCCGTGTGAGCGTGCAACTTCCCTACACAATTTGCTTAATATGTTCATATCTACATCTGCATCAAGCATATTTACAGGTGATGGCCTAACAGCTAATTTTACGTCTTTATGGTCTATATAGTGTTGGCGCATAGCGACAACTCTATTATGGAACGCCATACCCCCTTCAGTAGCTAAATATAAAACACTACCGCCATTTACTTTGTTATTATTCCATGCCTCATTTGCACCAATATGCCATGCAATATCTAAAACAAAGAATGATTTACCGACGTTAGATGGCCCATAAATTACTGACATTTGACCTTCGCCAAACCAACCCTTCATTAAATAATTGCTTGCCAGTTGTGGCTTTGCATCATAAGGGAAAAACACCTGGTTTAAAACACTTTCAATTTTAAGCGCTTCTGCTGTTTTCTCTGGGCCTTGCTCAAGCCACATATCTGAATAATCCCAACCTTCTATGTCAGGTAGTATGTATTCTACACCATGATCTTCTTGTGCTCGCTCACATGCTTTAATCCCTGCCTCATCGTTATCGCCCGCAACAACAAACGTACAATTGGGCTTGGCTTCCATCAAATTACCTACTACGGCAGGTATATTCCCCGCATTAAGCGCGAATACTACAGGTTTACCAGTTGCTTCATGTATACTAGCGCAAGTTGCCCAACCTTCAGCTACATAAGCGAAATCAATAATCTTGCCACCAATGACGCTAAAGTTACCGACAACAGGCATTTTATAAGAAAACTTTTTCTTACCATCATTTGTAATAACTTGGTGGCCAACTTTATTGCCTTTTGGGTCAATAACTGGAATGCATAAGTTATCGCCATCAACAATTGCGTTATTTAAGTTTAATTTTTTACTTTCCAAATATGGATGCGTAATTGTGCTCTCCCTTTCTGGCCATTGTATATCATCAGTGCGTCCCACTTTTACAGTATTTTCACTTACTTCTGTAGGCCAAAGTGACATATCCCTCATTCTGTCCTTTATCTGCTTGAAATCATTACATTTTCTACAATGTACTAAAACCTCACCATTATGTTCTTTTATCCAAAATCTGTCTACACCAGAGCAACTTGGACAAGGACCATGAAACTCACCTTTAGTTGTCTTTTTTAATTCCAAAGCCTGTATTATTCTTGGACTGTATTCTCTCCAACTTGCTGTCGGATACTTGCTTTCCGCGTTATTATTATGTAACATATTTATATTCCTTTTGGATGATTTTGTTCTTATGCCCCCTGTTTTGCTGTTCTTGCAGGGGGCATAATAATTTTAAAAAGGAATATCGTCGTCAATATCAGCTGCAGTCGGCGGAGCTTGTGCAGCTATACTTTTCGAAAATGGATCATAAGCCTTGTTATTGGTTTGCTTTGCGGGCTCATTGTTGCCAAAAGTAGTATCTACATTTGGAGATACAAACCCATCAACAACTCCAAACGGGTCGTCGCCACCTTCTAATTCAGCTAACTTTAGAACTTGCACTGCTCTTAACCTTAATGACACGCCATTCAAACTTCCAGTGTTGTATGGAACGATTACTACTGCAACATTAACAGTAGAGTTTGACGTTAGCATAAAGTCGTCTGGCAATCTGTTTCTCGCCGCATCAACTTGCCTTGGCGGCTGTGTAATGTCGCCACCATAAGACCCTTTAAGCTTACATTTGCCAACAATATCATTATCATCATTGCGCTTATAAGGTAAATTAGTTGGCTTATCAGGCCACTTTCTCTTTGTATCCATTGCCGCCGCATTTGCATATGCTTGCGAGCAGACTTGATGTAACTCCTTTGCTTGTGCATCATCTAACTTAAATGACATTTCGAAAGCCGCGCCCTCATCAAGTGCATGGCACTTAACGCTTTTATTTTCTTGTGTATCAAATTTATATGTACCATTTAGTCTAGGGTACAGCGCGGTTACACCGCTAATCATATGTTGCATTTAACAACTCCTATAGTAATACGTGACACCCTCACGCTGGGATAAATTAAATATCTCCGTCCAACCAAGGCGGAATATTTATTATGTCTAAATCTGGCCAACCAGTGCTAAAATCATCAGTCTCTTGTGCACGTTTGATTTTTCGCAAAGTCTGCATCATTTCTTGTCTGGCAAACTTTTCATACTTATTTGACAATTCATAACATGCAACTGCATGTGGCTTTTCTTTTTCAACTGCCATGAAAATAAAGTTATTTATTTTTATGCCTTCAAGCTCTAAACAATACCTGTAAAAACTTTGCTGTAAATCATACCTAAATGCTCTTACTGCTTTTTCAAAACCCCTTGGGCTTGCATCCTGGCATGTTTTTATATCAAATAAAATTCCTGCCGATGGAATAAAACCATCGGGCCTTGTTTTGAGCGCTAAATTGGTTTCTGGACAAGTAACCAGGAATGATCCTTCTGCTATCATGTCTTTATTGTTCAATAATTTAGCTCCCATGTCATGGTAAAAACATTCTTCACTCATGTCACATGCTAAACCATAGTCAGAGGCGGTCAGTAGGAGCTTATTTTGCTTCTCAGCGTCTTCTTTAGCTTCACTCCAGGCTTTGCCGCGCCTTGTTTCTGGCCCGCAAACAATTAAGTCTTTCTCAGGCTCTAAGCACATAGCATGTACTGCCGTTCCTAGATCAAAAGCAGCGCTTTCTTTACGCGCTTTACCCTTCCAATGAAGTAGTGTTGAGCTCGCCACAGCCTTTAAATCACTGGACGATATGTTTTCGTGAGCATGGTATTCTTCATTACTCATCTTATCATTTAATATTAAAGTCATTTCTCTCTCCTTAGTTTATGTTTTCTGCTCCATATAGAGCTATAAGCGCGGCTTCTGCACGTCCGTCGTCTTTAACTCTGCTAAATAATTGCGCGTAGTTTGGAAATCTTTCCATTGCTTTACTACGGCTTACACCTTTATCACGATTTAAACCAAAATGTTTCTTCCATTTTGCAGGCGTCACAAAATGTACTGGCGTTTTCTGCGCGGCAACTGATGCTTGTAGCATCCCATAACCTTCACCAAATCTAAAAACACTTGATACACCTTGCCCTGGCATTGCCCCAACACGCTCAATGATGGCATATCTATCTGACGTTTCTGGTTCAAGAATGTCTATTAAAGCATGACAATCTATAATATTTTTACCTGCATGGTTTAACATTATAGGCATATCATGCATTTCTAGTTTCTTTGTTTTTGGCCAATAAATAGCGATAGCTCCGCTATAACCAGGATCAATACCAAATATTGAAAGCATGTTAATTTTCCTATTTTGGGTCCATATCTAAAACTAAACCATGACCGACAGATATGGCAGACAAATCTCTCTTAGGTAAAATTACCTCAACGCCTTGTTTGCTCGCTTGCATTAGCGCTGCCATACGGACAAATGCCGAAAATGATAAACCACTTTTATGAGCAGCTTCACTAATTGCTACCTCATGGTTTTCATCAAAACTTATTAATCTTTTCTTATCCATAATATTCTCCATAAATATAATATTATTTATATATATAAATAATATATTAGCAACATACTAATTGCTGTTTTCTACCATTTTTATTCTTTTACCTATCCAACGCATTACTGGAACTGCCATAGAATTACCCATAGCTTTATATCTATGACCATTAGGGCAATCATCAGGCTCTTTGCCGCGCCAAGATATTTTAGTGTAATCATCTGGAAATCCCTGCAATCTTTCAACTTCTCTTGGAGTGAGCCTTCTAACTACATGGTCGTAAACTAACGGCTTTGTTTCCCAATCTGCGCCACCCATACCATATGATGCAGTGATGGTGTTTACATGAGTTTGCTTTGTCATTGCTACAGCGTGAACATCTGTTGCAGTTTGACATGGTGAAAGCTCTACAAAAGGTTCTACTTGGTTGCCGCCATTCTCAGGCTTTCTTCCAATCCAATTCCCAGGCAATGCATAAGTTATAAGATCAGTTGCATCCTTATGATCTCTGGCTTTGACTGTACTTGCAGTATCATCTTGTATGTAATCCCCAAAGCCTCTCATTCTTGCAGGAACTAAACCAGAGCCCCTTGCGCCAAATATCTCCTGGTTACTTGCCCCAATACCGCCAGAACCTTTGGCGGATTGAGATAGCGTTGGGTGGGGAAAATCCCCATCCCAATGCGAACCTGTCTTTCTTGCGGTAACTAAAGCGTCTGTCTCTACTCTTGAGTTTCCTGTACGACTGAAAGGAGGGCCGACTGTAACTGTTGGGGCAATTCTTTCCCCCTTTTCTCTGCTCGGTGGAGTATCCCCAGACATGCTTTCTGGCTCAAATAAAACACTTGCGGCACTTCGCCAATCTCCAAGACATCCGACAACGAACACACGTCGGCGTCTTTGTGGAACTCCGAAGTATTGAGCGTCCAACACTCTGTAGGCGAACCCATACCCGATTTCCCCCAACGCCCCGATGAAGGTTGCAAAATCCCTTCCGCCGTTACTTGACAAGACACCGGGGACATTTTCCCAGACAAGCCATTTGGGCTTAAATCGTTCAGCCATTGCAAGATAGGTGAGCATAAGGTTTCCTCTTGGGTCCGATAATCCTTTTCTAAGCCCGGCGACGCTGAAGCTTTGGCATGGCGTCCCACCAACGAGAAGCTCAATTGTTTTGTCATTATTCCACTCCTTAAATTTTGTCATGTCTCCATGATTTGTTATATTTGGATAGTGATGCTTTAGCACCTCAGAAGGAAATGCATCCACTTCACTAAACCATTGCGGTTCAAAGCCTAAGTCATGCCAGGCTACAGTGGCAGCTTCTACTCCAGAACAAACTGACCCATACTTCATTCGTCAGTCTCCTTTTTAAAATAAACATGGCGTATTGTTTTTCTGCCCTGCAAAGACCCAATGAAAGGTAATTGATTTTCTGAAACTCTGTCCACAAGGCCATGATTATAAAGAATATTTAATTGTGGAGCAACGAGCGATACGCTCAAACCAGTATTCCTGGCGATCATTGATGTAGTGTACCTACCGCCGCGATTTACTGATCTAAGTATACGTCCATGATTTTTATTCTCAGAATTTTCCAAAAACTTCTCAGTTTTACGAGCGACGTTTTTATTAGCAGTTGACGTTGATAAATTATGTACCTTTCTGCCTACATACAAATCCTTTCTCAAACCTAACCTAATTTGCTCTTTTTCAAATTTTTGTAATTTATAAGAATAAACTATCTCAGGCCAATTTGACTTGTCAGTATTTCTTAATCTTTTTTCGAGTTGATCGGTATTTTTTGGTGGCTTTTTAGTTTCGTCTGCAATTTCTCCAACAAATCCTGTTGCTCCTGGAGAAACCATTTGTAATATTTCCGATCCCTGTATGGGTCGGGGTTCTTCATATCTTCTATCATTAACCTGTTCATTTTTAACGCCCTGGTTGTCATTTGATACGCTTCTGAAACTTTCATTATTATCTCCATTCATTTTGTTTTCCTCATAATAAAGTGACCCTTATTATCTAATGCAGGTATTATTTCCCGCTGTTTACTTTGTAGGCAATTAATCCTTTTATTAAAAACATCATTTAGAATATTTTCTAAATGTTGTTTTGTGAGCAGCTCTTTCTCACAATTAATATAGCCATTCCATTTTTGCTTGTTCAATTTTTCAATTCCTTTCAACGATTTTTTCATTTTATTATATAAAAATTTCAATCCGATTGTACGATTTTTTGATTTTATTTAATAAAAATTTCAATCCGATTTTACGATTTTTTCATTTTATTTAATTTTTATTGCATTCTCCTTATCCTGCCATGATTTTTAAAATTTTTTTTATTTTTTCAAAATTTTTTTGATTTTTTTTATTTTTTTGGTCGAATTTTTGGTTTTATTTTTGGTAAACTTGAAAAATTCGTTTCAATACATTGACCCATACTGTCAGGATATTTTTCATAAATTTTATAATATGCGTCTGGCAATGCATCGCCGCAAAGGTAAGCGTTTTTATATAAAGTTTTGTCTTGTATTTCGACACCGCTTACAACGTATGTTAAGACTAAAAAAGTATAGAACATTTTATTCACCCCCAAAAAAAACCTTGCTCGCAAATCAATGCAAGCAAGGCGTTTGTTTAATATTCAATGACCGCTAAATCATCTAATTCTAAATAATCCACAATTTCCAATTCTCTTAATGGATAAAAACGCATTTTTTCGCCGTTTTGGTCAATGATTGGTGTGCCTTCATCATCAACAATATTTAAGACAATTTCATCAACTTGAATTTGCCAATCATTGGCAATTGCAAGTGATAGCCAAGGTTCATTCTTTACGCGATTATTCGTCATTTTTCATGTTCTCCAAAGTATGTTTAATTTTTTCGATGCATAATATGCCTAATGATAATTTTTTAAGATTATCGCCAATAAAATAAAGATCGGTTATATTTGGTTCATTATTTGAATTATCTATATCAGTTAATTTTTTTATTTCATCGCCTAAACCTTCGTATTGTTCATCGATAAAATTTGAAATTAGATACTCAATAAAATGTAATTGCTCACTAGTAGCAACGAAATCATATGTATCATCCCTTTTAATACGATTAGAGGTCATATATTTTTCTTTAATTTGCCAAATTTTTTCATATTCACTTTTCATTTTAATTCCCCTTGTTATCTTCAATAAATGCAAAGCCGCCGCCGTTGCCTTCTTCATCTTGTGAAATTACAAATTTAACTTGATCGTGTCCATTTGACAAAATGAAAATTGGAAAATCCGAACCGCCAAATTCATCTTCTTCAAAATAAAAGTTTTGAATTTTACTTCCGATTAATTGGCTATAATATTTTTTCATATTCATTTTTCATTCTCCTTTTTATCTTCTTTATTTTGCGCTCTATCCCATGCAACGCAAAATTGCTTCATCCACAAATTCTGATTATCATTTAAAATGTTTGGATCGCTTAAATATTCCATTGCATCAACGCATTCAATATTCTGATCAATGCAATATTTTAAATAAATTCTTGTCAAATAATTCGTATTAATCCCATAATATTCAAAAGGACAAACGGCAAAGCGTCCCGTTTCATCACTAAAAGGATCAGTAATCCATACGCCTTCATGCTCAAATTCTAAAAACTTATAATTTTTTGCAAATGTAATAACTTCTTGAAAATCATCGGTTTCTAATAAGTTAACATCATCGCATTCGTCTAAATGATTATAGCCATCTGAATTTGTAACCATAAAACGCGGTGCCAATTTATCTTTATACCCATAAATATTTTTAGAATTTTGAGCGCGAATTTTTTTGCAATGACTATCAACCCAAATGTGCAAGCCATTTACTTGGAAGCTTGCCAATTCGTCATTGTTATAGCTAGTGCACGCCCAATCATTAGGGATTTTTAAATCATCAATATAATTATCAAATCTCATGACGTTGCTTTCCTGTCGATAATCATGCCATCAACAAAATCTAAAGTTTCACCTTTAGGCGTATCAACGAACCAATCATAATTTTTTTGATAAACACCAAAACCCAAATCAAATTGGTTGCTTGTTTGGTTCATTTTTCTTTTGGTGGTGGTTGTTTCAAATCCACCGCTTCGCAATTGAATGCAATTTTCATCCCAAAAGACCACTGTAGTATTAACGTAAACAACTTGTCCCTTGTTCTTATTCCCTTGGAAAGTTGTTCTATAATTACTTAATTTATCCATTCTTGGCATTGTCTATTTCTCCTTTTTCAACAATATCTTTAATTTATACATATTATGCATATAGTCAATATATATATAACATATATAATATTTGACAGTAATTAAATAAAACTGTAAAAAGGTAAGTATAGGAAAAGGAGAATAAAAAATGACTAATTCAAAACTAAAACGCATTAAGCGCCGCCGCCAAATGAGAAATGAAATATTGTTAATGGGTTTATATGACTTTGCAACTTTGGCACTTATGGTTGCATCAATGATTGCAACTGTCTTTATTATTGGGGGTCACTTATCATGATAAAAGATGAAGAATTAAAAATGACAACTAAAGAAGTTGTGAATTGGTTTGGCAATCGCGGTCATTGTTTAGAGAAGTTTAGCGGTTTAAAATTTAAAGCCGTTACTAAGCAAGGTTTATATCAAAATGAAAATTGGTTATTTATACTTGATGATTGTTTTGAATATGAAGGTAGCGATGAAATTGAAGCTTACTTTTTAGATAGTGATTATTGCGAACCATACGACGCATTTAATGCAAAGGGTTTTGATTGGTCAATTGATAACTTACTTAATAAAGTTGAAGGGTATGTATAAAATGGATAATGAAACAAAATTTATTGAATTTTTACAAGCCGCCAGAAAGCCAAATGATAAAGATTGTTTGGCGTCTGATTTTTTAAGACACATAATAAAAGAGCCGCAATTTTACGCGGCTTTTGAGCATTACACTTATCAAATGATTAGACGCGGAAGGGATTTTTGTTCCCCTTGGATGGTTGCTAATCGTGTTAGATGGGAAAGCCATTTAAAAACAGATGAAAAATATAAAGTGCGAAATGATTATATTGCACTTTATGCAAGGTTATTTATGGCGCGTAATATTCAACACCATAACTTTTTTAAAACTAAACCTATGAAAAGGATTAAGGGATTATGATTGATAAGCTTTTAGAAATACATGAAGATCAAAAAGATTATATTGAAAGCTTACATTATAATTTAAACTTTATAATCGGAGAATTGGAACATTTACAAAGGATTTCCAACCCTTCGGGCTTTCAAAAGATGGTTTTGAGCCAAAGGGAATTAAATGCGATTAAAGTTGCAAAGAATAAATTACTAGAAATTTGGAGGGCGTAAAATGTCAAAAGAAAAAAAGCAAATGGTTGAATTGTCATATGAAGAATTTGAAAGCCACAAATTGAGAAAGGAATTTTATGAAGATCGTGAGAACGATATGCAAGAAAATGAAACTCTATTGCAATCAATGACAAGTGACCAAAGGAAAGCAATTGAAGACACAATTGAAAACTTACAAGATGCATTGCTAATGATAACTGAATGCAACGATTTATATTTAACTCAAATAAGCAAATTGCATGAAAGTTTTCACGCAATGCAAAGCAATTTTAGAGTTAAATAATGAATTGCGAATTGTGCTCAAGGCATGTTTTTGAAAGGAATATTCAAGAGCAATGTGGATTTTATATTTGCCGCTTTTGTTTTGGCAAATATTCGGATGAAGAATTAAAAAAGGAAAAGGAGAAAAGCGAATGACTAGTGGCGGTTATGATGATCGATGTTTAGATTTAATTTGGGATGCCTTGCACGAATTGCGTGAAAGCTTTCATGCAAAAGGATTAAGCCAAGAAAAGCATGATGAAAAATGGGATGACATTTGCTTGGCAATGGCTTGGATTGAAGAGGAATTGCCAGAAGTAAATTATATTGGAACATATAACAAGAAAGGTTGAATTATGACTGTAAATGAATTTTCCTCTTTATGTGGAAAATATAATATAGAGCCAAGCATTGCATTGGAAAACGAAAAACTTAAACAACGCTTACGACTTTTGAAACTTGGCGATGATATTCTAAACACTAGGCAACTAGAAATAGAAAGAATGTTAAAAGAAGAATTTTAATAATATAAATATATAACGATAAGATAAGCCGCCTTTTTGGTGGCTTTTCTTTTGTCTTATTTACTTGTTCGGACAATAGCCAAATATTATTAAATATATTTAACTCTGTTAAATATATTTAATAATATGAGCTTGTAAAGGATTTGCATGAAATTAATTAAAAAGGAATTATAATTAATTAAACATAAGCCCGCTTTGGTGGCTAATCTATTGATTAATATTGTTAAGCATTTGTTAAGCATTGTTAAGCAAAAGAGCGAAAGCAAGGGCAGGAAAAATCAATGCCTATATATGGCTGCCTATTATTGATAGGGATTATTTGGGTCGTATTAAATGTGCAAAAACAGAGACACCGACAACCACACGCGAGCGCGTGCGCGTAATTCATTTGATAAATATTGTCAATATATTGCAAAAAATAGTAGGGTAGGGGGGTACTTGAATACCCCAAACGATATGCATAATGGCCGATAATATGTATTATGTTAACTTTCAACATTATTTGTATTCGGATTTTTTTGACCCCCCCGCCCAATAAAATATGGGGGGTAGCCCTGTTTTGCACCTTTTCACATACCGAATTGCCCCCCCTGCCCCCCCTTGCATTATAACCCCATATTAGCGTAAAATTTAAAAAAAATGGAGTTGAGCAAATGGCAGGTAAGCCGTTAAAGAAGCGTATATTGGATGAAATCAAACAAAAGGGTGGCGCAGATTACCTTTTTGAGCAAATAGCGTCTGGCAAAACTATGACGCAGTTGGCCAAGCAGTATGGCTGCAATAGGCAATATTTTAGCACATCGATAAATACCATACCTGATTATGCAAAGGCATTGGTAAGAGCCAGGCAGGAAGCGGCAGATGCTTTGGTCGAGCAAGGTTTGGAAATGGTTGACGATTTGGACGGGAGCAGTAGCAATAGTGAAATATCAGCTACACGCGAAAAAGTGCAATGGCGTAAATTTATGGCGGGATCGTATAACCAGGAGAGATACGGCAATAGACCCCAGACGAATGTAAACATTTCGATAGGTGATATGCATCTTGATGCTTTACGCAAAGTTAATTCCGATGTGGCGGCAAATAAAACAAAGACGATTGATGCGGATTATGAGGATGTAACTGATGAGTGAGAATCCGTTAACAGAGTTTGTAATGCGGTACCGGGACAACCCTGTATTATTTGTTAAAGAAGTGCTTGGCGCTACGCCATATGATTACCAGGCAGAGTTTCTTGATGCTATTGCCAAAGGTGAGCGTAAAATGTCAGTGCGTTCTGGACACGGCACTGGTAAGTCAACGTCTGCATCCTGGGCAATGTTATGGTACGTTTTATTACGCTTCCCTAATAAAATTGTTGTTACTGCGCCAACTTCTAGTCAGTTATTTGATGCATTGTTTGCCGAGCTCAAGCGTTGGGTTAACGAGTTACCGCCCCATTTGCATCAATTGTTAGTTGTAAAGTCAGATCGTGTTGAATTATCGTCCGCAGCGTCAGAAGCGTTTATCTCCGCTAGAACTTCTCGCGCTGAAACGCCAGAAGCCCTAGCTGGTGTGCACTCAGAAAATGTTTTGTTAGTTGTAGATGAGGCGTCGGGTGTACCAGAAAAAGTCTTTGAAGCTGCGGCAGGGTCAATGTCTGGCCACAGCGCAACGACAATTTTGCTATCTAACCCTACACGATCATCAGGTACATTTTACGAAAGCCAAACACGTATGGCAAAATCCTGGTGGACGCGGCGTTGGTCATGTGTTGATAGCCCGCTTGTTTCTGATGAATTTGTTGATGAAATGCGTGAAAGATACGGCGAAGACAGCAATGCTTTTCGGATTCGTGTATTAGGCGAGTTTCCGTTAGCTGATGATGATACGATTATTCCGTTTCATATAGCAGAAAGCGCAATACATAGAGATATTGAGATTACACCTGATATAAAGCCAATTTGGGGCTTAGATGTTGCGCGGTTTGGTACAGATAAGACTGCATTGTGTAAAAGATACGGCAATGTTGTTACAGAAATCCGAGCCTGGCAAGGGCTTGATCTTATGCAAACTGTTGGTCGTGTCATGGCAGAATACGAAAGTTTATCGCCAAGCGTGCGCCCAAGTGAAATACTCGTTGATAGTATTGGTGTTGGCGGGGGTGTTGTAGATAGATTACGTGAATTAGGCGCACCAGTGCGCGGCGTTAATGTAAGTGAAGCACCTGCTATGGGTCACACGTATATGAATTTACGCAGCGAATTATGGTTTAAGGCAAAGGGTTGGTTGGAAGATAGGTCATGTAAACTGCCCAAAGATGATCAATTATTGGCGGAATTAACTGCAATTCGGTATTCTTTTACATCATCAGGCAAAATGAAGGCGGAAAGTAAGGACGAAATGCGTAAAAGAGGCTTAAAATCGCCCGATTTAGCCGATGCTTTGTGTTTAACTATGGCTTCGGACGCAGCTACGGCATTATCAGGCTCAATTTCCACCTGGAAACGGCCAATTAAGAGAAATTTAAAAGGAATTGCATGAAAAAAAATAAATTTGTTCATTTATCTCCGAAAATGAAAAATTTAGTAATGGCTAAGTGGATAAAATACTACGTTAGCAAGGGTTTATCCTTAGAAGATGCACAATATGCTGCCGAATGGCGGTCTGGAAGGTGGAAATTATCAGATAGGATGCGTATGGTTCTGGATAAAGTAGATAAATTGTGATAAAGTGTAAAAAATTAAGCAAAAAAAGGTCAAAATATGGCTCAGAATAACTTTTTAAGTTTCCTTAACTCCCTGGACAGGGGAGCAAACGACAGAAACAGCATAACTGAATTTTTAGCCAATATTTTAACGCCTGGCGACAACATGGAATACGTTGGTGGCCAATTATTAGGCGCGGATGGCAAAAGGCCAGAGAATTTTGGCGAAAAAACTAGTTACGGCACGTTAGGGCAAGCTAATTTTGAGGGAAATGACCGAGTTAAGCGCGGATTATTGTCAAAAATGACTTCTGGCATGTCAGATATGAATAAAATCAACGCAACACCGCCTGGTTATGGAAGCCGAAGGGTAAATATGCGTCCAGATGCGTTAGATATGCCATCTACAAGCTACTCCCCAAACATGCGTCCTGATGCTTTAGACATGCCAATAACAAGTTATGCACCAAATATGCGTCCAGATGCGTTAGATATAGCTCCAATAGATTATTCTCCAAGAACTAGGCCTGACGCATTAAATTTACCAGTAACAAGCTATTCACCGAACATGCGCCCAGATGCGTTAGATATGCCTGGTACAAGTTATTCTCCTAATATGCGTCCAGATGCATTAGATATAGCTGGTACAAGCTCTGACCCTGCATTTGATAAATTTTTTGAAAAAATAACAGGGGATTCATTTTATTTACCCATATTAGACGCAATGACAGCAGGCAGAGAAGGCTCAGAAAAAGAAGCTTTAAAGTATTTTTATTACAACACTGACCCACAAGTATTAACAGAGTTAGGTTTAATGTAATGTCAATTACGACGTATGCAGAATTAAAATCAAATATAACTGATTTTTTAAACAGGGATGATTTAGATACAATATCTCCTACTTTTATATCGCTTGTTGAAGCTGATATGAATAGGAATATACGTCATTGGAAGATGGAAGCGCGGTCAACGGCTGAAATTGATACAAAATATAGCGCAATACCTGCGGATTTACTTGAGCCTATTAGATTTCATGTAACAAGCGGCGATACAAACCCACTTGAGTTGATTTCTCAATCGCAGCTACTATCACGACAAGCTCAAAGTCTAAATACATCAGGAAAACCAAGATATTACGCTTTAACTGCGGGTGAATTACAGGTTCACCCAGCGCCAGATGGCGTTTACGATGCAGAATTATATTATTACCAGAAAATTCCTGCATTATCTGACAGTAATACAACTAATTGGCTTCTGGACGAATACCCAGATGCTTATTTGTATGGAGCTTTGGTACACTCAGCCCCATATTTAAAAGAAGACGCTCGAATTACTACTTGGGC